>Ga0209172_10000854_pt1 | contig 76180 bp, 73 predicted proteins | sample LarsenN4metaG_FD_184113 | JGI IMG/M metagenome (GOLD analysis project Ga0209172, IMG submission 184113) | Hot spring sediment bacterial and archeal communities from British Columbia, Canada, to study Microbial Dark Matter (Phase II) - Larsen... ... | reverse complement strand
CCACGTCCCAGAACCAGCGCCAAAGAGCTTCGGGAATGACGGTGTTCGATCGCACGGTCGTCACGCGGCTAATATAACCGCGGCCCCGGCATGCGGCCCCGGCGGTGGCGATGAATCGCTGGTCAAGCCCTCGGATGGTAGCTCTTGTGGACCGACCGCAAGTAATCCCGATCCACATGAGTGTAGATCTGGGTGGTGGAAAGGTCCGCGTGGCCCAGCATCTCCTGCACCGCACGCAAGTCGGCGCCGCCCTCGAGCAGGTGCGTCGCGAAGGTGTGCCGCAGGGTGTGCGGCGTCACGCGCTTCTTGAGGCCAGCGCGAGTTGCCGAGCGCTTGATAATGCCCCACGCGCCGACCCGCGACAGCGGCTGGCCGCGGGCGTTCAGAAAGAAACGGCCCTTGGTCTTTCCTTTGTCCAGCTGCGGGCGAATCTCGCGGCCGTACAGCGCGGCGGCGCCGAGCGCTCGGCGACCGATCGGGACCAGGCGTTCCTTGGATCCCTTCCCTAAGACGCGGATCAGCGCCTCGTCGAACCACACATCCGCCGTTCCCAGGCCCACCAGCTCGGACACCCGTACGCCGGTGCCGTAGGCCACCTCCAGCAGCGCCCGATCTCGCCAGCCGAGGGGCTCGTCGGGCGTGGGCGCCCCTAGGAGAGCTTCGATCTCGGCCACGGTGAGGACCTCGGGGAGCCGTCGCCACGTCTTGGGCAACTCGACGCTGGTGCTGGGATCGCGCGCCACGTGCCCCTCGCCTACCAGAAAGCGATAGTAGGTCCGCAGCGCCGAGATCTGGCGGCGAATGGAGGACGGCGCGAGCCCCAGGTCCTTCAGGTGATAGACGAACTCGCGTAGATCGGAGCTGGTGACGTCGGCCGGCGTCGGGATCCCCTTGCCGGCCGCGTACTGGACCAGGCGCTGCACGTCGCGGAGGTAGCTCTGCACGGTGTTGCGGCTGCTGCCGACCTCGAGGCTCAGATGGTCTGCGAAGGCCTCGATCCAGAAGGCGCGGTGGAGATCGGGAGCGCTCATGGCGGCGACGGTGCCCGATGCCGCCGGCGCCACCAAGCAACCCCCGCCGTGGCGATCACGGCCACCGCCGCGATCAGGGCGATCCGGTTCACGTGGACCACAAACGCCGCCACGTCATCGAGCCGGGTCACCAGGGCCGCCGCGAAAAAAGTCAGCGCGCCGTACCACAGCCCCGAGGCCAGCGCCATGGGCGGCACGGCGCGCCAGAAGCTGAGATGGGCGACACCGGCGAACGGAGGCACCACGCCCCGAACGCCCGGGATGAACCGGCTGACGAAGATGCCCCAGGCGCCGTAGCGCCGATACAGGTCCTCCAACCGCGCCAGCCGCCGGGGGTGCATCAGCCGCCGGCCCAGGCGGCCCCGGAAGAAGGACCGGCCGATGGTCCGGCCCGCGAGGTACACAGATGTCGCGGTGGCCACGTTGGCGACCCAGGTGATCAGGAAGACGGCGGTGGCGGAGATCCTCCCGGCGGTCGAGAGGAACGCTCCCAGCGCCACGGCGGTGTCGGCCGGGACCGGGGGAAACACGTTCTCCGCCGCCGCCAGCGCGCCGATGACGGTGTACACGGCGCCGGGCGGCAGCGCCACCAGCCAGTGGATCAGGTCCTGGAGCAGATCACGCGCCCCCGAGGGACGCGATGGCGAACACTTGCAGGCCCTTGCCGGCGCCCACGTCGTCCATCTTCTCGTTGGTCTTCGCCTTGACCGACACCGCGCTGGTGGGAAGGCCCAGCGCCGTGGCCAGGTTGGTTCGCATGGCCTCGGCGTGGGGGCTCAGCTTGGGCGCCTCGGTGATCACGGTGACGTCCACGTTGATGATCACATAGCTCGCCGCCAGGATGCGCCGCTTGACTTCCGCCAGGAGCTGCATGGAGTTGGCGTCCTTCCAGCGCATGTCGGTATCGGGAAACAGGCGACCGATATCGCCCATGGCGGCGGCGCCCAGGAGGGCGTCGCACAGGGCGTGCGCCACGGCGTCGCCGTCGGAGTGCCCCGCCAGGCCGGTGGGATGGGGGATCGTCACCCCGCCCAGCACCAACGGCCGCTTGGCGCCGAAGGTGTGGGAGTCGTAGCCCAGCCCGAACCGTTGGCGCACTACGGCGAGACCCCACGAGACGGCGACGGACCACGAGGGAGGGAGCGAGTCATCGTCGCACCGCTTGGGCCACCGCCCGGCCAACATCCTTCCGTACGGCCACCAGCCGGCGCGCCGCCTCGCTCAACAGGTCGTCCGTCTTGCAGAAGGCGAACCGGACCACAGTCCGCCCGAGCTCCGGCCGGCTGTAGAAGCTGGATCCGGGGACCGGGGCCACCCCGATCTCGCGCGTGAGCCAGGCGGAGAACTCGTCGTCCGGGAGATCGCTCAGCCCGGAGAAATCGGCCAGCACGTAGTAGGCCCCCTGCGGCGGCGTGCAGCGGAAACCCGCCTCCACCAGGCCGCGACAGAGCAGGTCGCGCCGCTGGCGGTAGTCCCGGGCTAACTGGGCGTAGTAATCGGAGCCCAAGCTCTCCAGGGCCGCCGCCACACCCTCCTGAAGCGGCGCGGGGGCGCCCACCGTGAGGAAATCATGCACCTTGCGGATAGCGTCGGTCACCTCAGCCGGCGCCACGATGGTGCCCACCCGCCACCCGGTGATGCTGAAGGTCTTGGACGCGCCGCTGATGGTGATGGTGCGCTGGCGCATGCCGGGGAGCGTGGCGATGGGAAGGTGCTCGCCCTCGTAGTAGATGTGCTCGTAGATCTCGTCGGTGACCGCGTAGGCTTCGTGGCGGCGGCACAATTCCGCGATGGCCTCCAGCTCGCCCCTGGTCAACACGCGGCCGGTGGGGTTGTTGGGCGTGTTGACGATGATGGCACGGGTCCGGCGAGAGCAGGCGGCGGCCAGGCGCTCCAAATCCAGCTCGCCCTCAATGGGCATGGGGACGTACACCGGCCTGGCGCCGCAGAGAATCGCGTCCGGGCCATAGTTCTCATAGTACGGCTCGAACACCACGACTTCGTCACCCGGATCCACGACGGCCATGAGCGCGGCGGCCATGGCCTCGGTGGCGCCGCAGGTGATGGTGATCTCGGTTTCCGGATCCACGATCATGCCGTACCAGTCGTGATACTTCCGGGCGAGGGCGTGACGCAGTCGTTTGGCGCCCCAGGTGATGGCGTACTGGTTGACGTCGTCCCGAATGGCCTTGATGGCGGCTTCCTTGAGCACCTCAGGCGCAGGGAAGTTGGGGAACCCCTGCGCCAGGTTGATGGCGCCATGCTCGGCGGCAAGCCGGGTCATGCCCCGGATGACCGACTCGGTGAAGCCGTGGGTGCGGGAGGCGGTGTGCATGGGTCAATAATAGGCGGATAGGCGGATGGGCGGATAGGCGGATAGGCGGATAGAGGGGCAGAAGCGGCGGCCTCGGAGCACGGTCGGGAGCCGTGGCGCTTCGAGCGGATCAGCCGGTGGAAAGCCGCAGGCTCCGCAGCAGCGCCGCCGGGTCCGTCGTCCTAGGCTCTGAGGATCCTCACCGCGAGCAGGGCCGCGTTCTTGGCGTTGCCGATCCCTACGGCCCCGACGGGGCACCCGGGCGGCAACTGCGCTATGGCATACAGCGCGTCCACGCCGCGGAGCGGCCCCACGTCTAGCGGCACACCGATCACCGGTAGGTCCGTGAGCGAGGCCACCGAGCCGGGGAGCGCCGCCGCCAGCCCCGCCGCCGCGATCACCACCCGATAGCCCTTGCCGCGAGCCTCTTTGGCCAATTGGGCGGTCTGCTCCGGATTCCGGTGAGTGGACGAAACGGCGAAGTCATATCCCACGCCGGCCTGATCCAGGACTTCGAGCGCACCGGCCACGCGCTCCCGGTCGCTCTCGGAACCCACGATCACGAGCACCTCTTTGGCAGCGCCGGAACGGTGGCCACCGGGCTGCCCCTGCCGGTTCCGCCCCTCCTGCCGCCTCTGCCGTTTCTCCCGCCCTTCGCGCCTATGGATCATGCCGCCAGCTCGTCCGGAATGATGGAGTAGTCCTGGCGGCGGCGGGCAGCCCGGAACCCGGCATCCACGATGTGCCGCCGCATCTCATCAATGGTGGTGCGATGCGTGGTGCCGGCCGCCGAAACCACGTTCTCCTCGATCATCAGCGAGCCGAAGTCGTTGCACCCGAACCGCAAGGCGATCTGTCCCACCTTGAGGCCCATGGTCACCCACGAGGCCTGGAGGTTGGGCACGTTGTCCAGCACCAGCCGCGCGATCGCGACGGTGCGGAGATAGGTGATCGCGTCGGTCTTGGGCGTTCCCTCCATCTCGGTGTGCTCGGGCTGGAGCGGCCAGGTGATGAAGGCGGTAAAGCCCCCGGTCCGAGCCTGGACCTCGCGCACCCGCATCAGGTGCTCGATGCGATCCGCCAGCGTTTCTCCCAGGCCGTACATCATGGTGACCGAGGTCTTCATGCCGAGCCGGTGGGCGGTTTCCATGACCTCGAGCCAGCGGTCGGCCCCCGCCTTCTTCCGGGCCACCCGATCGCGCACTTCCTGCACCAGGATCTCGCCGCCGCCACCAGGGATCGAGTCCAGCCCGGCCGCCATGAGCTGGCGGATCACGTCTTCGGCGCTCATCCGGAACCGAGTGGCGAAGAAGTCCACCTCCGAGGGCGAGAAGCCGTGAATGTGGATCGGGTGATGGCGCTTGATGTAGCGCAGGAGGTCCAGGTACCAGTCGAAGGGGATGTAGGGATTGTGCCCGCCCTGCATCAGGATCTGGACCGCGCCCAGCTGCTTGGCCTGTTCGATCTTCTCACCGATCTCCTCGAACGACAGCACGTAGCCTTCCGCGTGCTTGGGACGCCGGTAGAAGGCGCAGAACTTGCAATCCGCCACGCACACGTTGGTGTAGTTGATGTTGCGATCCACGATGTAGGTGACCACGCCGTCGGGATGGAGCTCGCGCCGTTTGGCGTCGGCCAGCCGGCCCAACTCAAGGAACGGGGCGTGCTCGTAGAGCTCGACGTAGCTTCGGAACTCAGACGACGTGCGCTCAATCATGGCCGGCTCGCTTCGACCTCTCCTGACCGGTGGCCACGGTCACGCGACGGACAAGAATCCCAGCGCCCCGTCCCGCACCAATCCGCGAGACGTCAAGCGCCGCAGGAAACTGGTGAACCCTTCCAGATGCCGGTACGACAATCCGTAGTCCAACCCGCTCAGGTATTCTCGACACGCCGCCGCGTCGGTGCCGGTCACCCGCGCCGCCTGGGCCGCCAGCTCGTCGAGGTGATCCAGCCCCCAGGCGCGTGCCGCCAGCAGGGCGCCGTGCACCGGCTGCACCTTGGCCCGATCCGCCTCCCGCCGCGCGGCCCAGACGGCGAACACGAAGGGGAGCCCGGTCCAGCGCTTCCAGGCTTCGCCCAGGTCGTAGGCGTGGGGGTAGGCCCGCCGGGCCGTGAGGATGAGGGCCGGGTCGCCGATCACCAGCACCGCGTCGTGGGGAAGGCCCGCCAGCGCATCCAGGTCGGCGGCCTCGGCTCGGGCCCCGGCGAACCGCGGGCGCACCCGCCAGACGTCCTGGCACAAGAGCTGGAGCAGGTAGACGGATGTCCGGGAGGAAGCCGACAGGAGGATGGTGCCCTGGTCCAGCTGCTCCACGGGCCGGCGCGAGAACAGCATCACGCTGCGCACCGGGCCGTCGCAGGATACGGCGAGGTCCGGCAGCAAATGGTAGGCCGCGGCGTTCCGTGCGTATTCGACGGCCGAGACCACCGAGACGTCCAGCTCGCCCGCCGCCAGGAGGTCGTTGAGCTCGGACGGTGTTCCTGTGACCAGCTCGGCCCGGACGGAGACGATGCCCCGGTCGATGGCCCCGTACACCGGGTAGCAGTTGATGTATCCGATGCGGCCTAAGCGCATGCGACCGCCTCGCCCGGGCTTCGCGCTCCGGTAGCCCCCGGAGCGCGCGTCAGTGGAGCGCGCGCCTTGGCTCTCCCTTCGTCTGCGGCGCGCGCGGAACTGCAGCGCGCGGAGGGAGGCCACCGGCGCGCGAAGCCCGCGCGGCTACGCACGCCCGGCCCCCACCACCTGCACCAGTTCCAACGACGCGTTCCCTGCCGCCGCTTCGGCCTCTAAGGCCCCTGCGGCCGAGAAGATCGGGTCCTCCGACTCGAAGGTCCGAACCGACCGGTAGAGCGAGTCCCGCTCCACGGGCTCTTTGCCCGCCGCCCGGATCAGCCGCACGATCCCCCCGTAGGACAGCATCAACGGGGTGTGAGCCCCGGCTTCGTGGTAGACCCGCTCGTAGACCACCGTGCCCTCGACGTCGTCGCAGCCAAAGTGCAGGGCGATCTGCGAGAGGAACGGCGTCACCATGGGCCAGTGGGTCTTGACGTGCGGGATGTTGTCCAGGAACAGGCGGCCCACCGCGATGTTCTTGAGGTCGTCGAACCCGGTGGTGGCGGTCCCCACGCGACCCAACTGCTCGCCCAGCTCGTTGTGATCCGGGTGATAGGCGAGCGGAATGTACGTCAAGAACCCGCGGGTCTCGTCCTGGAGGTCCCGCAGCATCCGCAGGTGCTCCACCCGATCCTGGAGCGTCTCGACGTGGCCGTACAGCAGGGTGCAGTTGGAGGGAATGCCCAGCTCGTGCGCCTCTCGGTGCACCCGCAGCCAATCCTCGGCGATGAGCTTCCGGTCCGCGATGGTGGCGCGGACCGCTACGCCGAAGACCTCAGCCCCGCCCCCGGGCAGCGTGTCCAGCCCCGCGGCCTGGAGCTCTTCCAGCACGCGGCGCGTGGTGGTCCGCTCGATCCGGGCCAGGTGCGCGATCTCCACCGCGGTCAGCGCCTTGATGTGGACCTCGGGGTGCCGAGCTTTGAGCCCGCGAATCAGGTCCGCGTAGTACGACAGCCGGAGCTTGGGATGCAGGCCACCGACGATGTGGAACTCCCGGATCGGGTGGTCCCGCGCGCTCTCAGCCTCGGCGAAGACCTCCTCCAGCGTCCGGGTGTACGCGCCCTCTTCTTTGGGGCTCCGGGCAAAGGAGCAGAAGACGCAGTTGTGGCGCAGCACACACACGTTGGTAGGGTTGATGTGCTGGTTGGACGAGAAGAAGACCCGCTCGCCGTTGCGGCGCCGGTTGGCGGCGTCGGCCATGGCGCCCAGGCCCAGCAGGTCCGGAGTCTCGAACAAGAGCAGCGCGTCCGCCGCGCTCAACCGCTCGCCGGACTCGACCTTCGCGGCGACGGGCTCGAGCCGCGGGTCGCTCAGCCGAATCGGCACGGCCTACGCCTCGTACCGCCGGACGGCTAGCGACGCGTTGTGCCCGCCGAACCCGAAGGAGTTGGAGAGCGCCACGTCGACGCGCCGCGCGACCTTCCGGTTGGGGGCGCAGTCCAGATCGCACTCGGGGTCGGGCTCGTCCTGGTTGATGGTCGGCGGGATCTGGCCGTGGCGGAGCACCAGCACCGAGATGGCGAACTCCAGGCCTCCGGCGGCGCCCAGCAGGTGCCCGGTCATGGACTTGGTGGACCCCATGACCAGCCGCCGGGCGTGGTCGCCGAAGACTTCCTTCACCGCCTTCACCTCGGCCACGTCGCCGGCCGGGGTGGAGGTGCCGTGGGCGTTGATGTAGGCCACGTCCGCGGGATCGATGTTCCCGTCCGCCAGACACGCCTGCATGGCGCGCTTGGCCCCTTCCCCGCCGGGCGCCGGCTGGGTGATGTGATAGGCGTCGGCGCTCATCCCGTAGCCGACGATCTCGGCGTCAATGCGCGCACCCCGATCCAGCGCGTGCTCCAGCGCCTCCAGGATCACCACGCCCGCGCCGTCCCCCATGACGAACCCGTCCCGCCCCTTGTCGAAGGGCCGGGACGCCCGTTCCGGCTCGTCGTTCCGGAAGGACAGGGCCTTCATGTTACTGAATCCGGCGATCGCCAGCGGCGTGATGGCGCTTTCAGCGCCGCCCGTCACCATGACATCCACATCGCCTCGCTGAATCAGCCGGTAGGACTCCCCGATAGCGTGGGCCGAGGAGGCGCAGGCGGACACGGTGCAGTAGTTGGGCCCCTTGGCGCCCAGCCGAATGGCGAGCACGCCCGAGGCGATGTCCGGAATGAACATCGGGACGAAGAAGACGGACACGCGCTGGGGGCCCTGCTGCAGGTAGATCTTGCACTGCTCCTCGAAGGTGCCGATCCCTCCGATCCCGCTGCCGATAATGACGCCGGTGCGTTCCGGCTCCGGCACCGAGCCATCGAAGCCGGCCTCGCAGGTGGCTTCGGTGGCCGCGGCGATGGCGTACTGGAGGAACTGATCGTAGCGGCGGGCTTCCTTCTTGTCGATGAACTTGAGCGGGTCGAAGTTCTTGACCTCGCAGCCGAATCGCACGTCCAGGTTGGAGGGGTCGAACCGGCGAATGGGCGCCGCCCCGGAGCGGCCGGCCAACAGCCCTTCCCAGCTCTCGGCGACCGTGTTCCCCAACGGGGAGACCATCCCCAACCCGGTGACCACGACCCGTCGCTTCAAGGCGCTACTTCCCCATCTTCTCGTGCAGGTATCTCAACGCATCGCCGACGGTGCGGAGTTTCTCGGCCTCCTCGTCGGGGATGTCCACGTCGAACTCTTTCTCGAAGGCCATCACCAGCTCAACGGTATCGAGGCTGTCGGCACCAAGGTCTTCCATGAAACTGGCGTCGTTGGTCAGTTTCTCCCGCTCGACGCCCAGCTCCTCGACGATGATGTCCTTAACCTTTTCCTCCAAGTCGCTCATGACGTCCTCTGGGAAAGAGTGGGGAGATGGTTACATCACCAGACCGCCGTCAACCACCACAACTTGGCCTGTAATGTAGTCGGCGAGGTCGGAAGCGAGAAAGAGCACCGCCCCAGCCACGTCGCCGGGCGTTCCCAGGCGACCGAGGGCGATCTGGTCGGTCAGCGCGGTGCGGGCCTGCTCGGGCAGGTCCCGGGTCAGGTCGGTGTCGATGAACCCCGGCGCCACGGCGTTGACCAGCACGTTGCGGGAGGCCAGCTCCTTGGCCACCGCCTTGGTGAGGCCGACCAGGCCCGCCTTGGAGGCGGCGTAGTTCGCCTGCCCCCGATTCCCGGCGAGGCCCACGATGCTGGTGATGTTGATGATCCGACCCCAGCGCCGCTTCATCATGGTGCGCGTCACCACCCGCATGGTGTTGAACGCGCCCTTGAGATTGGTGTCCAGCACCGCGTCCCAGTCCTCCTCGCTCATCCGCACCAGCACGCCGTCTTTGGTGAAGCCGGCGTTGTTGACAAGGATGTCCACGGGTCCCAGCTCCTGCTCCACCAGTGCGACGGCCTCCTCGACCTCGCGAGCCACCGCCACGTCGGCCCGGACCGCGATCGAACGTCCTTTGCCGCGAAGCGTCGTTGCCACCTCCTGCGCGCGGCCCTGGTCGCGCCCCAGGATCGCCACATGCGCTCCCGCCCCGTAGAGCCGTTCGGCAACGGCTTTCCCAATGCCCCTGGATCCGCCGGTCACCAGCGCGACTTTGCCGCCAAGGTCGATGGTCATGCGGCCTGCTCCAGGAACCGCTCCACGTCATCGGCGGTGGCGAGACTCAGGGCCGCCGCCTGCGGGAGAATGCGCTTGACCAATCCGGTGAGCACGCTACCGGGTCCCATCTCCAGGAACGTCACGCCGCTGCCGGCCACCTCGGCCGCCATCCGCATGCCTTCCACCCATCGCACCGGGGCCGTGAGTTGCTCTCCCAGGAGCCGCCGCGCCGTCTTCGCATCCCGCGCCGGCTGTGCTGCGGCGTTGGCGATCACCGGAAACCGGGGATCGGCAAAGGCCACTCGCTCGAGCTCGGCCTTGAGGTCTTCCTGCGCCGGCGCCATCAGCGGAGAGTGAAAGGCGCCGCTCACCTTGAGCGGCAGCACCCGTTTGGCCCCGGCCGCCTTGCACCGCTCGCCGGCGCGCTCCACCGCCGCCGGGTCTCCGGAGATCACCGTTTGGTCCGGCGCATTGAAATTGGCGGCCACGGCGACCTCCCCCGCCGCGCTGGCTTCCCGACAGGCGTCGCCCACGGCTTCCCCGGCGAGTCCCAGCACGGCGGCCATGGTGCCGGGCCGGCCCCGCCCCGCCTCCAGCATCAACTCGCCCCGCCGCCGCACCAGCCGCGCCGCATCGGCGAGGGCGAGCGAGCCGGCCGTGGCGTAGGCGCTGTACTCGCCCAGCGAGTGTCCCGCGGCAGCTACCGGCTGGAGCCGGTCGCCGACCGCGGCGTGGACCGCCAGTGTATGCGCGAGGATCGCAGGTTGAGCGTTGTGGGTCAGGGTGAGATCAGCCTCTGGACCGTCCCAGGCGAGGCGCGAGAGACCGAACCCCAGGGCCTCATCCACGGCCTCGAACACCTCCCGTGCCGCGGGGAACCGCTCCGCCAGATCCTTCCCCATCCCCACCCGCTGCGCGCCCTGCCCCGGGCACAGCAGCACCACCTTCACCACCGCACGATCATGCTGCCCCAGGTGAACCCACCGCCAAACGCGACGAACATCACATTCATGCCGGCGGTTATTCGCCCGGACCGCACGCACTCATCCAGCGCGATGGGAATGGAGGCGGCCGAGGTGTTCCCGTACCGGTCGATATTCACGTATACCTTCTCCATGGGTATCCCGGCGTGCTTGGCCGTGGCCTCGATGATCCGGATGTTGGCCTGGTGGGGGATCAGCAGGTCAATCTCCTCAGCCGCCAACCCCGCGCGCTGTAGGGCCCGGTCGCAGGCGTCCGCCATCGAGCGGACCGCCGACTTGAACACCTCGCGGCCCGCCATCTTGATGAAGTAGCCGTGATCGGTGAGCAGCTTCTGGTCCGGCGGATGGCAGCCGCCGCCCCCCGGCCGATACAACAGCTCCGCCAGGGTGCCGTCGGTCTTGAGGTAGCCGGCGAGGATGCCCCGCGTGCCGTTCTTGCCGGGACGCACCAGCGTGGCGCCGGCGCCGTCGCCGAACAGGATGCAGGTGGCGCGATCGGTGTAGTCGGTGATGGTGGACAGGCGCTCCGCCCCCAGCACCAACACGTGGCGGGCCATGCCGCTGGCGATCAGGCCCTCCGCCATGGAGAGCGCGTAGATAAACCCGCTGCACGCCGCCGAGACGTCGAAGGCGGCCGCGTTCTTGGCGCCCAGGAGCGCCTGGAGATCGCAGGCGCTGGACGGGAGCAGGCGATCCGGCGAGGCGGTCCCCATGATGATGGCGTCCAGATCCTCAGGCCCCAATTCGGCGTCCGCCAGCACTTGCCCCGCGGCCACTTTCGACATGTAGGCCACGGTCTCCGAGGGCTCCGCGATTCGGCGCTCGCGGATGCCGGTGCGCTCCACGATCCACTCGTCGGAGGTGTCCACCAGCTTCTCGAGATCGGCGTTGCTCAGGACCTTCTCGGGTACGTAGCTGCCGGTGCCCACCAACTCGGCGTAGGGCCGCTTCACGCCACCGCCTCCCCGCCCGCGAACTCGGCGCCGATGTGCTGGCTCAGGTGACTTTGCACGGACTGGATCGCCACCCGGATGGCATTCTTGATGGCGCGGGGGGGCGATGAGCCGTGGCAGATGATGGAGACGCCGCGGATGCCCAAGAGCGGCGCCCCGCCGTATTCGGAGTAGTCCAGCAACCGGAAGACGCGCTTCATGGCGGGGGATTCCAGGACGTCACGGCCCACCTCCCGATCCAGCAGGCCGTGGACCAACCGCGCCACCGATTCGTAGAACTTGAGCACCACGTTCCCCACGAATCCGTCGCACACCACCACGTCGCATCGGGCGCCCAGAATGTCGCGGCCTTCCACGTTGCCGACGAACTTGAAGTGGGTGCTGTGCTTGAGGAGGGCGTAGGCCTCCTTCACCGCCGCGTTCCCTTTCTCCTCTTCTTCCCCGATGTTGAGCAGCCCCACGGTGGGATTGGGACGGCCCAGGACGTCCCGCGCATACACCGCGCCGATGTAGGCGAAGCCCTGGAGCTCCCGGGGCGAACAGTCCACGTTGGCTCCACCGTCCAGCACCAGCACCGGGTCGCGGCCGGTGGGAAACAGCATGCCGATGGCGGGGCGCTGCACCCCGGGGTGCAGGCCCAGCAGGATGGTGCTGGCCGCCATGACCGCCCCGGTGTTGCCGGCGGAGATGAAGCCGTCGGCCTCGCCTTTCTTTTGCAGCCCCAGCCCAATCCCAATGGATGAGCCGGGTTTTCCCCGCACCGCGGCCAGTGGCTTCTCCCCCATGCCGACGACGTCGGGCGCGTCCACGATCTGGAAGCGGTCGGGTGTGGCCCCGTGCTTGGCCAGCGCCGCCTCGACCTCAGCCTGTCGTCCGACCAGCAGGATCTCGGAGGACGGCGGGAGCTCCTCGGCGGCCGCGAGCGCGCCTTCGATCGGCGCGTCGGGCGCGAAGTCGCCTCCCATCGCGTCCAGCGCGATCCGGATCACGCGTTGGCGTCCTCGATCTCCAGACGCTTGACGCCGCCGTAGTAGCCGCAGCTGGGACAGACCCGGTGGGGCCGCCGGGGATCGCCGCAGCGGGGGCAAGGCTGCAGGGCCACCGCCGCCGCGCGGTAATGGGTGCGGCGCTTCCGTTTCTTACTCCTGGAGGTTCTCCGCTTGGGAACGGCCATGAGTTACCTCGAGTCGTCGGGGAGCGCGTTCCGCAGCGCCGCCAGCGGCCCCCAGCGCGGGTCTGGCGACGGGCGGCAGACGCAGCTCCCGACGTTCAAGTCTTCGCCACAGCCGGGGCACAGCCCCCGGCAGTCGTCACGACACAACACATACGTCGGCGCCGACAGGATCAGCTCCTCGCGGACCGGCTCGCTCAGGTCCAGCACGGTGGCGTCGGGAGCGATGACCCAGGCGGAGGGATCGTCAGCCGAGGGGTCGTCGGTGAACATGAGACCCACCGGGACCGTGACCGCCACATCCACGGGAGCCAGGCACCGGCGGCAGATGCCCCGCACCGTGGTGACCAGCTCCCCACGCCAGTAATACCGGCCCGGGCCACCGCCCACCACCTGGCCGGTAACCTTCACCGGCGCGGCAAGTTGGACATCCAGCCCGTCCAACCGAGGGTCATCGGGCGCGAGGGAACCTGCTATCTCCACCGAGCCGTGTTCCAGGGCCCGGAGGTCGAGCTCTAACATAGCCGCTAATTGTAGTGTTGACTACGACTTCGGTCAAACGCGAAGCGGAAGGCGCACCCCCTTCTGCCCCCGTCTTATCCCCACAGGCCGCGCAACTCCGCCTCCGGGAAGAAGAACGCCACCTCTCGCCGCGCATTCTCCTCCGAGTCCGAGGCGTGAATCGCGTTGCGCTCCTTGGACTCGGCGTACAGCCGCCGGATGGTTCCAGCCGCCGCTTCCGCCGGATCGGTGGCGCCGATGACGGTGCGGAGGTAGGCCACGGCGTCGGCGTGCTCGAGCACCATCGGCAGACACGGCCCCGAAGTCATGAAAGCCACCAGCGGGGCGTAAAACGGCCGCTGGCGGTGCGCTTCATAAAAGGCCTCCGCCTCGGGCCGGCTCAAACGAACCAGTCGGGCTGCACGGACGCGAAAGCCCGCCTGCTCCAGGTGGTTGAGGATGGCGCCGGTCTTGCCGGCGGCGAGGGCATCGGGCTTGATGATGGCTAGGGTATGCATGGGCTCCCTGGTCAGAATGGCGTCACGGCCCGAAGAGCCGCCGCACAATGTCGCCGCGGGTAATCAGTCCCACCAGCACCCCCTCCCGCACCACCGGGAACCGATCGATGTCTTTGTTCACCATCAACGCCGCCACGTCCGCCAGGGTCTGGTCCTCTGAGATGCAGAGCACGCTGCGGTCCATGGCCTCACGCACCGGGATGGTGCTGGGGTCTCTTCGGTCCCCAGGATCGCGCCGGGGCGGCGCGAGAAACTCGCCGGTGCTCACCCGTTTGACGTACCTGGGCAACAGGAACCGGAGCACCTCCCGGTGGCTCACCATCCCCAGGACGACCCCGCTTTCGGCGACGACCGGGAGCGAGGGGATGCCGTGGGCGACCATGAGCCGGGCGGCGAACTCCAGGGTCTGCTCGGCGCCCACCGACAGCACCTTGGAGGTCATGAAATCGCGGATCATGAGTTGCCCGGGCAGCTGCACGTCGGCCAGCGGCGCGGCCTCGAGCACGTCGCGCGGGGCCTGCGCCTTGAGCAGCGCGTCCACCACCTCTCGCAGGCTCAGCGCCCGCGCGAAGGCACTCGCGGCCTGCAGGTACGTGGCCGCTTCCTTCTGCGGCGCCAGGATCAGGACCACGATACGGGCGCCCCGGCGCGCCTGGACCTCCCGACGCCGGGCGATGGGGGCCGGCGAGACGCCCAGCGCCACCACCAGCCGTGGTACGGCCTCGGTCCGAAAGTGAATGAGATAGGCCAGCCCGCCGAGGGTTACGGCGTCCTCCGGTAAGGCCTCGGCCACGAGCCGCCGCAGGGCGTCGGGTTCGGCGCTCAACCCCGAGGCAATGAGCGCCTCGATCAGCCGCTGGCCCGCCTCGCGCAGATTCTGTGCGGCCAGCGGCACCACCACCCGCTCGGGGGCCAGCAGGTCCACCAGCTTCACGCGCGACCTACGCGTTCCCGGAGCAGCGGCACCACGTCCGCCGGGCGTTGCATGACCGCCACGCCGGCGGCCTTCAACGCGCTCATCTTCTCCGCCGCCGTTCCGCTGGAGCCGGAGATGATGGCGCCCGCGTGGCCCATGCGGCGCCCCGGCGGCGCGGTCTGCCCCGCGATGAAGCTGACGACGGGCTTACGCACCTGCTGGGCCGCGTAGCGCGCGGCTTCCTGCTCGTCGGTACCGCCGATCTCCCCGATCATCACGATAGCGTCCGTCCCGGGGTCGGCCTGAAAGGCGGCCAGGCAATCGATGAAGTTGGTGCCGATGATGGGATCGCCGCCGATGCCCACGCAGGTGGACTGGCCCAGGTCGTGGCGCGTCAACTGGTGGATGATCTCGTAGGTCAGGGTCCCGCTCCGGGACACCACCCCGATCCGCCCGGGGCGGCAGATCTGGCCTGGAATGATGCCCGCTTTGCACTCCCCGGGGGAGATCAGGCCGGGACAGTTCGGCCCGATCAACCGGCCGCCGCGTTCCCGCACGTACGGCAGGACCCGGGTCATGTCGAGCACCGGAATACCCTCGGTGATGCAGACGATGAGCCGGATGCCGGCGTCGGCGGCTTCGTAGATGGCGTCGGCCGCGAACCGGGCCGGCACGTAGACCACCGAGGCGTTGGCCCCGGTGGCCTGCACCGCGTCGGCCACGGTGTCGAAGACCGGCACCTTGCCTTCGAAGGTCTGACCGCCACGCCCCGGGGTCACGCCGGCGACCACGGCGCTTCCATACTCCAGCATCTGCTTGGCATGAAACGAGCCGTCGCGGCCGGTGATGCCCTGGATGACGAGCCTGGTCTGGCGGTTGACGAAGATGCTCATGCCGCCTCCCGGGCCAGCTCGACGGCGCGGCGGACCGCTTCGTCCATGTCGGTCAAGGCGCTGAAGCCCACGTCCTTCAGGATCTTCACGGCCAGCTCCTCGTTGGTCCCGGTCAGGCGGATGACCAGCGGCCGATCCAGCTTGAACTGCGTGGTGGCGGTCACGATCCCGTTGGCCACGTCGTCGCACCGGGTAATGCCGCCGAAGATGTTGAACAGGATGCTCTTCACGTTGGGATCGGCGGTGATGATCTGGAGCGCGGTCACCACCTTCTGCGGGTTGCTGCTCCCGCCGATGTCCAGGAAGTTGGCGGGTTCCCCGCCGTAGTATTTCACCAGATCCATCGTGGCCATCGCCAGCCCGGCTCCGTTCACGCAACAGCCGACCTTCCCATCCAGCTTGATGTAGGTCAGGCCCGCCTCGCGGGCCTGCACCTCGGCCGGTGCCTCGGCCTCGGTATCCCGGAGCGCGGCGATCTCAGGCCGGCGCTCCAGCTCGTTGTCGTCCACGACCAGTTTGGCGTCGAGCGCCACCACCTGGCCGCCGGGCGTGGTAATGAGCGGATTGATCTCCGCCAGCGAGGCGCCGGCGCTCACGAAGGCGTCGTAGAGCTGGCGCATGATCGTGGCCGCCTGCCGCGCCAGCTCGACCGTCCGGTAGAGACGAAAGGCCATGGCCGCGGCCTGATGCGGCAGCAGGCCGTACCGCGGGTCGACGCCGACCCGAAAGATCTTCTCTGGGCTCGTGGCAGCCACCTCTTCGATGTCCACGCCCCCAGCGGGGCTCACCATCAGCACGGCGCGCTGGCTGGAGCGATCCACCACAATCCCCACGTAGCTCTCGGAGGCGATCTCCGCCGCCGGCGCCACCAGAACCTGGTTCACGCGAAGGCCCTTGATGGTCATGCCGAGGATCTGTTGGGCCAGCTCGCGCGCCTCGGCGGGGGTCTGGGCGAGTTTGACGCCGCCGGCTTTCCCGCGCCCCCCCGCATGGACCTGCGCTTTGACCACGACCGGTCCGCCGAGGCGCTCCGCGATCCGGGCCGCGTCGTCGGCCGTGCGCGCCACCTCCCCATCCGGAACCGGAATGCCCGCCTGCTTCAGCAGCGCGCGGGCCTGGAATTCATGGAGGTTCACTTACGTCTCTCCCGTTATCAGGGTTCCGGTCTCACCCTCGAGACCGGCTCGGCCTCGCGCGAGGTGGGTGATCACCGCTCGCCGCCCGCCGGACCGCACGAAATGGAGGGCGGCCTCGACCTTGGGCCGCATGGATCCCACGCCCAACTCGTCGGTTTGCAGCAACCGCTCGGCCTCCGCGGCGCGCAGTCGCCGGATCGGCTCCTGCCGCGGAGTGCCCCAGCCCCGATACACGGCGTCCACGTCGGTGAGGATCAGCAGGGTGTCGGAGCCGAGGCGGGCGCCCAGGATGGCCGCGACGCGGTCCTTATCCACCACGGCGTCCACGCCTTCCCATCCCAGGCGGGGATCGGCGTAGACCGGCGGCCCGCCTCCGCCAGCCGCGATCACGATCGTGCCCTCGTTCACCAGCCGCTTCACGGCATCCGCCTCCACCACGTCGAGCGGGAGGGGACTCGGTGCCAAGCGCCGCCAGCGGCCGCCGGCGTCCTTGCCCACGGCAGCCCCCTGCCCGCGAAGTTTGGTCAGGAGATAGCTCGACAGCTCGTGCCCCACCGGCTTGGTGGGTCGGAGGGCCTCCGGCGCCCGGATGTCCACCACGGTCTGGGTCACGATGGTCAGCACCTCCCGCTCGATGCCGGCCCGCCGGAGCGCGTTCTGGAGCGACTGCTGGATCATGTAGCCGATCCAGCCCGCGGTGGCGGCCACCAGGACGCCCAGCGGCAGCGGCTCCACCCGATCGCGCGCCGCCTCGTTGCGCACCAGCTCGTCTCCCACCTGGGGGCCGTTGCCGTGCACGATGGCGATGCGCCACCCCAGGGACGCCAGGTCCACGATCGGGACCAGCGACTCGCGGGTGTGCCGGAACTGATCGTGGATGCTGGCCCGCTCGCCCGGCGGGGCCAGCGCGTTCCCGCCCAGCGCCACGACGATGGACCCCGCGTCCGATGCTACCATGCCTGATTGGCGTGGCCTCTGGCTGCGGTCTCTGCGTCCTCTGCGGTGAATCTCGTCAGGGCGCACTGTCAGAAGGCGCGCGCAGCAAGCGCCGCAGCTGCTCGTACGCCTGGCCGAACGCCGCCCAGTCGCCGGCGCGGCGGGCGGCATCCAGCCGGCGGAACCACTCCCGTGCCGCGCTCCAGTCTGCGGTGCTCCCTCCCGGCGACGGCGCGGCGCCGCCCAGATCGCGCAGCGCGGCGGCGGCGCCGGCGCCCCGCCCCAGCGCGCCGCCCGCGCCGGCCACGATCTCCTGGAGGCGCGGCGGCTCTTCTTCCCGCGCCGGCAGCGCGAACACCGGACGAAAGCTCACGATCCCACCGGCAAACACCAGGGTCGTAACCGGACCCACGCCTTTCCCCGACGTGCTCTCCTCACCCGCCGCCTGGGCCGCGAAGCGGGACGGACCGGGGTGATCCAGGGGCTCAGCCAACCGCACCACCCGAAGCACGGGACGGGTGCCGTCCACCGAGCCGTCCGCCACGGCCGCCACCATGCCGGGGTCGCCGCGCTCGGCCACCTGGCGCAGCCGGAGCCGCAGTCGTTCATCCCCGGGAAGCGTCCCTGTCAGCCAGGCCGGCTCGCGCGGCGCGGTCAGCGCGGTATCCGCTCCCGGGCGCCCCAGCGCGGGGAGCCGCCGCATTCCGGGCCATCCCGCGGGAATGCCGCCGAGCGCCAGCGGCACCTGCGCGGCAAAGAGATCCTCGGGGTAGCGCAGGTGGCGCCGCAGTACCTCAGGCAGGCGACCCACCGGCAGCACGATATCCGGCGCCAGCGCCGCCCAGGCGGCGCTCACGGGATCAGGATCGTCCAGCAGGTACACCTGTGTCTCACCGCTGTACGCGTCCACCACGCCCACCAGGCCAGCCCGGAGGTAGCGCACGCCGCGACCGCGCCATTGGGTCAACAGGGACAGAGGGAACGCCTCGCTCGTGACGTAGCCCCACGCCAGCCACTTCAGGCGGCGCTCCGCCACGACCGGGTACGGCACGCCGAACCGGGCGAACGGCGCGTACCGATCCAGCCGCGGCGCGACGGCCCGCTCCCAGAGCACGACGCGGCCCGCCGGCACCGCGGCGGTGGACAGCAGGCGGGGGCTCTGCAGGGTCCACGCCAACGCCAGCCGGCGGCCGATGCCCCCTGGGCTGAACCCGATCCGGTGTTCCGACGACGGCGCCAGGGCGTATTCCTCCGCGCCCGGGCTGAACCATGCTTCGGGATGGGCCAGCTCCAGCTCGGCGAACTGCGGCACCGCGGAGTCGGGGCGCGCGGGATCCGGCACGAAGAGCGGCAGTCCGTTGGACGACGTTCGCGTCGCCGCCAGCGCGACGGCTCCCGCGGCGTAGGCGTAGCGGCCGGCGTGAACGTCACTCCAGGAGAGCCCGGGGTCGGCCTCGCGAGCGGCCAGCAGATCCACCTCTCGCACCGCGAGGTACAGCGGCACGGGCCGGCCGTCGCGGCCGGGGTAGAGAGCCAGCCCGCCGCCCGCGAACCGGTGGGCCGGAGCGAGCGGTGCCAACCGGCTCAGGATGTCCTGGAGCGCCCCCTGGTCCCAGAGCGGCACCAGCGCCAGCTCCGACGCCCGCCGAGCGACGAGGTCGGCCTCCGGGTGGGGCGGCGGATCCACGGTCGTGTCACCGGCAGGGAGGGCGAACGCCGTCTGCAGCATCCGGCGCTGCGCCGCGGCCACGTCGGGAAGAGACCGGCGATCCGGACCCCAGAGCGCGGCGGCGAACCCCGGCGCCACGAACGTGCCCACCAACGCCAGCACCACCAGCGTGATCCACGGAGCCACCACCAGCACGCCGCGATCGACCCAGATCCACGCCAGTGACGCGAGCGCGACCAGGATGGCGACTCCGCTCAGGCCCCGAGAGAGCGGCAGGCGCAGGTTGACCAGCACCGCGTCGTACGGGACGTTGCGGAGCCCCGCCACGTATTCCGCGGGATCCAGTCGGAAGCCCGCCGCCAATGCCAGCGCGAATACCACCAGCAGGCCAGCCAGGTGGGTACGGGCCCACTCGGCCACCACCAGGCGGCGTTGCGTCACCCGAATCGCCCCGACCAGGGCGTACAAGGCGCCGGTTACAACCAGCATCAGGCCGCTCAGCGTGGCCAGGAAGCCCTGCAGGATGCGCTCCCAGGGCAGGCGGAAGAGGTAATAGGTCAGATCACGTTGCAGGAGCGGGTCCACCAACTCGACGGACGCGCGGCTTCCCAGCAAGGCGAAGGCGTACCACCACCCGGACGCGCGATGGCTCGCCAGGACCGCGATCAGCAGGCCCAGCAACACGGTGCCAGCCACCAGGTAGCGGCGCGGCACGGCCTCGACGATCTCCAGGTTGCCGAGCCGGCGGGGGACGTGCACCGACCCGATGGTCCGGTAGACCAGGTACAGGTTGCCCAGAGACCAGGTGGCGGCGACCGCGAAGGCCAGCGCGAGCAGCGTGAGCTTAAGGTTGGCGATCGCGCCGTGCGTGGCCCCCACCCCCAGGGATTCCGCCCAGAGCCGGTGGGCCGCGCTCACGGCGAACCAGCGCCCCACCAGCAGGCCCGCGAGTGCGAGCATCACGGCGGCCCGCACCCAGGCGCGGCGCGGGCTCATCCCGTCACGGCGTCACGCCCTGGGAGCGCAGCCACGTCTCCACCTCGCCTCGATGGGCCGCCAGGGCGGCCTCCGAGGCCGCCTCGAACCGGAGCACCAGCACCGGCTGGGTGTTCGAGGCCCGGAGCAAGCCCCAGCCGTCCGGAAAGATCATCCGGACGCCGTCGATGGTGATCACTTCATAGCGCTCCCCGAAGTAGCGCGCCGCGGCCTCGACCACCTGGAACTTGCGATCGTCCGGGCAGTCCACCCGGAGCTCCGGCGTGGTGAAGGTGCGCGGCACGTCGGCCAGGAGCGGGGACAGCGGTCCGGGCGTGCCGGCCACGTAGGCGATCAGCCGGGCGGCGGCGAAGGGGGCGTCGTCGAATCCGTAGTAGTCACCGGCGAAGAACATGTGGCCGCTCATCTCTCCGGCGAGCGGCGCCCGCATTTCCTTCATCTTCGCCTTGAGCAGCGAGTGACCGGTCTTCCACATCACCGGCCGAAGGCCGGCCTGCTCCAGCCCGGTTCGCAGCGTCTCCGAACATTTCACGTCGAAGATCACCGGATGGCCGGTTCCGGATCGCCGCACCAGGTCTCGGGCCAGCAACAACAGAATGTGATCGCCGTACACCACGCGGCCGGTTTCGTCCACCAGGCCGATCCGATCGCCGTCGCCGTCGAAGCCGATGCCCAGCTCCGCCCCGGTGCGGCGGACCGTCGCCTGGAGGTCCCGGAGGTTCTCCAGCACGGTGGGATCGGGGTGGTGATTCGGGAAGGTGCCGTCCGACTCGCAATACAGGGGCACCACGTCCGCGCCAATGCCAGCAAGCACCGGCTGCGCCACCAGGCTGGCCACGCCGTTCCCGCAGTCCACCACGACCTTCACCGCTCGTGCGATGGGCCCGTTCCGCTCCACGATGGCGCGGACGTAGCGATCCAGAACGGTGGAATCGGCGGCCACGCTTCCCTTCCCCACGTCCAGCTCATCCTGCTGAATCAGCCTGAGCAACCTCTGGATGTCGGCGCCAAAGAACGCTTCGCCTTCCACCACCATCTTGAACCCGTTGAACTCGGGCGGATTGTGCGATCCGGTGACCTGGAGGCCGGCGTCCACGCCGAGCTGGCGTTCCGCCAGGTACAAGGCGGGTGTGGGCAGCTGGCCCAGGTCGATCGCGGCGCCGCCGGCGGCGGCGATCCCCTCCCGCACCCCCCGGGCCAGGGCGTCGCCGGACGGCCGGTTGTCGCGGCCCACGACCATGCGCGGGGCCTTCCCCAGGCGCCGGCGCACGGCGGTCGCGAAGGCACGCCCCAGGAGGTGGGCGAACTCGGGCGTGAGCTGCTCGCCCACAATGCCGCGCACGTCGTATTCGCGGAAAATGACAGCGGGGACGTTCATAGGCAGGCAGGGGCGGCAGCAAGGGGAGCAAGGGCAGACGGGGCAGCAGAAGCGGACTGGCCGTGTCCGCTGCTCCCCCGGCCCTTCTTGCCCCGTCCGCCTTCCGGCACCATGCTAGCGCCCAAGTGTGTACCGTGTTGCCGGGCGCAGGCTCTCGCCGCCGCGGCGCGCGGCGTCGAGCGCTCGATTGGGCCAGAACCCGAAGAGCAGCAGCGCCACCGCCATCACGCCCACCGCCCATCGGGCCGCCCCTACGATGCGCGTCGCCTGATGCGCCTCGGCGGACGGCGCCGGCCGCATGTACATGGCCATGATGGGCGGCAGGTAGAAGCCCGCCGACACCACGGAGGCGCCCACCAGGATCACCGCCAGCAACCGCTGGTCCGCATCCACCGCGGCGGAGAGGATGTACCACTTGCCGATGAACCCCGCGGTCCCCGGAAAGCCCAGCAGCGACAGCAAGAAGATAGTCATCGCGGCGGCCACCCACGGGCGCCGGGTGGCCAGGCCGTTGAGGTCGTCGATCAGCACTTCCCGCTCACCGCCGGTGCCGGCCGCGGCCAACACCGCAAAGGCGCCCACCGTCATCAGCGTGTACACCACGGCGTAGAACAGGAAGGCGGCCGACCCGATCGCGCTGCCGCTGGCCACGGCCACCAGCAGGTAGCCGGCGTGCGCGATGGAACTGTAGGCCAGCATTCGTTTGAGCGGCCGCTGCGCCAGCGCGATCACGTTGCCGACCACCATGGTGATCACCGCCAGCCACCACACCGCCCCCTGCCAGATGGGAAGGCCGTCAAACGCCTGGTGCAGCACCCGCACCAGCGCGGCGAAGCCGGCGGCCTTGACCGCGGCGGCCATGAACGCCGTGACCGGCGTGGGAGAGCCGTCGTAGACGTCGGGGGTCCACATGTGAAACGGGACGGCTGCCACCTTGAAACCGAACCCGATCAACAACAATCCGATCCCGGCGATCATCATTACGTGGGAGCCCAGGCCCAGCTCCAGCACGCGGCCGTGGATCAGCCACAGGTTGGTGGCACCGGTGGCACCGTAGATCAGGGCGATCCCGTACAGGAAGAACCCCGACGCGAACGCGCCGAGCAGGAAGTACTTGAGGGCCGCTTCCGCGGCGAACACGCTCCGCCGGTCGACGCCGGAGAGGACGTAGACCGCGACCGACATCAGCTCCAGGCCGAGGAAGACCACGACCAGGTCCGCAGCGCCCGCCATGAACATCATCCCCAGGGTGCCCAACAAGATCAGCACGTAGTACTCGGGTGCCCGGATCTGCTCCCGCTCTACGTAGCCCAGCGACAGCATGACGGTGAGCAGCGCGCCGAGCAGGAACACCAGCGAGGTGGCGAAGCGGAAGCCGTCCAGCGCCATCATGGCCGGCAGTCCGTCGGGCGTGGCGCCCTGCGCCCACAGCCAGGCCACGGCGAGTCCGGTACTCCCAAGCGCGATGAGGGTCAGGAGGCCCACGTCCCGCTGCACCCGCGCGTCCCGGTGGCGCCAGGCCGCCACCAGTATCAGGACCAGGATCCACGCCGTGAGCACCAGCTCGGGGACCAGTGCCAGGGTGACGCCGCGCGGGGTGGTGAGATCGAGTGGCATGGACTAGTCCCGCGCCTCGGCCACCTGGGGCGCGCCGGCCGCCTCACGAACCTGCGTCACCAGGGCCTGCGCGGACGGTTCGATGCGGCGCAGGATGGGCGCGGGATAGACGCCGATCCACACGATGCACGCGAGGAGCGGCGCCAGGACCAGAAGCTCCCGCGGCGAGAGGTCCGCCAGCTTGGCGTTCTCCGGGTTGTCCACCTGCTGGAACAGGATACGCTGGATGGCCCACAGCAAGTAGGCGGCGGCGAAGATCACGCCCGTCGCGGCGATGGCGGCGGCCCAGGGATGGGTCCGGAACGTGCCCAGCAGGACCAGGAATTCTCCCACGAAGCCGTTCGTGCCGGGCAAGCCGATCGAAGACAGGGAGACCACGGTCAGGACCGCCGCGAACGCGGGCATCACCTTGGCCAGCCCGCCGAACTCGGCGATGTCCCGGGTGTGCCGGCGCTCGTACATCATCCCGGCCAGGAAGAACAGGGCGCCGGTGGAGATTCCGTGGCTGATCATGATGACGATGGCGCCCTGCACGCTTTGGAGCGTGAGCGCCCAGATGCCCAGCATCACGAACCCCAGGTGACTGACCGAGGAATACGCGATCAGCTTCTTGAAGTCGGGCTGGACCATGCACACCAGAGCCCCGTAGATGATCCCCACCAGCGCCAGGATCACGAAGACCGCCGTGACCGCCGGATCCATCGCGACCGACGGGAAGAACGGGACCGCGAACCGCAGGAACCCGTAGGCGCCCATCTTGAGGAGAATGCCGGCCAGGATGACCGAGCCCGCGGTAGGAGCTTCGACGTGGGCGTCCGGCAACCAGGTATGGAAGGGGAACATCGGGACCTTGATGGCGAACGCCAGCGCGAAGGCCGCGAACAGCCAGAAGCCCCAGGGACGGACGTAGCCGATATTCCGCCACAGATGGTCGTAGGCGAACGAGTACTCGCCGGTGGCGCGCGCCACCGCGAAGTAGATGACCAGGATCGCCACCAGCATCAGCAGCGACCCCAGGAAGGTGTACACGAAGAACTTGATGGCCGCGTACAGGCGGCTGGGCCCGCCCCAGACCCCGATGATGAAGTACATCGGGATCAGCATGATCTCCCAGAACATGTAGAACACGAAGAGGTCCAGCGCCACGAACACGCCCAGCATGCCGGTGGTGAGGACCAGCAACAGCGCGTAGTAGGGACGCTCGTGCCGGGTGATGTAGGTCCAGCTCCCCAGCACCGCGAGCGGCGTGGTGAACGTGGTGAGCAGCACCAGGAACAACGAAATGCCGTCCACGCCCAGCCGATAGACGATGCCCCACTCCGGAATCCACTGGCGCACCACCTGGAACTGCATGGCGGCGGTGGGCTCGAAGGTCCACCACAGTCCCAGCGAGACCAGGAACTCCGCCAGCGCGACGTAGAGGGCCAGCCGCTTGGCCGCCGCCGGCGGGCTCAGCAGCACCAGCACCGCCCCCAGCAGCGGCAGCAACAGGATCGCGTCCAGCGCCCAGCGCTGATATCCCAGGCCGGTCAAGGCGGCGGTCACGGGCTCACGACCTCAGCAGGGCACGGAGCAGAACGATGGTCCCCAGCACGAAGAGGACGACGTAGGTGCCCACCTGCCCCGTTTGGAGGCGGCTTCCGACCCAGCCGGCGAAGCGCGCAAGGCGGCCGACGCCGTTGACGGCCACGCCGTCGATGATGAACGCGTCGATGATCTTCCAGAGCACCCGATCCGACAGCCATGCAGTCGGGCGGACGAACAGGGTATCGTACAGCTCATCCACGTAGTACTTCCGCAGCAGCACGCGCTGGATGCCGGTCTCAGCCGGCGCCTCGCGCGCCGGCTTGAGCGCGGCCGGCTGGAGCAGCCGCCAGGCGCCGAAGATCCCGAGGGCGGCGATACCGGCCGCCAGCGCCAGCAGGGTCCACTCGGTGGCGGTCCCCAGATGGCTTTCCAGCAAATACTGCCCGCCCAGGAGCGTGACCGGCTCGAGCCAGCGGGCCAGCCACTCGGCTCCGGGCAGCACGGCCGGGAGGTTGACGGCCCCCGCCGTCACCGCGCCTAGCCCCAAGACCACCAGCGGACCGGTCATCACCCATGGGGCCTCGTGCAGGTGCCCGGCCTCTCGCTCACCGGTGCGGTTGGGGCCGTGGAAGGTGTACACCAGGAGGCGCGTCATGTAGATGGCGGTGAGCAATGCTCCCACCGCCCCCAAGGCCCAGAACAGGTAATAGATGCCGGCCTCGTGCCCCCGGGCGAAGGTTCGTGCCAGGATGTCGTCCTTGGAGAAGAAGCCCGCCAGCGGGGGCACGCCGATGTTGGCCAGCCCGCCGATCCACATCAGCGCCGCCGTCCACGGGAGATAGCGCCGCAGGCCTCCCATGTTGCGAAGGTCCTGGGCGTCCTCGTGCCGCCCGGTGGCGTGATAGGCGTGATGCAAGGCGTGGATCACGCTCCCGGCCGAAAGGAACATGAGGGCCTTAAAGAACGCGTGGGTCGCCAGGTGGAAGATGCCCGACGCGTAGGCGCCGACGCCGACGCCGAGGAACATGTACCCCAGCTGCGATACGGTGGAGTAGGCGATGATCTTCTTGATGTCCCACTGCTTGAGCGCGATGGTGGCGGCGAAGACCGCGGTGATCGCCCCGACTCCCGCCACCACGGCGCTGGAGACCGGCGCCATGGCGAAGAGCACGTTGGTCCGGGCCACGAGGTACACGCCCGCGGTCACCATGGTCGCCGCGTGGATCAGGGCAGAGACCGGCGTGGGACCCGCCATCGCGTCCGGGAGCCAGGTGTAGAGCGGGATCTGGGCCGACTTCCCGGTGCACCCCAGGAAGAGCATCAGGGTGATGAGCGTGATGGTCGGACCGCCCAGCTCGAAGATCGCCGGCGCGGCGGCGAAGACCTCGCGGAAGGTGAGGCTGCCGGTGGCCTGGAAGATCAGGAACATCGCCACCAGGAAGCCGAAGTCGCCGATGCGGTTCATGATGAACGCTTTCTTCCCCGCGTCGGCGTTGACCTTGTCCTCGTACCAGAACCCGATCAGCAGATAGCTACAGAGCCCGACGCCCTCCCAGCCGACGAACATCACGGGGAAGTTGGCGCCGAGCACCAGGACCAGCATGAAGCAGACGAAGAGATTCAGATAGGCGAAGTAGCGGGCGTAGCCCGGATCCTCGCCCATGTAGCCGACCGAATAGATGTGGATCAGCGCGCTCACGCCGGTCACGACCATCAGCATGACGGCCGAGAGCTGATCTACCTGGAACGCCAGGTTGAGCTGGAGGCTGCCGGCCGGCATCCACGACCAGTAGGTGAGGATCCACGGCTCCTCCGGCGGAGCCGCGCCGACCGCGCGCACCACCAGCAGGGCGACCGCGAACGAGGCGACCAGCACGCCCACGCCCACGGCGCTGATGGCCCGCTTCGCGTGCGGTGCGAAGAAGCTCAACGCGCCGTTCGCCACGAACCCCGCGAGCGGCAGGGCCACGACCAGCCAGGTCCAGGAGACGGCGGGCGGGATCTCGTTCATCCGCGGAGCAGGTTGATGTCCTTGATGTCCAGGGTCTGCTTGTGCCGGTAGATGGCCAGCACGATCGCCAGACCCACGGCCGCTTCAGCCGCCGCGACCGCCATGACGAAGAACACGATGACCTGTCCCTCGGGGCCGAGCTGCTGCGCCAGCGTCACGAACGCGAGATTCGCCGCGTTGAGCATCAGCTCGACGCACATGAAGATGATGATGGCGTTGCGCCGGAGCAGCACGCCCGCCACCCCCAGACTGAACAGGATGGCGGAGACGGCCAGCGCGGGACCGAGCAGCACTCAGAGCCTCCGCTTCGCCAGGACGACGGCGCCCACGATGGCCGCCAGCAGCAGGATGGAGGTCACCTCGAACGGAACCAGGTAAGTGCGGAAGAGCGAGTCGCTGATGACGCCCACCACGCCGCGCTCCTGGGCCACCCGGCTTAAGCTGCCGGCCGGGAGCTGGATCGGGCCCGCCAGCGGAGACCGGACCAGCACCCACAGCTCGGTGACCAGCACCAGGCCCAGGGCCAGCGCCACCAGCCGGCCGGTCCACCCGCGCATGTCGGTGGCCCGCTCGCGGCCCAGGTTGAGCAGCATGATGACGAACAGGAACAACACCATGATGGCGCCGGCGTAGACCATCACCTGCAACGCCGCGATGAACTGCGCGTCCAGCAGCACGAAGATGGCCGCCAGGCTGAACAACGTCTCCACCAACCACAGCGCGCTGGCCACGGGGCTGCGGCGGGTGATGCACATCAGCGCACCCCCGATGGCGAACGCCGCGAACAGCCAGAACATGACCTGCGTCACAGGTCACTCACCCTTGGGGTCCGACGGATCCCACAGGGTCGAGACCTGATGGGTCTGCGCGCACAGCCGCTCCAGATCGTAGACGAAGCGAGACCGCTCATACTCGGCGTTCTCGTAGTGCACCCCGACGTGGATCGCCTCCTCGGGACAGACCTCCTGGCAGTAGCCGCAGAAGATGCAGCGGAACTCGTCGATCTCGTAAATCAGCGGGTACCGATGCCCCTCTTCGTCCTCGCCCGGGACCAGCTGGATGCAATTGGCCGGGCAGATCTGGGGACACAGGCCACAGGCCACGCACTTGGCGCGTCCCTGCTCGTCGGTGAGCATCCGGTGCGTGCCCCGCCAGCGGGGTGACAGCGTCCAATCGCTGGTGGACTTCTCCTCCGGATACTCCATGGTGACTTTGGGGCGGAACACGTGACTCAAGGTCACCGCCATCCCCTTGAGCGTGGCCCGCAGGTAGCTGGTCGTCTCGTGCTCGGGGCGCCGCACGGTCTTCACGGAGATCGCCATCAGGCCGCCGCCCTCTCTCGCCGTCGCGCGCCCGCCAGCAGCCGCCCGCGGTCCAGCCCCCAGAGGAGCCCCGCCGTGGCGACCAGGTTCACCCCGATCAACACCGGAGCCAGCGCCACGCCCGCGCGGTCCGCCCACCATACCACGAACCCGATGACCGTGATGTACCCCAGGGCCACCGGCAGCATGACTTTCCAGCCCAGCTCCATGAGCTGATCGAACCGGAACCGCGGCAGGGTCCAGCGAATCCAGATATAGAACAAGAGGAAGAAGCCGGTCTTGGCGCCGAACGCCAGGAGGGTGGCCAGGAACCGCGCCACCGACGGCGGCCCTTCATCCCAGCGGGTGAACGGGATGTCCCACCCCCCGAAAAACAGCGTGGTGATCACGGCGGACATGGTGATCACGGCGGCGTACTCGGCGATGTAGAAGATCGAGAACTTCATGGCCGAGTATTCCGTGTGATAGCCGCTGACCAGTTCGGTTTCCGCCTCGGGCAGATCGAAGGGCAGGCGGTTGGTCTCGGCGAAGGCCGAAATGAGGAACAGCACGAAGGCCACGGTCAGGGCGAGGACGAACCACACCAAGCGCTGCTGCGCTGCGACCACCTCCGAGAGCGTCACGTTCCCGCTCAGGATGAACACCGTGATGACGCTCAAGCCCAGCGCGATCTCGTAGCTGATCATCTGCGCGCTGGACCGAATCCCACCCAGCATGGAGTACTTACTGGCCGACGACCACCCGGCGAGCACGATGCCGTATACCGCCAGGGAGGAGATCGCCAGGATGAACAGGAAGCCGATGGGGAGATCGGCCACCACCATGGGGATGGGGCCCTGGTAGGTGAAGCGCCCCAGCACCGGCAGCGTGAAGTCGAACCCCGGCAGCGGCGCCGCGAACGGAATCACCGCAAAGGTGATGAGCGAGGGGATGAACGACATCAGCGGGGCCAAGAAGAAGAGCGGCTGATCCACCCACTTGGGCCAGGTCTCTTCCTTGAGGAAGCTCTTGAGGCCGTCCGCCACGGGCTGAAGCAGGCCGGCCGGGCCGACCCGGTTGGGCCCCAGCCGGTCCTGTATGAAGGCGCTCCCGCGGCGCTCCAGCCAGGTCGCCAGCATGATGCCGACCATCCAGACCGAGAACACCACCACGACCTTCACCGTGGCCGCGAGCAGGAATCCCTTGAGCTCGGCGCTCACGCGCCCACTCCCGCGGGCTGGCCCGCCGGCAGCAGCGCCCCCTGGGTGCCCAGGATCTCGTACGACAATCCCGCAAAACTTGGGTGTTCCGCGGCCAGCCAGGCGAACGCCTCGGCCGCGGACCCGAACGGGCCGCCCACCTCGAGCTCGGCGAGCAACTCCCCCAGCACCCACCAGGCCGGGCGCGCCATGCCCGGCGCGGCCTTGGCCTGGAAGTATCGCTGCACCCGCCGGTCGCGGTTGACGAAGGTGCCGTCCTCCTCCGCCACGTTGGCGATGGGCAACACCACGTGCGCCGTGCGGGCGGCCACCGGCAGCGCGGTCCCGAGATAGATCACGTGGCCGGCGGCCCGAAGCTGATCGGCCGACACGCCGTCCAGCGGGTCGTCCAGGACCAGCACCACCGCGGAACCGTCGAACCATCGACCCATAACCCCGTCGGACGGCTCAGCATACCCCAGCAGCGTCGCGCCCATCACGTTGGGAGCGCGCTCGCCCCGCAGCGCGAGGTCCGGCACGCCGCGCAAGGGCTGCTCCCCGGGGACCCGCTCCACCCGGAATGCCGCCATGAGCTCGAACCCGGCCAGCAACCACTTGGCCAGGAACAGGGCCTCGACCGACGCCCTCGGCGACGCCAGCACCACCGCGCGGCCCCTCGCCCCCCGCAGCACCTCGGCCGCCCGCGCCACCGCGTGATCCCACGACACCGCCGCCAGCTCACCGCCCACCGCTACCAGCGGTGCCTCGATCCGGTCCCCGCGGTTCATCCAGCGGTACTGCATCCGGCCGTAGTCGCACATGAAATACTGGTTGACTTCGAGGTTGGCGCGCGGCCGCACCCGCACGACCACGTTGCTGCGGGTGTCCAGATTGACGTTGCACCCCTGCGAACAGCCGGTGCAGACGCTGGCGGTCTTGTCCAGCTCCCAGGCCCGCGCCTTGTGCAGGAAGTCCTTGGAGAGCAACGACCCCACCGGGCAGAGGTCCACCACGTTGCCGGCCCAGGGGTGATCCAGCCGCCGGTCGGGGTGGATCCCGATGTAGGCCCGGTCCCCGCGCTCGCTGACGTTGAGGATGGGCTCCTCGGCCACGTGCTCCATGAACCGCACGCAGCGGGTGCAGAGGATGCAGCGGTTGGGGACGTACAGCACGTCGCCGCCAAAGTCCTCCACCGGGTTGAAGCGCTTGGCGTAGGTGGGGGTGTAACGGGTCCGGGCCCGCCCCTCCTGGAACACGTAGTCCTGGAGCTCACACTCGCCGGCCTGATCGCAGATGGGACAATCCAGCGGGTGGTTGATGAGCAGAAACTCCAGGACGCCCTTGCGGGCTTCCTTGGCCGGCGCGCTCGAGACGTTGACCACCATGCCCTCGGCGACCTGGGTGGCGCAGGCGATCTGGAGCTTGGGCGTCTTCTCGACCTCGACCAGGCACATGCGGCACACCCCGGCCACCGGCAACCCGGAGTGGTAGCAATAGTGCGGGATCATCACGCCCGCCTGCTTGGCCGCCTCGATCACCAGCGTGCCCGTGGGCACGCTCACCGGCACGCCTTCGACCGTCAGGTTGACGAGCGGTGAATCGGTCATCGCTCAGGCATGCGCCAGGACCGGCCGCGGCCGCCTGGTGCCGTTGATGTACGCTTCGAACTCGCCGCGGAACTTCTTGATCCCGCTCACGATGGGCGCGGCGCAGGAGTCGCTCAACACGCAAATCGTCTTGCCGGTCATCTGCTCCGAAAGGTCCAGCAACAGGTCCAGGTCCTTGCTTTCCCCCTCTCCCGCCAGAATGCGTTGCAGGATGCGCACCGTCCACGCGGTGCCCTCCCGGCACTGGGTGCACTGGGCGCAGGACTCGTGCGCGTAGAACCGAGCCAGGCGCATGATCTGGTAGACCATGTCCGCGCTGTCGTCGAAGACGATCAGACCGCCCGAGCCCAGCATGGTGCCCTTCTCCATGCACCCCTCGTAGTCCAGCTTGCAGCTCTCGGCTTCCTCCCGGTTGAGGATCGGCACCGACGAGCCGCCCGGAACACACGCTTTGAGCGTCCGACCTGCCGGGACCCCGCCGCAGAGCTCGTGAATCAGGTCGCCCAGCGGAAAGCCCATGGTGACTTCGTAGTTGCCGGGCCGCTTCACGTTCCCGCACACGCTGAACAACTTGGTGCCCGTGCTCTTGGGATTGGACAGGCTGAGGCTCCGGTACCAGGCGCCACCGCGGTTGATGATGTGCGGGACCGACGCCAGCGTCTCCACGTTGTTGACGGTGGTGGGCAACCCGAACACGCCGAACGCGGCCGGAAACGGCGGCCGGATCCGGGGATTCCCGCGCTTGCCCTCGATGGAGTTCATCAGGGCGGTCTCCTCGCCGCAGATGTAGGCGCCCGCCCCGCGGTGGACGTACATGTCCAGCCGCTTGCCGGTCCCCATCGCGTTGGCTCCCAACACGCCCCGCTGGTACGCCTCCGCCAGCGCCTGCTCGATGATGCGAAGCGGCTCAGTGAACTCCCCGCGAATGTAGATGTAGGTGACCTCGGCCTGGATGGCGTATTGGGCGATGGCGCAGCCCTCGATCAAGCCGTGCGGGGTCCAGCGCATGATCTCCCGGTCCTTGAAGGTCCCGGGCTCCGACTCGTCGGCGTTGCAGCACAGGTAATGCGGCCGCTTCTTCTCCTTGGGCATGAACGACCACTTCAGGCCCGCCGGGAACCCGGCGCCGCCCCGCCCCCGCAGGCCGGACTCTTTGACGATCTCGATCACCTGCGCCGGCTCCATCGCCAGCGCCTGCTCGAGGGCCTGGTAGCCGCCGCGCTTCACCCACCCGTCATAGGTCCGCGCCTCGGCGTCACCGAAATACCGGCTGAGGAGTACCGTCTCCTTGGGGTGCGGCGTGTGGGGGAAGCCCATCCCCTTACTCCGAACCGCCGATCATGGGTATCTCCTCAATAGCTCCGGCACGCTCTCCGCCGTCACGCTTTCGATGAAGTCATCTCCGATCATCACCGGCGTCGCGAAGCCGCAGGCGCCGAGGCACTCGACCTCGACCACCGTGTACTTGCCGTCCGGCGACGTGGCCCCGAGCTCTTTGCAGCCGGTGTGCTCCAGCAGGGCTTTGACCACGCCCTCGGCGCCGCACAGGTTGCAGGGCGTGGTGGTGCACACCTGCACGAAGTGCTTCCCCACCGGATGCTGGTGGTACATGGTGTAGAAGGTGACCACGCCCTTCACGTAGGCGGGCGTGAGCCCCAGCACCTCCGCCACTTCGGCCATCGCGTGATCCGAAATCCAGCCCCGCGCCTGCTGCACCATCCACAAGGCCGGCAGCAGCGCGGCCCGCTTGGTGGGATAGCGCTTCAGAATCTCGTCGAGCTGCTGCTTCCGCTCGGCGCTGAAGACGGGCTCGTAGGCCGCGGTTGGGTGCATTGGTCCCCTCAAGCAATCGGCAATCGGCGGTTCATCTGTCAACTTCTCCCATCACGATATCCACACTCGCGTTGATGGCGATGAGATCCGCCAGCAGGCCCCCCTCGGCCATCTTGGACAGGGCGGACAGATTGATGAACGAGGGCGGGCGGATGCGCCAGCGCACCGGCTTGGCCGTGCCGTCGGAGACGAAGTAGTAGCCCAGCTCGCCCTTGCCGTTCTCGATCGGGAAATAGGCCTCGCCCACCGGCGCCGGCACGCCTTCCATCACCTGCTTGAAGTGGAAGATCATGGCTTCCATATCGGTCATGGCCGCGGTCTTGGGCGGCAGGATGACTCTGGGGTCGTCCACGTTGAGCGGGCCGTCCGGCAGCCGGTCCAGCGCCTGCTCCAGGATTCGGGTGGACTGCACCAGCTCCTCGAACCGCACCAGATAGCGGTCGTACACGTCGCCGTGCTCGCCCACCGGGACCTCGAAGTCGTAGGTCTCGTAGTCGAGGTACGGCCGGTCCTTCCGCACGTCGTAGGGTACCCCGCTGGCGCGGAGCATCGGCCCCGAGAGGGAGTGGTTGATCGCCTCTTCCGCCGTCAGCGCGCCGATTCCCTGGGTCCGCGCGCACCAGATGGCGTTGCGGGTGAGCACCCGGTCCACCTCGACCAGCGTCGTGGGAAAGTTGCGGCAGAACGCCCGCAAGCCGTCCACAAACCCGTCGGGGACGTCCGCCATCATGCCGCCCACCCGTGCCAGGCTGGTGGTCAACCGAGCCCCGGTCCACGCCTCCTGGAGGTTGTAGATGCGCTCCCGCTCGTAGAACATCCACAGGAACGGGGTAAACGCCCCGATGTCGATCCCGGTGGTGCCCATCCACACCAGGTGCGAAATGATGCGGCTCATCTCGCAGGCGATGACCCGCAGCACCTTGCACCGCTCGGTGACCTCGATGCCCATCAGCTTCTCGACCGCCAGCGCCAGCCCCACGTTGTTGGACATGGGGGACAGGTAGTCCGTCCGGTCGGTCAGCGGAATGATCTGGTTGTAGTGGCGGTATTCGCCGAGCTTCTCGAAGCCGGAGTGCAAGTAACCCACATGGGGGATGCAGCGCACCACGACCTCGCCGTCGAGTTCCACCACCAGCCGCAGCACGCCGTGCGTCGCCGGGTGCTGGGGGCCGATGTTGAGCAGCAGGTGATCGCCGCCGAGATCGGGTTCCGCCTCGGCGGGCGCGGCGGCCACCGCGGCCCCGGCGGACACGCCCAACGGGGTCCGCGCGGGGCGACCCCGGGCGTCCAGGCCGGGGGTCGCCAGCTCGAACTCGACGGTGCGCTTACTCACCGGCACGCTCCCGCTCGGGCTCGGCGATCACCGCTCGCTCGCCCCGCGCCAGCCGTTGGCGCATGTCTTCGGGTAGCTCGTGGTAGGCGTCGGCGATGGACAGCTCCTCCATCGAGTAGTGCGCCTCCGGGTTGGCGCCCAACGCCTGCCGCACCTGCTCGGCGCGCGAAAACCGGCCGCGCAGGGGAAAATCCTTCCGGAGCGGATGCCCCTCGGCGTAGGTCTCCCACATCAGGATCCGCCGCAGGTCGGGGTGGCCGCGGAAGGTGACGCCGAACATGTCGTAGACCTCGCGCTCGAGCCAGTCGGCCCCGGCCCAGATGGGGACGGCCGAGTCGATCTCGAGGCGGTCCTTGGACAACTCCGCCTTGACGCGGAGCGGCACGCGCCGCTCCAGCGAGAACAGCTCGTAGACCACCTCGAGCGGCCGCTCGGGGTCGCGGTACTCGACCGCGGTGAGGTCCACCAGGTAGTCGTATTGCTGCCCCGGCGTCTCCTTGAGCCACCGGAGCACGTCGGTGATCCGTCCCGCGTCCACATGCACGATGGTGTCCCCGCAGGAGACCCAGGCCCGCCCGATCGTCGGACCGAACTGCCGGCGTAGGGCCTCAACCGAAGGATTCACGTCAGCTTACGCTGAGCGGGTCTGGTGAATGGAGTTGCCGAACGGCTCGGACAGCTCGTCCACCACCTCCGGCGGGAGTCGGAGACCGGTGGCGTCGAGCGGCCGTTCCTGGCGGAGCGATCCATCCACCATGGTCTCGCCTCGGATCTTCTTGTGGAGCAGCAAGATCCCGTACAGCAGCCCCTCCGGACGCGGCGGGCAGCCCGGAACGTAGACGTCCACCGGGACGACGGTGTCGATCCCCTGCACCATCGCGTAATTGTCGAAGATGCCACCGGTGGAGGCGCAGGCCCCCATAGAGATGACCCACTTGGGCTGCGTCATCTGATCGTAGATCCGGCGAATCACCGGCGCCAACTTGAAGGGTAGACGGCCCGCGCAGATCAGCACGTCGGACTGGCGCGGCGAGAACGCCATGCGCTCCATGCCGAAGCGGGCCAGATCGAACCGGCTCGCCGCGGTGGCCATGAACTCGATGGCGCAGCAGGCGGTGCCAAAGGGCATGGGCCAGAGGCTACTGGTCCGCGCCCAGTTGACGAGGAAGTCGAGCTTGGTCGTCAGCCAGTTGGGGGAAAGGCTCGAGAGCACCCGGGATCCCTGCCCCGGCGCCGTCTGAGCGGCGTTCAATCCCATTCCAAGGCTCCTCGCTTCCAGGCGTACGCGTAGCCGACCAGCAGGATGACGATGAACACCAGCATCTCCACCAGCCCGAACAAGCCCAACTGGCGGAAGGCGACGCCCCAGGGAATCAGGAACACGGTCTCGATGTCGAAGACGATGAACAGCATGGCCACGAGGTAGAACTTGACACTGAACCGCTCGCGGACCGTGCCGAGGGGGGGCATACCGGATTCGTACGGCGTCTGCTTGACCGGGGTGGGACGCGGCGGGAGGATCAGGTGCGAGATCACGATCATCCCCACGCCGTTCACGATGACGAAGACCGCCAGGAGCAGTACCGACAGGTATTCGCGCGTCATACCCTTGCCGCACTCGACGCAGGTGTGCCAACGCCCCCGATGCCGAGTGCTGGACGGCGACCTCGGTTCTCGAGGTCGCCCTCGTGAATAATTTCACTTGCGTCGGACGCGGCAAATTACCCAGGGGCGCGAAGGGGTGTCAAGCAAAATGAAAGTGGCGTAACGCGAAACACCGGGTACATTTCCTGCGCCCATGTCCATCAAGTCCGACCGCTGGATCCGCCGCATGGCGGAGCAGCATCGCATGATCGAGCCGTTCGCGAACTCCCAGGTGCGCTCGGGCGTCGTCAGCTTCGGCCTTTCCTCGTACGGGTACGATATGCGCGTGGCTCGGGAGTTTCGGATTTTCACCAACGTGCACTCAGCCCTCGTCGACCCCAAGAACTTCGACGAGCGGTCGTTCGTGGAGTACCAGGGCGACAGCTGCGTCATCCCGCCCAATTCCTTCGCGCTGGCGCGATCGGTCGAGTACTTCCGGATTCCCCGCAACGTGCTCACCATCTGCGTGGGGAAGAGCACCTACGCCCGCTGCGGGATCATCACCAACGTGACGCCGTTCGAGCCGGAGTGGGAGGGCTTCGTGACGTTGGAGATCTCCAACACGACGCCCCTGCCCGCGCGGATCTATGCCAACGAAGGGATCGCACAGGTACTCTTCTTCGAGGCCGATCCGGACGATGAATGCGAGGTCTCGTACAAGGACAAGAAGGGCAAGTACCAGGCCCAGCAAGGCGTAACCCTGCCCAGGCTCTAACCGGTCATGGCGCTGATCCGCTGCCCCAAGCACGGCATCCCGTACAACGAGGACAACCCCCGCGGGTGCCCGGCGTGCGCCCTGGAGAAGGAGGGTGGCGAGCAAGCGCAGATCATGCGGGAGTTGGCGCGGGCGTCCCAGGCCATTCGGCGACCGGGGGCGGCGGCGGCGCCGGTTACGCCCAGGCCGCCAGCCGAGGCTCCACCTCGGCACGGCGAGCGCGTGGGCGCTCCGGTCACGGTGCCTCCGCGGCCGCCGGTGCTCGAACCGGGCGTCCTGGAGCGGCTCCAAGAGCTGCTGCGGCAGCGGCCCGTCCCGGCGGCCGGCATCCCGCTGATCGTGATCCTGCTCGTCGCCCTGATGGTCCGGTCGGGGCCGTCCTACGTCGAGCAGCCGAGTCCGGTCCCGCTCACGGGCGAGGTGCTGCCCCTGCCCATCGATCCGGGCGCCGAGCTCACCACCGTGTTCGCCGTGCTGGGCGTGCAACCCCCCCGGCCCAGTCCGGACGGGCGCGAGCTGGAGCGGTACTCGTATGGGACGGATCTCACGATTGATGCGCTGAACGGCGTGGTGTACCAGATCTCGATGCTGGTACCGAATCGGAGTTGGCGCGGCCTGCGGGTCGGCATCCCGCAACGAGAGGTGGAGGGCGCGCTCGCGCTGCTGGGCCTGCCTCAGCCGGCCGCGCCGGCGGTCATGCCGCAGGCCGACACGCTCCGTGGCTGGGTGGTGTATCCGTCGTTGGAAGGACGACCCAACCAACCGCTCAAGGCCGAGGTGCGGCCTCCCAACGGCTGCTACGACGTGGTAGTGGACATCCAGCCCCGGGCCGCCGGAGTCCTGGTGGATCGGGAGCGCCGCTACGCCGTGATCGGACGACCGGAGGCGCCGTTCGAGTGGGTGGCCACGCGGGTGCAGATGATCGATCGGGCCGTGGCGGGACCGGCGGGGCCAGCCGCGTGTTGACGGAGGACGGGCCGCTCGGCGTGTCGGCTGTCAGCTCTCGGCTATCGGCTCTCGGCTATCCGTATTCAACCGCAGGTGGTGATGACCATGGCTAGACACAGCACCGGCGTCGTAGCAGGGCTCATCGTCCTGGCAGGCTGTGCCGGCGAGCGGGGCGCCCCGCCGGGCGAGCAGATGACCATCCGGGAGGTTGGCTTCCAGACTCCCGAGTCGGTGCTGTACGACGCCGCCGGGGACGTGTATCTGGTGTCCAACATCAACGGGTCGCCGCTGGCGAAGGACGACAACGGGTTCGTCTCGCGGGTCTCACCCGACGGGACCGTGCTGGCGCTCCGTTGGATTGACGGGGCGGCGGCGGACGTGACGCTCCACGCCCCCAAAGGGATGGGGATCAAAGGCGACACCCTCTTCGTGGCCGACATCGACGCGGTACGCGCCTTCCACCGCACGACCGGTGCCCCGCTCGGCGCGCGGGAGATGGCGGGCGCCACGTTCCTGAACGACGTCGCGGTGGGCGCCGACGGCTCGGTGTACCTGACGGACAGCGGGCTCCAAGCCGGCCCAGAGGGATTCGCACCCTCGGGCACGGATGCGGTATACCGCATAGACCCCGCAGGGAGGGTCATCACCCTGGCGCGGGATTCGTCCCTGGGCCGGCCCAACGGCATTCTGGCTGATTCCGTCGGCGTCGCGGTGGTCACCTTCGGCTCGGGCGAGGTCTATCATCTCAATCGCCTCTCGGGCGCCCGCACGCCGGTGGGGAAACCACCGGCGGGGAGCCTGGACGGCGTCGTGTGGCTGCCCGACGGCTCACTCCTGGTCTCCAGCTGGGAAGCCCGGGCCGTGTATCGCTTGACCATCACCGGGAGCTGGGCGGTGGCCGTCGACAGCGTGGAGGCGCCGGCGGACATCGGATACGACTCCCGGCGGCAGCGAGTATTGATCCCGCTGTTTACCGCAAACGAGGTCCGAACTGTATCCGTAAGATGAGCCGCTGAAGCGGGAGACCCGTCTGCCGCTCACTCAGAGCGAATTGAGGAACTTGTACAGATACCGGCGCGTCGCATGACTCAGCCCGGCGAACCGCTCGCGCGCCGCGCTCGCCTCCCCCCCGTGCACCAGAATAGCGTCTTCCAGCATCGGGGCGCGACCGTCGTGCATGAAGCGCGACCGGAAGCGCAGCCCCAGGAGCCGCGCGGTACGGAACTCCGCTGGTCCCGCGGCGGGGCTACAAACGCCGGCCAGGTCGGGACCGAGATCGTGCAGCAGGAGATCGGAGTACAGCGCGATCGGTTTCCGGTCCAGCGCCGGCAGGTCGCTCCGCCCGGTCCGCATCTCCGGCACGTGGCAATCCGGACACCCCAACTGGTCGAAGATCCTCCGGCCCCGGCGCACGCTGTCGCGTTCGGCGAAGGACGGGATTGCTGTCGGAGGCGGTGGCGCCAGGAAGCGCACGAACGCGACCAGCAGGTCAACTTGATCGTCGGATAGCTCCGGCTCGGGAAGAGGATCCACCCCTTTCGGCGCCGGAGCGCCGGCCACGCCCTCTTCCGCGGGCCGCCCTCTCGTGGTCAGGCCCATCTCGGCGAGCAGCGCGCCCTCGATGAAGTCCTTGAGACTCGCGTGGTCCCCCTTGTGGCCGAAGCGACCCAGCCGGCCGTCACCGGTACGGCCGGCCCGACCGGATACGCCGTCCCGGTCGGCATCGGCGGAATCCGCGCGCGCCAGGAGAACCTGGTCGGGAATGGCCTCGACGAGTCCCAGTCCGAACAACGCCGGCGGATCGATTCGGGCTCGGCCGGTGGCGCTCGGCGGGACCAGCTCCCGCTCGATCCCCAACGCTTGCAGGGCCGGCGACGCGCGATCCTGGAACACCTCCCCACCGGCGCTCCGCAGGAGATCGCACGGGCCGGGCGGGACGTAGCGGGTGGCCTTTTGTACCGTTTCCACGCCGGTGCCGCCAACGGTGGGAAGGTCGTGACACGAACTGCAGCGGTCCTGGTTGAAGAGCGGGCCAAGGCCCTCCGCAATCGTGAACCCCCGCTGGAACAGCGCCTTCCCCGCCCGGAATCGGGCGAGGTCGGCGGGCCCCAGGGCAGGGAGTGGGTCGCCGAGCGCCGCAGCGGGGGCGCCGGGGTCACTGTTGCACGACACCGAAGCGCTCACGCACGCGAGGCACGCGAGCGCCAGCCGTCGAGGGAGCCGAACCGGCCGGAGCAGCGGCGCGGGTAGGAGCCGCGCAGCGAGGCTCCCAGGGGGCGGGCTGGGCGGACTGTCAAGGAGCCGCAGCGAGCGGCTCCTACCCGCGCCGCAACCTTCGGCTGGTTCGACCCTACGGCTCTGGCGCACCCCCCCCGCCCACGCCCTCGGGCCGCTTGATCTCGTACTCCCGGGGCGGCTCCTTGCCGGCCAGGTACCGGACGAAGTAGTCCCAGCGACGTCGGATGAAGTACGGCTCGTTCAAGCCGTGTGCCCGATCCGGAGCCACGATCAGGTCGAAATCCTTGTTGGCCTTGATCAGCTCGTTGACCAGCTGGATGGTCATGGCCGGGTGGACGTTGTCGTCCATGTCCCCGTGCATCAGCAACAGGTGGCCCTGGAGATTCTTGGCGTAGGTCTTGTTGGCCGCGGACTCGAAGTTGTCGCTCTTGCGCACGGTATCGCGCTTCATGAGCCCCTGGTACTTCTCGGCCCAGTAGATGTTGTAGCTCCGGTTGTCGTGGTTCCCGGCGCTGGACACCGCCACCTTGAAGAACTCCGGGAAGCTCAGCATGGCGTCGGTCGAGGCGAACCCACCGCCGGAGTGCCCGTAAATCCCCACGCGGTCGAGGTCCATCCACGGGTAGCGCGCTCCCAGTTGCTTGATGGCCGCCACGTGGTCCGGCAGGCCGTTGTCGTGGAAATTGCCGTAGTAGTTGTCATGGAACGCCTTGGAGCGCAGCGGCGTCCCCAGGTGGTCGATCTCCACCACGATGAACCCCAACTCGGCGATGGCTCGCTCTTCGCCACCGGTGGTAAAGCGCCACTGGCCCACGCTCCCTATCTGCGGGCCGGGGTAGATGTGGTCGATCACGGGGTATTTCTTGGTGGAGTCGAAATCGGACGGCTTGAACATCGTGCCGTAGATGTCGGTGATGCCGTCGCGCGCCTTGACCTGGAACACCTCGGGCGGTGTCCACCCGACGGCCTTGAGCCGAGTGACGTCGGCCTGCTCCAGCTTCCGAAGCACCCGGCCGTCCGGCGCCGCCCGCAGCACGGTCACCGGAGGCGATTCGATCCGGGACTGGATGTCGACGAAGTACTTGCCGCTGGGCGAGAAGTCGATGCGGTGGTCCGCGTCCTCCGGGGTGAGAAGGGTGAGCCCGGAGCCGTCGAAGTTCACGCGGTACAGATGGGCGTAATAGATGAAGCGGCCCGGCTCCCGACCCCGCGCCGTGAAGTAGATCTGCTTCGCGGTCTCGTCGACGTGGCGCACCGCGCCCACCGGCCACGCCCCCTGCGTAATCTGATTGCGCACCGTGCCGGTCTGGGCCATCCGGTACAGGTGCGCCCAGCCGTCGCGCTCGGACCACCAGATCACCTCGCCGTCTTCGGTCACGTACCAGCTAGGCGGGTCCTGCGGACTGGTCTCCACCCAGGTCTTGGCGGAGTCCGCGGCCAGGACTTTGGCTTCGCCAGTAGCGGGATCGGCCTCCACCAGGTACAACGCCTTGGAAGCCCTGGTGAGGAAGGTGAAGTGCACGCGACTCGAGTTCCGGCTCCAAGTGGAATCCGCCTGCCCGCCGAACCCGCCGCCGCCCCCGCCCAGCGAAATCTGATTGGGGCGGGTGGGGAGCTTCACCGGGGAGTTGGTCACCTGATCGGCGATGTTCCGCCGCCCACCGTTGCCGCCGTTCGCGGCGAGGTTCGCCGGCAGGGTGAGGACGTGTACCGACGGCAGCGGGACGACTGTGTCACCCGGGAGGGCGTAGGGCTGGGAGAAATGGCGCGGCCGCTGGGGTGTGTACGAGATGTAATGCATGCGCTCCACGCCCCGAGCGTCCTGCCGGCTCACGGCGATCTTCCGGGAGTCAGGCGACCATCGGAGGCTGGGCCGCTGAATGGTGTCGTTCCGCATCATCTGGTAGGGGCGCGGAGGCCCGTTCCCGTACCACCATTCCGCGGTGCCGTCGGTGGTGAGCTGCATCGAATCGGCACCGTTGCGAGGACGGAGCCAGACGTTGAACTGGTGGATGAACGCCTCCCAGACGGAGTCCGGAGAGATCACGAAGGGCCGGTCGTCGGGCAGGGTGTCTCGGACGGCGCAGCTGTACGAGGCCAGCTGGCAGCGGAACAATCTCTTGCTCGCCTTGAATTCGATGGCCCGCTCACCATCCACAAACGTGAAGGTCGAGAACGGCAGCTTGACCGGGTCGTAGCTGGTGTCCCGGGCGAGTGACATGGCGGCCGCGAGACGCGCGTTGTCGAACACCAGGCGCCGGACGTTGGCCACGGGGTCGACCAATACGAACTCGGCCCCCTCAGCCAGCTTGTTCCGGTACCAGAAGCGGTTGCCGTCGGGCAGCCACTGCGGGGCGACCGAATCCCCGCTGACCATCCGCGACGCGTTCCAGTCCAGCATCTGCTCGGCACGGCGGTAGTCCACCACCTGGGCCGAGAGCGAGGGCGCCCACCAGGCGCCGAGCAGCGCGCCCACCAAAACGACGGGTTTCACGGGGTACCTCCTGCTCCAGGTGAGGCTGATGTAGCGGATACACTTAACCGCGTTGCGGCAAGTCGGCTAGTCCCCAGAGAACGACGGCGGGGTCTGGGCCCCGCCGCGCTCTGGTCATTGAGTCCTCGAGAGGATCAGCTGATCGGCTGGCACCTCTGCGAGGAGACATCCTCGATGTTCTCGTTCCAGATGGCCTCGAACTGGGACATCGGGAACCGCATCAGGCGGCCGGGTCCCAGCCCGGTGGTGGTGGCCACCACCCCGAACCGGTACAGGTCCGACATCCGGTGCCCTTCCATGAACATCTCGGCGAAACGCTCCGACAGGAGGTAGTTGCGCACGGTAGTAGCATTGCCAAGCGGGTCGGGAAGCGGCGGTAACGCCACGCCCGGTCTGGCGCGCAGCGTGTTCATCCGCGCCACGGCGCTGTCCAACTGGTTATTGCGCCAGAACACTTCGGCCTCGATCAAGCGCATCTCCCGCCCGTGGGTGATCGGGATGTCGTCGGTCCACTGCTTGTACTTCCACTGGCTGTAGTGCTGCGTGGTCCCATCCACGCCCAGGGACGCGGCCGGGTGACGGATCTCGACCCGCGAGTCGAGTTGGCCGCTCCAGGGGTCTCGCAGCTTGGACTGGATGGTGTCCACCATCGGCCACCAATGGTTCCGCATCCCGGCGGCCTTGTTGAACCCCACGGTGTTGAGGTTCACCATGCTGTTGTACTGCGGCTGGCTGTTCGCAGAGAACTTGGCGTTTTCCTGGAACGTGGTGGCCAGCTTCGCCGCCTCGGTCGCGGCCGTGGCGTAATTGCCGGCCAGCAAATTGGCCCGCGCGAGCCCCGCGGTGTTGTAATCGATCCAACGGGTCAGGCCGGCCTGCTGGGCAAGGGTTCTCGCCGCCGTGAGCTTGGTGATGGCTTGTTGGAGCATCACGGCATCCGAAACCGCCGGGCCACCGGAGTCGGCCGGCGCCTCGCACCAACTCTCCCCCAGGTAGAGATCAATCCAGGCCTCAACCGTCTTGACCTGAATCACCTTAGGATCCGTATCGGCTATCCCCAGCCGGGCAAACCGCTTCTGAGCGTCGAGGGACGCGTACCGGGCACGCAGCCAGGTATTGAATACGCCGTCGGGCTTGCCGTTCCCGGCTGAATTGCCGTAGCGGTACCGGCCCTGATACCCGTCTTCGTAGTCGGCCCACGTACCCGTGTGCCGGAACACGTCGCTCAGCAAGGCATCGGCGGTGATGTACTCGTCCATGCTGAGGTGAAACTGGCCTTCGACGCCATTGGCCACGGCCTGCAGGGCCGAGTCCAGGTCCGAGTCCTTGAAGCGGGACGGGTCCTGGACGGTAAACGGATCGCACCCCGCGACGGCGGCCGCGCCCACCACCATGAGCGCGGCGACGTGGCGCATCTTCGTCTTGGTTTCCATGGTCGCGCGCCTCAGAAGCTGGTTCGAAGCGTGGCCAGGAACTTCCGCGGCTGCGGCATCGCGAGGAAGCCGCTGGCGAAGCCGAAGTCCGCGCCTCCGCGGTAGGCCATATTGGGGTCGCGACAGTGGCAGTCATCCCACCAGTACAGGTTCTGCGCGGCCACGGTGAGCGTGGTTCGGCCCAACCCGAAGGCGCCGATCAGCCCGGTGGGCAGCTCGTACGACAGCGAGAGCTCGCGAATCCGGATGTGGTCCCGCGGCGAGTACGCGCTGACCAGGTTCCAGTAGTTGTAGACCGAATCTGCCGCCGCCGTCCTGGCCGGTGGGTCCTGCGAGAAGTCAAACCTCGACAGGTACTCATCCCCACCGCCCTGCCGGGTCATGTACGGCCGGTCCCCGTCGCTCAGCGTGGCGCCCTTCTCCCACGACACCAGTCCGTACAAGCGAAGCTTGCCGAACTCGACCGTGTTCCCCAGCGAGCCGTTCCAGCTCGGGAAGGGTTGGCCCCGATAAACGGTCGTGTCCGAGCGCGTGTGGTTCCGGCCCCAGAGGTTCGCGGCCGTGGGACCGCTGGTGAGCGCCGTGTCACCGGTGATCACCCGGTCAAACATCACGCCCACCGGATACCGGGTCCGGATATTGCCCAGTTTGCAGTACTCCAGACCGTCCGCCGGCGACACGCCGCAGGTGGCCTGCGGGCCGAGCTCCAGCACCCTGTTTTGGTTGCCGTCCATGGCCACCGTGCTCGACCATCGGATCTTGCCCGCATCGATGATCGCCGCGTTCAGCGACAGCTCCCAACCTCGATTGCGGAGCTTGCCCACGTTCTGCAGCTGCGCCGCGTTGAAGCCTCGGCTCGCGGGTAGCGAGATGTTCAGCAACGCATCGCGGGTGTCGTTCTGGTACACCCCGAAATCGATGCCCAGCCGGTCGTGGAAGAAGCCGGCTTCGATCCCGGCCTCGAGACCGAGTGTACGCTCAGGACCGAGCTTGAGGTTCCCGGGGGAGTCCGGGACTACGCCGGTGTTGTCGTCCAGAACCGTCAGCGACGAGAACGTCCGGAACTGATCGAACGCTCCCGGTGTGAGCCCCGACATCCCCACCGCGCCCCGGAGCTTGAGGTTGCTGATGAAGCCGGGGAGGAACCCTTCCTCCGAGAGCACGTAGGCGACGTCGCCCTTGGGGTAGAATTGGAACCCGTAGTCTTCCCCGAAGGCGCTGTTGCCGTCCAATCGGAATCCGCCCGTGAAGAACAGCCGGTCGGCCACGGAGAACCGGTTCTGGGCGTAGATGCCCACGTTGACGGTCTTCCGGAAGGTCTCGGCCCCCAGTGTCTTGGATCCGCCCGAGACCAGGCTGATGCCGGGACCGGCGTAGTCCTGGCCGATGGACATGTTCTGGCGCTCTTCCTCCCAGAACCCCTGCGTCCCGAAGGACAACTCCGACCCAATGCCCGCAGGCAGATCGAACGAGAGCCGGCCCAGGTAGTCGAACGTGGCAGACTTGAAGCTCCGGTAGCCCAGGTCTTTCTCGGCGTCCGTGCCCACGTACACGTACGAGGCACCGTAGGGGAAGAACTTGTTGATCTCATCAGACACCTGGTCCAGGCCCACTGTCAACCGGTGCGAAAACCGCTGGAAAGGCGTGAAGTTGATGGTTACCCCACCGGTCCAGCGATCGACCGAGCTGTTTGCCTCGAGCTTCTTGACGTCCGTGATGGCGGTCCACGGCTCCCCATACGGCCGCGCGGCCGTCGCGGAGCGCGGGTTGCCCACGATGACCTGCATGATGGACGTCCAGTTGTTACCCGACTGGAGCAGCGTGGTCACGTTGCGGGTGTACATGGACTGCACGTCGAACGTCCACTTGTCCGACACCTGCCAGTTCAGGTTCACCCGGAGATTGCCCCGCGTCTCGTCGTTGGGCTTGATGGACCCCTCTTCGAAAAGGAGCCCCGCGCCCACGAAGTACGCCAGCGCCTCGCCCCCGCCCTGCACCGTGAGGTTGGCGTCTTGGTAGAGGCCGTTCTCGATCAGGGTCTCATTGGCGTCGTATGCCACCTGGCCCGTCAGCGGCCCGTTGGTGGTCGCGGTGGAGTCAGGGTCGCGCCCCCGGAACCGAGGATAGTATCTGGTAGGGAGGTTCTCGCGGAGACGGTTGAACCCCGCCGAATAACTCAGGCCCCAGCGCGGCGCGCTGCCCGCCCGGCCCTTCTTGGTGAAGATCTGGATGACGCCGTTGCTGGCCTCCGAGCCGTACAGCGTGGCTGCCGCGGGACCCTTGATGACCTCGATGCGCTCGATGTCTTCAGGATTGAGGTCGTCCAGACGGTCCCCGCCTGCCCCGCCGTCAATCCCGCAGCAGGCCGTGCCCATCGAGTTGTCCCAGAATTGAGACTGCTTCCGGTCGATGCGCACGCCGTCCACGTAGACGATGGGGCGTTGCCCCAGCTGGAAGCTGGAGGTCCCACGGATGCGCAGGTCCTTGCTGGATCCCACGCCGCCGGCCGTGCCAATCGAACGTACCCCGGGGATCCGCGCCTGGAGTGTCGCGCCCAGGCTGGCCACCTGCACGTTCTCGGTAACGTCGGCCACCGACACCGAGGCGATCGCGGCACCGAGCTTGCGGCGTTCCGTGGCACCCCCGGTGCCCGTCACGACGACTTCGTCGAGGGAAACGGCGCTCACCGAGAGCTGGAAGTTGGCCTCCACCGTTCCCATCGCCGGAATCGTCACCTGCTGGGTCTCCGACCGATACCCGATTCGCTGCACCTGGATGGGGTAAGTGCCGGCCGGCAACCCGCGGATGACGAAACGGCCGCGCGCATCGGTCAGCAGCGAGCGCCCCACGCCCGGCATCGTGACCTGCACGCTGCCCAGCGGCTGACCGGAGCGATCCGTCACCGTGCCCGTCACCACCCCCGCCTGAGCCTGGACCGGCGCGACAGAGGCGACCACTAGTGCCGTCGCCAGGCTCAAACTGGTCAGTATGGCGCCGAACCACTGGTTCGGCCGGTTAATACTAGACTCGACCATGGGACCTCCGCTGAAGAAAGCAAAAGAGCGGTATACGGCGTCGTATACCGCTACTGATCAGCCTCGGAATTCTGTGCGTTTCCGACACTGCCCACGCGTTCACCGTCATGACCTGGGTGGGGCGAGCTAGGAGCCTGGGTGAGCTTCCGGCTTATATATGGATAAGGCGGGGGCCTGTCAAGATTGACGAGAGAGCGTGTCCCGACTGGGGAGGGCCTGTCCCGATCGGTCGCCAGCCGATAGGTTCGCACCCATGGCGAGAAGGGTTTTGCTGGTGGGCTGGGCGGCAGTCCTGGGGTGTGGCGGGCCCCCCGCCGAGGTGGTTGCCCGGGTCAACCAGTGGCGCCTGGACCGCGACCGCCTGGCCGAACTCATGGTACTGGCCCAACCGGTCCCGCTCACCGCCGACGTGGCCTATGAGCTGGCCAGCCATTGGGTTACGCTCATGGCGCTCGGCCAACGGGCGGCCGCCGGCGACTCCCTGCTCGACAGCCTCACGATCCGCGACCTGATGGCCTACCGAGTTCGGCAGGAGGTCACCACCGAGTGGCGTCGCCGGCTTCAGGCACGAGTCCCGCCGGCCGCGGCAGCGAGCTTTGATTCCTCCTATGCTCAGCGTCTGCTTGAGGATCGGCGCGCGCGCCTCGAGCCCCACGCCACGGCCCTGCTCCGCCAATTCGCGACCGACCCATGGCAGATGGCCGACGCCACCCAACCCTGGGCCACGTACGCCGGGGGAGTGGTCACCACCGGGCAACTCCAGCGCTATGTTCAGTACCTGTCTCCAAGCACGCGCGGCGAGATCCGCGGCGCGTCGGATCAGCGAATCACCGGATTCCTGTGGGGCTTTGTGCTTGAGGAGCTGCTGGTGGAGCAGGCCGAGAGCGCCGGCGTAGCCATTAGCGAAGCGGCATTCGGCGCGATGGCCCAGGAGGCCCGAGACGTGGTACACAACCTGTGGGAACACACCGGACTGGCGCCCGCGTCCCTTGCGTCCGCGGGAGCCAGTTCCGGCGCCCGAGCTCAGGCGGCACGGCGCCGCGTGGACGAGTACCTGGAAGCCGCGGCGGCCCGCAGAGTCACTCTCGAGGCGGTGCCGCCCTTCCTCGCCGTCCCGCTCCTGCGGAGGGTCGAGTGGGAGATCGCCGCGGACCGAATGACCGAAGTGGTAGACCGGGCGCGCCGCCTGCTTGCGGCTACCGCATCGGTACCAACGCCTTGAGGCGATTGGTGCGACGGTTTGCTCTGCCGGCGCTGGCGCTGCTGGCCACGGGGGGATGCCAACCTGCACGCCAGGCGCCAGCCGCGGGAGAGCCGCTCGCAGGGCTCACCGAAGACCAGTTGGGCCGGTTCTTGCTGGGCCGAGCGCTGTTTGAGCGCCTCACCACTCCGGACGAGGGCCTGGGGCCGCTGTTCAACGAAGAGCGGTGCAGTGCCTGCCACGGCGAGCCTGCGAGCGGCGGGTCCGGTCCCGCGCTGGTACTCAAGGCAACACGGTACCACGAGGGCCGGTGCGATCTTCTGGTCAGTGACGGCGGCGACAACATCCAGCAGCGCGCGACGCCGTTGCTGCGGGCTAGAGGCGTCGAGCAGGAGCAAATCCCTGCGCGCGCTACCGAGACGGCGCAGGTGACCGGTCCCCCGCTCTTCGGTCTCGGACTGGTGGAAGCGATTCCTGAAGCAAGCATACTGGCGCGCGAAGATTCGCTGGACGGCGATGGTGACGGCATCTCCGGGCGGGCGCCTCGCACCGCCGCCGGGCGAGTGGCGCGGTTCGGGCGAAAAGGCGATGCGGTGACGGTGTTGGACTTCGTCGAGACGGCGCTTCGCTTCGAGCTGGGCCTCACCACCGCGGTGCACCCCACCGAAGAGACGATCAACGGGCAACCAGTCCCCGCGTCCGCCGATCCGGCTGCCGAGCCGGAGATCGACCAGCGCGGCATGGGCTTGCTGGCGGACTACGTGCGGTTGCTGGCGCCACCCGCTCGTGCGGCCATATCCGGGGCCGCGCGCGACAGCGTGCGACGGGGCGAGCAGCTGTTCGAGTCCGTCGGCTGCGCGGCCTGCCACGTCCGCCAGCTGCGATCGGGACCGAGTGAGGTCCGGGCCCTCCACCGCCGGCCGGCGCGACTCTACTCGGACCTGCTGCTCCACGACCTCGGCCCCGGCCTTGCAGGCGTCTGCGGGTCGGCCGCCGGGCCTTCGGAATTCCGGACGGCGCCGCTGTGGGGATTGCGGTTCCGAACGGCGTATCTGTACGACGGGCGAGCGGCGACGCTCAACGAGGCCATCACGCTCCACGGCGGGGAGGCGGCGGCGGCGCGCGATCGCTACGCACGCTTGCCTGGCCAACATCAGGCCCTACTGCTGCGGTTCCTGGCCTCGCTCTAGCCTGGCCCCTCGCTACTCGGACGCTGGGCGATACCCCGGCCCGCGCACCACCCGTCCCGGCTTGGCACCGGTGTGCCGTCCGCCCCGCACCACACCCACCCCGTTCACGAACACGTCCCGCATGCCCGCCGAAAGCTGATGCGGCTGCTCGAACGTGGCCCGGTCCGCGATGGTCGTGGGGTCGAACACCACGACGTCCGCGTAGAACCCTTCCCGCAGCAGCCCGCGATCCTGAATCGAAAGCCGCGTGGCTACGGCCGAGGTCGCCTTGCGGACCGCGTCCTCCAGGGTCAACACGCCCTCGTCGCGCACGTACTTGCCCAGGACGCGGGGGTAGGTGCCGTAGGCGCGAGGATGGGTGAGACTCCGCGCGCTGTCCGGATCGGCTCCGCCGGCGTCGGTGCCGAGTTTGATCCACGGCTGCCGCAGCTGGAGCTTGACGTTGTCTTCACTCATCATGAAGTAGATGGTGCCGATCCGCTGCTCCTCGGACACCAGCAGGTCCATCACCGTCTCCAGCCAGTCCTTCCCGAGCGCCGCGGCGATCTCCGACAGCCGCTTTCCGGCGTGGACCTGGTTCTCCGGTTTCAGCAGTCCCAACACCAGCACGCCGTCCGGCGTGGCGAGCTGGCACAGGTTCTCCCAATCCGTCGTCTGCTGCATGACCTCGGAGCGGATCTTGGACCGCATAGCGGGGTCGCGCAGGTTGTCGAGCAATTTGTCGTCCGCGGCGGCCCACGGGGGTAGGCAGGAACTCAACCCGGTGCCGCCCGCGACATAGGGATACATGTTGGCCTGGACATCCATCCCCGCGGCCCGCGCCAAATCAATCTTCGCGATGGCCTGCGCCGCCTTGGGCCAGTTCCGCCGCCCGCCGGCCTTCAGGTGGTAGATCTCCACCGGGACGTCCGCTTCCCGGCCGATACCAATGGCTTCGTCAATGGCTTCGAGCAATTGATCGGCCTCGGACCGCATGTGGGTGATGTAGACGCCCCCGTACGGCGCCATGGCACGCGCCATTTCGATCAGTTCGGCCGTCCCCGCGAAATTCCCGGGCGGATAGATCAGCGCCGAAGCGATGCCAAAGGCGCCGTCCTCCATGGCGCGGCGCACCACCGCCCGCATGGTGTCCAGCTCCGCGGCCGTGGGCTGGCCCAACGCCATCCCTTTGGCGTACTCGCGCACGGTCGAGGCACCCAGGAACGATCCCACGTTGGGGGAGACGCCGTGGCGCTCCATTGCCTCGAGCCAGCGAGCAAAGCCTCTCGGAGTCATGAACTGCCGCACCACGGCCTGGCGCGCCGGCGGGAGCCGAGTGAGATCACGCACCGTGCGCTCGTTGGCGGGCGCCGGGGTCCCGCCCTCCCCGAGGATCTCGGTGGTGATGCCCTGGGTCACCTTACTCACGTCGCGCCCGTCGCCGAACAGGAAGGAGCCGCCGGATTGCCCCTGGATGTCAATGAATCCCGGGCCCACCACCATGCCGCGGGCATCCAGGCGCTCCCGGGCCGCCACGTTCCGGAGCAGCCCGAGGGGCGCCACCCGGGCGATCCGGTCCCCCCGGATCGCCAGGTCCCCGTAGAACCACGGCGCCCCGGTGCCGTCCACGATGCGGCCGCCGGTGATCACCACGTCATACGGCGGGGGCAACGGCGCCACGCCGCCGGACGGTCGCGCCGCCGGCGCACAGGCTGCCGGAAGCAGCCCCATCCAGATCGCTAGAGCGCGTCGCATCACGTCTCCAAGTCCCCTTGTTGCCCAAGAGGCTACGCTGTAAAGTGCGGCTTCGTCAATCAACGAGCATCCCGAACTGATCACCGCAGACGTTGAAGCAGGCTCGAATCTCGAAGATCCGCATCCGGCCCCTCACGAGCGCCGCCGACTACGCGGCGTGCGTGGAGCTGCAAGAGCTGGTCTGGGGCGCGGGCGAGGAAACGGTCCCGCCCATCCTGCTCCAGGTGAGCCAGCAGGTGGGCGCCATCGCCGCAGGCGCCTTCGACTCCCGCGGCCGCATGCTGGGCTGTGTCTTCGGGCTCACCGGACTGCGGCACGGTCGGTTGGCCCACTGGTCTCACCTGCTGGCGGTGCGCCCCGAGGCGCGCGATCACGGGATTGGCCGGCGGCTCAAGCGGTGGCAGCGCGCACGCCTGCTGGCGATGGGCGTCCCCACCATGTACTGGACGTTCGATCCCCTGGTGGCGCGCAACGCCCACCTCAATCTCAACCGCCTGGGTGTGGCCGTGGAAGAGTACCTGCCCGACCTCTACGGACCCGGTGACGCCAGTCCGCTGGACCGAGGCATCGGCACCGACCGCCTCATCGTCCGCTGGGACCTCCGCCGGCGCCCTCCCACGCCTCTGCAGGTCGCCCGCCGCCTGGCGCGCGCACCGATCGTGAACACCAGGGACCGACCCGGAGGCGCGCCGGTGCCGGCCGAACCGCCGCTTCCAAGATCAGCTGCGATCCGGATCGAGATCCCCCGGGACATCCATGGCCTCCGAGACCGTGACCCTCGACAGGCGCGCGCCTGGCGCGCCACCACCCGCCGCGCATTCCTCTACTATCTGAAGCGTGGGTACCGAGTGAGAGGCCTTCTCCGCGGATCACCGAGCGGACGAACCTTCTACCTTCTGGTGAAGTCGTGAACCGCCGGCAAGTCGCTGCCGGCGCGGGACACTCGTCGAGCACGGTGGGCGTGGCCCCAGGGATTCACCTGATCGACGTCCACCACCTGGGGAATCCCCATGTGATCGCGGCCGGCGTGCTCGACACCGGGGCCGGCCTGGCCATCGTGGACCCCGGCCCGGAATCCTCTCTGGCTAATCTGCTCGCAGGCCTGGAGGCCTCCGGCCGGCACCCGAGCGAGGTTCGATACCTCCTGCTCACCCATATTCATCTGGACCACGCCGGCGCCACCGGCGCCATGGTGCGCCGCCGTCCGGACCTGGCGGTCTACGTGCACCAGCGAGGTGCGCCGCACCTGGCCGATCCAACCAAATTGCTGGCCAGTGCCGAGCGCCTCTACGGCGCGGACCTGCAGGGCCTCTGGGGCGAGGTCGTGCCGGTGCCCCCTGCCAATCTCCGACCGCTGGAGGGAGGAGAGCGGCTGGCGCTGGGTGACGTGACCCTGGAAGTCGCGTACACGCCGGGCCACGCCTGGCACCACGTGAGCTATCTGCACGCGTCCACCGGAACCGCGTTCGTGGGCGATGTGGCGGGCATCCACATCAGCGGGCGCGACTACCTGTTTCCCCCGACGCCGCCGCCGGACATCGACTTGGAGTCATGGGGAGCAAGCCTGGACCGAATCGCCGCGTGGAGGGCCGAGCGCCTGTTCCTCACGCACTTCGGACCGTCGGCCGCGGTCGAGCCTCACCTGGCGGAGATGCGAGAGCGCTTGATCGCGTGGGGGGAGCGGGTCCGGGCGTCACTGGCGGAGCCCGGCGACGATGCCTCGCGGGCTGCGGCGTTTATTCAGCAGGTGGGGGAGGAACTGCGGCGTCGCCTGCCTCCCGAGGAGGCGCTGCGCTTCAAGCAGGGGGCGGGACTCAAGTTCTGCTGGTACGGGCTGGCGCGCTACTGGCGCAAGCGAGCCGCGCCCTCAAACGCGTAAGCCGTAAGCCAGCGAACGGCGCCATCAGTCTTCCGTTATCCGTTGTCCGACGTGCTCGAGCGATTCCAACCAACCACGGACAACGGACAATTGACAACGGAAAACGTCTCTGCCCCTCACCAGCTGCCCCGCTCCCCCATGGCGTCAATCACGTGGCTCAGGCGCGCCGCGGCGTTGCGCCAATTGGTGAGCACCGCCCGCTGCGCTCCGTCCGGGTCGCCCGCCTCCACGGCTTGAATGAGCAGACCATGCTCCTCCACGGAGGTGGCGACCTCGTCGGTCAGCGCCGCCGCGTACACCCGGCCGTAGCGTTCGGCCTGGGGCTTGATGGCTTCGTGGAGGGAAAGGAGCCGGGAGCCGGCCGCCGCCTCCACCAGCCGCTGGTGAAGCTCGCGATCCAGCTCAAACACCTGATTGGCGTCGGGGCGGCGGGCTTGGGCGGCGCGCCGCAGTTCCTCGTTGAGCCGGCGCAACTCGGCACCCAGCTGGGCCCGCAGCTTGGGGTTGAGGGCCGCCGCATAGCGGGCCGCCAGCCCTTCCACCGCGGCCACGATGTGCAGCAGCTCGGTCGCGTCCTCGCGGGTCAACGGCGCCACCACGGGGCGACGACGACGCCCGGCGTTGGTGACCACCACGTACCCTTCCTGGATCAGCCGCTGGAGTGCGGCCCGCACCGGGGTCCGGCTCACCCCCAGTCGCAAGGCGGCGTCGGTCTCCGTGATCCGCGCCCCCGGAGCCAACCGCCCCCGGACGATCAGCTCCCGCAGTCTTGCGTAGACTTGAGTGGAACGATCGGCGTCGTGCGCGCCGCCCGCCTGGCGTCGGCGTCGAGGCATGTCTCCAGCACCCGATGTCCGGTAATACTTGATGCCGCTCCTGGGTAGCGGTTAATCTAGGCGTTCCGAACGCGGCCGTCACCCGTGGACACCCTGAAGGCGCCATGACCCCATCACCGTCCGGCCGCCGGACGGACGACGTCGTGATCCGCCCCCTGTCGTCTCCGGAGGAGCTGGCGCAGGGCGTCGCCATCCAGCGCCTCACGTGGGGGAACGAGTTCACCGAGGTGGTGCCCGCCACGATCCTGCAAATCTGCCAGAAGGTGGGGGGCATCGCCGCCGGCGCGTTCGACGCCAAGGGCCGCATGCTGGGGTTCGTGTTCGGCTTGACCGGCATCCACCACGGTCGCCCCATTCACTGGTCCCACATGCTGGCCGTGGTACCGGACGCCCGCGGGCTCGGCCTGGGCAAACGACTCAAGCTGTACCAGCGGGAGGTGCTGCTCCAGGCCGGGGTGAGAGAAGTGCGCTGGACCTTCGATCCCCTCGTGGCGCAGAACGCCAACCTCAATCTCAACGCACTGGGGACGGAGATCGAGCGGTACGTCCCGGAGATGTACGGCGGCGACACCGGGAGCGCGCTGCACAGCGGGCTGGGCACGGATCGGTTGGTAGCACTCTGGATGATTGCCGACGAGCGAGTCCGCCGCGTGCTCGCCGGGGAGATGCCGCTCGTGCCGTCGGAGCTGGTTGGCGCCCCGATCGTCAATCCCGGCGCCAAGCTCCGCAGCCGGCTGCCCGCGGTGCCGGCGGTCCGGATCGAAGTGCCGGCGGACATCCAACGGGTGAAGACCGAGTCGCCGAAGGCCGCGCGGGCCTGGCGCGCCGCCACGCGACGCGCCTTCCTGTGGTACTTCGAGCGAGGATATCGCGTGGTCGGGTTCAGCCCCGGCGACCTGCAAGGCCGGACTTGTTACCTGCTGTCTCGGACCGCGCCGTGACCGCCGTCGAGGAGTCCCTCGCGCTTCGGTGCATCGCCTTGCGGGAGATCGCGCTCGAGCTCAAGGAGCCGTTCCGGATTTCGTCGGGCGTGGTATCCCATCGTCGCATCTTGCTGGTCGAGCTCACCGACGCCGACGGGGTGCAGGTCTGGGCCGAGTGCGTGGCCGGCGAGGCGCCGAACTACTCGCCCGAGACGGTGGAGACCGCCCGGCTCGCCCTCCGGGAGTGGGTGGCGCCACGCGTCTTGGGACGCTGTTTCGACAACCCCCAGCAGGTCTTCCCCGCCCTGGAACAAGACTTCCGCGGCCACCGCATGGCGAAAGCGGCCGTGGAGATGGGCATGTGGGCGCTGGCCGCCACCCGTGCCGGCCAGAGCCTCTCGCGCTTCATCGGCGGGACGCGCGACGAGATCGCCACGGGCATTTCGTTGGGCATCCAAGAATCGCCTGCCCAGCTGGTAGAGAAGGCGCGCGCGGCGCTGGCCCTGGGGTATCGCAAGATCAAGCTCAAGATCAAGCCGGGGTCCGATGTCGCGTTCGTCGGAGCGGTGCGCGAGGCGCTGGGACCGAACGCGCCGCTGATGGCCGATGCCAACAATGCCTACACGCTGGCCCAGGTGGATGCCCTCGCGGCGCTCGATGGATTCGGTCTCCTCATGATTGAGCAGCCCTTGGCCTGGGACGACGTGGTGAAGCACGCCCAGCTCCAGCAGCGCCTCAAGACGCCGATTTGTCTCGACGAATCCATCACCGGGCTCGACAAGGCGCAGGACATGATCGCCCTGGGAAGCGGGCGGATCATCAACATCAAGCCGGGACGGGTGGGCGGGTTCGCGGCTGCCAAGGCGATCCATGACTTTTGCGCCCAGCACCAGGTACCGGTGTGGTGTGGCGGGATGTTGGAGTCAGGCGTGGGGAGGGCGTACAATGTGGCGCTGGCTTCCCTGCCCAACTTCGTCTTGCCGGGCGACCTGAGCCCCAGCGCGCGGTACTGGGAGCGGGATATCGTAACACCGGAGTGGACCATGAACGCCAACGGCATGGTGCGGGTGCCGCGCGACGCGCCCGGCCTTGGGGTCACGGTGGACGTGGACCGGGTGGAGAACCTCACGGTACGGCGCGAGCTGATCACGGCATGACGGCGAAACGCACCACGGGCCGCGCCGCGAAGCGGCAGCGCCCCCGGACGGCGGGGCGGCCGCGCGGCGCGGGCGATGCTCCCCGGTTCTCCGCGGCGCTCCGGCGCAGACTGCTTGACCTGCGGCATGAGCTCCATCGTCACCCCGAGCCGGCGTTCGAGGAGCGGGAGACCGCGAAGCGCCTGGAAGCCGAACTGGCGCGTCTCAAGCCGGTGGAACTCAAGCGCGCGGCCGGCACCGGCGTCATCGCGCGGATCAAGGGGCGGCGTCGCGGCGCACCGGCTGTGGCGATCCGCGGGGACATAGACGCGTTGCCCATTCAGGAAGCCACGGGGCTGCCGTTCACCTCCGAGGTGCCAGGCGTGATGCACGCGTGCGGGCACGACGTGCACGCCACGTGGACCGTGGGCGCCGCGGCGCTGTTGACGCAGCAGCCCGCGACCGGCGACGTCGTGATCCTGCTCCAGCCCGCCGAGGAGACGGGCAATGGCGCCCTGGCTATGCTGGAAGCGGGCGCCATCGAGGGGGTGGCCGCCATCTTCGGCGGCCACGTGGACCGCCGGTTCGCGGTGGGTCAGGTGGTGGCCGACGAAGGTGCCCTCGCGGCGGCGGCCGATACTTTCAAGGTCGAGCTGGTGGGAAGTGGAGCGCACGGCGCGCGGCCGCACGAGGCCCGGGATCCCATCGTGGGCGCAGCGGCGGTGATTCAAGCACTTCAGACGGTCGTGGCGCGGCGCATCAACCCGGCGACGCCGGCGGTGGTGAGCGTCACCAGGGTCCACGCGGGGTCGGCGGACAACGTCATCCCGGAACGCTGCACCTTGTCCGGTACCGTCCGCACGCTGGACGCGCCGACCCGGGAGCTGGCGCACGCCGAAGTGAAACGCATCGTGGAGGAGACGGCGCGGGCCCACGCCCTGGAAGCCAAGGTAGCCCTTGAGCTCGGGCCCCCACCCATCGTGAACCCCGCGGAGCCCATCCGCTGGGCACGGCAGGCCGTGACGCGGGTGTTGGGCGCCGAGGCCCTGGTCCCGCTCGGCTACACCAACATGGCCGCCGAGGATTTCGCCTGGTACCTGGAGCATGTGCCGGGATGTTTTCTCAGGATCGGCGCCCGGGAGGACGGCGGCGAGCCGATTCCCGCCCACTCTCCCCGCTTCTACGCGGCGGATGAGGCGATCTTCGTCGGCGCCGCGGTGCTGGCGGAGACCGCACGGCTCGCCTCGGCGGCGTTGGCTGCCGGCCAGGCGCCGGCGTGGAACGTGCCTGGCGAAGCCGCCCGGAAGCGGAAGCCCGCACGAGGGCTCGCACGTCGGAGTCGTTGACGCGCTGTTGACGGCCCGCCCCCATCTTGCACTCGCTATGAAACCGGGCGGAGGCTATGTTGCGGGCATGAGCGAACCTGGGCTCATGACCGCCGAGGAGCTGCTCCGACTCAGCCTGCCGCACAAGCGGACCGAGCTCATTCGGGGGCGACTGGTGGTGCGCGATCCCGGCGGGGCCCGCCACGGCGCCGTCGCGATGCGTATCGGCTACCGGATCATGGGCTACGTGGAAGCCCACGACCTGGGCCGGGTCTACGCGGCCCAGACCGGCTTCAAGATCGAGTCCGCGCCCGACACCGTCCGGGCCCCAGACGTCGCCTTCATCGCGAAGGCGCGGCTTCCGGAGGTGGAGCCCCGGGGCTACCCGCCCTGGGCGCCCGACCTAGCCGTCGAAGTCTTGGGTCATGACGACCATCCGGCGGAGACGTTGGAGAAAGTCGCCCAGTGGTTGAAGGCCGGCGTGCGTCTGGTCTGGGTCCTGGATTCCGAGAGACGTACCGGCCGCGGCTATCGCGCGGACGGGACTGAGGCGCTCCTCGGGGCCGACGACGTCCTCGACGGCGAGGATGTGCTTCCGGGATTCCGCTGCCCGCTGGCGAGCCTCTGGTAGCGCTACTTGGCCGCCAACCGCTGCCGCGTATAGGGAATCAATCCCCCGGCATCAATGATCGCCTGCCGAGACGCCGGGAGGGGGACCGTCGCAGAGCGCTTGCCGGTCCGCCGGTTCAGAACATCCGTCGCGCCCAACTCCAGATCGTCTCCCACCGACGCTTCGATGGTGGGACAGGTGACCACCCGGAGCCCCAGGTTGATCGCGTTCTGGAGGAAGATCCGCGCGAAGCCTCGCGCCACGATCACCAGGTCGTACCCCTTGAGGCAGGAGACCGCCTGTTCCCGGGACGAGCCGCACCCGAAGTTCTTGCCGGCGACCACGACGCTGCCGGGTGGAATCTCCCCGGCCTTGAGCTTCGGGTTGAACGCGCCGTCGTCGGCGAAGGCGTACTGCGGCGTCTCCGCCGGCAGCACCGTCGCCATGAACCGACCCGGATAGATCACGTCGGTCGAAACGTCGTCGCCCACTGCGTACACCACGCGTGCCATGCTCAGTTCCCTCCGCCAATCGCCCGCGGGTCGGTGATCACCCCAGTCACCGCCGAAGCCGCCGCGACGGCCGGCGAGCAGAGATAGACCTGGGACTTGGGGTTGCCCATGCGTCCTTTGAAGTTCCGGTTGGTGGTGGAGAGCGCCACCTCGCCGTCGCCCAGCGCGCCTTGGTGCACGCCCAGGCAAGGCCCGCAGCCCGAATTCATCACGACCGCCCCGGCCTGCATGAGCGTCGAGACGTAGCCGCGCTCGATCGCCTGCCGGTAGATCCGGGTGGAAGCCGGGAACACCAGCATGCGCGTGCCGGCAGCCACCTTCCGGCCTTCCAACAGGTACGCCGCGACGGCGAGATCGTCCAGCCGTCCGTTGGTGCACGAGCCGATCACGATCTGGTTGACCTTTCGTCCCGCCACCTCGGCGAGGGGGTGGACGTTGTCTACGGCGTGCGGGCAGGCGATCTGCGGCTCGAGGTCGGACACGTCCAGCTCGAGGGTGCGCTCGTATTCGGCATCCGCGTCCGGCAGCACCGGCTCCACCGGCCCGCTGACACCGGCTTCCTCCCGCAGGTACCGCATCGTTTCATCGTCGGCTGGAACGATCCCGGACGTGGCCCCCGCTTCGACCGACATGTTGCACAGCGTCAGCCTGCCGGAGGTCGGCATCCGGCGGATGGTCTCCCCATGGAACTCGAGCACCCGGAAGTTGGCCCCCTCCGCCCCGAGCTCGCCAATGAGCTTCAGGATCAGGTCCTTGGGACTGACGTAGTCCCGGAAAGTCCCCCGCACGACGACCTCGATCGTGGGCGGCACTTCCACGTTGAGCACCGTGCCGAGCGCCCACACGCTGGCCATCTCCGTGGCGCCGATCCCGAACGCGAAGGCGCCCAGAGCGCCGTGGCTGGTGGTGTGCGAATCCGTGCCCACCACCACCGCACCGGGCAGCACGTACCCGCTCTCGGGCAGCACCTGGTGACAGATGCCGCCCACGTCTCCCCGGATGTCGTGAAAGCGGCGAATCCGATGCGCCGCCACGAACTCGCGGACTTTCTGCTGGTTGGTGGCCGTTTTGGGGGATTCCGCCGGAACGCGGTGGTCGAAGATGATCGCCACGCGCTCCGGATCCCACACGCGCGGCTCGAGCCCGGTTCCCGAGTACACCTCCAGGAACTGGTTGATGACGAGCGCGGCGTTTTCGTGCGACATCGCGAGGTCCACCCGCGGCTCCACCACGTCCCCCACCGCCACGGCCTTCACCCCGGAGGCGCGGGCCAGGATCTTCTGCACCACCGTCATGCCCATGGTTACACCACCCCCTTTGCCCGAAGCGCCGCCACCTCGTCCCGCGAGAGACCGAGCGTGCCCAGCACCTCTTCCGTGTGGGCCCCCAGGCGCGGCGGCGGCCCGGTGATCGCTCCCGGGGTCTTGCCGAACTTCGCCGTCAACTCGAACAGCGGCACCGGCCCGATGCCCTCCACCGGCACCTGCTTGAGCGCGGCCCGGTGCTCGATCTGCGGCTGGTGCAGCGCCGCTTCCAGACTCAAGATCGCCCCACTGGGCACGTCTTTCGCATTCAGCAGCTCGACCCATTCGTCCGTGCCGCGCTCGGCGAGCTTGGCTTCCAGAAGCGGCGTCAGCGCCTTGCGGTTCTGCTTCCGGACGTCGCGCTTCTGGAACCGCGGATCGGCCTTCAATTCGGGAACGCCCAGCACGTCGCACAGCGCCTCCCACTGCTCCTGCTTGTTGGCGGCGATGTTGACGTAGCCGTCCCTGGTCCTGAACGTGCCGGACGGCGCCGCCGTGAAGTTGTCGTTTCCCAGGAGCACGGGCTGCTGGCCGCCAATCAAGAGATTCGCCGCCACCCACCCCATGAGCGGCATGATCGAGTCCAGCATCGCCACATCAATGAACTGCCCCTCCCCGGTCCGCTCGCGGTGATACAGCGCCGCCATGACGGCGAAGGCCGCGTTGAGGCCGCCCACGGTGTCGCAGACCGGGAAGCCGCAGCGGAGCGGGTTGAGGCGCTCGTCGCCGTTGATGGCCATCACCCCGCTCAAGCCCTGGATGATCTGGTCGTAGGCCGGCTTCAGGGCGTCCGGGCCGGTCTGCCCGAACCCCGAGATGGCGCAGTAGATCAGCCCCGGGTTGATGCCGGCCAGGGTGTCGTAGCCCAGCCCCAGGCGGGGCATCACGTCGGGCCGGAAGTTCTCCACCAGGACATCCGCCGTTTCCACCAAACGCCGAAAGATCTCCTTCCCTTCCGGCGCCTTGGTGTTCAGCGTCAGCGACTTCTTGTTGGCGTTCTGCGCCAGGAAGCTGGTTCCCATCAGTTGGTCGTTCAGCTCCGGGCAGACGCCCAGCTTGCGCGCCAGGTCCCCGTCCTTGGGGTTCTCGATCTTGATGACCTCGGCGCCGAGGAGTGCTAAGTGGAGCGTGGCGAACGGTCCCGCCAGGACGTTGGTGAGATCGAGCACGCGGATGCCGTCTAAGATGGCACCGCTCATGATGCCTCCTTGGCCAGGATCGGTCCGGTCTTGTAGACGCAGCCCGGCAGCTCGCGCTGGAAGTGGGTCGCCACGCCACGGGCCACGCGGATCAGGCGCTCGAGATCCACGTCCTGCCGTAGGCCCTCCCGTTGCAACGCGTGGACCAAGTCCTCGGTGGCCACGTTACCCGCCGCGACCTTGGTGAACGGGCATCCGCCCAGGCCGCCGAACGAGGTCTCGAACGCGGTGACCCCGACGCGTAGCGCGGCGAAGATGTTGGCCATCCCCAGGGCGTAGGTGTTGTGGAAGTGGCAGGTGCACTCGATCCCGGGGTCGAGCCGCATCACCTGGCCGAACAGCCGCTCCACCTGCGCCGGATGGGCGTGACCCGCCGTGTCGGCCAGGCTGATGTTCCGTAGCCCGGCATCGAGATACGCGCGCACCATGCCGAGAACCCGCTCCTCGCGGATCGGACCCTCGAAGCCGCAGCCAAAGGCCGACTGGACCGAGACCTGCACTCGCTTGCCGGCCGCCACAGCCTTTTGGGCCGCGGCCACGATCCTCGCGGTTGCCTCCTCCGTGCCCATCCCGGTGTTCTTCCGGCTGTGGGTCTCGCTGGCCGAAGCGCCCAGGCAAAACATCTCCACGCCGCAGGCGAGCCCGCGCTCCAAACCCTTCTCGTTGAGGGCCAGGCCGGACAGCACGACACCGGCAGGCTTGTCCTTGGTCAGGCGCCGAAACAGCTCGTCCGTATCCGCCATCTGGGGGACCTTCTCGGGATGCACGAAGGAGCCCACCTGCACCATGTCCACGCCGGCGGCCATGAGGTCGCGGATCCATGCCTCCTTGGTGGCCAATGGCACGGTTGCCGGCTCCATCTGGAGGCCGTCTCGGGGACCGACCTCGTGAAGGACGATCCGCTGCATCGCTTGCCCCGCTCCTACAGCTTGGCCGCCACGGCGCAGCCCATGTCCATGGTCGAGCTGGTTCCGCCCATGTCATAGGTGCGGACCTTCCCCTCGCGGATCACCTCCGCCACCGCTCCCTCGACTGCCTGCGCCAGGTCCGCCTCGCCCAACCAGTCGAGCATCATCTTGGCCGCGAGAATCGTGGCGATGGGATTCACTTTGTGCTGGCCGGCGTACTTGGGCGCCGAGCCGTGCGTGGGCTCGAACACGGCCAGCCGCTCGCCGATGTTCCCCGAGCACCCGAACCCCAGGCCGCCCACCATCTGGGCGCACAGGTCCGAGATGATGTCGCCGTACAGGTTGGGGGCCACCAGCACGTCGTAATTGAAGGGGTTCTTGAGCAGCCACATCGTCAGGGAATCGATGTTGGCGTCGTCCACCTGGATCTCGGGGAACTCCTGGGCCACCGTTCTCGCCGTCTCCAGAAACAGGCCGTCGGTGGCGCGTACCACGTTGGCCTTGTGCACGATGGTGAGTTTCTTGCGGCGGTGATCGCGCGCGAACTGGAACGCGGCCCGCACGATTCGTTCCGACCCGGCGCGGGTGTTGATCTTGCACGAGATCGCGTATTGGTCCGCCGGCACCGTCGCGAAGGGCACGAACGGCTTGCTCAGACGAGCGAGGGTGTCCACCAGTTCCTGCGGCACGGGTCCGAACTCGACGCCGGCGTACAGGTCTTCGGTGTTCTCGCGGAACACCACCAGGTCAATGCCTTCCTTGAAGTTGAGCGGGTTGCCGGGGTAGGCCTTGCAGGGACGGAGACAGATGTAGAGGTCGAACATCTGGCGCATCCGCACGATCGGCGAGCGATAGGCGAGGCCCTTGTCCCGGAGTTCCGGCACCAGCTCGGCCGCGGCGGCCTTGACGGGCTTGGACGTGATGGCGCCGAACAAGGCGGCATCCACGTGCTTGAGCAGGTCCACGGTGCGGGCCGGGAAGGCGTCGCCCTCGCGGCACCAGAAGTCCCAGCCGATGTCGCCGGGCAGGTACTCGGCGTCCAGGTCGAGCCGGTCCAGCACGATCCTGGTGGCGTCGAGGACATCCACGCCGACGCCGTCTCCGGGCAGCCAGGCGATCCGGTAAGTAGCCATGAGTTACTCCCGCGGGCGTTCGTTCCCACGAGGAGCCTAGGCGACCAATTATGAAGTTTTCGAGGAGGAAGTTTGAACGGGTGTGCAGAAACGCTGCGGGGGACGAACGATCCGGACTCGCGGCCGGTTCAGTAGCTCGCCCAGTTCTCCACCCAGCCGTTGTTGATTGGCCCGAACCCGGCTAGGGACAGGAGCGCCAGGCGGACGTAGTAGGAATCGTAGTCGATGTCCAGGTAGTCTCCGCCGATCGACCCCGGGGGCACCAAAGCCCCGAGTTGGGCGTTCAACCCCGATACCACCATGCCGTCGAACCGCTGGTCACTGGCGTCGAAGTCGATCTTGCCGCCCACCAACACCACGCCCCACCACTGCACGAAGCTGCCCAGCACCCGGAGATTGCCGGTCACAATCAGCAGCCCCCACCCGTAGGTGTAAGCCCCTGAGGCCCCCAGCGTGGCGTTGCCTTGCACCAGCATCGTTGGGGGAGGCCAGCTAAAGTCCCAGGTCCGGACGTAGTTGTAGCCAGGCTGCAGGCCTCCACCGATGGTCCTGGCCCAGTTAATGTTGGTCGCGTTCGCCAGGTTCACTGAGGTATACCCGCCGACGGCGGCCTCCCCGTCCTGGTTGTAGCCCGACAGGTCTGGCAGGGTCCCCGCCACCCGGAGCCGGGACACCGCCGCCCGACAGGAGGGCGCCTGGTCCGCCCCGCGAAGCTCCCCGCTGCCGCCAGGCGTGCGAGTCAGTCCGTTGGCCGCCACGAACGCGCCCAGGCCGTCCAGCCACCCGCTACTCCAATCGGCGTACTGGGCCACGGTGCGTGCCGCTCGGGGGTCCGCCCCCATGGTGGGCTCGATGACCCGACCCGTAGAACGGACGACATAGCTCCAGGGCGCCAGCGTGTCGGCTGGAGGGACCGGTCGCTTGATCACGTGCGCCACAACGTCGGCATACCCCCCGGTCACATTGATCCGCAACGAGTCCCGGTCGGGCGGGCGCAGGGCGCGGTAGCAGCCGTCGAGATTGGTGGTGGCGAGGTAGCGCTGGAGCCCGCTCTGCGCGATGGCCACCACGTCCACGTCGTCGGCCGCGCTTTCCGCCACCCGCCGGTCCACCTCCACCTGGACCAGCGCGGCCGACAGGATGATGGTCATCAGGGCCACGATGAAGAGCGTCAGCGGGAGCGCGAACCCGCGCTCACTGAGGTGGCGTCCCATGCTAGTCTTGCAACCCGTTGACGAACGGAATACTCGTCGTCAATTCGAACCGCTCCGGCGTGGCCTGCCCTTCCGGAATCCGATCACTGGCGCCGACGAGCCGGAGTTGCAGACCCCGCACCGCGCTTACGCCGCCCGCGGGCGGGCAATTGACCGGCACCAGGCGGGCGCCCACCAGACAGCGAAATGACGCCGCCGTGTCGAACGGAGCCACCAGCTCCTGTGCCCCCGCGCTTCCCGCCTGGCGCCATAACCCCCGGCGCCCCGGCAGCATGGACGACGCCGCGAACTTGTAGGTGACCGTTTGATAAAGGTACAGGACCGAACCGACTTGGGCCGCCGTCATGGGTGAGACGTAGATGGTGCGGCCACCGGGAACCACGCGGATGCTATCCTGGGGACACAGCGACGACCCCGTGGTCGTCACGGTGATGCCGGTGACGAAGCGGTAGATCCCCGTCGAGTCTCGCCAGGCGAGTCCCCCAACCTGCGCCGACGCGTACGCCAGCGAGTCCGCCGGCAACAGCGCGATGTGCGTGCGCGAGGGAGAAACGGTCGAGCGGCAGGCCATGCCGAAGGCGTAGGGCACCAGTAAACGCACCGAGTCACGCGACACCGCGATGACGCTGTCGGCCATCCGCAGCTCTGGGGCCATGACGTTCAAGGCACTTCGGGCAGCTCGCCGAGCGCTCACTGCCGCCTCCTGCTGACTGGCGAATCGCGAGTTGCCCACCAGCATCCGGACCAGGGCGGTGCCCAGGATGGCCATCACCATGGAGCCCACCAGGAGCTCGACCAATGTGAAGCCGCGCTGGGTCATTTGACCTTGAGCGGCGAGAACGACGGCTTGGGTTTGTTACGAGTGACCACCACCGTGTCCGGCCGGCTCCCCTCCCACCCTTGGGGCGTGACGACGACCTGGATGGTCTTGACCTGGGACGAGGCGGTCTGCACCGTGGCGCATCGGACATAGGCGAGCTGCCCGCTCGAGCCACTAGTGCATCCCACTGCGGCGCTGATGCTGTCCCACGGCAGGGCCTGGGCCCAAGCCGCCTCGGAGGCGGTCGCGGCGCTGCGATAACCCGCCAGCGCCGAGCGCTGGGTGTGCCGCGCCACCTGGAACATCATGCCTCCCAGGGCCATCAGGACGGTCGTGAGAATACCCAACGCCATGACGATCTCGATCAGAGAAATCCCGGCCTCGCCGAACAGCCGGGACCGGCCGGTCACGATACCGGCGGGACGCGGGGTCACGAGCCCACCGGCAGGAGGCGGATCTGGCCAGCCTGGGTCACGGTGACGTGGCGCTCGTAGTCCTTCACGCCAATAGTGAAGGTCGTAGCCGTGCGCACAGCGCCGTTGGGAAAGACTTCCAAGGGGGAATCCGGCGAGGCTTCCAACGTCTCGACGGCGTAGTCCGTCTCGTCCCCCAGGAACCGCTGGCGGTAGACCACCGACGTGCTGCGATCGCGGATGATGTAGAACCGAAGATCGGGGTCCACCAGGACCACAACCGGCCGCCGCTGCCGGGCCGCGATCCCTTGCGCGTATTGCAGGTCGGCCGTCAGAATCGCCGCCCCACGGCGCACCTTGGCGTGCTCGAAGCTCGCCACCAGCTGCACCCCACCTAAACCCGCCAGGATCACCATGATGGCAAGGACCACCAGGATCTCCAGGAGAGTGAACCCCTGAATCCGAGCAACTCGGGCGGCGGACTGCCTCACGAACGAGGCGGGGGCGGGTCGGTACATGGCTAATCCGCCTACCTATTCCGCATCCGTTAGGACCCCTGTCAGTGACCCAGGACACACCAGAGCGGCAGGGGCCGCTCTAGGTTCTCTTTGGGGGCGGACCGGTGGCGGGACGCCCCAATTCGGGATACACTGGTCCGGGCCTATTGATGCTACGGCCTGGGAGGCAGATGTTCCAGAGGGCGCGATCCTGATGATTCCCGGTCGCTTCCGACGCCGCGGCTGGACGTTGGTGGAGCTGATTCTCGCCATGGCGATTCTCGGCACCTTGTCGGCCATCGCCGTACCATCAGCCCAGGGCTATGTGGAGCGGGGCAGAGTAGCCAAGGCCATAGGGGACATCGAAGCCATCCAGGCAGACCTGGCCGGATGGGAGTTTTTGGGTAGGCTACCGGGAACCCTGGAGGAGATCGGACGGGGCGACCTCCGGGACCCGTGGGGCAATGCGTACCAGTACCTGCGCTTCGACCTGAGCGGCGGCAAGGAACATCCCGCGGGAGCCCGAAAGGACCGGTTCCTGGTGCCAATCAACTCGTCCTATGACCTTTACAGCATGGGCAAGGACGGCGAGACCAGCGCGCCCCTGACCGCCAAGGCCAGCCACGACGACATCATTCGGGCCAACGACGGGGCCTTCATCGGCCGGGCCTCGGAGTTCTGAGCCGCATGCGAATTCAGACGTTCCTGCGCACCCGGGTCGCTCGCCGCGTTCTATGGTTGTTCGCGGTATGCGCGCTCCTGCCTCTGGGCGCCCTGGCGTTGGTCGAGTACCTGGTGGTAAGCAACCAGCTCACCAGACAGAGCCGGGATCGACTCCGCCAGACCAGCAGGCTCGTGGAGGGCAGTATCCACGAACGGCTCCAGTTCCTCGAGAGTGAGCTGGACGGCGCACCGAACCGGCCGGAGCTGGCCGTGCACTTCACGAGCCTTCACCTGGCGCGTCCAACCGGTGTGGTGCGGCTCCGGGGAGACCGCCGGGAGATGCCGGAGCTGACGGATTCCGCCCTGGCGCAGTTGGGCTCCGGCCGCTCGGTCCTCGTGGTCCAAGAAGGGGACGCCGAAGTACGCCGGCTCGTGATGGGTCGCGCCGTGGAGCCGGCAGCGCCGCGCCAGGGCGTGCTCTGGGGCGAACTGGATCCCAAGTACCTGTGGGGCGCCAGCCTGCAGGCGCTCCCTTCGGGCGCGTCGCTCTGCGTGTTCGACGCCGCCCGCGAGCCCCTGTTCTGCAGCCCGGGGCCGGCTTCCCGGCGGCCAGTGCTGCCCGCCAGCGACACCATCATGGTCTTCGATTGGAGCGGCGGCGGTCAGGACTATACGGCGGCTCGCCGGCCGGTGTTCCTGCAGTTTGCTTTCTTCGCACCAGCCTGGAGTGTGGTGGTGAGCGAATCGAAGGCCAACATCCTGGCACCCGTGGGCGCATTTCAACGGGTGTTCGGTCTCACCGTGCTCCTGGCGCTGTGGGTGGTGCTGTTCCTTTCCAACGTCCAAATCCGCCGGAGCATGGGCCCGCTCGAGAAGCTGCAGGAGGGCACCAAGCGCCTGTCGGAGCACAAGTTCGACCAGCCGGTGGAAGTGCGCAGCAAGGACGAGTTCGAGGATCTGGCGCAGTCCTTTAACCGCATGGCCCGGGAGCTGGCCCAACACTTCGGTACGCTCTCCGCCATGAACGAAATCGACCGGGCGGCGTTGTCCCAGCTGGACGTGAGCCGGATTGTAGAGACGGTGTTGGCCCACGTGCCGCGAGCGCTGGAGTGCGAAACCGTGAGCGTGGCCTTGAGCCGCCGCGGCCGCAGCGAGCCGCCCTGGCATCTGGTGGCCACGGACCGCGCCGGCATCGCGCGGGAGGCCCACGAGATCCACCCCAGCGCCGCACAGCTGCGCGAGCTGAGCGAGCACGCCGAGTTCCTGATCAAGCGCGCCAGCGAGGACGGCGACCCGGTCTTCCAGGCACCGGCGCTCGACGGCCGTCGCGTGGGTTCCTTCCTGGTCCTGCCCTTGTTCCTCAAGCAGCAGTTGTCCGGGTTCGTAGCCCTGGGCTTTGCCGAGCTGCCGACGCTGGAGCCGGACGACTTGGTCCGCGCCCGCCAGCTGGCCGACCAGGTGGCGGTGGCACTCTCCAACAGCCGGCTGCTGGAAGAGCTGGACGCGATGAACTGGGGCACCTTGGAGACCCTGGCCCGCACCATTGACGCCAAGTCGCCCTGGACCGCCGGCCACTCCCAGCGGGTCACCCGACTGGCCCTGCAGATCGGGCGCGAGATGGGCTTGAGCGAGGCCGATATGACCACGCTCCAGCGGGGCGGACTGCTGCATGACCTCGGCAAGATTGGCGTCCCGGTGGAAATCCTGGACAAGCCGGCCCGGTTGACGGCCGAGGAGACGGTGGTCATGCGGAGCCATGTGACGATCGGCGCCAGACTCCTGGAACCTATCGAGGCCTTCGCGCCCGCCGTTCCCATCGTCCTCTACCACCACGAGCAATGGGATGGCAGTGGGTATCCCGAGGGGCTCGCCGGCGAGGCGATCCCGTTCCTGCCTCGCCTGCTCACCGTGCCCGACGTGTTCGACGCACTTGGCTCCGACCGGCCGTACCGCGCGGGCTGGGCCTTCACGGACACGGTGGAGCACATTCGGAGCAAGCGTGGCAAGCTGTTTGATCCCAGCGTGGTAGATGCCCTGCTTACCCTCGTGGCTCGCGGTGAAGTGGGTCCGCAGGGAACTCGAGTTTCCGACCCGCACCGGCGTACGGTTCTTGAGGTTGGGAGCGTATGACTGCCGCTCCCGGCCTGCCCCCGAAGCCCGTCCGCGACTCCCTCGCCGCCCAGGCTGCCCAGCTGGTTGCCGCGCTCCGCTCGGGTGAACGCCCGGCGACGCCCAAGCCCGGACGCCCATCCAATGGAGGAACACGAGTGCGCGTGCTCGCGGTAACCCTGGCGGCCGCATTGCTGCTGGCCGCGGTGTATCTGGCGGTGACGGGCGACTGGTTTCGGGGGCCAGCCCAGGTACCCTCTGAGTTGATTGGCGTATGGCGCACGACGGCGCCGAGCCACGCTGACCGGCCCTTCCAGATCACAGACTCAACCTTGATCCTCCACAGGGGCGGGACCGACTCGACGGTGAATCCGGTCACTTCCGTCCGGACCAGGCGTCAGGCGGAGAGCGCCCAATACACCATCGAGTATCTGTCTGAAGGAGAAGCCTACCTCTTCTCTTTCACCCTCACGCCCGGCCCCGAGCCGGTGATTCGGTTCCGCAACCAGCCCGGCATGGAGTGGCGGAAGCAGCCGTGATCGTATTGGCGTTGGGCATCGCCGCCGCATGGGCGGCGGCGCCGGAGCCCGACCGGCCGTCACTGCCGCAGCAGGACTCGGCATGCGTCGCGGTTCGGCGACCCGGGGTCATCAGCCCGGCCGACGCGCCGTTGGACTCGGTGCGCTTCTCGGTGGGTACGGCCTGGGTGAGCATCTGCTACTCCCGTCCGCAAGCCAGCCCGGCCCAGCCTAGCATCGGCAGCCCTCGAGCGCCCTACGGGGTGGTGTGGCGCACCGGCGGCCCGACCCCAGCTATCATGTACACCTCCGGGCGCATCTCGATCGCCGGCGTGTCCGTCCCGCCCGGACGCTACGTGCTCTACACGGTGCCGGGAGAACGCGACTGGCAACTGGTGATCAATCGGTCAGTGGCCCGCTGGGCGGATGGTGGGGGCTACGATGCCAACCTGCGGTCGGCCGAGGTCGGCCGCGCGCGCCTACCGGTGGAGCAGCTGAGCCGGTTCGTCGAGCGGCTCACGCTACGCCCGGTAGCCGCCCGGCCCAACGTGATCCTGTTCCTCGAATGGGAACGGGTGGAGGTCACGATCCCCATCACGCCGGGCTGACCGCTCCAGGTAGGCGGGACCGGTCAATTCCCCCCCCAAGAACGCCCTTTCCTGCCCCGAGAAAGACCTGACGCTGCCCTGACGCTGCCCGCAAGCAACCGGCTAGATTACGCACCGCGCCCTAGGGTGTCGGATCACCCCAGACCCGATTGTTGGGAGAACACCGTGCCTCAGAGGCCGCCTCGCGTGGTTCGCTTCGTCGCCGCTCAGCTGGAGCGCTTTCCCCCCACCCGCCTGCGCGCTCGCGTGGTCCTGAGGCGCCCACCCTACGACTTCATCGTGGGCACGGCCGAGAGGTCGTTGGATACGGCCAACGAGCTGGCGTGCGTCGCGGAGGCGGCTGCGGCGGCCGTGCGACAGGCCGCGGAGGCCGAAGCCGAGACCGCCGTGAGCGTCGAGCAGGTGGCGCGCTCCGAGACCCTCGGGAGGTCCGTGGTGCTGGTGGCCGTCACCGCCCGGCGCCATCAAGAGTCCCGCGAACTGAACGGCTTCTGTCAGGTGGATGGAGATCCGCCTCGGGCCGCCGCCCTGGCGGTCCTCAACGCCACGAACCGCTTCCTGGGACTGGGCTAGGCGAAACAGCTACTCAGGGCCGAGCCCCCCGGGCGAGCGCCGCGGGCGTGGCCCTGTGGCGTTGAACCGCATCGGCCCACAACACCGGCTGACCGGTCGCGCGGGCCACCTGCACCTTGCTCCACCAGCACAGCACCTCGGGATTCACCTGGACCATTTGGAAGGGCGGGGCGTGCGGCTGCCATGCCTCTTCGATGTCAATGCCTGATAGGTAACACGCGTCCTCCGGCGCTGCGTCGGGAGGCGCCAGATGATTGTGCCAGACTACCAGCGTGGCCAGCGGGCAGGACCGATATCGCACGTGGGTGGCGCCGCTGGCGTAGATGGGCGGCGCCCAGGCGAGATCCACCACCGCACTATCGCCCACGGTAACCCCGATGAGACAACGAACGCTCTCGCCCGAGAGCGTGTCCGCCAACCGGTCCAGTTCCTCCGCCACCTGCTTGTCGATTACCAGCCGGAAGGTCCGCGGCGCGTCGGCGTTAGACGTGACCTGCCCCTGGGCCGCCCGCCAAGAACCGGCGCACCAGCAGAAGCACAGGATCAGCAGGACACGCATGAGTCTTTCCCCAGTCCGGTAACGCCTCCGGTGGAGAGACCGTCGCGAGAAGCGTGCCAGATAGACAATGGGCAGTGCCCCAACGAGTTGGCGTTCGGTGTCGCGCCTGGCCGCCGGTTACCTCGCAGCGGAACCGGTTACCTTGCGGTGCCGTGCTGCAAACCCTTGCGGTGACGGCGGAGTGGTTAGGCTTGGAGTGTTAGGTCTTGGAGCCTTGCGGCTGCGCGGGCGGCGGCACCAGGCGGAGCCAGACGAAGAATCGCGCCCCGCGCCCGGCCTCGCTTTGGGCCCAGACCTTGCCACCGCACTGCTCCACGATGGCGCGACTGATGGTGAGCCCCAGTCCGGCCCCGCCGTGGCCACGCGTGGCGGCGCGCTCGAGTTGCTGAAACTTCTCGAACACCGCTTCCAGCTTGTCGGCCGGAATGCCCGGTCCCTGGTCCGCCACCTCCAGCACGGCGCCGTCGCTCTCGGTCCACCAGCGGAGCCCCACCCGCTGCCCCGGGTTCGAGAACTTGATCGCATTGGACAGGAGGTTCACGATCACCTGCTCCAACCGCTCGGGATTGGCCACCACGGTCACGGCGTGCTCGGAGGTCTCGCGATGGAGATGAACCCCGCGCCCGGCGGCGAATCCCTGCACCGCCTCCACGGCGCGGCTGGCGACCTCGGGCAGTGACACCGGCCCGAGCTCGATCACCATGCGGCCGCTCTCGATCCGGGAAAGATCGAGCAGCTCGTCCACCAGACGAATCAGCCGCTCGAGATTGCGCAGCGCGATCTCGAGGAACTCTTGCATCGCGTCGCCCACCGCGCCGGCCGCGCCCTTGAGCAGCAGGGTGAGCGCGGTCTTGACCGAGGTGAGCGGGGTCCGGAGCTCGTGACTCACGACGGACACGAACTCGCTCTTGGCCGCCTCCGCCTGCGCCTCGCGGGTCACGTCCCGGAACATCACCAGGTGCCCGATCACCTCGCCATCGGCGCCGTGGACCGGGGCCACGGTACGCTGGCAGGTGAGCTGCCGCGGAAAGACCAGCTCGACCCGATCCCGCAACGCCTCCCCCCGCTCCAGCGCGCCGTTCTGCGCCACCAGCGCCTGGGGGTCCCGCAGGGCCGGGGCCAGGGCGCGGTTCACCTGCGCCAGCGGCGCGCCGATCACCACCTCGCGCGGGAAGCCCAGCAGCGCGGCCATCTCCCGGTTGGCATGCGCCACGGTTCCCCCACTCACCATGAGAATGGCCGCGTCGCTCGCGTCGATCAGCGCCTCCAGCCGGCGGCGTTGCGCCTCGGCCTCGGCGTGTTTCCCGGCTAGCGCCTCGCGCTGGCTCCGAATGGTGGCGAGGAGCTTGGAGTAATGCAGCGAGGTCTCGATCTGGCGTCCCAACAGGACCGCCAGGTCGAGATCCTCCGGCTCGTAGCTCTCGGCCTCCCCGGCGCCCAGATTGAGCGTGCCGATGACCTCGCCATCCACGCGGAGTGGCACAATCAGGGCGGAGACCGCCTGCTCACTGGGCGTCCGAATCCCTTCGGTGCCCTCGAACCGCTGCACCCGCATGGGCTTCCCTGTGCGGATGGCATAGCCGGGCATGCCATGGTGCAGCGGGAACGTCGCGCGCTGCTCGGCGAAGCCCCCGCGCTCCGCGTCGTACAGCGTATGCAGGGCATAGGACTCCCGGTTCTCCGAAATCAGGACCACGCTGGCGCGGCGGAACCGGAGCACCCGCTGGAGCTTGAGCATCGCGGCGCGGAAGATTTGATCGAGGTCGAACGTGGTATTGATGAGCGACGCCAGCTCGCCCACCACTTCGAGCCGCCGGAGCGCGGCGTCGGCGCCGGGACCGGACGGACCCACCATCAGGCGCCGCCCTCCGCCGCCTGGTAGCGCGCCACCGCCGCTCCCAGTCGGTCGAGCTCGGCCCACGCTTCCGCGGACTCCGCCGGTCCCACCTGCCGATGCTCCATCCAGCGCCGACCCAGGTCCGCCAGGCGTGCGGCATAACCGGCCACTTCCCCCGCACCGAAGGACGCCGCGGTGCCCTTCAGCGCGTGCGCCTTGAGGTAGAAGAGCTCGCCCATGCCCTGGTCATACCCGCCCGCCAGCACCGTGAGCGCCTGCCGCATGGTCCCCAGCCGCTCGCCCAAACCGGCCGCGAACTCGCGGCGCACTGCGGCCGCGGGATCCTCGCGGCTCTCCCCCGCCCCGGGCAGCTCACGGCCTCGGGTCATGTGGAGACAACGGGGTATTTCCGCACCAGGTGCGCTCGCGGGTAGGTCCCGGAGCGCCGGTCAGGCTTGGCACAGCTCTCGGATCCGTCCCGCCAGGGCCTCGGGATCGAATGGTTTCAGCACCACGCCCGCGGCCCCACTGGCGCGCAGGCGCTCCTCGTCCTGCTCTTTCCGGGCAGTGAGCAAGACCACCGGGATCGGCGCCAGCGCGGGATCTTGCTTAAGGTGCCGGCAGACTTCATATCCGTCCATCACCGGCATCATGACGTCCAGCACGATCGCGTCGGGGCGCTGCCGACGCGCTTCCTCCAACCCGGCCGCTCCATCGGCGGCGGTGGTGACCGACCAGCCCGCGGTGAATTCCAGCGTGACCTTGATCAGTTTGCGAAGGTCGGCGTCGTCGTCGATGAGCAGCACGCGCAACGGTGCATCCATGGGCGGGCCATCCCGGCCTTGTCAGGGGCAGTCGTATCGACAAGTATTGCCCCCGTGATTCCGAAAGTCTACATCCTCGACGACGACCTGAGCCACGCCAAGTTGCTGGCCGTGAACCTGGCCCAGGCGGGACGCTTCCGGCACGAAGTGTTCGAGCACCCGGAGGGCCTGCTGGAGCGCTGCGGCGAAGAGCTCCCGGATGCCGTCATCACCGACCTGGTCATGCCCGGCATCGACGGGATCGAGGTCACCAAGCGGCTGCGGCGCACCGATCCGCACCTGCCGATCTTGGTGCTGACCGGGCACGGAGACATTCAGACGGCGGTCGAAGCGTTAAAGGCGGCGTTTCCGGTCCTGCTGCTGTCCGACGTGATCAAGGGTACCACCGGTGAGCCGATCGGCGTGGTCACGACCTGCGAGGACATCACGGAGCAGAAGCGAGTCGAGGAGAGACTCAGGGGGGCACTCAGAGATCTCGGGCTGCGCCTCTCCGCCCGGGACGAAGAGCTGACCGTGGCCTACGCCAAGCTCGGCGTCGAGGCGGCCCAACGGCAGTCGCTGGAGGCGTTGCTGCGACAGGCCCAGAAGCTGGAAGCGATCGGCCAGCTCAGTGGCGGGATCGCGCACGATTTCAACAACCTGCTCACCATCGTGCTGACCAATCTCGAACTGATCGAGGGTGCCGTGCGGTCAGCCGGCGCCGAGGTTGGCGCGGCCGTAGGCGACATCCGCGCGGCTGCCCAAAGCGGCGCCGCCATGGTGCAGCGGCTCTTGGGGTTCAGTCGCCAGGCGCAGCTTCGGATCGAGCCACTCGATCCGGGCCGAGTGGTACAGGACATCTCCGGAATGCTCCGCCGCCTGATCCCCGAGAGCGTCGAGCTGGAGATGGCGATCGAGGAGGGGGCCGGGATTGTCCAAGCGGACGCCAGCGCGCTTCAACAGATCGTGCTCAATCTGGTGACCAACGCGCGGGATGCGATGCCGGACGGCGGGCGGCTGCGGATCACCGTGGCTCGCGCCGCGGCAGAAGGGGACCGCGTGAGCCAGGGCCCCGGCGGCCCCGGAGCGTATATCCGCTTGTCGGTGCAGGACACCGGTGTCGGTATGACGGACGAGGTGAAGGCCCGGATGTTCGACCCCTTCTTCACGACCAAGCCCCCAGGCAAAGGGTCCGGTCTTGGCTTGGCCATGACCTACGGCCTGGTAAAGCAGCAGGACGGCTTCATCGAGGTGGATACCACCCCGGGCAGGGGGACCACGATGAGTCTGTACTTCCCGCTCGCCGAGAACGGCACCGCGGCTGCCAGCCCGGGCCACGCGGCCGGAGAGGTCCCGGGCGGGACGGAAACCATCCTGCTGGTGGAGGACGAGGAGTCCCTGCGGCGGGCCACGCAGCTCGTGCTCGAGCGCCTGGGATACCGGGTGCTGGGCGCGGCCGATGGCGCGGAAGCGTTGGAGCTGTTCCGGGCGCATCGGGCCACCATCGACTTGATCTTGTCGGACGTCGTGATGCCGCGGCTCGGTGGCGTGGGTCTCTACCAGGCGATCCGGCGGGAGGATCCCGCCGTGCGCTTCGCCCTGGTCACCGGGTATGCGGAGCGGGACCTGGGCCGCGACGGGAAGCTGGACTCGCGCGTCCCCCTGATCTTCAAGCCCTGGACCGTGCCGGATCTGGCCCGGCACGTGCGGCAGACCCTGGATCGGGCGGCGTAGCCCGGCCGGCTTTGATCAACGCTAGGCAGGATTCCGAGCGGCACCCGCTTGATCGCACTCAGCACGGGGAATCGCCGCCCTGCGCCTGCCATCAAGCGCTTCGCGCATCGCCCCGGCGCGTCCACCAGTAGTACGCCGGCGCTCCCAGCAGCACGATCCCCAGCCCCAACAGCCCCTGCACCGGACGGGCGAACAACGTGTTCACCACGATGGCCGCCGCCGAGAGCACGAAGAGCATGGGCGTCCAGGGATAGCCCGGCACCCGGAACGGGCGCGGCGCATCAGGACGCATGCGGCGATACACGAACAGGCTCATCGCCCCCAGCGCGTAGAAGATCCACCCGGCGAACACTACATAGGTGAGCAACTGCTCGAACGTGCCGGACAACGCCAGCACGGCCGCCCAGACCGAGCTCGCGATCACCGCGACGGCCGGCGTGCCGAAGCGCGGGTGCACCTCCGCCAGCCGCTGGAAGAAGACGCCGTCCCGCGCCATCGCGAAGTAGACTCGCGGCGCCGTGAGGGTGATCCCGTTAGCGGCGCCGAACATCGAAACCACGATCGCCCCGGCGATCAACGTCCCTGCGCCCGGCCCCATCACCGCCCGCACCGCGTCGGCGGCCACCGCGTTCGACCCACCTGCCGCCTCGGGCCCCAGCGCCGCGAGGTACGCGATGTTGGCCAGCAGGTAGACGGCGATCAGCGCCGTGGTGCCGAGTACGATCCCTCGCGGGAACGTGCGCTGCGGATCCACCGCCTCGCCCGCCGAGAACGTGACGTACTGCCACCCTTCGTAGGCCCACAGCACGCCGATCATCGCCACGCCCATCCCCGACAACAGGGCCATGTCCGTCGCCGCGGGCAGCAGCGTGCGGTCGGACTCCCGCAGCCCGGTCCCCGCGCTCATCAGCACCACCGCCATGAGCAGGATCGCGGCCACCTTGATCGCCGTGGCCCAGTTCTGCACCATGGCGCCGTGCCGGGTGCCGCGCGCGTTGACGTAGCCCACGATGGCCACCATCGCGACGGAGGCCACCTTGCCCATCACCGGGGTGAGCGGCACGATCTGATCGAGATAGCCAGCGGCCGCCACCGCCAGCGTGGCCACCGAGCCGCTGCTGATGGCGAAGAACATGGACCAGCCGTAGAGGAACGCGGGCAGCCGCCCGAAGGTGTCGCGCAGGTAGACGTACAAGCCCCCCGCCTCGGGAACCATCCCTCCCAGCTCGGCGTAGGTGAGCGCACCCAGCAACGACAGCACGCCCCCCGCCAGCCATACCAGGAGCGCGGGACCCACCTGGAAGCCGGTCTGACGCAACACCTCACCCGGCACGATGAAAATGCCGGAGCCGATGACCGAGCCGATTACGATCAGGATCAGCTCGCGCAGCCCCAGCGAGCGCGCCAGCGCTGAAGCTGGGCCG
>Ga0209172_10000852_pt1 | contig 76336 bp, 70 predicted proteins | sample LarsenN4metaG_FD_184113 | JGI IMG/M metagenome (GOLD analysis project Ga0209172, IMG submission 184113) | Hot spring sediment bacterial and archeal communities from British Columbia, Canada, to study Microbial Dark Matter (Phase II) - Larsen... ... | reverse complement strand
TGGCCTTTTTTCAAAACAGCGTTGAAGCAAATACCTGTTTTCCCAAAATTATGAATCGTATGCCGGAATGGTATTCCGGCTGCCGGAATACCATTCCGGCATACAACTATGGACAACGAACAACAAACAATTAACAACGAGCAACCAACCTGCCTCCGCGTCGGCATTACTGGCGGCATCGGCAGCGGAAAAACAACGGTATGCCGGATCTTCGAGTCGCTCGGCATCCCCGTTTATTATGCCGACGATTGGGCTAAGTGGCTGATTAACAATGACGAAACCCTGAAAAAAGGCATCGTGGAAATTTTTGGCGACGAGGCTTACACCGAAGCCGGCGAGTACAACCGCCCGGTTGTTGCCAAAATTGTTTTTGAAAACAAGGAAAAACTGACGGCGCTCAACGCCCTCGTTCATCCGGTCGTCGAGCGTCACAGCCGCGACTGGCACGAAAGGCAAGCGGCCGGCGGTGCGCCTTACACTCTGAAAGAGGCGGCTTTGATGATTGAAAGCGGAAGTCATCAGTTTCTTGATTTTCTGATAGTTGTGACGGCGCCGGAAGATTTGCGGGTGCAACGTGTGATGCTACGCGATGGTGTTTCTGCCGGGCAGGTGCGCGCCCGCATGACCAATCAAATGCCTGAAATCGGGAAGGTAAAACTGGCTGATTTTGTCATTGTAAACGATGGCAAACAAATGCTGATTCCTCAAGTGTGGCAAATTCATCAGCAGATTTTGGAAAAACGTTGACAGGTTTTTTTCCAAAAAATGTTTTGAAAACAAGTCGGCTTATTCCTACTTTTGCGGCTCGAATTTTGGAAACACAGGTTTACAACAAATTTTTGCAAAAATAAAGTCATGAAAAAAGACATTCATCCGTCCAACTATCGCACTGTGGTGTTCAAAGACATCTCGACGGACGACGCTTTCCTCGGAAAATCCTGCATCAACACCAAAGAAACCATCACGTGGGAAGATGGCAAAGAATATCCGCTTGTGAAAATGGAGATCTCGGCGTTCAGTCACCCGTTCTTCACTGGCAAAATGAAATTCGTTGACACGGCTGGCCGTATTGACAAATTCAACAAAAAATTTGGCAAATTCGCCAAGTAATTGCCGCCGAGAGGCGCGATTTTTGAAAGTCCCGATGTCTCGATGAACGTTGGGACTTTTTTGTTTTCGGTTCATAGTTCCTGGTTATCAGTGTTTTTCCAAGAACCAAGAACGAAGAACCAACAACCATCAACGAAATGAATATCATCCTCTTCGACTCTGACGCTCGCAACCATCTTTTGCCGCTCACGGCCACCCGTCCGATGGGCGAATTGCGGGTTGGCATCCTGACTCTGCGCGAAAGGTGGGAACGACTGCTGCGTGGTTCGGCTTCTTACATCACGCAGGAATATTTGCAGGAGAAATATCCGATTCATATTGAAGATGAGAATGTTATCGTCAATGCGGGTATTTTTCCCAATGAACAACTTTGTCGCCGGATCGGCGAATTGAACGTGGGTGATGCGCTCTTGCTCGACGGCGAACTTGTGGCTGCCCGCCTCAACGAAGCGCAATTTGAGCATCTGCTTGGCGAAGAGGAAATACATTCGCTTCAAGGGATTGACCTGGAAAAAAATATTCCTGTCGAACAGTTGAATCATCTTTGGGAGATGACTCTGATGGCAAAAAATGCCATCCCTGCCGATTTTGCGCTGCTCACTAAGGGACGTAAATCGAGACCCGTTTCTGACACTAACCGCATTGTCGGCCCCGCCGAAAATGTTTTTCTCGAAGAAGGCGTCAGGATGGAATGCTGCATTTTGAATGTAGAGGCGGGGCCCATTTACATCGGCAAAAATGCCGAGGTAATGGAAGGCTCACTGCTGCGCGGTCCGGTTGCAATCGGCTCGGATTCAATCGTTAAGATGGGGGCCAAGATTTATGGCGCTACCTCTATCGGGCCAAATTGCCGTGTAGGCGGCGAAGTAACGCGCTCCATCATGCTCGCCAACTCAAACAAAGCCCACGATGGTTTCCTCGGCGATGCCGTCCTCGGCGAATGGTGCAACATCGGTGCGGACACCAACAATTCCAATCTCAAAAACAACTACGGCGAGGTGAAACTCTGGGATTACGAAACCGAGCGTTTTGAAAAAACAGGCAATCAGTTTGTCGGCCTCATCATGGGCGACCACTCGAAGTGCGGCATCAACACGATGTTCAATACCGGCACGGTTGTCGGCGTTTTTGCAAACGTATTCGGCGCCGGATTTTTGCGCAACTTTATCCCCGATTTTGCCTGGGGCGGCGACGGCGGCGGCTACCGGACCTATAAATTTGCCGACGCCTGCGCGACAGCAGCGACTGTGATGGCTCGCCGCAATCAGCCTTTTACCGACCTTGACAAAGCCATTTTTTATCACGTTTACGACCGGACAATGAAGTATCGTTCATGGGAAAAATGAAATCCGTTGTTCGTTCATGGTTGTTCGTTGTTCGTTCGTAGAGCGGACAGATTTTTTTCCAAAATGACAAAAATGGTCAACGAACAACGATGAACGAACAACAAGCAACAAAATATAATCAGCGCGGCGTTTCCGCCTCCAAAGACGAAGTCCACGCAGCCATCCAACACCTGGATAAAGGCTTGTATCCCAACGCTTTTTGCAAAATCCTCCCCGACCTCGCAGCTGGCAGTGCCAGGCATTGCAACTTGCTTCATGCTGATACGGCCGGCACCAAAACCAGCCTCGCCTACATCTATTGGCGCGAAACCGGCGACCTCTCCGTGTGGCCAGGCGTGGCGCAGGATGCCATTGTGATGAACCTCGACGACATGGCCTGCGTGGGATGCACAGACAACATTTTGCTCAGCAGCACCATCGGTCGGAACAAAACGCTGATACCCGGCGACGTCATCGCAGCCGTCATTCGCGGCACCTCGGATTTTATAGAAAAAATGCAACAGCACGGCGTGAACATCCACCTCGCGGGCGGCGAAACGGCTGACGTGGGCGACATCGTGCGCACGATTGACGTGGGTTTCACGGCTTTCGCTCGCATGAGACGCAGTGAAGTTTTGGTCAACGACATTCGCCCCGGCGACGTGATTGTGGGGCTTGCTTCGTTTGGAAAAGCGACTTACGAAAAAGAGTACAACGGCGGCATGGGCAGCAACGGCCTCACCGCCGCGCGGCACGATGTTTTGTCGAAAATTTATGCTGAAAAATACCCCGAAAGTTTTGACCCGCGACTGCCGGGCGAGGTCGTTTACACGGGAAACAGGCTTTTGACGGAAAAATTAAAAATTGAGAATCAGGAAATTAGCGTCGGGAAATTGATTCTTTCGCCGACCCGGACTTACCTCCCCGTGTTGCAAGAAATCCTGAAAAATTACCGGAAAAAAATTCACGGACTCATCCATGTCACCGGCGGCGGACAGACGAAAGTCCTCAAATTTGTCAAAGATGTCCACATCGTGAAAGACAACCTTTTCGAGTTGCCGCCGTTATTTCGCCTGATCCAGGAGAGCAGCAGCACGACCTGGCGCGAAATGTATCAGGTGTTCAATATGGGTCACCGCATGGAGATTTACCTGCCCGCCCGCCACGCCGACGGCGTGATGGCGATTGCCGAAAAATACGGCATTGAGGCCCGCATCATAGGGAAAGTGAAGCGTGGACAAGGCGAAAAAGTGACCGTGAAAAGCCAATTTGGGAAATTTGAATATCAGTAACCCGGAACGCTGCTCCGGGACTTTTACCGGAACAGTGTTCCGGGTTACAAAAACAATTATCGTATGAGAAAACTGCTTTTTTTCACCCTGTTCGCCACTTCGTTTTTTGCTTGCACCAACAAAGAAGCCGCGTTGCGCGAACGCCTTTCCACGCTCGACAAAGAATTCGGCGGCGCCAATGTAACCGATAAAAAGAAGGCGGAAGAATTCATCGCAACCGCTGAGCAATTGGCAGAATTAGTCAAAGAAAAAGACCCGAACGAATACGCCAATTTGCTACTAAAGGCGGCAGGTTTGGCAAAAACCATCGAGAATCCGCTAAAAGCAGTAGAACTCTACGCTAAAATAGCGGACGGAATGCCCCAACATCCAAAGGCGCCGACCGCTCTTTTTATGCTCGGCTTTGTTTACGAAAATGACCTCGGCGATCTCACCAAAGCGAAATCCGTTTACGAAACATTTCTTCAAAAATACCCAAACGACCCGGATTTCGCCGACGATGCGCAAAATGCCCTGAAAATGCTTGGCAAATCACCGGAAGACATCATTAAATCCTTCGAGCAGCAAAATCGCGACAGCCTCCAGGCGAACTAAACCAAGCGCTATGCAAAGATTTTTTCTGTTGTTTTTGACCGCCTGTGTTTTGCTTCCTGCCTGCAAAAAAAATATTGGGCAACAAATAACGGAACTCGAGCAGTCGCAGACTCGGTCATATTCGGAAGGGAGAGCCGACACCTTGCTTTCGCTTTATCAGCAAGCGATACAAGAGCATCCCAGAAAACGCACGGAAAATCTGCAATACTCGACGAAAGCGGCGGAGATAAAATTCGCGCGAAAGGACAATGTCGGCGCCGTGCGCCTCCTCAACGATGCGTTAAAAAACTACGGCGAAGGCCAGGATTTGAGCGAGCCAGTCTCGCTGCTTTCCCGCATCTGGCTCGCCTACAAGTATCGCTCTACTTCCGATTTATCCAGCAAACCCGACGACCTCGACCGGATGCACGCCAACCTTTTGAAGAACAAGAATTGGCTGGATTCCAGCCTGGTTCGGTTGGAAAAAACCATCGGCGCTGCCCCTCAAACCAATAAAAAAGAGGCTGAAATTTACCTTCAAATCGCTGAGGGCTACTCCCGATTACTCGAGGTCGGAAGCCCCGACAAATACTCGGAATTGATTTTTAAGGCGGCAAAAACTGCCAGTGCGCTCGGCGAAACTGGCAAAGCAATGCAACTCTACCATCAAATTGGCGAGCGAATTCCCTGGCATCCCAAAGCGCCTGCCGCTCTTTTGGAGATGGCTCTTTTGTATGAAAACAACCAGAAAAACATCGAAAAAGCCAAAGAAACCTATCGCGAGATGCTGAGACTTTATCCCAAAAATACCGAGTTTGTGCCTATCGCCGAAGCCGCCCTGAAATCGCTCGAAGCGACGCAATGACGCCTTTTTCACAACAATTTTTCGACTTCGCCCGCTCTGCCGGGCCAAATTGCCGACTGCGTTTCGCGCCGACTCCTTCGGGTTTCCTTCATATCGGCAATGCGCTTAATTTCACCCTCAACTGGCTCGTCGCCCGCCCCGATGGCGGCAAAATCCTCCTCCGTATTGATGACCTCGACGCCGAGCGCAAACGCCCGGAATACGTGGCCGATATTTTTGAAAGCCTCGAATGGCTGGGGCTGGATTGGGATGAAGGGCCGGGGCTTATTGAGGCGGTGACTTCAAGTCACCGCCTCAATATATCGGTCGCCGATTTTGAAAAAAACTGGTCGCAACATCGGCGTTTGCCCCTCTATTTCAAGGCGTTGGAAAAACTGCGTGACACTGGCTTGCTCTTCGCTTGCCGAAAATCGCGCCGCGACCTCGCGCCGTTCGGAGGTGATTACCCGCCCGAATTTCGGGAACAAAACCTGCGTCTCGACGACGAGGATGTGGCTTGGCGCATCGAGACGCCATCCGGTTTTCCGCTTCCCGATTTCGTCGTTCGCCGCCGCGACGGGATTCCTGCGTACCAGTTGGCGAGCCTTGTGGACGATTTGCATTTCGGTGTCACACACGTTGTGCGCGGCGCGGATTTAGAGGCTTCCACGCGGGCGCAACTTTACCTCGCCGAGTGTTTGGGCGAAACTAATTTTTTGAAAATCAAATTTTTGCATCACCCGCTCATCACGGACGCGCAGGGCGAAAAACTTTCCAAATCGGCGGGAGCAAGTTCTTTAAAAGCCTTGCGAGAGGGGGGAGCGGCGCCGGAAATCGTGTTTCAGAAAGTGGTTGAAATGCTGGGGTTTTCAGAGGCAAACTCGGCTTCCGAACTTTTTTTTCAACTTCAAAACATAAAGTGAGGGTATTGTGCAGGCGTTGTAACTTGCCCGGAAATTCAAATCCAAAACCCTTTCCGATGGATTTCAACAGCAAAAAAATCGAGCGCACTTCCCGCTTCGTCAACTACTTCGTTTCCGGCATTCTTTGCCTTTTCCTGATTCTGCTTTCCAGCAACATTTTGGACGACATTGACCGCCTGACCCTGCGCCCGGACTACGCCATTTTTGAAAACACGGAGGAATTCGCCAATATCAGAAAGCAGATGGCGGCTATCAATTTGCAAAGAGACTCGCTTGTCAATCAACGAGATAATATCGCAAAAGCGATGGAAGCCGCTCGCCAGAATTACAGCAATCAGAAAGAATCGTTCGATAATTGGATTCGGACGCGAGAGACTATCGAATCGCCTTCCAAAGACAAGGAGGTGGTAGACAGGGCGAAAAAATTGGACGCTTTGTTCAAGGTGGAACAGGATTGGCGCACAGAATACAACCGCCTTGAAGAGGGAATCGCCGTGTGGCAAAAGCAAGAACAACAGCTGTCCAACGCGCTCGCGGTGGAGCAAGAAAAAGCGAGCAAGGCTTACGAACGCGCCATTGATGCCTACACATTGAAGGTGTTTTTAATCCGCTTGTTGTTTGTGTTGCCGGTGTTAGTGTTGGGCATTTTCTTCTTCATCCGCTACCGGGCGCACAAGTATTGGCCACTTTTTTTTGGCTTCACGTTGTTTTCAGTTTACGCCTTTTTCTTCGGTTTGGTGCCTTATTTGCCGAGTTACGGCGGTTATGTGCGGTACAGCGTGGGCATTTTGCTGTCGCTATTTCTGGGGTATCACGCCATCAACACGATTCGGAAATTCCTCGAACAGCGCAAGGCAGAGTTGCAGCAATCCACCACCCAAGACCGGGCGAAAAAAGTGCAGCACGAAGCCGCCGAGAAAGCCCTCGAAGCGCACATTTGCCCTTCATGCGGCAAAGATTTTTTCCTGAAAAAATGGGAGTTTCCGCTCACGCAGACTGCTTCCGAGACAATCCCGAAGGTCTCGGATTTCTGCCGCCACTGCGGGCTGGAGTTGTTCAAACCTTGTGAAAAATGCGGGAACAAAAACTTTGCGCACTACCCGTTTTGCTCGTCTTGCGGATACGCGACGGCAAAAAAGGAAGAAGCGGTTTCTTAATCCCAACCCGGCCCTTTTTTCTCACCTGTTGCTGGTTCGACATAACCTTTTTGCCAATCGGAAAGATTGTCCGGGTCGTCGCCCAATTCGGCTAAGCGATTCATTTCCAACATTTTTTCAAGCCATGCAGAGAGGGTTTCATGTTCCTTTTCATTCTCAAAAGCAAGTCTTGCTGCCTTCCAAAATCGGGTTTGATTTTCTTCGGTCAATTCCCGCAAATCGAACTTTCTTTTTACAAACTCATCGGAGTTTTTTCTAAAAAATCCGAAGCCGGAGTCATTCTCTTCTTCGTCTTCCGCCGCCGTTTGCGCGATTACATAATTTTTGAATTCGGAATCAGGCAAATACACGGCCACTGATTGCAGAATCAGGTCGTACAAAGTGTACCTCGGGGCGGCGCAGCGCCCGTCTTTCAAAATGATAAAACCGGAAGCCATCAGATGAGCGCGTACACGCTGCCCGGCACCACCGTTAGCAACGCAATCAACAGTAAACCAACGAGTACCGCCCAACGAACGCTCGGCGGAACAATAACATCGTTTGTCATGTTGGAAGCATCTTCGCGCGTGAAATACATGGCGATGATGATTTTGAAATAATAATAAATCGAAATCGCCGAGTTGATGACCGCGAGCACCACGAGCCAGGGGTATTTGGCGAATGCCGCCGTGAAGAGAAAATATTTGCCGAAAAAGCCAGCCGTCGGCGGAATACCCGCTAATGAGAGCATCGAAATCGCCAGCACCGCCGCCAGCAAAGGTTGTTTTTTGCTCAAGCCGTTGAACGCGGAGAAGGAGCCGTCGCCGTTTTGTTCAGCCACCACCATGTAAGCGCCGAACGCGCAAACCGTTGCCAGCGAGTAAGTTAAGGTATAAAACAACAACGCGCGGTCGCCGCCTTCCGAACCAATCGCCAGCACCGCCATCATCAAATAACCCGCGTGGGAAATAGACGAGTAGGCCATCATGCGTTTAAAATCCGTCTGGAAAATGGCCGTTGCGTTCGCCAAAGTCATCGTGAGCGCGGCGACAATTGCCACCGGAAGACTCCAGAAACTTTCCGCGCCGGGAAATGCGATGGAGAACAGGCGATAAAACGCCGCGAACCCCGCCGTTTTTACCACCGTCGCCATGAACGCAGTTACCAAATTGGGGCTTCCCTGATACACGTCGGGCGCCCAAAAGTGGAAGGGTACGGCGGAGACTTTGAAACTCAAACCAATGATAATCAGCAAAATACCGGCGTTCAGCATTCCAGCCGAGTGGCGGCCATCGGTGATGGCGGATGCAATCACGTTCAGATCGAAACTGGCCGTCGCGCCGTAAATGAGCGCCATGCCGAACAGCAAAATCCCCGTCATGAACGACCCCATGAGGAAGTATTTGAGCGCGGCTTCGTTGCTGGAAAGGTCTTCCCGGCGACTGCCAGCCAGCACGTAGAGCGGGATGGACAAAATCTCGATGCCGAGGAAGAGCATGACCATGTTCGTGAACGAAAACATGACCAAAGCGCCACATAAACTGAACAAAATCAGGCCATAGTTGTCGCCGAGTGTTTCGTTCAGATTGCGAAAACCCCAGCCCGACAGGCCGATAATCAGCGCCGTCGCGGCAATCGCCACGCCCGAAAACGCCAGCGCGTAACTGTCGAAGTTGAACATGGCGGGGAACATATCGTTCCAACCGGGCGGTGGGCCGGCCATTAAGCCGCCCAATGCCAAGAGTGTGCCGACGAGGGCGATGGGTTGGAGAATTTTACGGTTGCTCAGTCCTGCGAAGAGGACGGCAATGGCCGTGAAGAAGAGTATAAGTAAGGCTGTCATGCTCTTGTTGATTTGTTGTTTGGGGATATGTTGATTTGAATTATCCGGTTATCGTAATCACGGTTTTCTGAAATTCTACCTTGTCACCCGCTCTCAATTTCTTCCGTTTTTGCGTCTCCACCGCGCCGTTCACCCGCACTTCGCCGTTGCTGATTCGGATGTTCGCTTCGCCGCCTGTGCCGACCAAGTGCAACACTTTCAGGAGGTTATTCAGCGTGATATGGTCATGGCCTTGCAGTTCAAATTCCATTTTCAAGGGTTTTTGTTGCGATTCCGATAGTTGGAATAACCCATAAGCAACCCGTAAATAAGTGCTCCTATCACATACTTTGTTGGGCGGAATTCCTCCTGAAAAATCAGCGAATCGAGCACTGCAACAATCAGAATGAAAGCTGCAACCTGAATTAGAGTAAATCGAAGCCAGCGGTTGTTTTCCATATCAACAGATGCTTATTTGGGTTTGTTAGAAATGTGTCGTTTCCAAAAACTAATTTTTCACCTCGTACCGTCCCTGTTCGTTTACTTCCACTTTTGGGACAATTCTTTTTCGTTCAAAAAACTCGTAAACCGGCTGCAAATTTTCCCAAAAGCGGTGATTTTTAGTATTGAAAAAATCATTGTCTTTCAAATTCTGCAAATTCATGTCATCCAGCCGGCAAGGAAAAATATGCACCGGAATCCGCTCCTGTTTACCTGTCAAAGCATCCAAAGCCAGCAAATAGACCTCCTCGATGCTCGCGTCTTCAATCGGGATGCAGCCGACTGAGACACAATCCCCGTGTATGTAAATCTCGCCGCCCGGATGCTCTTTATCCGCAAAAAACAAATCGGATTCGTTGGGGTAATTCACCCGCATGGACAGGTGAAAATTGCTTTTTGGATTAAATCGGTCAATAAAATACACGCCTTCAGGCACTTGTGAATCGCCTTCTTTCCGTTTCGGCCCCAACTTCCCCGGCACATAACAAATCGGGTAAGAGCGAAACAGCCGAAAAACCGAGTCTTTTTTCATCCAGAGTTCCAGTCGTTTTTCCCGTTTGAAAGCCCGCAGAAAAATCTCGCTGTTGGGTTTGGCGCCGAAATCACGCACGGCTTTTTCCAATTTTTCACCGATGGAATCCCGCGCCGCCGCTACCCGGTCTATGTCGTTTTCTACTTTTTCAAGTGTTTGTCCGTCGGTTTTTGGGGCGCAACAACAAAAAAGCAAGAGCATTGAAAGAAAGCCAATTCGCATTTTGAGAAAGTTTTTTCTTCAAGATGCGGATGGGGCGAATCTTGGTGGTCTCTGCGTTTTTTGTCATTCCTACAGAATGACAAAATTAGAGTACACCGTAGGTCGGACAGATCCGCCTTGCGGCGGATGACAAAAAGAATTCAAAACTGCACCGCTCCCAAAATCTTGTTCACACTGCCGTCCGTCAGGTTCAAAACGAGTTGTGGGAAAAAGCCCAGCACCACGACTAACCCGGCAATCACACCCAGCACGATCCACTCGTTGGCGTTAACATCCTGAAATTGAGCCGTTTCGCGGTTGGCCTCGCCAAACATCGCCAGCCCGTAAGCCCGCAACATATACACCGCGCCGAAAATTATCGTCAATCCCGACACCGCGCCGAGCCAGACGTTGTAGTTCCAAACGCCGTTCAGGAGCAGAAACTCGCCGGGGAAACCGTTGGTGAGCGGCACGGCTACCGAGCCGAGCATCACAATCATAAACAGCGCGGCAAACTTCGGCGCAGACTTGGCGATGCCGCCCATGTCGGCCAGCGTGCGCGTGCCGATGCGTCGTTCGATGAGGTCAACGATGAAGAACAAACCCACCACATTGATGCCGTGATTGAGCATTTGAATGAGGCTGCCCTGCACGCCCGCTTTATTCCAGGCCAGCACTCCGGCGGCGATGAGGCCGACGTGCGCGATGGACGAGTAGGCGATAAGTCGTTTAAAATCAGATTGTTTCACCGCAATAATGCTCGCGTACACGATGCCGACGACAGCCAGTACCATGAAAATCGGCGTCCAAAAGTGCATGGCTTCCGGCGCGAGCGGCACCATCCAGCGAATGACGCCGTAGATACCCATTTTCAGCATAATCCCCGAAAGCAACATTGTGCCGCCGGTGGGCGAAGTCACGTAAGTGTCGGGCTGCCAGGTGTGAAATGGGAACACAGGCATTTTCACCGCGAAAGCGAGGAAGAAGCCGAGCATGACCCAATTCGCAGTAGCAGTTGGCAGTTGCACGTGCACTAAATCCGACCAGGCGAAAGAGTGTTGGCCTTCTACATTTGTTTGCAGATAAACGTAGAGCAGCGCGACGAGCATGAAGAGCGAGCCGACGAAGGTGTAAATGAAAAACTTCAGCGTCACGCGGATGCGGTCCTGCCCGCCCCATATCGCGCAGATGAAGTAAATCGGGATGAGTGCCAGTTCGTAAAAAATGTAGAACAGCAGCCCGTCCTGCGCTAGGAAAACGCCATTCAGCGCGCCGAGCATCATCAGCACGAGGCCGTAGTAGCGCGGCTCGTTGTCGAAGGCGCGGCTGTGGCTGCTCAGCACGATAAGCGGCGCGAGCAGATTGGTCAGCAGTATCATGAGCAGGCTCACGCCGTCCATGCCGAGGCTGAACGAAATGCCCGCCTGCGGCAGCCAGGCGACGCTGAACTCGTGATTCATGGAGCCGTCGCTGTTGAAACTCAGGCTGGCGAAAATGCTCACGGCGAGGTTTGCCAACACCGTCGCCAGCGCGAGATTGCGCGACCCGGTAGGGCGGGCGATCAGCATGAAAACGCTGACAATCAGGGGTATTATGACAAGTAAAAGAGACATCAGGTCAGTCTTTCTTTATTTTGTAAATCTGGAATTCGTTGTCTTCGTATAGTTTGGGGTAGGGGAGCGAATCGTGCCAGCGCGAGCGCTCGATGATGACGTAATGGAGTCCCACCGTCGCTTCACCGTTCAGCCACGCCGTGTCTTTCATGCGATCAGTCACCGTCCAGCCGCGCCGGTGCGCAAAGTACATCATCATCGGATTCCCTTCGAGGTTATTCACCAGAATCCGGCTGTCCCGAGGCACATGCGCGTCCGTGATTTTTTCCAATTTCAAATATTTTTGGTCTTGCCAGGGGATAAAAAAGTCGGTTTTGTGGTGATAAATCGCTTCCGTCGCAATCGCCGTAATGACCAAAAACTGAATCATCCACGAGCGAATCGTCTGACTTAACCCGTAACCCGCCAGCAAAGCCATCATCGGCACAAAGGGGATGATGTAATAAACGTGCCCCGCGAACGTCAGCCCCGCCTTCAACATGAAGAAAAACAACACCGCCGCCGAAAGCCCAAACGTCAGCAAAATCGGCCAGTTTTTCTTCCAAATCGCCCATGCGAGGCCGATGACACAAAATCCGAACGCGATTTTGCTCGTGAGTGCAATCGGGTAAAAACGTGCGAATGTATCGTGCCTCATGTCCACCAATTGCTTCCAGCCTTCGGCAAAACTTTGCGGATAAAACAGCGGGAACCCGTAGGTTTTTTCCGCCCAGGGCACCCAGATGAAATACCACGCCGCCATCGCTGCCGTCGCCAACGCGCCTGCCCCTATCAATTTAAACCTCACGCCATTTTCCGTTTCTCTGTTCAAAACCGGCCAAACGAACAAAGCCATCACACAAGCCGCAGGCATTTTGCACAACATCCCCAAAGCCGAAAAAACAAAGAACAAAGCCAGTTGCCAGCCCTTTTTTTCTTCCAAATATCGCCAGCCCCAGTCCAAGCCCATCAGCACAAGCGACACAGCGAACACGTCGGGCATCGCTTTTCGCCCGTAGGTGAAAGCGATGGAAACGCCGAACATCACCGTCGCAAACAAGGCGGCCCGCTCGTCCGTGAGTCGCCGGGCTATTTTTGAAAATGCGAACAACCCGACACTCGCCACCACCAAACTCAGCAGCCGAAAACACCAGTTATGCGCTCCAAATACCTTCCACAACAAGAACACCAGGTAGTTGTAGAGCGGAAACTCCTGCGCCAAAATCCCGCCCCGGCTGTCGCAAATCACCGTGCGCGGGTGGAAAAAATTGGCGTCCACCTCCATGTAATTCCGCGCCACGCCCAGCGTAATCGTCTGCCGCCACGAGTGTTCGTCCAGCGCCGCCAGGTCAATGTTCTCCAGCCGGATGAGGAACAGCACCACTATCCACAGGCGGACGTCGAAGAGCAGGGTTTTTATTTTTTCGGTGTTCATGGTTTGGCCTCAGCAGCCTTTATTTTTTGTCATCCGCCGTGAATGTGGGATTCGCTTGGCCGCCGACTGAAGGTCGGCGGTTACAAGATGGTAGATGTTTGGTTTCACACAAACAACGTCAACAGCAACAGCACCGCTCCCGCCACCATGCCGAGCAAGTAGTATTCGATGTTGCCGTTTTGCAGTTTCCGAAACTCCGCGCCGAGCCGCTGTACCCCCGCGCCGATGCCGTTCACGAGGCCGTCTATTCCCTGAATATCAACGTAGTAGTGCAGGAAACGCGAGAGTTTTTGCAGCGGACGCACGAACAGGAAGTCGTAGATTTCATCCACATAAAACTTGTTCGCAATCACCCGTGTGAGGCCGGTTTGTTCGGCGTCCGGTACCGGCAGGTTCGATTTTTTGCCATAAATAAAATAGGAAGCGATAATGATCGCCACCGCCAGCGAGGTCGTGAAAATCATCAGCGACCACTCGTTGCTGGAGTCGAGGTGCATTTCAGCCATCGGAATCACGGCGGAAAACCAGTGCGCGAGCCATTGGTCATTGCCGAGATGCATGAAGTGCGGCGTGTTCAGGAAACCGCCCGCGACCGAGAGTACGGCCAGAATGACGAGCGGCACAGTCATCACCGCCGGGCTTTCATGGAGATGGTGTTTTTGCTCCGAAGTGCCGCGAAACTCGCCGAAGAAGGTAATGTAGAGCAGCCGGCACATATAAATCGCCGTGAACATCGCGCCCAGCCCTGCGAGTCCCCACCAAAGTGGGCCGCCGTTTTGCCATGTGAAAGCGAAAATTTCGTCTTTCGAGAAAAAGCCCGACAGCAACGGGAAACCGGAAATGGCGAAAGTGCCGATGAGGAACACCCAAAACGTGACGGGCATCGCTTTGCGCAGACCGCCCATGTTGCGGATGTCCTGCTCGCCGCCCATGCCGTGAATCACCGAACCCGCCGCGAGGAAGAGCAGGGCTTTGAAAAAAGCGTGCGTGGTGACGTGAAACATCGCGCTGGCGTAAGCGCCCATGCCGAGCGCCACGAACATCAAACCCAATTGAGACACAGTCGAATACGCCAGCACTTTCTTGATGTCGTTTTGCCGAAGGCCGATGATGGCCGCGAAAATGCAAGTGACCAAGCCGACTGCAGCGACAAACTGCATCGCGTCGGGCGAGAGCGCGTAGAGCGGGTTGCAGCGCGCCACGAGATACACGCCCGCCGTCACCATCGTGGCCGCGTGGATGAGCGCAGAGACGGGCGTCGGGCCGGCCATCGCGTCGGGTAGCCAGGTGTAGAGCGGGATTTGGGCGCTTTTGCCGATGGCGCCGATGAAAAGCAGGAGGCAAATCAGCGTCATCGCACCTGCTTCGAGGCGAATCGTCGGCAGCGCGGCAAAGATTTCCGAGAAATTGATGCTGCCGAACGTTTTGAAAATCAGGAAAATGCCGAGCAGCAGCCCCAGGTCGCCGATGCGGTTCATGATGAACGCCTTGTTCGCGGCCTTGACGTATTCGCGGTTTTTGTTCCAAAACCCGATGAGCAGGTAGGAGCACAAGCCCACGCCTTCCCAGCCGAAAAAGAGCATCAGGAAATTGTCACCCATCACCAGCAGCAGCATGGAGAAAATGAAGAGATTGAGGTAGGCGAAAAACTTCCAGAATGCCTCGTCGTCGTGCATGTAGCCGATGCTGTAAACGTGAATCAGGAAACCTACGCCCGTGACAATCAACATCATCCACACGGAAAGATGGTCCACGAGGAAGCCGAAATTGACCGCGAGGCTGTCCACCGTGAAGAAGTTGTACAGCACGGAATGAATCGCTCCGCTGGCGGCGACTTGGTTGAAACACATGACGCTCAGCACAAACGAAGCCAGCAAAGTGCCGGAGCCGATGACGCCGACGACACTTTTCGGCAGGCGGCTGCCAAACAGGCCGTTGACCAAAAACCCGATGAAGGGCAGGAAGGGAATTAAAGGTATGAGTGATTGCATAACTCGTTATTGGAGTTATGAGTTATGAGTTATGAGTCAGTCTTGGCGAGACTTAACTCATCATTCATAACTCATAACTAAGTCAGTTTCGTAGTTTATCCAGCAAAGAAATGTCCGTGCTTTTCGTGTTCCGGTAAATCATCACCAGAATGCCCAGCCCGACCGCCGCTTCCGCCGCCGCGACGACCATGATGAAAAACACCATGATTTGCCCTTGCGCGTCGTTGAGGTAGGTGGAAAAAGCGGCCAGCAGGAGGTTCACGGCGTTGAGCATGAGTTCGACACACATGAGCACGACGATGGCGTTGCGGCGCACGAGCACGCCGAACACGCCGATGACGAACAGCACGGTGCTGAGCCAGACGTAGTAGTCAATGGGGACGGATTTTATCGTTTCAAGCATTTTTTTAAATGATAAATGATGAATTATGAATGATAAATCATGTGGGGAGAACGAGTCGTTAAAAATAATGCTCATCGTTCATCATTTATCATTCATCATTAAAATCAAACTTTCAAATCCCTTTTTCCAACCAAAACAGCCCCCACCATTGCAGCCAAAAACAAAATCCCCGCAATCTCGAACGGCACCACGAAGTCGGTGAACAACGCCTTGCCGAGGTTTTCCACCAGCCCCACCGAGCCGTCAGCATTTTCGGGAATACTCACCTGAATGCTGCTGTGCAATGCGCCTACCAGTGTCACGAGCAACATCCCGGCAGCGATGGCGGCGCTGATTTTCCACTTTGTGGAGTTTTGCGGCTCCGTGTCGGCGTTCAGGTTGAGCAGCATCAGCACGAAGAGGAACAACACCATGATGGCCCCCGCGTACACGATGATGTGGACGACAGCGAGGAACTGCGCGTTGAGCAAAACGTACTGCCCGGCTATGGAAAAGAAAGTGAGAATCAGAAAGATAACGCTGTGGACGGGGTTCTTGGTGAACACCATGAGCAGCGCAGTGATGACTGAAAAAATTGCGAGGAGCAAAAAAATGTAGAGATTCATGTCGGTTAGTCGTTTCGGTTTTGAGGTAAACAATTAAGGCGTTCCAAATCGGCGGCAAAAGTATGAAACTGCCAAGTGCTACTGCCTACTGTGCTATTGCTGCTTTTTTCTCGGTAATATGCTTTTGCCGCACGGTCACGTCCACCCGCTTTTCAGGCTCCACGCCTTCCACGAGCATATCTTTTCCGAAAATGAAATTTTGCCGCACATAGTCCGCCGGAATCAGGCGGTCGGTCAGGAAAATCGCCTCTTTCGGGCAAGCCTCCTCGCACAAGCCGCAGAAGATGCAGCGCAGCATATTGATCTCATACACAGCGGCGTATTTCTCTTCGCGGTAGAGATGTTCCTCGCCCCGCTCGCGCTCGGCGGCTTCCATCGTGATGGCTTCTGCCGGGCAGGCGACGGCGCAAAGGCCGCAAGCCGTGCAGTTTTCGCGGCCTTGTTCGTCGCGTTTCAAGACGTGCCAGCCGCGATACACGGGCGCGAACTCGCGTTTTTCTTCCGGATAACTCACGGTGTTTTTCTTGCGGAAAAAGTGTTTCAGCGTCGTCCACATTCCCTTGAAAATAGCGGGCAGGTAGATGCGTTCCCAGAAGGACATTTCCTTGTTGACGACGTTTTTCGAGCGGTTGGTGAGTTGCATATTTTTGAATGTGCGAATGTGGTCAATGTGCGAATGTGCTAATTTGGGGTTGTGGTATTTTTTGATAATCAATTATTTGGGCGAAACTCAACAATCGAATGTTGGAGACCGAATCTCTCCAAAATTGGTTGAATCATCCGTTTGTCGGTGGCGAAAAATCCTTCCAGCACAATGTTCCATTTTGGGTCAGTTCGCTCCGATTCAGCCAGCCGTTTGAGCAGTTCTTGGTCTTTTTCCAAAATCATTTTTGAAATTTCTTCAAATCTCGCCTTTTCTTCCTCGGTACGCTTGACAGGTTTAGGTTCGGAATTTGGGTCAACTTTTACATCTTCGACAACCACGCCGATTCGGGAAAACAAAGGTTTCAAAACCTCCAAGTCTTTGTGATTTTGGATAAAAATGGTGGCTTTTGCTGTCATGATTTTGGTCAATTTTTATTCTCTGGAACAAGGGTAAGGAGTATTTCAAACGCAACTTGTGGCTTTTTTGACTAACCCCCGCGCTTTAGCCGGGGGCAAAAAACGGGCAAAACATTGATGGGTTTTAACCCAGAAGTATTCGTTGGGGTTAAAACCCCGTTTGGTTTGGTTGCTGCGATTCCCCCGGCTAAAGCGCGGGGGTTAGTTAAAAACATAAGCTGCTTTTTGAAGTACTACCCTAACCGGCCAGAAGGGATTTGAGGTTTCAAGAGTGTTTCAAAAAAAATTTCCAAAGCGGCTGCCCAGTGTTTGTCTTTTTCATCTCTCAAGTTGAAAAAGAGAATTTTCGTGCCGGGGCTTTTTGCCAATTCCTGAATGCTCCAGATGCCGTTTGCAGTGCCTTTGCCGCCGTAGTTGATGTGTTCCAATGCTCTTTTTCGAGTGTTGGTAAACGACCGCCCGACCTTAATGACTTCGTTTTGGGCAAACCAAACATAGACGCCAGGTTTCCAAATGTTTTCCGAATCAGCCTTTCTGGCTTCTTCCACCGCCAGAACAAAAACTTCAAATTTTGAGTCATGCGGTTGAAATTCAGATTGAAAATGGTCTATTATTTCCTGAATTTTCATTTTTGATTCATCTTTTATCTCTCATAACTCATCTCTACAAACTCATCATTTCTCAAACAGCAACACCCCTGCCCCTGTCAGCAGCATATTCAAAATCGCCAGCGGGATGAGCGATTTCCAGCCGAGGCGCATCAGTTGGTCGTAGCGGAAACGCGGAATCGTCCAGCGAATCCACATGAACACGAAGATGAAAAAGAAGGTCTTGGCCAGCATCACAATCGGCCCCATGAGGCCGCCGAGCCAAGCGGGGTCGAGGCCGGGAAAATTGTAGCCGCCGAAATACATCGTCGAGATGACGGCGCAGGAAATGAACATATTGATGTACTCGGCGAAGAGGTAAAAACCGAGTTTCATCGAACTATATTCCGTGTGGTAGCCGCCGACGAGTTCTGTTTCGCACTCCGCCATGTCGAACGGCGCGCGGTTGCATTCGGCGAGGCTGCACACGAAAAAAATCAAAAATCCGAGCGGCTGGTACCAGATGTTCCAGTTGAAACCCGCCTGCTGCGCGGCCATTTCCCGAAGGCTCAAAGTGCCGGTCAACATCACGACGGCGATAATGGCAAGCCCCATCGCCAGTTCGTAGGAAACCATCTGTGCAGAAGCGCGAATGGCGCCGTAGAGCGAGTATTTGTTGTTCGACGCCCAACCGCCAATCATGATGCCGTACACGCCCAGCGAGGTGAAGCCCATGATGTAGAGGATGCCGATGTTCAAGTCAGCGACCTGTAAATCAACGGGGTTGCCGAACAAAGTGAGTTGCGTGCCCCAGGGAATCACGGCGCTCGTCATCAGCGCGACGAACATAAACGCTCCCGGCGCGAGGATGAACAACCATTTTTCCGCCGAACGCGGCATGAAGTCTTCTTTGGTAAAAAACTTCGCGCCGTCCACGAGCGGCTGCAACAACCCCCAAGGCCCCGCACGGTTCGGGCCAAGGCGGTCCTGGATGAACGCCGCGACCTTGCGCTCGCCATAAGTGGAATAAGCCGCCACCGACAAGGTAAGGACGAACAGCACGAGGACGAGGATGGCTTTTTCAATAAAAATAGCCGCTGTAAAAAGTATAATCGCTGTCATTTTCAAAGAGTTAAGATGGTTGAAAGGGGTTGAGAAAGTTGAGCGTTACCGCACCGTCAACGCCTCGCCCTCATAATGATTTTGCCCAATCACCGAATGGCGTTCAATGTCGCGCGGACCTTCAATCGTCCAATCGTTGACATTTTTCTTTTCAAAACGGCAGGTATTGCAAATGAAATCATGCACCTCGCCGTACTTGTCCTTGCGGGCGGTGACGCGGTAAATTTCGTTGCCGTACATCCACACGACCGCTTTGCCGGAGCAAGTCGGGCAATCGCGGTGCGCGTCCATCGGGTTGAGGAACCACACGCGGCTTTTGAAGCGGAACGTGCGGTCGGTCAAAGCGCCGACGGGACACACGTCAATCACGTTGCCGCTGAAGTCGTTGTCGATGGCTTTTTCTATGAAAGTGCTGATTTCCGCGTGGTCGCCGCGATTGACGACGCCGTGTACGCGGTTGTCGGTCAACTGGTTAGCCACCATCACGCAACGGTAACACAGGATGCAGCGCGTCATGTGCAGTTTGATGTAAGGGCCGATGTCAATCTTCTCGAACGTGCGGCGCTCGAACTCGTAACGCGTGCTCTCCGCGCCATGCTCGAAGGCCAAATCCTGCAAGGAGCATTCGCCCGCCTGGTCGCAAATCGGGCAGTCGAGCGGGTGATTGATGAGCAAAAACTCGACCACGCCGGCCCGCGCTTTCAGCACTTCGTCGCTCGTGATGTTGGCGACTTCCATGCCGTCCATGACCGTCTGCTGGCAGGAGGCCACAAGTTTGGGCATGGGACGCGGGTCTTTTTCCGAACCTTTGGTCACTTTCACGAGGCAGGTGCGGCACTTGCCGCCCGAGCCTTTGAGCGTGGAGTAGTAGCACATGGCGGGCGGCACGATGTCGCCGCCGATTTGCCGCGCTGCGTTCAGGATGGTGGTGCCTTCGGGCACTTCGACTTCAAAGTTGTCTATTTTTACTTTGGGCATATTTATTCAGCATTCAAGTCTTCCAAAATTTGTTTCACTACCCGTTCCAAGTCGGGCAAGTAGTTTTCAACGATGTCAATTAAACGAATCATCTCGGTATTCCAGTAGTGATGAATCAACTTGTCGCGCAGGCGTGCAATCTGACTCCAAGGGATTTCAGGGTAGTTGTTTCTGGTGGTTTCGGGTATTTGTTTTACCGCTTCTCCGATAACTTCCAATGACTTCGACAAGGCCAGACTTTCCAGTGAAAAACTATTCAGCACGTCAAGGCTCGTTGTCTCTTTGACTTGGCGAGCCATTTCCGAATACTTCAGAATATCCTCCAAAAAGTCGGTTATGTCAGGCTTCATAAATATTCCACTTCGGCTAAAATGTATTTCCCAATATGCTTGCGAAGGCTGTCTTTAGGAGCAATATCCACGTTACAGCCAAACACTTCTTCCAAATAGTCTTGCAATTCCATCAGTTCAAACAAGCCCACAAATCGGTCAAAATCCACGAGCACGTCAATATCGCTCGTTTCCTTCTGCTCGCCCCGCACCCACGAGCCGAACACACCGATTTCCGACACACCGAACCGCTCGTGCAGTTCGGGTTTCAGGGTGGTGAGTTTGTTTTTGATGTCGGTGAGGGTCATTTATGTTCAGCGTTTAAGTCTTCCAAAATTTGTTTGACAGCAGTTTTCAACTCTGGCAATCGGTTCGCGACGGTGAGTTGCACAATCTCCAGGTCAATTCCCCAGTAATGATGAATCAGCACGTCACGCATTCCCGCTATCTTTTTCCATTGGATGTCGGGGTAAATATTTCTGGTTTCTTCCGGGATATTTTTCACGGCTTCTCCGATAATTTGCAAACAATAAACCATCAACATCACCTCTTCGGAAGGGTACTTGAGTGGCTTTTCTGCCCGCTCGAATGCTTTTTCAGCCGTTTCGATGTGAAGCAGAATGTCGTCGGCAAAATCCCGGATGTCGCGTTTCATAGGTATTGAACCTCCGCCAAAATGTACTGGCCGATGTATTTTTTGAGGCTGCGTTTTAGGGCAATATCAATTTTCCGGTCAAAAACTTCTTCCAAAAACTCCTGCAACTCCATCAGATCAAACAAGTCAACCGGCTTGTCAAAATCCACCAGCACGTCAATATCGCTCGTTTCCTTCTGCTCGCCCCGCACCCACGAGCCGAACACGCCAATCTCCGACACGCCGAACCGCTCGTGCAGTTCGGGTTTCAGGGCGGTGAGTTTGTTTTTGATGTCGGTGAGGGTCATTTTTTGCTTTTTTATTTCATCTATCTTTTTGCGAAATTGCATTGATAGCATAATGGTTGAATGTTTTCAATGCTATCCGAACCTCCTTTATTCAGAGGGACTATATGGTCTTTTGTCCAAACATACTTGTATCGTTTATCTGGTCTTTTGGGAATCGAAGTCCACGATCTCTTGCAATTTGGACAACTATCGTAGTCTTTTAATTTATTCAACCATTCTCTTTGAGTATGACTGCCAGAAGCAGCATTCCTTCTCAAAGAGTAACTATTCGCTCTGGCTTTTCTACAAGTTTTGCAATAAAAATGTGTTTTATGAGTCGATGATGATACCCATGTGCCCCAGTTGTCATCTCCACATTTGCTACAAATCATAGTAAAATGTTTTGTGCAATGAAAATGAATCTATAATCACCCCTGCACCCCCTCCAAGAACACCCCCACCTCGCTCACCAGTCCGTAATTCCGCTCCATGCACAACTTCGGCTCTCTGACGTGCCACTCGAACTCCTCGCGGAAATGGCGAATCGCCGCGCTCACTGGCCAGGCCGCTGCGTCGCCGAGCGGGCAAATCGTGTTGCCCTCGATTTTTTTCGCTACGTCGGCCAGCAGGTCAATGTCGCTCATTTTGCCCTGACCGTTTTCCATGCGCCAAAGCACTTTTTCCATCCAACCCGTGCCTTCACGGCAGGGCGAGCATTGGCCGCAGGACTCGTGGTGATAGAAGCGCGTGAAATTCCAGGTGTTGCGCACGATGCACTGCTCTTCGTCGTACACGATAAAACCACCGGAGCCGAGCATGGAGCCGGTCGCGAAACCGCCGTCGGCGAGGCTTTCATAGGTCATCAGGCGCGATTCACCCGCCGCTGTTTTGGTCACGAGCGTGTGGGGCAGGATGGGAACCGACGAGCCGCCTGGTACGCAGGCTTTGAGGCGTTTGCCGCCTTTGATGCCGCCGCACCACTCGTCGGAGTAGATGAACTCTTCGACCGAAATGTTCATCTCGATTTCATAAACGCCTGGTTTATTGATGTTTCCGCTGGCGGAGATGAGTTTCGTGCCGGTACTTTTGCCGATGCCGATTTTGGCGTACTCGTCGCCGCCGTCGTTGACGATGGGCACGACCGCCGCGATGGTTTCCACGTTGTTCACCACCGTAGGGCATTGCCAAAGACCCTTCACGGCAGGGAACGGAGGCTTGATGCGCGGGTTGCCGCGTTTGCCTTCGAGGCTTTCGATGAGGGCGGTTTCTTCGCCGCAGATGTACGCGCCCGCGCCGGGGTTGACGTACAAATCGAGGTCGTAACCCGAACCGAGGATGTTTTTGCCGAGCCAGCCGTTGGCGTAAGCCTCAGCGATGGCTTTTTCCAAAATGAAAACAATCCACGAGTACTCGCCCCTGATATAAATATAAGAGGTGTTGGCCCCCAGCGCATACGACGACGTTATCATCCCCTCGATGAGCAGGTGGGGGATTTTTTCCATCAGGAAGCGGTCTTTAAAAGTGCCGGGTTCCGACTCGTCGGCGTTGCAGAGCAGGTAGCGCGGCACGCCCTCGGGTTTGGCGAGGAACGACCATTTCATGCCGGTCGGGAAGCCCGCGCCGCCGCGACCGCGCAGGCCGGATTTTTTCACTTCTTCCACCACCGCGTCGGGCGACATGGTTTTCAATGCCTTTTCCACCGAGCGGTAACCGCCGTGTTTGCGATAGACCTCGTAGGTGTGGATGCCCGGTACGTGGGCGTGTTCTAAAAGTAATTTGCGACCCATAACTTTTTGGTTATGAGTTATGAGTTATGAGTTATTGGGTGCTGAGCAAACTCATCACTTATCACTCATCACTCATCACTCATTCTTGTTCTTTGTCAAATTCAATTTGAAAATCGTCTTTCAACCTCTGTGGCGTCATCACTGCGCTCTGAAAATCCGGCGTGGGAAACACGGCGACTTTCATTTTTTCTTTTTCAAAATCTTCGAGCCATTCCATGAACTCGTACAAATCCAGCGCCTCCACCTGAAATTCCTCGAAGCCGCCTTTTTCCCGAAAAACTTCCGCGAATTCGGGGTTCGGAAAAACGGCCAACACCTCCGTGTCGTCGTCATCGTCTTCCAGCAAAAGCCAACCTTCTTCATCGGCCAGGCCCCACACTTCTTCCTCTGCCGCTACGGTTTTGATGAAATATTTGTAGCGGTTTTCCGGCTTTTTCGCCAGTATTTCTTCGATTTGTTTTTGAGTCAGCATTTCAGAACACATTGAAGGTCAAAAAGGAAGGCTGACGAATTGAGATTTTATCCAACCCTTTTTTCCATCGGAACACTGGACTTTGTACCACTGCGGAATGTCGTAAGGTCTTCCGGCTTCGTCTGTCATTTTGGTTTCAAGAAGGTAAATCGTTTCGTTTTGCTTCAAAGTGGCGATTTTGGGGGCGTTTGAAGCAGGTTCCGCCTGTAAAATCGCCTCCTTTTTGGCGATATACCCTGGCGGCCCTGGCCGTTCGACTCGTTTGCCTTCGACTTTTGTAGGCGGGGCGGAGACGGTCGTATTCAGTTCGGCATCTTTTCCCATCGGCACAGAGCCGATTCTGTTGGTTTTGTTTTCGCGCAATTCTTCCACCGACTTTCCGACGGGACTTTCTTTTTTCTCTTGCGGTTGTTCGGCTGGAGCGGGGACTTTCTCCTCCTGAGCCGGTACCGGCGCAGCAGCCGTTTCGGGCGACGGCGCTTGGGTGGTTTTTTTGTTGTCGTTCGCGCAACTTTGGGACAACGACGTGACAATCAGCAGAATATAAAGGCGCTTAGCAGTCATTTTTCTTGTTGATAAAAGTAGATGTTGATTGCTTTCGATTATTCGATTCATTCCGATTGAGTCGATTTAATCGTAACAATCGAACCTAATCGGCAAAATCGAATCAATCTGCTCAGTGCATCTTCCAAGTCCCCTTGTCAATTTTCCCCGCCCGGCAATCTTCCAGAAACTGGTCAATTTTCGCCTCGTCGAGGTGCTCGTGATAAAACTCGCCGACCTGCATCATGGGCGCGTAGCCGCAGGCGCCGAGACATTCGACTTCTTTTATGGTAAACAAACCATCGGGCGTAGTCTGGTTTTTCCCGATGCCGAGTTTCAGTTTTGTATACTCGATGATGCGCTCGGCGCCTTCGATGGCGCAAGGCCCGGTGTGGCAAAATTCGAGGACGTATTTGCCAACAGGTTCGAGGTTGTACATCGAGTAAAAACTCGCCACTTCATAGACTTCAATCGGCGTGATGCCCAGCACTTCGGCCACATGGTCCATCGCGGCGACGCTGAGCCAGCCGTGATTTTCCTCCTGCGCAATGTGCAGGGCGCGGAGGATGGCGCTTTTGCCCCGACCTTCCGGGTATTTTTTCATCAATCCCTGCACTTCGTCGAGCGCAGCGGGGGAGTATTTGAACGGTGTTCCGTTTTGAGTGTTGGCGTGCATATCAGAATTTCCAGAATGATGGAATTTTCAGAATAGTAGAGTTTTCAAAATGGAAGAATGGAATGGTCTGAAATTCTGAGAATTAGAGAATTCTCAGAATTCTGGTCAAGCGTCCAACTCTCCCGCAATCACGTTCATCGAACTCATGGTCAGAATCGCGTCCGAGAGCATCGAGCCGCGAATCATTTCAGGGTATGCCTGATAATAAATGAAACACGGGCGACGGAAATGCAAGCGGTACGGTTGGCGGCCTCCGTCGCTGATGAGGTAGAAGCCGAGTTCGCCGTTGCCGCCCTCTACCGCATGATAAACTTCGCCGACCGGCACGGGCGTTTCGCCCATCACGACTTTGAAATGGTAAATCAAGGCCTCCATTTTCGTGTAAACGTCGGGTTTTTCAGGCAAATAAAAGTCTGGCACGTCGGCGTGGTAATCGCCTTCGGGCAGATTTTTATACGCCTGCTCGATGATGCGAACACTCTGACGGATTTCTTCCTGCCGCACCATGAAGCGGTCGTACGTATCGCCGTCTTTGCCCACTGGCACGATGAAATCGAAATCCTCGTAACTGCTGTAAGGATTCATCACCCGCACATCGTAGTCCACCCCGGCGGCGCGGAGATTGGGGCCGGTGAAGCCGTAAGCCATCGCGCGTTCCGCCGAAATCGGCCCCGCGCCGACACATCGGTCTATGAAAATCCGGTTGCGCTCAAGCAAGTTGTTGAACTCCTCGAAACGCGCCGGAAAGGTTTTGAGAAAATCCTTGAGTTTGGCGTGAAAAGCCGGCGTGAAGTCGCGCTCCATGCCGCCGATGCGACCGATATTGGTCGTCAGCCGCGAGCCACACACCTCCTCGTACATCTCGTAAATCCGCTCGCGTTCCTGAAACATATAGGTGAAACCCGTGAGCGCCCCCGTGTCCACGCCGATGACGGCGTTGCACACCAGGTGGTCGGCGATGCGGGCCAACTCCATGATAATCACGCGCATATACTGAGCGCGTTTGGGCAGTTCGCAGCCGATGAGTTTTTCCACCGTCATGTGCCAGCCCATGTTGTTGATGGGCGAGGAGCAATAGTTGAGGCGGTCGGTGATGGGCGTCACCTGGTTGTAGGGGCGGCGTTCGGCCAGTTTCTCGAAAGCGCGATGGATGTAGCCGATGGTCGGCTCGGCGGAATGGATACGCTCGCCGTCCATTTTCAGCACGTTTTGGAAAATGCCGTGCGTGGCCGGGTGCGTCGGGCCGAGATTGAGGGTGGCGAGTTCACCGTCAATGCTGTCGAGCGAGGAGAAGTATGATTGGACTTGCATTTCAAGTTTGATTCAGTGTTTTTTCTTGCCTTGTGCCTTGCGTTTGGTTTTAATTTTTTCCAAATCAGATTTCAAAACTTCGTGCTGCTGCCAATATCGTTGGCTCAGTTTTTCCCGAATGTCGCGCATGGCTTGCACAGCATCGAAAGGTTTGGGTTGAACAGCAGTTTTATTCATCGTTTTCCAAAGTTTTGATTTTCAAACTTCTCAATCAAACTCCCTCCCCTCATGCCCCGTCCTTCCAAAAAAGCGGTCGTCCTTGTCCGTCCGCGTCCCATCTTCCAGCCGGTACTCTTTGCGCATGGGGAACACGTCGAGGTCGTCCACGTTCAGGATGCGGCGCAGGTCGGGGTGGCCGGTGAAAATGATGCCGAAAAAGTCGTACTCCTGCCGTTCCATCCAGTTGGCCGTCGGCCAGAGCGTCGTCGCCGTAGGCACGTGCGGGTCGGCGATGGGGAAAAAGATTTTCAGGCGGAGGCGACGGTTTTGTGGCCAGTTATGCAAGTGGTAAATCACGCCCAGTTCGCGTCCCGCCGATTCGGGGTAGTGGATGCCGCAGAGCGACGTGAGGAAGTGATAGTTCAAATGCTCGTCGTCGCGCAGGAATTCGAGCAAATCAGCCACCTGCTCGCGCGTCGTTTCTATGTTCAAAATCCCGTCGCCAGCCACGTCGTTCGACACGATGGAGCCGGGAAATTTCTGTTCGATGCGGGCGAGGATATGTGCGTTGGTCAGTTCCATAAAAGGTTGACGGGTTAACGGGTTTCGGGTTAACGGGTCAGCAGGTTCTTTTCCCGTAAACCCGTTACCCCGAGACCCGTTAACCTTTATTTATCCGATTTGATATTTCTCCAAAAGATGTTGATACTCCGGTGAGTAGCGGCGGCGGAAAGTCTCGTTTTTCACGAGTTCCTGAATTTTCATCACGCCGTCAATGATTTGCTCCGGGCGGGGCGGGCAGCCGGGCACGTACACGTCCACCGGAATCACTTTATCAATACCTTGCAACACCGAATAAGTATCGAAAATGCCGCCCGAACTGGCGCAGGCGCCGACGGCGATAACCCATTTCGGCTCGGCCATCTGGGTGTAAACCTGCTTGAGCACCGGCCCCATTTTTTTGGCAATCGTACCCATCACCATGAGCAAATCGGCCTGACGCGGCGAAAACGACAGCCGCTCCATGCCGAAACGCGCAAGGTCGTAGTGCGTGCCCATCGTCGCCATAAACTCGATGCCGCAGCACGAAGTGGCGAATGGCAAAGGCCAAATAGAGTTGGCGCGAGCCAAGCCCAGCGCCTTTTCGACGGAGGTTAGTTGGTAGCCTTCGCCGATGTATCCTTCGAGTACTTCTTCTTTTGAAATAACACCCATGATTGAGTTATGAGTTGGGAGTTATGAGTTATAAGTTTGGAGAGAATGTCACCTGAAAACTTATAACTCATAACTCATAATTAAAAACTATTTGTCCCATTCAAACGCGCCTTTGCGCAGCACATAGTAGAACCCGATGAGGAACACGGCTACGAACAAAAGCACGGCCATGAAACCCTCCATGCCCATCTCCCGGAAATTGACGGCGTAAGGGTAAAAGAAAATTACCTCCACGTCGAACAGCACGAACAAGATGGCTGTCATCAAATATTTGATGGAGACGGGAAAGCGGGCATTCCCGACGCTTGCGATGCCGCTCTCAAAGTTTTCGTCTTTTTTGGCACTCGAGCGGCGCGGGCCAAGTCTCGGCACCACGATGAGCACCAAAGCGACGAAGCCGAGGGCGACAAGCGATTGCAAAACGATCGGAAAATATCCTGAAGGATTCATAAACAGGCTTGAATTGAGCATTTAAACACCGAATGCGAGATTCGGTTTGACGATTTATTCACAAAAATTCCCTTCGCGAGTAGGGTATTTTTGTGGCGCGGCAAAGGTATCAATATTCGTTTCAACTTTTTGAAAACAAACCTCCTGCTAAAATTCACACGTCTTATATTTTAAATGCAGTTCAAATACCGGCATCTGCTACACTTTGTGCCTCATTCGTCGGTCTCAGACAAGTCTTTCATTTTTTCCTCAACAACAAACACCTACTTTTGCCGCGCTTTGCTGTTTTCAAACATTTTACGATGAAAAAACTACTTTTTTTGCTCCCTATTCTGGCGATTTTATCCGCTGCTTGCTCCAATGAGTTTGAAGTGGCAGCCCCCTGGGAAGAAATTCCGGTGGCTTATGGAATTATTTCCCCTGCCGATACCGCTCACTATATACGTGTCGAAAAGGCGTTTTTAGACCCGGAAACGAGTGCATTCACGGTTGCTCAAATTGCTGATTCGCTTTATTACCCTGAAAATGCCATCAGCGTTTTCCTCCAGCGGGTGAACGGTGGCCAATTTTACCAGATGCAACGGGTGGACGGTTCCCAGGAAGGCTATCCCCGGAAGGGCGGCATTTTCGCTACACAGCCCAACTGGCTCTACAAATACAAGTTCGGTGCGCTCGACAGTCTTCGGAAAGGTGAGAAATACCGCCTCGTCATCAAGCGAGCCGATGGCAAACCGGACATTACTGCCGAAACAACCATCCCTCGAGACTATATTTTTGTTGACCCCAAACCCTTTCAGGATCCGCGTTTTATCAAGTTTATTCCTGATGAAACGACTAATGTAGAATGGCGGGGTGATATCAATGCGGAATACCTCAATGTCAATTTTCGTATCCGTTACCGGGAGGAGTATCCGGATGGTACCGTCGTGCTGGATACGCTCGACTGGCTCGCGGCTAAAAATGTGCAACGCGGCGATCAGCAAGTATCAGGCGGCTTGTATGTAGGCGCCACCACTATCTCAGGCATCGGTTTTTACCAGTTTTTGAAGGATAACATCCCTGTAGAGGCCAATCCGCCGAAAAGATATTTTTTAGGCATTGATTTCGTCCTCACAGGGGGCGGCAGAGAAATCAGAGAGTATCTCGAGGCTGCAGCGGCCAATTCGGGTATAACCGGCGCGGAGGTATTTCCCACCTACACCAACCTGTCCGAGGGCTTCGGGATTTTTACCGGAAAAAACACCGGCATTCTGCGCAACATAACGCTAACGACCAAGACGATTGAAGAGGTAGGAAAGAATCCGCTTACGTCGGGCCTGAATTTCCAGTTGTAATCAAAAAACTACCGCTACTTCTCTCGAAAAGCCGGTGCGTCAAAGAATGACACACCGGCTTTTTTTTATGGTTTTTTGTCGGCAAAACATCATTTTCAACTCTTTTTGGTAGAAAAATTAATGAAAATTGTGGTAAATTTTTTTCACAAAAAGCAACTGAAAATTGTTGTCTAAGTAATTGTAAATCAATGTTTATTTTTAAAATTTTCTTTTGTTTTATCTGGATTTAAACTTTCACATCGCCCTAAAAATGTCATTGGCAGAAAATAACTGGCGCCGCACTTTTGTACCATGAACGGTGGTAGTAAATGAATTGCCGCCAAGAGATATGTTCATGGGATTATACAAATTCAGGTGAGAAAGCAGGTCCTTCCGCTTCAAATGGGAGGACTTGCTGAACCTGAAAATCTCGGTTGAACAAAATGTTAAGACCTGATTTCTTGCAACATAAAGATTTGCGAACCGTTTATTTATCAGTTATCTTGCAAATCTGAAAACGCCTGAAAAACCTACTCCACTCGAAATGTTCATGGGATTATAATTTGTTGTTTTACAGGCCGCGCCGAAAGAGGCGCGGTTTTTTTATTTATAGCACCTACCTTTCGCCGCCGATTCGAGAACTGGGGTGTAAGGGGAAGAAGTCTCCCTCTTTGCTCAAGCCCTGCCTCTCGCTCCTCACAACTCACTCCTCACCACGTACTCATGTCAGCATCTACCGGAGAAATCAAGCGCGTCACCACGCACGTCATACAGTCTATGAAAGCACGCGGCGAAAAAGTCGCCATGCTCACCGCTTATGATTTTTCAATGGCCCGCATCCTCGACGAGGCAGGCATTGATATCCTGCTGGTCGGCGACTCGGCCTCTAACGTGATGGCCGGTCATGAAACTACACTTCCTATCACGCTCGATCAAATGATTTACCACGCGCAATCTGTCGTGCGGGCAGTGAAGAGGGCGATGGTTGTAGTGGATTTGCCCTTCGGGAGTTATCAGTCCAATCCCGAAATCGCTTTATCGAGCGCCATTCGGGTAATGAAAGAGTCGGGAGCCCACGCCATCAAACTGGAAGGCGGCGCGGAGGTGGAAAAGTCCATCAAACGGATTTTAATGGCCGGTATCCCAGTGATGGGACACTTGGGATTGACGCCGCAAAGCATCTATAAGTTTGGCACATACACGGTGCGGGCAAAAGAGGAAGCCGAAGCGCAAAAACTGCGCGAGGATGCCAAACTGCTCGAAAATCTTGGCTGTTTCGCCATTGTGCTGGAAAAAATCCCTGCCCAACTCGCCAAAGAAGTTTCGGAAAGCCTTGACATCCCGACTATCGGAATCGGCGCCGGCAAATTCGCAGACGGACAGGTTTTGGTCACGCACGATATGCTCGGTATCACCAAAGATTTCAAACCCCGGTTTTTGAGGCGTTATCTCGAGCTCTTCGACGCTATTGGCGACGCTACCAAACAGTACATTGACGATGTAAAATCAAACGATTTTCCGAACGATAACGAGCAATACTGAGGCGAAAGCCGCTCCGGGGAGGTGCTTCAAAATTTATTGCCTGCGAAAAAATTCTGTGCGGAGGCTGCTATTTTTGCGCAAATTTTTTGCCCCCTGCAATGACAAACATCCTGATTTCCCAACATTTTCAAACCCGCACTTATTGGGCCGAAAGCATGAAACAAAAATCATCGCTCTGGAAATACCTCTTGTTTTTTGCGCTTGCAGCCCTCGCTGCAGGAGCATTTTTTGCCTGGCAGCCCCTGAAAGCCATCTACTTTTCCGGCGTCCCGGAAGATGTTCGGGAACAATACGTTTGCATTCCTACCGGTTCTTCCTTTGAAGAAGTAGTGAGCATTTTAAAAATGGGTCGTTTTATCAGCGACGAATCCGATTTTCGCTGGCTGGCGGAAAAAATGAATTATAAAAAAGAAAAAATGCGCGCCGGGCGCTTCAAAATTGAAGCAGGCTGGAACAATCGCCAACTCATCCAGCACTTGCGCAATGGCGAACAGGCTCCGGTAAAAGTCATTCTGAACAATGAACGGCTGCCGGAAGAAGTAGCGGGCGCGGTGGCACAATTCATCGAGGCGGACTCTTTTTCGCTGATAAGCATCTTCCGTGATCAGGCTTTCCTGAATGAAATCGGATACACGAACGAAACGCTTTTAACAGCCTTTATTCCAAATACTTACGAAATGTACTGGAATACGGACGCCAAGAGTTTTGTGCGCCGGATGCTTAAAGAACATGATGCGTTTTGGAGCAAAAACAACCGACGCGCCAAAGCGCAGGCACAAGGGCTTTCAGAAACAGAAGTCTATATTCTGGCCTCGATAGTCGAACGCGAGACCAACGCCAATTCGGAAAAACCGACCATCGCAGGTGTCTATCTCAATCGCCTGAAAATCGGGATGAAACTCCAGGCCGACCCGACTTCCGTTTTTGCGACGCGCGATTTCGCCACGCGTCGTGTCACCGAATATCACACAACGTTCGATTCGCCCTACAACACTTACGTTTACAAAGGTTTGCCGCCCGGCCCAATCAGCATGGCCTCTATTCCGAGTCTCGATGCCGTGCTGTCGCCGGCTCAGCACAAGTACCTGTATTTCTGCGCCAAACCGGACGAATCAGGCACCCATACTTTTGCCGAAACCTTCGCTGCGCACAAGGTAAATGCCGAAAGGTTTCAGGCTTATGTGCGCCAAAGAGGTCTTTAACCGAGAGATTTTTATCCGTGTTTTGAAACAAAATTTCGACGCTTCCGTATTTAGGAGTTGTTGAATTTAATCCGCTTCATCTTTCATTTTTTCAAAACACGCAATCATGTCCAACGCAGCTCGCGGACAAGAGGTTTCGCATCCTCTTTCGTCCGGAAAGTCCCTCTCAGGGCTTTTTTTTCTCGGTAGTTTTCTGTTACTCATCGCAATTCCAGCATCTAATTACGTCGAAATTTGGGCACAAGCCTGCCTGTTTGGCGAATCTGACTCTGCCCAAAACAGTATGGCGATTCCGCCTTATCTTCCGTCGCCCGGTCCGAAAAGCGCGCCGATATTTTTACCAAAACCTTCAGTAACTGGCGAAGAAATTGCCGGCGAAGTGGAAAGTCTGGAATAAAATCACTGTTTTGCCAGCGCGAATGCGTTGTAGCCTTTGATGAGCGACTGGTAAAACAACTTACCCTGTACGGCATAGCCAATTTTGGAATAATGCACCGAGTCAGAGGACATTAGTCCGCTGGATTTCCAGTTTTGCGCTGAATTTTCTCCGCCGGAAATGTCGTGCAAATCCCACAGCGCATAACCTTTGTCGCGTGCCAGTTTGCGAATTGTGTTGCTCACTTCAACCATGTTTGGGTTGAAACTCCTGCCGTTTCTAAGGTAAGAATCGGCGGGAGTAGTGAGCATAATGAGTGCATTGGGAGAATGCTCCTGGAGGCGTTCGATAAGATTCTGGATACTGCGGCGCAGGTAAGTTGGCTCGGTTCTGCCCTGTGCTTCATTGGTGCCGCAGGAAATAATGATCAGGTCGGGAGCAAGTTCGGCGACTTGGCGGGCAAAGTATTTTGCCCTTACAAAATCCTGGTACTTGGCGCCGTTTACGCCGATAGAGTGGTACACAACCCCCGAAAGTTCGTTTTCCAAAGCGATGCCATCGAGGGTGACGCGTTTTTGCTGACTGGTCAGTTTGCGCGCCCGTACAGTGGCTTGACTGACAGGGCGATCGAAATAGTAGGACTGGGAAAATTGGTCTTCGACGAAGAGTTCCGCTTTCTGACCGCTCATTTCGTCGAGCACCTCGATGTCGTATTCGTAGCCTGTTTTATGTTGAAAAACAGTGACTTTCGTAAAATTTCGAGTTTCGGAAGTAGCCGTATCGCGCAGGCGGAAGGTGAGTTCGGCGTTCAGGTTGGTTGTTTGAATCGAAAATCCGGAGATGCCGAATGGCGTTTCGGCATCGAGCACCCGCTGGCAATTGGAGCCAATCCAGCGGGCGTTCGTCTCGACGAGATAGTCTTTCGGACCATTTGAACCGGCAAGTCTGTAAGGAAAAATCATGCCTCGCCCAGCATCGCCGAAGGCGTCTTGCAGCCGGGCGCGCACTTCGCGGGTGAGAAAATTGCCCAAAATGTGCGAATCGCCGATGTGAACGATGCTGATTTTTTGCCCGCCGCGAATACGTTGTTCGTACAATTTCTGGAAAAACGGATCGAGGTAGCCAGCGTTCTCAATCTGGTTTTCGTCCTGCCGGAAAAAACCGTAGTTCACCGTGTCCCTCGGCGTGATTTCTACCTGCGGCGGACGAAACTGCGACTGGCATTGGCCAATAAACAAGGTCAAAAATGCCAGGCAATAAAAGAGACGCATACGGCCGGGGTAGGAGAGGGGAAGGAGTAAAAAAAGGCGCATAATGTTTCGACCAGATTTTTTTCAGAAACGGTTTGGCACTGCCAAAATCCCCCGAATTATCGAGAACGGCAAACATCCTTTTTTCTGGCTATTCCGTAAAGTTTTGATTTTCACCAAAGTGAAAGGTTAAAATTTCCGTTCGTTTACTCATTGCGACTGCTTTTTAGTGCTCCAGTGAGCCTGCTCTTCTAAAAACAATTTTGCAAAAAGATGCCCCATGACTTTCCCGCCTTCGTGTGTCAGGTGTGTGTAATCAGCGTTGGCGTAGCGCGGTCTGTGTCGCGCCATTTCGATAATGGAGCCCGGGCCACCCATGCCCCAAAACAGGTCGTAGAACAGAAATCCGTATTTGCGGGCGAGGTCGCGTTGCATGGCCACAATGGCTGGCACACCGCGCATGGTGACGAGTTCTGTGCCGCTTTTTCCGGCGCGATCGCCTACACTGACGATTAAAATTGGCTTGTTCGGGAAGCAGGCGCGCAGGTGTGCGAACGTTCGGTCAAGTTCTGCTTCATACCATTTTATATTTGATAATGAATTTGTTACAGCATTCAGGCCGACTTGTAAGACGATAAGATCGTATTGCTGAAAGGCATCGAATTGCTTGATAAAATCAGGCTTGAGCAATTTCAGCGGTCCGCCGCTATTGCCACGCACGGAGAAATTATCGAAGTAGATGCCTGGCCCACTCTCGAGTGAAGCGCCATAGACCAGGAGGCTGCTCAAAGAATCTGCGAAGGGAAAACGAACGGCGAAAGCCGTTGTGCCGGGATAGTTGGCCTCCCATAGCCATTGCCCGACTTTGCCTGATTGTACTTTCAGAAAATCCGTTTTCGGCACATCGCCTTCCCGTTGCCATACGAAAGGCGTTTTTTGGCCGGTTGTGTAGAACATCCGAAATTCTGTCCAGGCTTTTGTGTTTCGGAAATACTCCGCGCCTTCGTAGTGAATTTTTGCATCAGCCTGCACAGGCCGGTAGGCGTAACCATTGATGCCGAGCAAAGGGCGTTTTTCTGTTTTTTTGACAATGGAATAAGTAGCCCAGCCCCGGAAATTATGCTTCAGCGTGCGCTTGAATTGCGCCACTTCGGAGGTGACGGGCACAAAACCAACCCCTGCGCCACCCCAGACGGTTTGCAAAGTATCGCGCAAATCGCCGACCAGAATATCGCCTTCCACGAACGAATCACCGTACCACGCTACACGGACTTTCCGACCGAATTTGATAGAGTCAACAGCGGCGAAAAAACGGCTAAGTCCTTGTTGATCAAAAGAATAGTCTTCGACGATTTTACCGAAATAAACTGAATCTTTCGGCGGTAACGGGCCAATAGAGTCGGCTGCTGCTGTAGGCAGCGGCAGTTCGGAGAGCGTATCTTCGGGGATAAAAACCGTCGTATCGGAAGGAGGAATATCTTTTTCGGGTTCCGGGAATGCCTCACTGCGGATGTCGGCGAAGATATCCATTTTGCGAAGTTGGAATCCGCCAAGCGTGAGGTTTTCAGGCACCAGTGAAAGTCCGGTCAGGAAGAGCAGGACGAGCAATGTGAGGCCGAGTGTTTGCCCAAGGTAGTTTTTCATGCGCAGGCACAAAAGTATGAATCTTCAAAGTGAACTAAAATTCTCATTACGCATTTAAATATCTACATTTGTGACACCTTAATACTTATACGAGCACCGCTATGGCTGTCGAACCACCTTATTCTTTCGCTTTCCTGGAAACTGCCACCGAGACACTCCGTGCCATCGCTCACCCACACAGGCTCCTGATTGTGGAAATGCTGTACCAGAATAAGTCTATGAATGTCACCGAAATTTATGAGCGGCTTGGCATCGAACAGGCGGTAGCGAGCCATCACCTGCGCATCCTGAAAGATCGGGGCGTAGTAGCAGTGCGGCGCGATGGGAAAAACAGTAACTATTCTCTTACCGACGATGCCTATTTTCAGATATTAGAGGTGTTAAACAAGGTGATTTAGAGGTAATTCAAACAGTTATTTGGCCGCCAGCCAGATTTTTTGTGAAATTCAAAATAAAAGCGAAGTCAAAAAGGGGTAAATCCTCTTGGCTTCGCTTTTGTTTTTTCAGGAGACAAAAAACGAGGTCGTTTTCAGAATGAAATTTCAAACTGAACATCGTTTGGGGGCATCAACAAAATTTGTGTGATAAATTTGTCATTGATGAGGTTTGAAAAAACAAAATTTCATTTTTCAGAAAAATTTTTTCACCAAAATAAACAACGTATATAAATGTGTATATACTTTTGTTCGAGCGATTCGATAATCAGTTTGATTGGTTCTCTCGCACATGTTCAACATCTAAACTTTTGCTGACTTTATGGCGGATTCAACTACACAAGTCGTGGCGACTCCTTTAGCAGATCAATCTACCGGGAAACAGGGATTGATGAAGGTAATTATGGCTTCATCAGTGGGGACACTCATCGAGTGGTACGACTTTTACATTTACGGCGCGATGGCGACTACGATCGCCAAACAGTTTTTCCCTCAGGATAATCCTACGGCGGCATTTCTGGCGGCATTGGCAACTTTTGCCGCAGGATTTGTCGTAAGGCCGTTCGGTGCGCTTGTATTCGGTCGCATCGGCGACCTGATTGGCCGCAAGTACACTTTTCTGCTCACGCTTTTGCTCATGGGCGGTTCCACGTTTGCCATCGGGTTGATTCCGGGCTATGCCAGCATCGGTATTTGGGCGCCGATTCTGATTTTGCTTTTAAGGTTCGTGCAGGGGCTGGCGCTTGGGGGAGAGTATGGCGGCGCCGCGACTTACGTGGCGGAACACTCGCCGGCGGGCAGACGCGGCTATTTCACTTCTTACATTCAGACGACTGCGACACTCGGTTTTTTCCTTTCGCTGGGCGTCATCCTGACCACACGACAAGTGTTGGGCGTGGAAGCGTTCAACGATTGGGGCTGGCGTATCCCATTCATCGTGTCCATTTTCCTGATTGCGGTGTCGGTGTATATCCGTTTGCGGATGGCGGAGTCGCCGCTGTTTGCAAAAATTAAAAAGGAGGGTAAAATCTCCAGCAACCCGTTGAAAGAGTCTTTTGCCAAACGAGGCAATCTGAAAATGGTGTTGCTTGCGTTGTTTGCTGCGGTAATGGGGCAAGGCGTCGTGTGGTACACGGGACAGTTTTACGCACAGACTTTTATCGAACGGACGCTCTCTGTCGAATTCGAGCAAGTGCGCTACCTGCTTTGCATCGCTATTTTACTTGCCACGCCGTTTTTCCTGGTGTTCGGCGCGTGGTCGGACAAAATTGGCCGCAAGACCATTATGTTGGGCGGTATGCTGCTGGCCATCGTGACTTATCGGCCCATTTACAAAGCCATGTACGGCCTTGCTGACCCCAAAGCCAAAACGGAAGTAGCGGAACGCAGTTCGCTGAGTTCGATGGTGGCGGTGGATGCTGCGGGCGATTCGACCATCACGACGACGACGGTGAAGGCATTTTCCGACGGTTCTTCGATGAAATCAGTGAAAAAAGAAACTGTTTTGGCCGACAAGTCGAAACCGGCAGTGAAAGCGGAGACGACCAAAACTTTTTGGCTTTCATCGAGCGGATTTTGGATGATGGTATTTTTTGTGTTCATCCAGATTTTATACGTCACGATGGTGTACGGGCCGATTGCTGCATTTCTCGTCGAATTATTCCCGACACGCATTCGCTACACGTCCATGTCGCTGCCGTATCACATCGGCAATGGCATTTTCGGCGGCCTCACGCCTTTTATCGCGACGCGTCTTTTCGATGCCAGCAAGACGGCTGACAATCCCGGTGGCGACCCTTACGTGGGGCTTTGGTACCCGATTTTGATTGCGAGTGTGTGTTTCGTCATAGGTCTGCTCTACCTCCCGTCAAAAAATGACGAAAACGTACTTGATTAAAAATCAATCATTTGGAGTCGAAAACCCGTATTAAAAACCTGATTTCTCACGTTCAAATTCTTTAAAATATGGATGCTCTCAAACGTCTCTCCGGTTTTTTGTGGATCGCTCTTGGAGTAATCGCGATATATCTCATGGCTACACAAGCCAGCACCGAAATCGCCGACGCGGTCAAAAACAACAAAGCCGTACTGGACACCAAAATGTTCTGGTATATCATCATTCCGATATTCACGCCCATCATGCTTGGACTTTGTCTTTTCGGCTGGTATGCCTGGAAGGGTGAATACGACCGTATCGAAAGGTAATTTGGTTAAAGCATAGGGGGCTGCGAACTCGTGCAACCGATTCCAGCCCCTGTTTTCCTCTTTTTAGTCTGGATAAACTGGATGCCGAGCGGGCAAATGTGCCTGTTGGCCCCTGCCCGGCTTTGCCTTTTTCCCCACAAAAATTTTTCTAAAAAATCTTTTTCACACGCTGCGACGCCATCGCGGACAGCCAGACGTATGCCCTGTAAAATACCTGCAAAGTCACCTGTTTTTTCTTACAACCAACTCATTTTCAATAACTATGAAATCTTGTTCGACACTCACGTTTTTGTTTTGGGCTGCGATGTCGGCTCCCGTTTTTGCCCAAAATACGACTTCCACAACGCCTGCTCCAACACCGACTGCTCCCGTGATAGACCACTCCTACAAACCGCTGACGCTTAGACTGAATGAAGACGGCAGCAAGTATGTGCGTTTTATCACGTGGCTCCAATTCTGGGGAACGGCTACGGAAAATAACCCCGGCACGAAAGATATCAATGGCAAATTGGTGGACGGGTCGGAAGGCTCCGATAAGTCCTGGAGCACTGATTTCGCTTTGCGGCGCGCTCGTTTTTTGGTGTATGCGCAAATTTCTCCGCGTGCACTTATTCTGACACACTGGGGCATCAACAATCAAAGCTTCATCAACGGCGGCGCCAACGCAGGCTCAAATGTGAGCAGCAACGGAACAAGTAACGCCGGCAAACGCCCGCAACTCTACATCCACGATGCCTGGACGGAATATCAGGTTGTGAAAGACCGCTTGTACGTTGGCGCAGGCCTGCATTATTGGAACGGCATCAGCCGCCTGACAAGCCATTCTACACTCAATTTTATGACGCTCGACGCGCCGATTTTCAACTGGGCAACCATCGAGGCCACCGACCAGTTTGCGCGACAATTTGGTATTTACGCCAAAGGTCAACTGGGGCGGCTGGACTACCGGGTGGCATTGAACAAACCTTTCGCTAACGGCGCGGCGCCTGCCGCAGTCGCTTCTAACGGCGTGGCAGCCAATGTTTTAAATGAAAACTGGGCGCAGGCGGGGTACTTCAACTGGATGTTCTGGGACAAAGAAAATAACAAGTTGCCCTTTTATGTGGGCTCCTATTTGGGGACAAAAAAGGTGCTGAACGTGGGTTTTGGTTTTTACAATCATAAAAATGCTTCGCTGTACAAAACTGCCGAACCGCGCGATTCGTCCTACCAAAATCAGACGGCATTCGGCGCGGATATTTACCTCGATATGCCTGTCAACAATGAGAAGGGTACTGCGCTAAGTGTGCTGGCAACTTATTACAACTACGATTTTGGCACAAATTACATCCGCAATATTGGCATTCTGAATTTGCACCAAACTGCCGCGACTTTGCCTGAAAGTTGGGCCGGTGGCGGCAATGCGCAACCGACCATCGGCACGGGCAACATTTTTTATGTACAAGCCGGATACCAGTTGCCGCGTCTGAAAAACGGCACGGCTTTCATGCCTTACGCGACGGTCACACACAAGGATTTTGAACGGCTGTCAGATTCTTCCACGCAGTTTGGTCTTGGGCTCAACTATTTCGTGACGGGTCATAACGCCAAAATCACGTTGGAATACCAGACGCGCCCGATTTACAAACTGGAAGGCGAAAGCATCAATCGCACGGGTTACAAGGGGGAATTCATCTTGCAAACACACATTTTCCTGTAGGTTTTTACCTCTGCCGGGAAATCAGGGTATCTCTGATTATTCCCGGCAGTTTTTGTTTTGAAAAAAAATCTGCGTCGCTAATTTTTGATTTCCCTCCATCATGGCCGACGACCGCCGCAGCAAACTGGTGATGGTATTTGTCATTTTCCTTGTTTTGCTCAATTTTCCCGTCCTCGATATTTTTGATCAGCCGGCTTTTCAGGCCAAGACGCCCGCCTTATTTTTTTATTTGTTTTTTGTTTGGCTGATGCTGATTGTGGTTGTAGGTTTGATTGTCCGAAATAAAAAACAATGAGTCTCAGCCTTGTCGTCGGTTGTTCGCTGATTTACATTTCTCTCCTTTTTTTCATCGCCTGGTGGGTGGACAAGCGCGCCGAACGCGGCGTCAGCATCGTCAACAATCCTTATGTGTACGCCTTGTCGTTGGCTGTTTATTGCACGGCCTGGACGTTTTTCGGCTCGGTTGGGCGGGCAGCGACGGGCGGGCTGATTTTTCTGGGCGTTTATTTGGGGCCTACTTTGCTGGCGCCGTTGTGGTACATGTTGCTGCGTAAAATGATTTTAATCTCTAAAAATCAGCGCATTACGTCCATTGCCGACTTCATTTCCTCTCGTTACGGCAAAAGCGCCCTGCTCGGCGTGCTGGTCACAATTATCGCGGTCACGGGCATCGTACCCTATATTTCCATCCAACTCAAAGCGGTCACCTTTGGCATCAACACGCTGACACATTTTGGCGAAGAAGCGCCGCCACCTCCGGCGCACATCTGGCTCGACGCGGGTTTTTGGGTCACAGTGGCGATGGCGGTTTTCACGGTGTTTTTCGGAACCCGCAAACTCGATCCCAACGAGCGGCACGAGGGCCTGGTGGCTGCCATCGCTTTTGAGAGCATTGTAAAATTGATTGCTTTTATCGCAGTCGGGCTATTCGTGACGTTTGGGTTGTACGGCGGCTTCGATGATTTGTTCGACAAGGCGCTTGCGCAGGAAGACACTGCCCGGCTTTTTTCACTCCAGTCGTCGGGCGTCACACCATTTGTCTGGAACATGCTGATGATGTTGTCGTTGTTTGCCATCATTTTGTTGCCACGTCAGTTTCATATTTCTGTGGTGGAAAATACCTCGCCGCGACACATCCCGAAGGCAATGTGGGTGTTTCCGTTGTATCTTTTACTCATCAATATTTTTGTTTTCCCGGTTGCGCTGGCCGGAAAAATGCTTTTTGACGGGAGCATTCACCCCGACACTTTTGTGCTCAGCGTCCCGCTCGCCAAAGGCGCTTCGTGGCTTGCGTTGATTGCTTTTATCGGCGGATTTTCTGCCGCGACAAGCATGGTAGTAGTGGAAGCGACGGCCTTGAGCATCATGTTCAGCAACCACATTGTGGTGCCTTTATTGATAAAAACCCGGCGTATCGGGCGTGAAAATGACCTTGTGAGCGGCGCTGCGCGATTGCTCGATATTCGTCGGCTCTGTATCTTGCTGATGCTTTTTCTGGCCTACTGGTATCAAAAAGCAGTGGGAAGCACGTATGATTTGGTGTCGGTCGGGCTCATTTCGTTCACGGCTGCGGCGCAGCTTGCTCCTGCCGTCATTGGCGGATTGTACTGGAAACGCGCCACGCATCAGGGAGCAGTCACGGGTTTGGTCATCGGTTTTTTGGTATGGGCTTATTGCCTTCCATTGCCGAGTATGGCGCAGGCCGGCATTATTTCCAGCGGCTTCGCCGAAAACGGTTTGTTTGGCATTCCCTTTTTAAAACCCTACGCCCTGTTTGGCCTGAGCGGCTTCGACCCGATTACGCACGCGGCATTTTGGAGTTTGTTTTTGAATACCTGGACTTACGCCATTGTTTCCATCAACACCCGGCCTTCCACGCTGAGCCTTACGCAGGCCGATTTGTTTGTCAATATTCACAAATATATCAGCGGGCAGGATTCGGATTGGGTGAAGCGCGAGGCAAAAATCGGCGACCTGCGCACTGTACTGAACCGTTTTTTGGGCGAAACATGCACTATTTCTATTTTTCAGGAATACGAATCAGCATCGGGTATTTTGCTGGAAAATCAAAAAACGGCGCAAGCGGATTTGGTCAACTTCGTCGAAACACACCTCGCGGGCGCTATCGGCGCGGCATCGGCGCGTTTGGTGATGGATAGCATCGTAAAAGAAGAGCCTATCTCACTCGACGAAATGATGCGCATTCTGGAACAAACACGCGAAGCCGTAGAACATAGTCGGGTGATGGAGTCGAAAAACGCTGAATTAAAAGCACTTACGCTGCAACTCACAGCGGCGAATGAACAGTTGAAAAATCTCGATCGCCTGAAAGCGGATTTTATCACGACGGTCACGCACGAATTGCGCACACCGGTCACGAGCATCAAATCGCTCTCGAAAATCATCCTCGATTATTCCAACGAACTGGACGAACAGAAAAAAAAGGAATACCTGCAAATCCTCGTCACTGAAAGCGACCGCATCAGCCGCCTCATCAATCAGGTACTCGACATTGAGAAAATTCAGTCCGATCCCGCCTCGCTGCGGTCGGAAAAGGTGGACTTTGTCGAGATTGCACGGCGAGCCACCATCGGTATGGAACAACTTTTTGCTGAGAAAAAAATTCAGTGCGAGTTCCGATCCAGCGCCAAAGAGTTGACTGTCAACGGAGACAGAGACCGCCTTACGCAAGTTGTCGTCAATTTGCTTTCCAATGCGCTCAAGTTTTGCGAGCCGGCGACTGGTAGAATTGAGGTTGTATTGCGGGCGAGCGGGAGCAACGTGCTGCTTTCGGTCAGCGACAATGGCCCGGGTATCGCGACGGCGGCTCAAAAAATCATTTTTGAAAAATTTACCCAGGTACACAGCCGCGAACAAGGCAAACCGCAGGGCACCGGTTTGGGACTTTTTATCACAAAAAATATTGTAGAGCAGCACGGTGGCGCCATTCAGGTGGCGAGCGAACCCGGTAAAGGCGCTACTTTCACTGTGCGGTTGCCTTTGGCTGCTCGCGATGCTGCTGTCGCTCAAAATACTGCGCCAGACGCCACCATATGACTGTATCCTTCGGTTTTTTCTCCGATTTTTGACTTTTCGTTTTTTGCATTTTACATTTATCCTACTTTTATACCGAGTTTTGAATTTTAAACAACTGTACACGTGAATACGCCCGGCATGCCTGCAAAAATTCTGGTGGTGGATGATGAACCCAACATCGTGCTCGCGCTCGAATTCCTACTTCAGCGTGAAGGTTGTCAAGTAGAAAAAGCCTATAATGGCCTACAGGCACTTGAAATAGTTGCCGGGTTCAGCCCCGATATTGTAGTGCTCGATGTGATGATGCCCGGTATGGATGGCTTCGAAGTAGCGCGCAAAATGCGCAACCTCCCGGCGCTCGAGCATACGAAAATCGTATTCCTCACTGCCAAGGGCACCGAGCGCGACAAACAAACAGGTTATGCGAGCGGCGGCGAATACTACATGACAAAACCTTTTGACAATGAACACTTTGTCAACACAATTCAAGAAATTATGGCCTACGGGTAAAATTTGAAATCCCCCCTTTTTTGTTGTGTCCTATTTGGTTTTGGCATAAATATTTTGTCAAAGCCAATTTTTTTAGAAAAAAATTAAACTTATATAGATAACTATATGTATTTGGTTTTTATCTTCGCCCTATCATTGTCAATTAAAATCATGGCTTATGAACTACGAGGCAATTTACCGGCGCAGCATTTCGGCTTCAGAAGAATTTTGGACTGAACAGGCTCGTGAAATTGACTGGTTCGAATTTCCGCGCCAGATTCTTTCCCAGGATGCTAACAATGCCTATCGGTGGTATGCTGGTGGCAAACTGAATACCTGTCATCTCGCACTCGATTATCATGTAGCCCATGGTCGGGGCGACCAGACTGCTCTCATTTATGATTCTCCTGTGACCCAGACTTTTCTTCGGTACACTTATCGCGAATTGCTCGATGAGACCGCCCGATTTGCCGGCGTGCTTCAAAATCTTGGCGTCAGCAAAGGCGACCGGGTGATTATTTATATGCCGATGATTCCGCAGGTTGTGTTTGCGATGCTCGCGTGCGCTCGCTTGGGAGCAATTCACTCGGTCGTGTTCGGCGGTTTTGCGGCTCACGAACTGGCTTTGAGAATTGACGATGCCAAACCCAAAGTCCTGCTGACAGCAAGTGCAGGGGTAGAATTTGACAAAATTATTCCGTACCAACCGATCGTTGACAGCGCCCTGGAAGAAGCGGAACACAAAGTGAACCAGGTAGTTGTCTATCAAAGATGGTTCAAACAAAGCGCTCTGGATGGGGCTCGCTGCCTCGATTGGGAATCGCTCCTGAAAAAAGCCAACCCGGTCGGTTGCGTCCCTGTGGATGCTACCGATCCGCTTTATATTCTGTACACGAGCGGTACTACCGGCAAACCGAAAGGCATTGTGCGCGACAACGGCGGGCATGCGGTGGCTCTGCGATATTCGATGCGTTATATTTATGACGCTCGGCCAGGCGACGTTTACTGGGCTGCCAGCGATGTAGGTTGGGTGGTCGGGCATTCTTACATCGTGTATGCACCTCTGATAACTGGTTGTACCACAGTTTTATATGAAGGAAAACCTGTTCGCACACCCGATGCAGGAGCATTCTGGCGCATTGTATCGGACTACGGTGTCAACGTTATGTTTACGGCACCGACGGGTATTCGGGCCGTCAAAAAAGAAGACCCGGATGGTTTGTTCAAACACCGATATGATCTTTCATCTTTAAAATATTTATTCCTCGCAGGCGAGCGCTGCGACGTGGCCACCCTTGAATGGACACGGCATTTGCTTCAAATCCCGATAATTGACCATTGGTGGCAAACCGAGTCAGGATGGCCGATGCTTGCCAACCCCGTTGGCATCGAATTGCTCGATATCAAACCAGGATCGGCAGGTAAATCAGTGCCCGGTTTTGATGTCCAAATACTTGACAATGCATCCCATCCGCTCGCAGTCGGAGAAGAAGGCGCGGTTGGTGTTCGTTTGCCTTTGCCGCCGGGTTGTCTGCCTACACTCTGGCAAAATCACGAACGGTTCGAGGCCGGATACCTATCCTCCTATCCCGGTTATTATTTTACAGGCGATGGCGGTTACCGCGATGCAGATGGTTGTTTTTTCATCACAGGCCGCATTGACGATGTGATCAATGTCGCTGGCCATCGCCTGTCCACCGCCGAGATGGAAGAGATTGTGGCGGCGCATCCGGCTGTGGCCGAATGTGCCGTTGTAGGTGTGGAAGATGACCTCAAGGGGCAAGTACCCTTAGGGTTCGTGGTATTAAAAAGTGGCATTACAGCAGAGGAGGCAACTTTGGAACAAGACTTGATGCGACGGGTACGCGAACAGATCGGAGCCATCGCCTGCTACAAAAAAACATTGATTGTCAAACGTTTGCCTAAAACTCGTTCGGGGAAAATCCTGCGCCGTATCATGCGCTGCATCGCCGATGGCAAACCATTTCAGCCGCCCTCTACAATTGAAGACATCACTGTATTGGACGAATTGCACGATGTGTTGCATGAAAAACAAATCGGCGTAGCATTTGCCAACCCAACAGTTTGAACAAAAACACGAACCGGCTTATTTTTCGCGCCAAACTGCGTAACAAGAATTCTCAGAAATCACAGACAACAGCGACACACCTATGACACTTCAAATTAGAACCCTCGATCAATACCACGAAGTTTACAATCGCTCGGTCTCCGACCCGGAAGGATTTTGGGCTGAACAAGCCGCTACTTTTCAATGGAAAAAACCATGGAAAAAAGTCTTGAAATGGAATTTTCGCGAGCCTGATGTGAAATGGTTTTTAGGAGGCAAACTCAATATTACTGAAAATTGTCTTGACCGGCATTTGCCGACACGGGCCAAACAAACTGCACTCATTTGGGAGCCGAACGACCCCAAAGTAAAGCCGAAAAAAATGACTTACAAGCAGTTGTACCAGCAAGTCTGTCAATTCGCCAATGCCTTGAAATCGCAAGGCGTGAAAAAAGGCGACCGGGTTTGTATTTACATGCCCATGACGCCTGAACTCTGCATAGCCGTCCTGGCCTGCGTCCGCATTGGAGCGATTCACTCGGTCGTATTTGCCGGGTTTTCGGCTGTTTCTGTGGCCGACCGCATCAAAGACGCAGAATGCAGCATCGTCCTGACTTCCGATTACAATGCGCGCGGAGCAAAGAATATTCCGGTCAAAGCCATCATTGACGAGGCGCTAAAGATGGGTTGCGATTCCGTGCGAAAAGTCATCGTTCATAAAAATACCGGCGAAAAAGTGGATTGGGTGGAAGGCCGTGACATCTGGTGGCATGACGCTATTGCGGGAAAACGTAAGTCATGCAAAGCCCAAACGATGGACTCGGAAGACCCGCTTTTCATTCTCTACACTTCCGGCTCGACAGGCAAACCCAAGGGCGTAGTGCACACACACGGCGGCTACATGGTCTATACCGAATTCACTTTCCGGAATGTTTTCCAATATCAGGATGGCGATGTTTACTGGTGCACTGCCGACGTTGGCTGGATTACCGGGCATTCTTATATCGTTTATGGTCCCCTGCTTTCAGGTGCGACGACGATGATGTTCGAAGGTGTTCCAACCTATCCTGATTCCGGGCGTTTTTGGGATGTCATCAAACGGCATAAAGTCAATATTTTTTACACAGCCCCGACGGCTATTAGGGCGCTCATGGCTGCCGGCGACGAATGGGTGAAAAATCGCAGGATGCCCTCGCTGCGCGTCTTAGGCACTGTGGGCGAACCGATTAACGACGAAGCCTGGCATTGGTATCACGAAAAAATCGGCAAAAAACGCTGCCCCATCGTAGACACGTGGTGGCAAACGGAAACCGGCGGTATCATGATCACGCCATTGGCAGGCATCACCCCGACCAAACCTTGTTACGCCACCCTGCCCATGCCTGGCGTTCAGCCATGCCTTGTGGATGCCAATGGCAAGGAAATAGCAGGTAACGATGTAGAAGGGATGCTCTGTATCAAATTCCCCTGGCCAAGCATTATCCGAACGACTTGGGGCGACCACGAACGTTGCCGTCAAAACTATTTTGCCACTTTTAAAAACAAATATTTCACCGGCGACGGCGCCCGCCGCGACCACGATGGTTACTACCGCATCATCGGGCGGGTGGACGATGTCATCAACGTGAGCGGCCACCGAATTGGCACAGCGGAAGTCGAAGACGCCATCAACAAGCACGATAATATCGTGGAGAGCGCTGTGGTCGGCTATCCGCACGACATCAAAGGGCAGGGCATTTATGCCTACGTCATCACCAATCATCCGGTGGATAGCGACGACCTTTCTCATTTCAGAAAGGAGGTGCTGGAAGTGGTGAGCAAGGAGATTGGCCCTATCGCCAAGCCTGACAAAATTCAAATTGTGCCGGGTTTGCCGAAGACTCGTTCAGGGAAAATCATGCGCCGCATTTTGCGGAAAATCGCCGAAGGCGACACTTCCAATCTGGGCGATATTTCCACTTTGCTGAACCCTGAAGTGGTGGACGAAATCAAAAAGGGAGCGATTTAAACGCTCCCGGAAACGCGCCTCTTCAGTGTGTTGGCGAGGCGCGTTTTTTAGCCCTGCTGTTTAGCCATTCATCCGATTTAACATGTCGCTGGCATGCTCGATAAGGTCGGCATTTCCTTCCAACAAGTCTTTTTTGGTCATAAAATGCCTTTCGTCGGGCACAAGACCGAGGTCTTCCAGCACCAGCCCCCGATCCTTTTTTTCTTTCAAAATCCGGCGGATAGAAACCCGGAAGGATGCTCCCAACGGCAACGGTTCGAAGAAATCAGACTTGTTGGATCCTTCATCCAAAGTCAGTTGCAATAAATCCTGATATCGCCACACGTTGGCGCCGCCCGCGCCGATGTTGTCGCTCGTGCCCAATACCCGGCCTAATTCATGGTCTTTGAAACCCGATGCGAAAATATCGGTTGCGCTATAGCAAAGCGCATCCACAATCAACACGACCGGCCCTTTGAATTGCTGGCGGATGGTTCGGATTTTTTTCTCTTCCGAAATAGGGTAGGCCAGCGAATATTGCTCGCCCGTCATGGTCAGTTTTTCGAGCGATTGATTCCAGACTGATAAATCAAGGCCGGGAAACTTTGAAGGCGAGTGTTTTTTGCAAATGAAACGGGTCAAATCGCTGTCCAGAAATTGCGCCCGATGCGGAGCGATGGGTTTGGAAGAGAAAAGTCGCAAGGCATTTTCGCAGGCCCTGATATTGCCGCCGCCATTGCCGCGGACGTCGAGAATGATTCCCTGAACTTCCCCCAGCCATTGGATAATGTTGATAATTTCCGCCACAAAGAGGTCTTCATTAGAAATATTGAAGGAAAAAATGCGGATGTAGCCTATGGGGCCGTTGGGCGTATCCAGTTTTTTTACCCTGAAAAATCCGGGCAGATTGGTGGAATATTCCTCCGCGTTGCGGGCCTTTATCTGTTGAATTTGCTCGGCAATAGCGGAAAAAAACAGTTTTTTAATTTGCTGAATCGTATCGGTCAGGTGGTCGAATCCAAAATGGTAACCTCCGTCTGCCCATCCGTCGCCGTCTCTGAACCAGCCTTCGATGTCGGTGTTGGCGGCACTCAGATTCCATCTGTGCCGGACGGAGCGTTCTTTGTCTTGCTCATCGAGATAAGTCAGTTCCACCCACTCTTCTTCTGGCGGTGGCAGGCGCATCAGCGGCCTGAACGTGAGTGCATCGAGGCCTCTCGCAACTTGAGCCGCAAGGTTGCTGCCTGCATTGCGGTCGGCATTCAGCCGGATAGCGTGCTCGATCGGAATGCCGTTCCAAAAGAGCACACGAACGCCGGGCTGGAAGGTTTCGGTTTCAGCGCCGGGCATAATTCTCGAAATGATGTAAACAGGCTCGTCCGGCTGCTCGAAGCATTCTTCGATAAAAAACGGAAGGAAGGTGAATTTGTCTCTGAAAGGTGTGGGCAGGATGTAGTTTGTGTGCAGATCCCGCAGCGAATTGAAAATAGAAACCATTTCGAGGTGAAATTCCAACTCGTTTTCAAAACGCGGATCCACTTTGTTTTCGATCTTGTATTCCAGCACTTTAAGGCGTGCAATAGGGTTTGCTGCGTGCAAATTTTGTTTCAAAGGCATGTGCACAAAAGCATTTTCCAGAATATTCATGCCTTGCCTGACGATGAGCAACTTGTCGGCATCCGTCAACTGGCCTTTTAACTGACTCAGGTGGGAAATGTCTTTGACGTACTTCAAAAAATTTTTCACCTCGTCGGTAAAATTGCGTTCTGCGCCATCGTCGGGGATCGAAATATCCACCCCATAGTATTTGGGTAACTGTTCGATGATGGGCTCGAACACATTTTTTTGTTGCACAAGGTCTTTGAAAAAACGGCTGCTTTGAGCGATCAGAAGGTCGTCCAGGTCCAAGGGCACAGCGCCCTCGGCGAGGTTGGCAAAAGCCGCAAGGTCGAAGGGAGAAACTTCTGATTCGGGTTCGGTCGTACCGATGTGATGCCGAACGTGTAAATCTTCATGGTCGTCTTCGTCAGGCACGATGCTCCAGAGGGCCATTTGACCCTGTTCGTCGGCAGAAGACATGAATCCCAGTGTACCACTGGCCAGCCCAAGCGCGACGCCACTGATGTCGGACAAGCCTTCTTGCAAGCGGCTGATTGCTTCAGCGAGAGTCAGATCCGGGAATGGATTATCCGCATCATTTTGGCTATTCAAGACCCGGGTCAGGTTGGCGTTTATGGCGACTTCTTCAAATTCACCGTCAAATTTTTCCATAAAAGTCTTTGTGCCGCATCTCGGAATACCGCCAATGACGACCGCAGAAATGTCGGTCTCCCGCACTTCTATTAGGTGGAGGTAAGGGTCGCCTTGTTGTCCTTTCACAACCAGCAAATCCGCCAGTTTGCCCTTTTCGATGCTACCGATTTTCTGATCCCATTTCAGGATTTTTGCGGGGTTGAGGCTCGTCATCGCCACCAATTCTTCATCGCTGAAAACACCGCCGAGACTATCGCTTGCGATTTTGGCAACTTTCAGTTCGCACAAAAGATTTTTGCTTCCGGTAGGCGACCAGTCGGAGCCCAAAGCGAGCAGGAGGTCAAGGTTTTTGGCTGTTTTGATGTCGAGCGATTGACCATACAGCATAAAATTGCTCAATGGCGACCACACGACGGAGCCGCCGTGATTTTTCAAAATCGCGAGGTCACTGCTGTTCAGACCATTGGCATGAATGCCCGCCAGGGCATCCGTGATAGCCCACTCTCCAGTGCCCGCATCGCGCAAAGTCGTAAAATAACTTCTCGCTTTCGCATCCACACCTTCGCTCAAATGCAACAAAAGACAAGAAGATTTCTTGAGTTTTTTTCTAAAACTCGCCAGTTTGGCCGCTTCCACATCCTGGATTTTAGTGTCGGCCGGTTTCAATGATTTTAAAATCGGCGCTTCTACATTTCGGACAACGCCCTTGAAGTATTTTTTGATGCCCTGATTACTTTGCAAGGTGATGCCCTGCGAAGTGGTGGTGCCACTCATCAGGCATTTGCACTCTACGAATTTTACCAGCGCAGAGCCGTAACGTTCGGTACTTCCGAGCACACGCACAGGGGTGGAAATACGCGGGCTATAATCCTTGTGATTTCGCCATTGGTTGCGGTTCGTGTAAAGTTTTGGCACAATCCATTGGGGCAAAACATTGTAACACAAATGGTTGTGTAATTCTATCATGCCCGGATAAATCGTGCCGCCGACTTTGATTGCCTCGGATTTTGTGAATCCTGCCGGCGCATTTTCGGACTTGGGCAAAACGGCGACGATGGAATCGCCCTCGATGTACACGATACCTTCTCCGATGACAGTGCGGTCGTCGTTCATGGTCACGATCCTGCCTTCGAGAGCATATTTGGGATTTTGCGTCAAATCAATTGGTGGGGGCATTTTTAAATCTTTTTATGAAAAATGAAAAAAGGGCTGCTCTGCAATTTTGTCAAAGGATTGGAGCAGCCCCAACCGTCAGGGTGCGGGAGGCAGATCGTACACCCAATCAGGCAGAAAAATTTTGTAATAGTCATTCGACCACTGACTCGTTCCGCTGATTTTGGCTCGCTGAGCCCGGTCGCCTGAAGAACCTTGCCAGCAAAGCGTTCCGTAAGGCAAGTCAAGGCGCGGAATCATTTTCCGCTCGCCATTGTAAGAAAAGGTCGGGCTGGCAATATCCTTCGAATACGCAATTGCCTGAATTTGAAGTAGTTTCGACTGCCAATCCGCCAGTGAACCAGAGGCTTTCCAGGACTTTAGCGAGACGGGATTGAGCGTTCCGACATTCAACTGGCTTACCAAATTAGCGGAAAACTGTCCAAATGTCAACAGTAGTTTTATGCCCGGATTTTGTGTCAGGACTTTATTAAAAATGGCCTGATAAACGGCTTTTACCTGGTTGTCGCCGAGAATAGCGTTTACCGCTGCGTTGGAAAGATCAAGTGTATCCACCGGCAAAACCCGCAAAATGAGGTAACTCGATGTGATGCCGATGGATTCCAAATACGACTGAACATGCTGGCCGCTGTCGCCGGTCAATGCCCTGCCTGTGAACAGATCGTCGTGCGACTGTTGGTCGGCGAAAATCAACACTTTTACCTGGTCGAATCGCCCCCTGTAAATGGGGCCGTAGCCGAAAGAGGGATCAACATTCGCACCGAGCGCGTTGAAATCCGGCCATTCGAGGCCCGCCTGGCCTCCCATGATTAGTTTTGAAATGGCCGCCGAAGGTCCTGTGTCGTAGTCGTGAAAAAGAATGTTCGGTGGTTCGTAGGGTACGTCGCCGAATTGCGAATCGTAGCCTGTGGCCGAGCCCTGCGACAAGCCGGAATAACTGATGCTGTCGCCCACTGCGTTGTAGGCGCCGCTGGCTGAAAAAAGTTGGATAGAGCGCTGGCTGTCTTTGCGGTTACTGGAAGTAGCGCCCCTGCCGAGTCGCCAGTTGGTCCCAAATGGCAAGTCACGGAAGGGGATGGGAGCGCTGCTGTATGTGTAATTTTTGTTCAAGTTTCTCGTGGCTTCGGGGTCAACAGGTAGCCATGTCGGGTCGGCAGCAAGCCATCCTTTTATTTGCTGAATGGCGTTTACAAAAGAGGCTTTTATGGCTGCCGTGCTGCCTCCGTTCGCTGCGCCGCCAGGGTGCATCACACCGACGATTTTTACCGAAGGCCCTAATACCGATCCTGTACAAATACTGACATCGTTGTCCCCGTTTGGGCAATTTCCGCCTTTCGATTGCACCCACGAAACGACTGATTCCTTCGCTGCCGTGCCGACTGCGATGATGAGTTGGAGGTCGTTTTGCGCCAACACGTAGTTGAAAATATCGTGGCGGTGCTGGGCGATTTGCGAAGCAGGACTTTGTGCCAGCGTTTTGATCGAGTTTTCGTCGTATTGCCCGTGAATGGGGTACACGAAGGTGTTCATAAAAAGGTAAGACTCCGTGATACCGAGAAATTTGAGGAAGTGTTGCATCCGCGCGCCGGTGCCTCCTGTGAAAGAACGGTGAGCAAGGCTTTCATCCTGGGCGCCTTCCTGACCGATAACGAGGACTTTGACGGAGTTGGGTGTGAGTCTTCCGCGATAAAACATGGGGCCAAAATGCCACCTGAACTTTTCTTTGCCGGTGGCGGCTTTTCCCAGTTTGCGGTAATTCGGGGTGTTGGCAAAAAGACTTGCCCAGTTGAGGTTTTTAGGCGGGCCGGGGTCGTGTTCCCACGGTTCGCCCCTGTTTTTCCAATACTTGTTCATTAGGGGAATGTTTTGATTTTGAGTGATTTAAAGGTGTTTTATGAGGGTTTTTTCAGGATGTGGTTTTTCAAAAAGGCTTTTTTTAATATCAAAAAATGAAAAATCCCTGCTTCCGAACGCATGTCCGGGAAAGCAGGGATTTTTTGTTTTTTGAAGGACGACAGTGGCTCATTGGTTTTTTATTAGCCACAAATATATTCCTTCAAAATGTTATGTTGCAATATCTGCTGAAAAAAAGTCGAAATATTTTAGATAGTGAAATTTTCGCAATGAATACGCGGGGCATGGTTGAGTTTCAAATTTACAAAGCCATGCCCCGCGCTCATGTTTTTTAGTTCAAAACAGGCCCGGCATTTTCTACTTTTGGCTGGCCATTCTTGCGGAATTCTTGCATCAAGGCTTCTATGTCCTGTTCGCTATGTACAAAATCCGAGTCGCCGATTTTGTATTTTTCCTTGAAACCCTTGAGTACGACGGTGATGTCTTTGGCCGGGGCTTTTACATCGCGGAATTCGCGGATAATTTCCAGCACATCAAAATCAATGTAGGCTGAGTCGGAGGCATCAATCAAAACGCGGGCATTTTCCGGCAGGTGTTCGAGCGTCATTTTGATACTTGCTTTGTTCAAAAACGATACCTCTTGCGATAATTTGATGTGAATCAAATCGCCTTCATGGTATTCTTCTTTGTGGAAGAAATAGGAGTTTTTCATGTTGCCTCGCAAAATGGCGAATGCGCTCGCCGCTAATCCGATGCCGACTCCTGTGAGCAAATCGGTGAAAACCACTGCCACCACTGTGATGATAAATGGCCACCACTGATATTTCCCGTTAGCCCACATTTCTTTGAAAATTGCGACTTTGGCAAGTTTGTAACCAGTAAGGATAAGCACGGCGGCCAGTGCCGACAAGGGAATGAGGTTGAGCAAACCGGGAATGAGCGCAACGCAAACAAGGATGAGTACGCCGTGCGAAATGGCTGCCATTTTGGTACGGGCGCCCGCATTCACGTTCGCCGAGCCCCGCACGATCACTGAAGTGACCGGCAAGCCGCCAATAAAACCAGAGATCAGGTTGCCTACGCCTTGCACTTTGAGTTCTTTGTTCGGGTTAGTGTGGCGTTTTTGTGGGTCAATGTTGTCAACGGCCTCGATGCACAGGAGCGTTTCGACGGAGGCGATGACACACAGAGTCAGTGCGACGGTGTAGACCTGTGGATTAGCCCATTGGCTGAAATCCGGAAAGGTAAACTGTCCTAAAAACGCTCCGAAATGCTCCGGCACCGGGATACTGACAAGATGTTCACTCTGAATCGCCAGGGAATTGCCGCCGATTTTGTAGAGTTCGTTCAGGAAAATACTGGCCACTACCGCTACAAGCGCGCCGGGTACCATGCCGACACGGGCTTTGACACCCGGTCTTTCCCAAAGGAGCAAGATGCCCATTGCCATAATTGCTACCAAAGTAGAGCCTGGGTGGATATACTGTGTGATGGATTCCAGTATGGATGAAAAAGTATTGCCGCCATTAGCCTGAAAAAAAGACACGTCGCCCTCAGCAGTTTTGTCATAGCCAAGTGCGTGCGGTATTTGTTTCAAAATGATGATAACCCCGATACCTGTCAACATCCCTTTTATGACGCTGGAGGGGAAATAATTGGCAATCATACCTGCTCTTGCGTACCCCAACACAATCTGGAAAATACCAGCGAGCATTACTGCCAACAAGAAGGTTTGAAAAGAACCCAATTGCTGAATTGCCACGAGCACTACTGCCGTCAGGCCCGCAGCCGGGCCACTCACGCTCGTGTGCGAATTGCTTAAAACACCAATAACAATGCCGCCGATGATACCGGCTATCATACCTGAAAAGAGCGGAGCGCCGGATGCCAGCGCAATGCCGAGACAAAGCGGGACAGCAATGAGAAACACCACTACGCCCGCCGGCAAATCGTATTTCAGATTCGCCAGGAAATTTGTTTTTTGCATAAGATTTTGATTATAAAAATTTTGTCCGGCACATGCGATTCCACGCACCCATGCGGAACGAGAAAGATGGATTCAGAAAAAAAGTACGGCAGACGGCCGGAGAGAATTGGATATTCCTTGCAGACCGCAACACTAGGCGCCTCCTCGACACTGGAGGATTCGGATGATTTTACAGAGCATCCCAATCAAAATAGCCAACAAAGGAATTTCAAACCGGCTCTAAGCCATGTTGGGAGGGGGAGAAAAAATGGGAATGTAAGCAAGGTGTCTTACATCGTCATCTTTAATAAGGTGGGCAACTGCAATTTCCAACTCGCTTTCGGCCAGCGAAAGATGGTGAAAACGATATTTTCCCGAATGTTTTACTTCTTCTTCAAAGAAGGAAAATGCGCTAATCGAATTATTGTCATCTTGTTCTTTCTCGTCGCAAACACGCTCGATAAGTGCTTGCTGTAAACCGGGAAATATGAGTCTTGCCACGTCATTGATAACCAAACATGAGGCGGCGAGAAACATCAGGACCCGAAGAACAAGAAATAATCGTGGCATAGTATAGTTCAAATGCAAAGATGGGCAAGTGGTTGGTTCGGCGGGGGAAAATATCGTTAAGAAAATGCAAAAAACGGACAAGCCTGTTTTTTAGCAAAATGCAGGCTTGTCAGAAAAAAGTATTAAATCGCTGATTTACAGAATGGTAAAAGGTGGCAGACGCTTTTCTTTTACTCTTGCTTCTCCCACACATTATTTTCCCGTTCTATGTCCGCCATGCGCCCCGAAGGATCAATTTCGATTTTGGCGATGTTTTTCATCCGTTCCGGGATTTCAAATTCGTAGGTCGGGTCCACCCAGCGATGGTCGGGCAGGATGGTACGTTTCAGAGAATTTTCGGCAGGTTTTTCACCGCGCATGCTCTCGAGTGGCGCGTAAAACAGTTCTTGTTTCCCGTCGTCGTAAGTCACTGTGATATCGAGCGGCATCGCCACGCGGCCTTTGCGCCCGATGACGACTTTCGTTTTGTTCCGCCCATCGGCGACGACGGTATTGACAGCGTAGTCAATCGTGTTCGTCGTGTTTACCCAGTCTTCCTTGTACCAGTCGAGTTCGAGGCCGCTTTGTTTTTCAAAAACTCGAATGCAGTCGTTCGCGTTGGGGTGTTTGAATTTCCAGGTGTCGTAGTAGCGCAGCAAACCTTTTTCAAACGCCTGTTTTCCAATGATATACTCCAACTGGCGGAGGAACACCGCGCCTTTCACATAGGCGGCCAGCGAGTAGGCGAAGTTGGTGTTGAAATGGTCGGCGTGGGTCGTGAGCGGTTCTTCCTGACCACTGGTGGCGAGGCGTTCGTAAGCCGAGTAAGTCCCGGCGAAAGGGTTTTCTTCGGCGGTTCTGCCAGACAAAAGCCCTTCGCGGGCGAGTTCGTTTTCCACAATCGTCTCAGCGTAAGAGGTGAACCCCTCGTCCATCCAGGCGTAGAGCGCTTCGTTGGTGCCGAGTACCATTTGATACCAAGAATGGAGTTGCTCATGGACGCACACACCGACGAGCGAGTTCAATTCCCGATTGCCGGTCACGAGCGTCGCCAGAGGGTATTCCATGCCGCCGTCGCCCCCCTGAATGAAATAGTATTCCTGGTGCGGGTATTTGCCGAAATGTTGGTTCATAACGCTGCGGGCTCGATTCATGATGGGCGGCAGTTTTTGCCAGGCCTCGTCATATTTCTGGCCTTTTTGCCACACAAAGTGCATCACGGTGCCGTCGTCGGCGTTGATTTTCGTATGCGTGTAGTCGGGGTCGGCGGCCCAGGCGAAGTCGTGGACATTGGGCGCTTTGAAGTGCCAAAGGAGTTTGTCGCCCGGCGGGCGGTTCACCGTTTGGCTGGAGGCTTCGTAACCGTAGCCGACTTCCTGCGGGTTTTGCAAATAGCCGCCTGCCGCGACGAGGTAGTTTTTGTCAATGCTGATTTTTACATCAAAATCGCCCCAAATGCCGTAGAACTCGCGGGCGATGTAGGGGTTGGAATGCCAGCCCTGATAGTCGTACTCGCAAAGTTTGGGGTACCACTGCGTCATGGAAAAACGCACGCCTTCGCGGCTGTCGCGCCCGGAGCGGCGGATTTGGAGCGGCACTTGCGCGTCCCATTCCATTTCCAGCACCGTCGTGCTGCCGGGCAGAATCGGCTCGTTCAGCGTGACTTCCAGAATCGTTTCGTTTTCGAGGTACTTCACGACATTTCCCTTGTGTTTCAGGGATTTAACTTTTATCCAGCCGTATTCGTCAGGTTTGAGTTTTGAAATCCGGTCGGCCACGCGCCCGTCGGGGTCGGCGATGGTGCGGGAGCGCACGTCCATCATGCTGCCGGGCTGGAAAGCGTTGAAATAGAGGTGATAAAAAACCTTGGCGAGCGTGTCGGGGCTATTGTTCGTATAAGTGATGCGTTGGGTGCCGCGATACTGGTTTTTCGCCGCGTCCACGTCAATATTCATTTCATAATCAGCGCGTTGTTGCCAGCGTTCGGGCTGGGCGGAGGCCAAAAGTGAGAGGGCGAGGAGTGAGAAGGTGAGCGTTTGTTTAAGCATAATTTTAAGAAATCTTGTGGCCGCAATGATACGCCAAATGGATTTTGACAAAAGTGTTTTTCGGAAAAACGGCACTTTGCGACAAGTGTTCGTCCTATCTTTGCCGCGCTAACGAACTAAAATTCAGACAAGATGAACTCGAACATACGTTTCGCTCTCGCTTTAATCGTTTTGGCCGCGCTCACCCGGCTCGGTTTGAATCTCCTGCCGCACCCGCCGCATAATTTTTCGCCCATCACGGCTATGGGACTTTTCGGCGCGGCCTACTTCAGCCGCCAAGCCCTGACGCTGGCTGTGCCGTTTATCGCGTTGTTTGTCAGCGACTTGGTTTTGAACAACGTCATTTACAGCCAATACTACACGGGTTTCACCTTCATCACCTCTTGGTGGATTTATGCCGCGTTTGGCGCAGTTGTGTTCTTGGGCTGGCTTTTGCTCCGCAAACAAGTGACTCCCGTTCGGGTTGTTTCTGCGAGCCTGATCGCTTCCCTGACTTTTTTTCTCGTCACCAATTTCAGCGTGTGGCTCGAAAGTGCGATGTACCCGAAGACGATGGCTGGTCTTTTGGCTTGCTATACCGCCGGGTTGCCGTTTTTGAAAAATACGGTGATGGGCGATTTATTCTTTTCGACAGTGATGTTTGGGGCGTATGAGTGGTCATTAAAGGGGGCATTTAGAGTTATTAAAGGTCATTAAAAGTCATTGCAGTAATTTCTAAAATGACTCCCAATTACTTTAACGACTTCAATTTCGCGCTCATGACAAAACACAACCTCACCCCGAAAAAAGTTTCCGAAAGCAAGACTGTGATGACCGAACTCATCATGCCCAACGACACCAACCCGATGGGTAATCTGATGGGTGGCTACCTGATGCGTTGGATGGACATCGTGAGCGCTATTTGCGCCGGAAAACACTGCGAAGCCCACGTGGTGACGGTGGCGGTGGACTATATTTCTTTCCAAAACCCGATTCATCTCGGCGATGTCATCACGCTAGAAGCCTGCGTGACGCGAGCCTTCAATACTTCAGTGGAAATTTACGTAGAGGTTTTTGCCAACGACATTAAGGGCCAGCATCCGCGCCGATGCAATCACGCTTATTTTACCTTCGTGGCGATGGACGACAAGCGGAAGAACCCGATTTCGGTGCCGCCCGTGATACCACTCTCCAACGAGGAGCAACAACTTTACGAAGGTGCTGCCCGTCGCCGGGAACTTCGCTTGATATTGGGCGGGCGCATTAAGCCGAAAGATGCGACGGAATTGCGCAAGTTTTTTGCTGATTTAGAGGCATAATCGCGCTGTTGTCCTTGCCATTTTGTCAAAAATATTTTTATGAAAACGGCATGGTTTTTCTATTCGAAAAGCATGTCCTTTGCACCGTATTTTATTGTCCGTCATAACACTGCTTTTTAAGAAAATTACTTTAGCGTGCTGTTTTAAGAATTCCTACCCTTTGCCAAAGTGATGCGTTAGTTCAAAAATCAGTATCAAAATTTTCTAATTACATGTCTAATAATCAGCATAAACTGACCCGAATCGGGGTCTTTTACGACGGCAATTATTTTCTCCACGTTTCCAACTACTACGCCTATCACCACGAACGCCGCAGTCGGATCAGCATTGCCGGGCTGCACGAATTTGTCCGGCACCGAATCGCGGAAGAAGAAGGAAAGGATTTTCATCATTGTCAGATTGTGGACGCGCATTATTTCCGCGGGCGCCTGTCTGCTCAGGAAGCGAGCGCTGAGGGTAATCGCCTTTATTACGACCGTCTTTTCGACGATATCTTGATGATGGAAGGCGTGACTACACATTACCTGCCCGTACGCACTACTTTTCAGGGATTTCGGCAGGAACGCGGCATAGATGTCTGGATGGCGCTCGAAGCCTTCGAACTTTCCCTGCACAAACAATTCGATGTGGTGGTGTTAATTGCCTCCGACAGCGATTTCGTGCCGCTGGTGCGCAAACTCCACACACTTGGCGTCCGGGTGATGCTGCTGGGTTGGGATTACGAGTATTTTGATGAAGAGGGCCGCCGACGCAGTACCGTCACTTCGCAGTATTTGTGGGAGGAAGTGACTTACCCGGTCGCTATGGAAAAGTTTATCGAAAAGGATGAAGATGAGCGTTTTGCAGTGACTCGCCTGTTTGTAGAGCGCAAAAAACTGGTACCTAATGGCAGCGAAGAGCCGGTGGAAGTAGAAGAAGGAGAGGTGAAAACCAGTACGATTTTTAGCCTGAAAGACGGCTACGGTTTTATTTCTTATCCGCAGACCAACAATCTCTTTTTTCACTTTTCTTTTCTTGTGGACACGGATTTCAACGACCTGCGCGAAGGCGATATGGTGGAGTTTACGATGGGAAAAAATGAGCGTGGCGAACCGATTGCCCGCAATGTGAAACTAATCAGGTAAAAAAAGCAGCCCGGTGGATTACTCCGCCGGGCTTTTATACTACTGCTAAAATGTTGTCGGTCTTTGTTCGCAAACGATTGATTATCAGTTTTTAGGTTTTCCGGGCCAATATTGCGGCAACGTTTGCAAAGGCGTTTTCCAGGCCTTTTCAGCATTCTGGGCGAGTTCGGCTTTGCGGCGCTCTATTGTATTCGGCGAAGGCGGTTTTTTGCCTATTGCCTTGCGGGTATCGTCAGTTGCAGACTCTTCGGGCGTTGTTTTCGCTGCTTCTGATTCGGCCTTTTTAACATCCGCTGCTGCGATTTTTTCTTCGTCTGTTTTCTTCTTTTTTAAAGTTTTTACCGGCGAAAGGGTCGGTGTTGGAGGCGCAACGCTGGCCTGAGTGTCTGTTGTGTTTTCTGTTGCGTTGTCTGCGGGTAACTCAGTTTTTTCGATGGCAGCGACTGGCGGTACAGCGGTCGGGGGAGCCGGTTTTTCCGCGCGGCTTAAAAGGAGGTATAGTCCGACGGTGAGTGTGACGGCGAAAGCTGCCAGCAGCGTGATTGTCTGTGTGCTCCAGCCTGATTTGGGCGGCTTAATTTGCGCTTGCACATGTTGCCATACCTTTTCGGAAGGCGCGTCCCAACCTGATTTTGCAGGAGTATCCGGCAAATTGTCGAAAGTCTTTCGGAAGAGTTCGTCGAGCGACTCAAATTCTTTTTGCTCAGTCATTGGTTTGAGTATCAATCAATTGAAGACGTGTTCTATGAAATAAAGGATTTGTCCAACATTTTTTTGAGGTATTCCCGCGCCTTGAACAACTGGCTTTTGCTGGTGCCGATGGAAATGCCCAACTGTTCTGCAATTTCCTCGTGGCTAAAACCCTCAATCGCGTACAGGTTGAAAACGGCTCGGTATCCGGGCGGTAATTTTTGGAGATATTTCATCAACGTTTCAGCATCGAGGTTCGCTGCGAAGTCTTCTTCCGTGCGAAACCGGCTTTCAAATGGGCTGAAATCTGCGGTGTCACGGATAAAATCGCGCTGTTTGCGAAGGTGGCTCAAAGCGGTGTTGACCATGATCCGGCGTATCCAGCCGCCAAGCGCCCCATCGCCCCGAAACTGCGACATGTCGCGAAAAACCCGAATAAAACCGTCCTGCAACATGTCCTCGGCTTCTGCTTTGTCGCGCGCAAACCGCAATACGACCCTGAACATCGGTACGCTGTACTGGCGGTAAAGCGCCGTCTGGTGCGCCGGACTGCCGCGCAGCACGCCACTTACCAATTCCTGGTCGTTCAACTGTTGCATGAGGCTGTAAACGTTGTTATTGGTGATGTTGGTTGAAAAACGGTTGCCCGAACCAAAAATATTTTTTTCAGATGCCGGGAAGGGGCAAGTTATCGCGCTTTGATGGCGGGAGGAAAAAATGTGGAAGTTTTAACGGTTTACGCCTCCGTGAGGCGTAGTTTTAAATCCGCTTTGAAAAATCCGTTTTCCCGAATGATGCTGAGTTCGTGCTGGCCGGGATAGAGCAAATCCAGCTGGCGCTGTACGTTTTTCAGGCCGATTCCGCCATTATCGTTGCCGTTTGCCGGAATTTCAAAATCGCTGTCCACCGTATTTTTTACGGAAAAAGAGAGATCGTTTTCGTGGAGAAGAAGGTAGATGTGAATTTCGGCTTCGCCGGTGGTACCGCTCGCGCCGTGTTTAAAACTGTTTTCGACAAATGGCAGCAGCAACAGCGGTGCAATAGGGGTGTGAGGATTGTCTATTTCCTCCTGATAATCAATCGTTAAACGCTTGTTGTAGCGCAGTTTTTCCAACTCGATGTAGTCCTGAATAATTTTGGCTTCGTCCCCGACAGCGACACGCGGGGCGCGACATTCATAAATAACGTAGCGCATGATTTTGGACAACATCATGATGGCATCGGCGGTCTTGTCCGACTTTTTTCGAGCCAGCACGTAGAGGTTGTTCAGGGTATTGAACAAAAAATGGGGGTTCGTTTGTGCTCTCAAAAAATTGAGTTCGCTCGACAGTTTTTCCCGAATCAGTTCCTGCTCGAATTCGAGGCTTTTGTAGTGCATGCGCAACAGTTTTACAGTAACCGCCGCCGCGAGGGTGATGAATAGGTCGAACACTGTGAGCATCATGCCTTTGAAGGAAAAAAGGCGCACGACGACGTCGGGGTTATTGAGGGGAAAATAAATGAGCGCGATTTCAATCCGGTATAAAATCGTGGCAACAAGGAAGGAAACGACTAATAAACTGACTAATTGCCAGATTTTGCTGCGCTCCAAATAGAGCGGGATGACGTAATAAAAAATGAAGTAAACCAGGATGATTTTGACCGGCAACGAATACGTTTCGCCGACAAGTGCCGTATAAAATTCTTCTTCGAGCGTTCGTCCGCGAATGACGCAGGAGAGGGCAGCGTTGATGGGCAGGTAGGTCAGCCAAAAGATGACGTGCAGCGCGATTCGGGTCCAGTTCAGGTTGGGCATGGCATGGTGGCAGGGCGAATAACGGCTGCCGCGCAATGTTACGACGAAGGCGATTTTTGGAACAGCGATTTATACGGAAATGGTGGAAACAGGGTTTAACTCCTCAAGATTGCAATTGATTGGCAAAGTTAGCGTGCCCAAAATACACCTTTATTTTAGGACACGTTTCAGCCGGTCAAAATCCTCTTGCGTGGCAAAGTAGTGCGGGCTGAAGTTTTCAGAAACTTCTTCGACAAGCGAACGGAGTGTTTTTCCTGTGGCCGTTTTGACATTCGGGTCGGCGCCGCGCTCAATGAGGGTAGCGCAAATACCCCAGCGCTCCAGTTCGGCGGCTCGCCACAAAGGCGTGATAGGGCCTTGTTCTTCGTCGTACACCGCCGTCGCGTTCGGATCAGCGCCGAAATCGAGCAAGGTCGTCACCGTCGCTTCCGGCTCTCCGTGCGAGCCGACGGCCTCAAACAGGATGTGTCGTTTGAAATAGCGATGAACGGCGTTGGCATCGGCCCCGTGTTCGAGCAGAAGCCTCAACAACGCCGCTTTACCGACATCTGCGACAGCAAAATGAAGAGGCACTTCCAACCCGCTATTCGCGCTGTCGAGTTTCGCGCCCGCCTCAAAAAACAACCGAACGATCTCCAGTTTTTCCTCTGGTTTGTAACTGCTGTGGTTCGCTTCACCGATGGCGTAGCCAAGTAATTCGCCGTCTTCGATAAGGGGCGACGGAGTTGCCTGAAGGAGATTTTTTACCGCTTCCACTTTGCCATCGCGGATGGCTCGCGCGATTTGGTCGCGTTCTTTGTCGGGGAAAATAGGCTTGGCTTCCTCCCTCATGTTTCTGATGTCGCGCTGCAAACTCCGCCACGAGGGAGCAATTTTTATGTAAACAATCGGCAAGGCCACCAACGCGAAAGCCGTGTATTTGGCCCAGTTGTAAGGCAATAAATTCAAAAAGAGCAGCACGAAAAAAGCAATGATGGCGAGGTAATAAATGGCCTGTCCGATGCCCTTGCCAGCCGCGTCGCCGCCTTTCGTCGGCGTGAGCGTTTCGGCGATGACCAAAAAACCGAGGATGGCGATGACGACCCAGTTGAGGATGGTGATGATTTTGATGATGTTCATGGCGGGATGTTAGATTACAGGTCTTTCTCGTCAATTCCGGCACCTTCGCAGATCCATTTTTTGAGTTGAGTGAAGCCGGGAGATTTCTTTTGCTTTAGGAGACCAAAAAAGTTTTTGACGCGCTCGTTGCGTTTCACATCCTGCCGCTTGCATTCTTTGGCGAATTTCTTTTTACTGTCAAAACCGTATTTGGCAGGCTCAACATTCTCGTCCGCTGCGACTTTAAAAATCCAACCTTCAAATGCCGGGCAAACAACTAGAATCGTGTGTTTGCCACGAACATATTTCTTTAAACCATGCTGTTCTTCAACCAATTTAAAACCATCCAATAAAGACTTCTCGCTTTTTCCTCGGTCAGAGTCAATAATTCCAACTACCTTTTGGTCAGGACGATTTTCTCTTACCTTTTTTAGGACATACGAAATATTGCTGTTCAGCGCATGATTGGGTTTCTCAATCCCAAGCATTTCAACCAGCAAGGTATCGGCGTAACACTCCGGGACAACTTGGTAATGACGGCTCATGCAGGCGTAAAATGGTCGAGGTTCAAAAATACATCCACGCCGTAGTCAAGCATCTCGCGGATTTCTTCTTCGGTGAGCCTACGCGCATGGGTTTGGTAATCTTCAAACCAAGTGGCGAACACAGCAACATCCTTGCCCTCCTGCATGAGGGGAAGCAGGAAATAAGGGCTGTGCGTGGTGATAAAGTATTGGTTGCCACCTTCATCGTCCAAAATATGTTGCGCCAACTGATAGACATAAGGCGCGTAAGAGTGCGACTCTGGCTCCTCAAAAAGCAACACCGAGTCGCGGTTCGACATGATGGCCGCAAGGTGGAAAATGTAGCGTTGGAAGGTGTCGGGGACGAGGTGGAGGGGGAAACTAATCACAGATGCAGCCTCTCTCTGAAGTATCGAAACTCTCTTGTTTTCTTCATCCAAAAGAAGTTCAAGGCCATTTGGCTTCAAAAAATGCTGAATTTCCTCACGCAGTTCTTGATGACTTCGAACGATTTGATAGAAGTTTCCTCCATGAGGAGGTGTGAAAAAAGAATGAGAATCTTTCCTACCACTTTGTAATTTAAATTCGTATTTCTTAACGGGGCTTTGATTATGACCGTGGCGTTTTTGATTTATGATTTTGCCATCGGGCTGCAGAGTAACATCCCTACTTTGAGAAATTAGACTATCATGTTCATCATCCTCACGAGTTGCATAAAATTCTTCTTCATAACTTTCGAAGGGCTCTCGAGGGTCTTTATTCATTAAGTATTCCATGCCAATATCATAACCTTGCTCTGCAGCATCATTACGTCGTTTTTTTAATTCAGTAGGCTCAATAGAAAAATGAAAGGTTTCTTCACGATAATTTTTACTCAAATCTACACTTATATCATCTACAACAAGAGAGACAGGCTTTCTAATATCGAAGTTATTAAACAACTGAAAAATGGAATTGTACCGAATGAATCCTTTCATAAACCTTTCCTCCGAATACCCCGCCCCCAACAGCGAAATCGCCTCCAAAATATTCGACTTCCCGGCGTTCGGCTTGCCGATGAAGATGTTGATGCGGTCGCATTCGAGCGACAGGTCGCGCACCGACTTGAAGTTTTTGATGTGGAGATTTTTGATGAGAACACTCATATCCGCCTGATTTTCTGATAAAAGTAAGACTTAATACGCCTGAATCAACACCTCCGCTGGAATTTTCAATTCCTGATTCAGCTTGCGAATCATCTCCAAACTCAGTTTTCGCTCGCCAGACAGGATTTCGGATTTGCGACTGCGGCTGCCCAAGATTCGGGTCAGTTCGGATTCGGACAGTTCAAGTTGTTCGAGCCGAAATTTAATGGCCTCAATAGGATGCGGTTTCGGCACAGGATAATGGACGTTTTCATATTCCTTCACCAACAAAGAGAGGATTTCCAATTCGTCGCCAGCCTCGCTGCCGGGTTCGAGGTCAAGTTGCATCAGTTCGTAGATACGCTCCAAAGCAGCCTCATACTGGACTTCATTTTTTATCGGTTTTAACATAGCGGACGGTTTTTGCGTCAATTTGGTCGTACGCTTTGTGCGTCCCAACCCAGACGATGAAGACGATTTTAAATTTGAATTCAACGTCAACAATCAGCCGGTATTTATTGCCGTGAATGTTGAAAATCACCCTTTTGCCGCCGACCAACGATGCGTTCCCAAATTGCGCTTTGAGGTCGTTGGGCGTTTCCCATGTCGCGTCAGAAACCTCTTCGTGCCAGGCAAGCAACGCTCCTTCGGCCTCCGGGTATTCTTCCCAGAATTGTTTTAGCGTTTTGACGGCAATGACGCGCATAAGGATGCTGCAAAAATAAAAAATGTTCCCAAATTGGGAGCGTTTTTTGTTTTAGTTGTACAAATACATACTCCGATTCCTTTCCAACTCCCTGAAATACGGGTCTTTCAAATCCTTGATGAAGTAAATCGCTTCGCCTGTGCTTTTCATTTCGGGGCCGAGGCGTTTGTCCACGCCGGGGAATTTTTCAAAACTGAACACCGGGATTTTGATGGCGTAGCCCTCGAGTTTTTGCGTGATGTCGAAATCCTTGAGTTTGTGTGTGCCGAGCATCACTTTGGTGGCGATGTTCAGGTACGGCACCCCGTAGGCTTTGGCGATGAAGGGCGTGGTGCGCGAGGCGCGCGGGTTGGCTTCGATGACATATACCTCGTCGTTTTTGATGGCGAACTGTATGTTTATCAAGCCTTTAATGTTCAGGGCGCGGGCGATTTTTTCCGCGTACTCGACCATTTGCTCGATGACGATGGGGCCGAGCGAATACTGCGGCAGCACCGCCGACGAATCGCCTGAATGGATGCCTGCCGGTTCGATGTGTTCCATGATACCCATAACGTGCATCTCGTCGCCGTCGAAAATCGCGTCAATCTCGGCCTCTTTCGCCCGTTCCAAAAACTGGTCAATCAGCACCCGGTTGTCGGGCAAATGTTTGAAAATCGTCAGCACCTGGCGTTCCAGTTCGTTGTCGTTGATGACGATTTTCATGCGCTGGCCGCCGAGCACGTAGGACGGACGCACCAAAAGCGGGTAAGGAATTTTCTTCGCGATTTCCAGCGCCTCGTCCACGTCGCGGGCGGCGCCGTACTTGGGATAGGGGATGTCGAGTTCTTTCAACAAGTCGGAAAAACGCCCCCGGTCTTCGGCAATGTCCATGTCGTTGAACGAGGTGCCGATGATGTTCCAGCCTTTTTTGTGGAGGTCTTCAGCGAGTTTGAGCGCCGTCTGGCCGCCGAGTTGCACGATGACGCCTTCGGGTTTTTCATGTTCGAGGATTTCTTCCAAATGCTCCCAGTACACCGGCTCGAAGTAAAGTTTGTCGGCCATGTCGAAATCCGTCGAGACGGTTTCCGGGTTACAATTCACCATAATTGCCTCGTAGCCAACTTCTTTTGCCGCCAGCAAACCGTGCACGCAGCAGTAGTCGAACTCGATGCCCTGCCCGATGCGGTTGGGGCCGGAGCCGAGCACGACGATTTTTTTGCGGTCGGTGACGATGCTTTCGTTTTTGGGCAATGCTTCGACGTTTACGAAACCTTCGAGGTTTCGTAAACGTGCCTCGTCGGCTGCGCCATTTTCAAAAGTCGAGTAGAAATAATTGGTCTTCGACTCGAATTCGGCGGCGCAGGTGTCCACCATTTTATACACCCGACGGATGCCGCGCCGTTTGCGCTCCTGGGTCACGAATTTTTCATCAATGCGCAACAGCCACGCGATTTGCGCGTCGGAGTAACCCGCTTTTTTGAGTTCGATGAAAAAATCGGTCGGGATGTCCTCCGGCACATTGTAGCGCAAAAGCCGCTCTTCCATTTTTACCAAATCCTTGATTTGCCCGATAAACCAGGGGTCAATGTTGGTGAATTTCTGAACGGTTTTGGAGGGGATGCCGAGTCGCAAAGCGTCTTTCACGCGATAAATGCGGTCGTCGCTTACCTTTTCCAGCCGCTCCATGATGTCGTCGGTTTTCAGCCATTCCTTCTTGTCGGCGCCGAGGCCAGTGCGGTTGTTTTCCTGACTTTGACAGGCTTTTTGCAAAGCCTCGTTGAAGGTTCGCCCAATCGCCATAACCTCGCCGACGGATTTCATTTGCAAACCGAGGCGGTAGTCGGCATTGGGGAATTTTTCAAAATTCCAGCGCGGCATTTTTACAATCACATAATCCAACGTCGGCTCGAAATAGGCCGAGGTTGTCTTCGTGATTTGGTTTTTCAACTCGTCCAGCGTGTAGCCGATGGCGAGTTTGGCGGCGATTTTGGCAATCGGATAACCCGTTGCTTTGGAAGCGAGGGCTGAGGAGCGCGACACGCGGGGGTTGACTTCAACGGCAATAAGTTCTTCGGTTTCAGGATTTTGGGCAAACTGCACGTTGCAGCCGCCGGCGAAATTGCCGAGCGCGCGCATGATTTTGATGGCCTGATTGCGCATTTCCTGATAGGCTGTGTCGCTCAAAGTCATGGCCGGGGCGACGGTGATGCTGTCGCCCGTGTGGATGCCCATCGGGTCGAGGTTTTCGACCGTGCAGATAATGACGACGTTGTCGTTTTGGTCGCGCAGGAGTTCGAGTTCGAATTCCTTCCAGCCGAGCACGGCTTTTTCCACCAAAACCTCGTGGGTCGGCGAGGCGTTGAGGCCGCGTTTGAGGGCTTCGTCGAACTCTTCTTCGCGCATCACAAAGCCGCCGCCAGTGCCGCCGAGCGTGTACGACGGACGGATAACCAACGGAAAACCAATCTTTTGCCCCGCTTCCTTGCCTTCCAAATAGGAGTTGGCGATGTAAGAAGGCGCAACGCTGAGACCCAGTTCCAGCACCAGTTTTTTGAACTCCTCGCGGTTCTCAGTCGTCTCGATGGCCTTCGTGTCCACACCAATCATGCGCACCCCGTATTTTTCCCAAATGCCGAGTTTTTCGCACTCTATGGCGAGGTTCAGGGCCGTTTGGCCGCCCATGGTGGGCAACACCGCATCAAGGGCGGGCAGTTCGATATTTTCCTGATGTTCCTGCAAAATCGCCTCGATGCTCTCCGGCGTGAGCGGTCGCAGATAGACGTAGTCCGCCGTCACCGGATCGGTCATGATGGTGGCCGGGTTGGAGTTGATGAGGGCGACTTTGATGCCTTCTTCACGCAGGGAACGGCTGGCCTGTGAGCCGGAGTAGTCGAATTCGCAGGCCTGGCCAATAACGATGGGGCCGGAGCCGATGATGAGGATGGATTGGATGCTGTTGTCTCGTGGCATGCTCGCTTAGGATGTGAAGGGAACACGGCTTGCACCGAAAAGCGCCGAATACACCTAATCTTTCAAACTATTTCGGCGAAAATCAGTGTGTTCGGTGTAGGCCGTGTTCAGAATAACAAATTAAAAAAATGCCGGAAATCGGGTCAAAAACCCGATTTCCGGCATGGCCGAAGTGAAAATCGAAGAGTTCGTTTTTTCATTTCGGAGGGCAAAAGTAGAAAAAGGATACAAAACAACGACAGACTTTTAAAAAGTTGTTTGCCTGGCTTATTTTCCAAAAACTCAGGCTACATCCAATGGCACACTGATTTCATGGATTAGACACGGATTCGCTTGTGAAAACTATAAAATCTGTGTCAAATCCGTGAAATCCGTGTGCTGTTGAAAACTTCACTAAGTTTTACGCTATTTTAAAACTCCAGGATGATGCCGAGGCTCGGCAGCAAAGAGCCTTCCGTGTTTTCAAGCAGCAAGGGCACAGCATTGCTTCCATCGGCTTTTAGAGCCTGCCCGTCAGTGGTAACGAACGCCTTGCCGTCGGGAGTCCGTTGGAAGGTGTAGTTGGGCGGAGCGGGGTTCACGGTGTTCAGCAAGTTTTGGACATCAATGAATACGTCGAGCGTGGTGCGCCGGAAGTTCCATTTTTTATCCAAACGGAGGTCTAATTGACTGAAATTGCCGAGACGCAGGGTGTTGAGCCGGCTGTTGTCGAGTACTCCGGTTCCAATCGTAGCGTAATTGAGCCGGCTGGCTTCCAAGTCGAGGGGAGTATAAGGCACGCCACCTTGCAGGCGATATTTGATGCCCAATTCCCAGTTCCGTTTGAATTTGTAACCTGCGAGCAGGGAAAGCAAATGGCGATTGTCCCAGGCCGAAGCCGTTAGTTCGCCGTTTTCGTTGCTAAATTTTGACCAAAATAAGGTGTAAGACCCCGTAAAATAAAGGTTGTTGTTCAGTTTTTGCTGCGCAAATAATTCCAGACCGTAAGCCTCGCCTGTGCCGGTAGCCAACACGCGTTCATTGCCGAGAATGCCGAATCCGCCGCCCCGGTTGGCGAGCGAAATGCCGTCGAAGGCACTGATGGGGTAGTCCTCATATTGTTTGTAAAAACCTTCGAGCGTGAAACGCAGCACGCGCGTCGGCACGAATTCAAGCCCCGCCACATAGTGGTCGCTGCGCAGGTAGGGTTGGTCTTTGTTGACCAAAGCGCCCGACTCGTCGCGGTAGCCCAACACGGTGTAAAGCGGCGTTTTAAAATAGCGCCCGACCGAGGCGTTCACCTTCCACTTCGGAGCCAGCGCGTAACTCAAACTAAGGCGAGGGCTAAAGGTGTTCAGCACATTTTCTCCGTCGTCGGTGAAAGTGTTGCCATCTACCCGGACGCCTGCTGACACGCCCAGCCGTTCGTTGAAAAAAGTGCGGTTGACCTGACCGAATCCGCCAAATTTGAAAAAATCAATCGCTGTGTTGAAACGCTGCTCCACCACAGGTTGCACAACAACTCCTGCCGAGTCGCGCACTTCCGCCCGCAGGCGTGTGTAGGAATTGTTGTTGTATTTGACGTATTGAGCCATCACGCCTGCGCTGAATTTCCACGCACCCGAATAGCGGTTGATGTCGAACCGAAGTTTGTTTTCGATTTCCTGACTTTGTATGCTGAGAATGCGTTTCGACTCGTCCGACTGCTTGCCGTCCGTGTTGTCGGCGAACTGGTCAAGTTGGTTATCGAGCATATTGCGGCTAAGCGTCAGATTCCAAAATCCGTTGTTAATGAGGCGTTTGAGTGTAAAACCCTGTGTGTAGTTCCACTGGTTGACGCCCGGCGTCGCGCTTAAAATGTACAGATTTTCGGGTGTCGCGTCCTCGGGCGCTTCAAAGTAAAAATCATCAATCGCGCCCACACCGAGCGCGGTAAGCGTCGTTTTCGAGTTGATTTTGTGCGTGATTTTGTATTGAAAATCCCAATAATCCGGTCGAATCGGCAAGCCTATTGCCTCAAACAAAAGTTGGAGGTAAGAGCGCCGGGCTGAAGCCAAAAAAGTTGTTTTGCCGTTCTTTTTGCCCAATGGCCCCTCGGCGGTAAGGGCAGTTTCAGAGGCGCTCACCCGAACATTTCCCTGTATTCTTTCCGGGTTGCCGTCGCGCTGGCGGAATTGGAGCACCGACGAGAGCGCGTTGTCGTAACGGGCATTGAAAGCACTGCTCGACAAGGTTGCATCTTCGATAAAAGACACATTGAGCATACCCACCGGGCCGCCCGCCGCACCCTGTGTGGAAAAGTGGTTGATGACCGGGATTTCCACGCCGTCCAAGTAAAACACGTTTTCGCTCGGGCCGCCGCCTCTGATAATCAGGTCGTTGCGAAAGCCGCCGCCGGTACCGGCCACGCCACCCACACCCGGCAGCGCCTGCACCACCCGGCTAATGTCGAAGTTGCCGCCGGGGTTGCTTTTGATTTCCTCCACAGAAAGATTTTGAATCGAAAGTGGTGTTTCGACGGAAGCGATGCGCACCGAGCGGTTCTCGGCTACCACCACTTCGCCGAGCGATTTGGCATCGGGCTCGAGTTCGACATTGAGTTGGTTGGCATTGCCCGTCGTGATGATGATGTTGAATTTTGTCTGGCTGGTGTAGCCCAAATACGAGATGGTGACATTGTAAGTGCGCGGCGGGATGCCCGCAATGCGGAAATTGCCATCCAGGTCTGTCACCGCGCCCAGGTCGCTGTCTTCCAATTTGACGGAAGCGCCGATGAGGGCTTCCTGAGTGAGTTTGTCTTTCACAGAGCCGGTGATGGAACCCGTGTTTTGTGCCGCAACGGTTCTGTAAAGAAGGAAAAAGAGGAAAAAAAGAAGTAAGGTTCGCATAAGTGTTTGAAAATTTTGCTTTGATTTCTAATACGCTTCAGGACATTCGCCCAACCTTGCCCGGCCATCCGGATTTGCGAACTTGGCTGCAAAAAGTCTTGAAATCAAATCCTAAACAAACACTCGCTTGTTGTGTTTAGTTTTTTATCAAACTTTTTTTAAAAAAATATTTTTATATCAAACTAAAATGCAAATTAGTTTTCTTCGGGAACTGCTCGATTTGGTCGAGGCCTTCGAGCGGGAAGGCGGCGACACCCATCAATTAGACAGGGAATCGCTCGCCAGTTGGCTCATCACTTATCAGCGCGGAAACGGAAAGAAACAAAGTCGGCTGCCGGAGGCCGGCCCCCGGCTCAATGGCTTGATAGCCATGTACTTAAACTTCATGGGACGCTACGCGCAATTTTACGGTCGCCGGATATTTCGAGATTCGGAAATTTATTCCGACGACGATTGGGGCATTCTCGTGTCGCTTTTTCCCGACAGGCAAATGAAAAAAACGGAAGTGTTGCGCGGCTGCATCATGGAAAAATCGTCGGGCAACGAAGTGCTCAAACGCCTGCTGAAACAGGGACTGATACAGGAAACACCGCACCCGGAAGACCGGCGCTCCAAACTGGTGATGCTGACCGATGCCGGGAGGGCGGCCTTCCAGTCGGTACAAACCGGCATCGAGCGCCTCTCGGATGTCGTCGTTGCCGACCTCTCCGAAGACGAAAAAGCAAGCCTGCTGCATCTGCTGACCAAACTCCACCATTTTCACAAGCCGATTTTCGAAGCAGCCGACGAGGAAACTTTAGGGGAAATGTTGGGATATGCGCCTGCCAATGATGTAGCGGCGGATGAAAAGGAAAGCGGATGAGATAAAAATTCAAAATGTTCGCCATGAACCCCCATGAGCCTGACGCTGGTGGACGGTTCTTATTCGCTCGTGCTGTTTGTCGTCATGGGCCCGATTGTGGGCGGCTGGCAAAAGAAGTAACAAACGCAAACACTTGACTCTGAATATACTGCGACCGCCTTGCTGAGAGAATCGGCAAAGCGGTTTTGCTTTTCTAACCCGCTTTCAACCATTTTCCCACCTCCTCTTTGCGCCGCCGCGACACCTCCACGCGCGTCCCGTCGCGCAGCACGACGAAGCCTTCATGGTCGAGGAAGGAGACAAAAATCTGATTGACCAAATGCGATTTGTGGGTGCGGGCGAAGCCGTGTGCGCCCAACAAATCTTCGTATTCGCCAAGCGTGCGGGAGGTAAGCAAATGACGTTTGTTGGCGAGGTGAATCTGGGTGTAAGCGCCCATCGCTTCGAGGCGCACGATTTCGGAGGGCAGAAAAAAATGAATGCCTTCTTTGGTCGGCACGGCGAGGCGGAACTGGTCGGGCGCGGCGGTTTGCAGGTTGGCGAGTATGTTGCGGAGTTGTTCTGGCTGGAAAGTCAGTTCGTCGCGGCTGGCGAGGTAGCGCTGCACGGCGTTGATGAGTTCCTGCACGTCCACAGGTTTGAGCAAATAATCGAAGGCGCTGAAGCGGATGGCTTGCAGGGTGTACTCGTGGTAGGCGGTGGTAAAAATGATTTTGAAACGTTTGTCGCGGATTTGGCTCAGGACCTCGAAGCCGTCCATGTAAGGCATTCGGATGTCGAGAAAAACGAGGTCAGGTTTGTGCTCGTGAATCATGGCGGCGGCCTGGCGCGCGTCGTTGCAGCACCACACCCGGCTGATCTCCGGCACGAACCGCTCGAGCATCAGTTCGAGAATGCCGGAGGCGCGGGGTTCGTCGTCAATGATGAGGGCTTTGAGCATGGTTGCGTTATTTCGTCATTGGGGGGCATTAAGTCATTTTTCGATCAGGGTGCAGGAACACCGAAACCGCCAAAATCGCTGATACCACCGAAAATGTACAGGCCGCCACACACATCATCCGACTCAAAATTCCTTTGCTTCGAAAAACGACCAAACAGGATTTCAATCCAGTCCTGATTAATTCGGACAAAAAATGAAAAAAACATCGGTGGTATCGGTGTATTCGGTTGTTTCGGTGTTCTATTTATAGCATGGCTTATTTTATCATTTTTTATTAATTTCAATCAAATTCTATCAAAACTCTTGTCCCCGCAGGCATCCCGTTTTCATCCTGCAAATCAATAATTTCAATCGTGTTGTTTTGCCCGTATTGCTGGTTCAAAGTCTCGATGCGCTCGCTGCCGACGCGGACTGCCGTACCGGTGTGGGCGCCGTTTCGGGAAAAATTTTGCGCGGCGGCGCGGCCAATGCCGTTGTCCTCGATGGTGCAGCGAAGGCGGTCGCCGGGCGTGGTGTCGAAATAAATTTTCAGCGAGCGAGACCCTTCTTTGTGCATCAGCCCGTGCCATATCGCGTTTTCCACGAACGGCTGAATGAGCAAAGGCGGCACTTTGTATTCGTCTTCGTCGAGGTCGCAGCAGGACCTGAGGGAGTATTCAAAAGTGTCGTCGAAACGCAGCGATTCGAGTTCGAGATAGAGTTGGAGCATGGCGATTTCCTCCCGCAGACTCACCTGCTCGTGGTCACTGTGGGTGAGCACCATGCGCAAGAGTTTGGAAAATTTGGAGAGGTACATGGCCGCGCCGTCGCCATTGCCGCTCAGGGTCATCTGTTGGATGGAGTTGAGGGCGTTGAACAGGAAATGAGGGTTCATTTGCAGGCGCATACTCTGCAATTTCGCCTCGGCGGCTTTGCGCTGGTTTTCGACGGCTTCCAGCAGGGCGCGGCGTTTTTCTTCTTCGGCTTGCGCGGCTTTCAGTTGATAAAGCAGGTTGGCGTTTTGCAGTTTTTCCAGTTCCAACTGCGCTTGTTGCTGTTTTCTAAAACGATTTTCCCGAAAACGAATCAGGCCGAAAACGAGACTGCCGAGCGCGGCAAATACCCCCAGCCGAAAAGGCCAGGTTTGCCAAAAAGGCGGCAACACGCTGAATTGCAATGCGTTCTGTGCCTGGTGCCACACATTGCCCGTGATGCTGGCAGCCACGTCGAGCAAGTAATCGCCGGGCGGCAAGTCGGCCAGCCGGATTTGATTGCTCACGCCGATATTGACCCAATCGTCGGAATGTCCCGACAGGCGGTAGCGGTATTGCACTTTGCCCGCGTTGTTGAAATAGGGCGCCACGACCTCGAAGTTCAGCGTATTTTGACCGAATGGCACTACAAATTTTGCCACAGGTTGCCACCACGCCACGCTGTCGCGGTCGTTGACGCGCACCGATTGCACGCTGACGGAGAGGGGCCGGTCGTCCATGGCGATTTTTTCAGGAAAAAAATAATTGATGCCGTTGATGCCGCCGAAAAACGCCATCCCGTTGCCGGCTTTCAGGCCGGAACTGCCGTTGAAAACCAGGCCTTGAATGTTGTCGGCGAAATCGAATTTTTTAAAAATTGTCAAATCAGGATTTGCCAAATAAAGCCCGCTGAGCGAGCCGAGCCAAAGACGCCGCAAACTGTCGCGGAGGAGCGTCGTCACGCCTTCGCCTTCTAATGGCGCCGGCACAGCATAAGTCCTGTTCCCGTCGGGATGCAGCGCGACGCGGCGCAAACCTTTTGTTGTTCCCACTAACACTTCGTCCTCGTTTTCCCCTTCGAGCAGGCAAAAAACAACTTCCATCGGGTGCACCGAGAGCAGGCGGTAGTTTTCATCCAAACAAAAAACGCCACCGTGCGAGCCGAGCCAGATTCGGCCTTTTTTGTCTTGAAAAACGACGTTCATGTTGCGGTTGTCGCCCGGAAACGAGATAAAATCCATGCGGTACGTCCCGGCTTCGATGCGGTAGGGGTGAAAACGCCCCGCCACCACGATGTCGCCGTTGCGCATGACGGCGAGGTGGTCAATAAAGTCGCGTTCCGACTCGCGGCGCACGCTGTCGCTGGCATAAACGGGGCGGCGATAGCGCTCGGTTTTTGGGTCGAACAGCCACACGCCTTTGTCCGTCGGGCCGATGATGACGTAGCGTCCGTCGTAACCCATGCCCCGCACACTGGGGTGACTGAGGCGATCGGTCGCGCCGTCCACCGCAGGGTAGGGCGTGACGATGCCGGTGCTCAAATTGAGTTTTTTGAAGCCGCCCGCGCCGCCGAACCACAGGTTGCCTTTGTCGTCTTCTGCCACGCCGAGCGTCCGGTTGCTCCAGGCTTTCGGCGGTTCGGGGTGATAATTTCGGAGCAAACCCACAGTATTTCCCAAACTGCTGAAAGCCGCGATGTCGTTCACGTTGTGCGCCCACGCCGTGCCGTTTTCATCTATAAAAACCCGCATGAGCAAGTCCTCCAAATCGAGGGGTTTTCCCGCCGCGTAAATCTTTTCTTTGCTAAAACGGTCGTTCGGCAAATCATAAATAAAAGTGCCGATGCGGGAAGTCATCAGAAAGCGACCATTGCCCAACGGCGCCGCTCCCGTGATACCGAAGGCGCCGCCTTGTGTTGAAACCCCGTAGCGTCGCGGGTCAATTTGCGTGACCGTGCCGCGAGCGAAGTCGTACCAAAATGACTGCGAGTTGTAGTTCGTCACCGCGAGCAAATCAGGCGTAAGTGCCTGAAAATATGGAACTTCTCCCTTGAACGGCAGCGAACGCGCCTGATTTTTCACGATGTCGTAGGCACAAATACCGTTTCCGCCGTGATAAAAAATCGTCGTGCCGCAGGTGCCGAATCGCCACAAATTGGTGTAGGACAAAGGGCGCGGCGGCGAACCGGGTTGGCGTTCAAATCGCCCTTCTTTTTCCTGCCAGGCGAACAATCCTTTGAGCGTCAGCAGGTAAATTGGCTGCTCGGGCATTTGGAACAAAGCGACGGGATACGAGCCGCCTGTCGTGTCGAAAGCGATTTCGCCAAAACCTTCTTTGTCGGTATGGTTGCGCCAGATTTGCCAGCCCGTGAGCGCCCAGATTCGGTTGTCGCGGTCGCAGAGGGCTTGTTTCAGCGGCCGCTCAAATGGGTAAGTCCGTACGTTGCGCCCGTCGAAACGTTGCAAGGTGTTGTTGTTCACAATCCACAAAAACTGCTGCCGGTCTTTGAAAATGTCGGAAATGCCGCCGCTGCCAATGCCCTGCGCTGCCCCGAACACCTGCGCGTGGTATTGCGGCAACTGTGCCTGCGCCGAGAAAAACGGCACAAAGGCAAGAGCGATGACAAACAGTCGAGTCACA
>Ga0209172_10000849_pt1 | contig 76437 bp, 68 predicted proteins | sample LarsenN4metaG_FD_184113 | JGI IMG/M metagenome (GOLD analysis project Ga0209172, IMG submission 184113) | Hot spring sediment bacterial and archeal communities from British Columbia, Canada, to study Microbial Dark Matter (Phase II) - Larsen... ... | reverse complement strand
CGTCCTTGACACCCTCTATCAAACCATTCATGTCGCCATGCGTGACTTGTTCCTTGCTCTGGGGGTGGCCGTATAAAATTGTTAAACTATCGACAATTTTTTGTCGATGTGAAAGCCTAAGTGCCTAATCCCGGCGAAAATTTTTCTGGAGGATTATGCGTGATGCGTGAAAATTTTCACGCATCACGCATCACGCATCACGCATCACGCCTCCTTCAGAAAGCGAGATTACTTTATGGCCACCGGCAGCAAAATCTACGAAGTCAAATGTCCCTCCTGCGGCGCGCCCCTCTCGATGGCGGGGGAGCGCACTACCTGCGATTACTGCGGCGCAGTCCTTGAACGTGAGCGGCCTGTCGCCCCGGAGCCGGCAGTTGTCTCCAAATCCCAGGAACCACAAGTCATTGTGATTCAAACAGGCCGTCCTGTCACCACAGTTTCGCGAAAATCGGGTGGTTCGTCCTGCCTGTCGGTATTGTTTGTGTTAGTGTTGATTGTAGGGATTGGGGGAGTGGTCGGCTGGTTTCAATTCCGGGAGCAGTTGTCAAGCTTGAGCGGGTTAACCGACCTGGCCCAGTTAGCCAACCTGAGCCAACTGGAAAAAATTACCAACAATATTACGGTTTCATCACTGACCGACGTTATTTTGCTGTCCAACGGCGCTGATACGGAACCCGACTTTTTGACTTATGTCTACAAAAATGACGCCCAAACTTATGCCTTAACTTACGTCAACACCCTCAGTTCAACCATTCGGTGGGAAAGTCCGCCCTTAAAGGAGTGGTACTCGGCCAGAGTCCTGCAATCGCCTGAGGCTTTGTATACTTCCGATGAAACCAAGCTGCTGGCTTTGAATCGGGCCGATGGCAAAGTCTTGTGGCAAACCTCGCTGGCCGATAAGCTCTCGCCCAGTTGCAGCCACTGCTTTGAACTGCTGGCCGGCCGGGTGGTGGCGCTGGTGCAGGGGGGTACGGTGCAGGGGTTCAACGCCGAAACCGGGCAATTGGTCTGGAACAAGCGGCTTAATTTTGAACCAACGGGACGATTACTGCCGGCCGGCAAACAACTCTTGATTTTTGACCGCACCGCCGACAGTCGAAATAATCTGATAACGGTTGTTGACCCTGTCAGCGGCGATACTATCGCCGAGATGACCTTGTCGGCGTGTGATGGGCGCTTGTTTGATTTGAGCTATCCGCTGCTGTACAACCAAAATCAGGATGAACTCTATATGATTTCCGGCAATATTATCGGCCCGGCCTGCGTTCAGGTGGTGGATATTGCTGGTCAACAGATAAGCCATGAGTTTGTTTTTGAAGGGGTCGCTTTACCGGCGGATTTTAGCGATTTTGTCTCGGAGCAGAGCCGGGCGCTCCTGACCGAAGAAGCCCTCTATTTTTCGGCGCAAGAACAACAGGCCAGCGGCAGTGGCCCCGGCTTGATTGTCAAGGTAAATTTGACCGATAAGAGTTGGCAAGTTTTGCCCCCTTCGCCTGACTATGAGCTGGTTCCTCTGGGCATAACGAATAACCTTCTGGTGGTGCGGGCCACCCGCAGCCGAGGCACCGAACGTAGCGAATTGTGGGGGCTGGACCTGGCCTCCGGAGAGCCGCGCTGGCAGTACGTTTTGCAATCGCCGCGCTGGTTCAAAGAACCCGGCTCCGGGGCCGGCTGGGATTGGCATTTAACCTCAGCCGGACTGGCCGTGCTGCAAATTTCCAGCGATCCGGACCAACTGCTGGTAGAAATGCTGAACCCCCAAACCGGCGTCAGCGCCGGGCAAAAAACCATCCCGCTGGAAGATGATTATTTAACCGACATTGTCTGGACGGATGAGGCCGCCTGGCTGGCTTTGCGTAAAATTCACAAAGTGGATTTGCAAACGGGTACAGTAAGCTATACCTGGCCGTAAGCTGATGAAGATTAAAATCTGGGGAGTACGGGGGTCTATTCCAACGCCGCTGGACCCCAAGAAATTGAGGGAAGATTTGTCAGGCTATTTACGGCCTGGCAGATGTTGATACCTATGATATAGCGGTCGTGCAAGCTTATGTCGCCGGATTACCCCCTCTTGTCCGGGGGGCGGTGGGGAGCAATACTTCATGCGTAGAGATTCGGGCCAGGGACGAAACGTTCATTATTGATGTCGGCAGTGGCATATGACGACAGGGACTGGAATTGATGAAGGGGTCTTGCGGCCGGGCACAGGACACATCTTTTTGACCCACCTCCATTGGGATCACATTCAAGGTTTTCCCTTTTTTGCGCCGGCCTTCATTCCGGGTAACCGAAATCCGTCACGTGCTCTACCAGGGTTTAGGTGCTTTGCATCGCCGGGCCGGAGAAACCCTGGAACGCCGCGCCCAACCTGAGCGTCTGGTTGAGGAACTGGCTCATCATTTTAGCCAGGCCGGCGAGGTAGAGAAGGCTCTGATCTACAGTATTGCTACTTTTTATCCCCCCAGAACACCCCACCGCAGACTCTCGGCCAACTCCTGTACCTGCTGGTGAACCCGCCAGGCCAGCAGGGGCAGCCTTTCGGCGGCGATTTCTAGCCGCAACAAGGCAATCACTTCAAGCAGCGGTTCACGGGCGGCGCGGGCAGCAGCCAGAGCGGCGGCGTAATCTTGACGGTACTGCTCGACGGTGAAACCGGAGGGCGCGGCCAGGGTGCGCTGCAAGGTTGCTGCTGCATCCTGCAAAACCGGCGCAATTTTGGCGCAGGCAGCGCCCACCTCAAGGAGTACATCTCTGGCTGCGCCTTCAAAAATTGCCGAGGTGATCGCCGGGGGTGTCGTAACCGGCTGCCCTGACTCTTTGCCCAGCATGGTGGCAAAACCGCTCTCCAATGCGCCAATCGAAGCCATTGCCTTCCTCAAAGCGGCATCCGCTTCTGACAATCCCTGCCTGGCTCGCTCCAGGGTAGCGGACGAAGGCCGCCGCGGGGAAGCAGCAGCCTGTTCCGGTTCAGCCGGGGCTGATGAGAGGCTTTCGCCCAGAGCAGCGGCCAACTCGGCGGCGCGAGCTAAAGTTTGCGCCTGAGCCGCCAACAAGCAGCGCAGGTAGCTCAGCGGAAAATCGGTCAATGCAGCCATAGGGTTGTCCAAAATCAGCAGCAAATCGGTGGGGCCGGCGGCAGTCTCGGCTTGATACAACCCGCTCACTTTGCCCCGGCTCAGCTTTAAAGTCTCGTCGTCCGAAAGCTCACCCGTAAAGCCCAAGCGATATAGCTCGGCCTTGGCGGCTGGCGGCGCGTCAATTTTTACTGCGGCATCGCTGCTGCGGGTAATAACTGTGCCGCCCGGAAAGGGAACGATCAAGGTTTGTCCTGCCAGCCGCAGTTCCGGCAGGGTTTGCCGCCAGAGCTTCTGCCGCACCTGCCAGAAAGTAGGGCGGGGCGAGCCATCGGCGCGGATAGGCGCATTTCCGGCCCAAACCGGACCACGCCCAATATCAGCCGGATCGGGGTCAGCCTCAATGGGTTGGTGGAGGTTGAGGCTGGCTGTTTCGGGCGCTTGACTGAGAGCGGTTAAATCGGTGGGCTGGGTCAGGGTGAAATTTTGCCAGGGGGGAGCACTTTCAGCCGTCGAGGCATAAATGGGAACTTGCCAGCCGTGATCGAGCAAAATTTGATGGTAACTGGACTGAGCCTCGTTTTGTACAGCTTCCAGAAACAGCGCCGCATCTTTTTCTACAGGTGTGGCCGCTGTAGCCCAATTTTCCGGGAATTTGACCTCATTGACGGTGCGATAAGCCGTCCCGTAAGCGGCGTTTAGGGCTTCGATCCCATCATAATGTTTGCGCAGCCAGATGCGCCATTTTACTTCGCTTAACTGCGGGCTAAGTGGCTGAGTCTGGCCGGACTCAGCGGTAATCTCCAAAGCGATGATCGGGCCAGCCGGCCACTGTTGGCCTGTCAACGCCTCGCTTAACGCGCGGAACCAGCCAGTTACCACTTGGGGCAAAGCCCCTTCAAGATCGTCGGTTTGGCGAAGCAGCCAGAGGGGCAACCCCTGGCCTAACACACCCGCCTCAAGATAGGGGCCAAGTTTGAGCAGGCAGGCAAAATCCAACGCTGTACTCAACCGCAGCAGGCCAACCACATCGCGCCGACTGTCGCTTGCGCCGGTCAGGTCAACCGCACCCGGCTCACCTTCGTGAAAGCCCCAGGGCAAGCTAAGGCTGAGCGTATTGACGCCCATCTGGCGCAGCCGGACGAGCAGCAATTCCCATTTTTCACGAGGGAGGCGAAAGTAATCGAAGTCGGCAGTGATGACTGGTCTGGCGACGGTTTCAAAGTAGGTGGGCATAACTCTCTCCTCAAAGGCTCATCGTTGAACTTTGAACGCAGCAATCCATTCGACCGTGACAGCTTCCAAGTTAGCAACAATGGCATCGGCTAAGCTGTAATCCAGGTTTTGGGTGTGGTGGGTAGGGACGGCCACGACGGTCATTCCGGCGGCTTTGGCTGCGGTCAGGCCCGGCACAGAGTCTTCAAACACCAGGCAGCGCTCAGGCTCAACGCCCAATTGGGCCGCAGCAAAAAGGTAAACATCGGGGGCCGGTTTGTTATGAACCACATCGTCGCCGGTGGCAATGGCCTGGAAATAGGGCCACAGTTCAAAGCGGGTAAACCAGCGCTGCACCCAGGCTCTATCCGAGGCAGTGGCGACGGCCAGTGGATAACCGGCCGCGTGTAATTGGGCCAGTAAGGCCGTCACACCCGGCATCAACTGCACATTTTCGGAAGTCATGGCCCAGAGTTCCTTGAACCGCGTCCACATCGCTTCGCGGGTTGGCCCGTAGCCATTGTGACGGGTCAAATCATCCAGCACCAAATCGTAGCCGCCCATATAGCCCACAATATTCCTGGCCCAATAATCTACCGAGAAATCCAGGCCATGCTCTTGATAAATAAGACGGCAGGCTTCCAAATCAGCCTGTTCCGTATCAACTAAGGTGCCGTCGTGGTCAAAAATAATAGCGTCAAAAGGAAGATGAGTCACTGGATTTTCCTGGGATATTGTTTTTAGAGTTGGTTGCCATACGCAAAATTTAGTCCGTCTCTTGTCGTTTTGATATGCCGCTGAGGGTGAGGGTCAGGCGGGTACCCTGGTTAGGGGCGGTCTCGATTTGAAGGTCAGCGTTGAGGATTGAGGCCCGCTTTTGCATATTGGCCAGGCCGTGATGGCCATGAACAATTGTCTTTGGCAAGACATAACCAATACCGTCATCCTCAACTTGCAGGGTCAGTATGTCATCCTGGCGGGTGAGGCTTACGCCAATTCTTTTAGGACGGGCATGGCGGGCTGCATTCGAGAGGGCTTCGTGAGCGATATGAAAGAGATGGCTGGCTTGTTGGTCGGTTACATAGCTGTTGATGTCCGGGTCAATTTGCATTTGAATGGGCAGTAGGGTATTGACTCTAAGCTCTTTGACCAAACCCTCCAGCCGGGCATATAATCCTTTAGATTTGAGCGCCTGGGGTCGCAAATCAAAAATATAATTACGCAGGTCATTAATAACTAGCGCCAGGCTTTTTAGGCTGAGGTCAATCTGCTCACGGGCGGCCTCATCTTCAGCAGGCAGGAGGGCTTTGGCGTTGTCCAGGGTTAGCCCAACGCCGTAAATTGACTGAATAATGCCGTCGTGCAAGTCACGAGCAAAACGCTCCCTTTCCTCCAGAATAGCCAGCCGTTGTGTTTTTTCATAAAGATGGGCATTTTCAATGGCAATGGCGGCGTGGAGCGCCAGCATTTCAATCAATTGTTGGTCCAGCTCGGTAAATTCAGACTCGTCTTGTTTATCAGTCAGGTAAAGCGCGCCGATTAATTCACCCTTTGAAAAAATGGGCACACCCAGCAGGCTTTTCATCAGCGGATGATGCTGAGGAAATCCGGCAGCTGTTGGATGCTTAGCTATATCTTTTACAATGAGCGCCTCGCCCCGGTGCAAGAAATGGCCCAGCAAGCCCAACCCTGTGGGTAAAGGCCCTATTTGGGGATGCATTTTGGGGTCTATGCCCGCTGTGATAAAACGAGATAAATGACCATGGCCGTCGTGAACCCCTAAAGCCGCATATTTAGCGCCTATCAGGGTACGCGCGGCCTGGGCTATTTTAAGCAGGACTTGTTCTAAAGAGAGTTCAGAAGCGATGGCCTGGGTTGCCTCGCTGAGGGCTTTGAGCTGCGGGTCGAGTTGAAGTTTGTTTTCTGACATTGCATATCCTTAAAAAAACTGACCAACAATCAATATTGTATCATCAAATTGTTGAATATAAAATTCAACGGTTTTTAGCCTGATTTGACAGCGACGCTAAACGACTCCATAATAGATAACTTGGAGGCGATTTTCTGTGCGAATTATGGTGGTTGACGACCATGAAGTGGTCCGTCTAGGTCTCAATAATTTACTCGCGCGCCAGCCCGGTTGGCAAGTGGTAGCCGAAGCGGGCAGCGTATCCCAGGCAATCCAACAGGCAAACGAACATGTGCCGGATGTGGTTGTTATGGATATTCGTCTCAGCGATGGCAGCGGCATCGAAGCATGTCGAGAGATTGTTAAGGCTCATCCTCAAATCAAGGTGATTATGCTTACCTCATTTGCCGAGGATGAACTGCTGTTTAATGCTATCTCAGCCGGGGCGGTGGGTTACGTTTTGAAGCAGGTAGGTAATGATGACCTTATCCGGGCAATTGAAACCGTAGCGCGAGGCGATGCGATGCTGGACCCCAGTATTACCGGTCAGGTTTTAGCCAAGCTGCGTGACTCGGCTCGGTCTGAGGCGTTTGTAGATTTGTCGGACCGTGAACTAAAAGTTTTAGCCTTGATTGCTCAGGGTAAAACCAATCGCGAAATCGCCGCTAGTTTGTACCTGGGCGAAGGCACAGTTCGTAATTATGTCAGCAACATTTTGGATAAACTGGGTTTGTCCAACCGAGCCGAGGCTACCGCTTACGCGGTGCGCCATAATTTAGAGGATTTCCTCAAATCTTCCGAGTAAAACTTATTGGTTAAGGAAAAATGACCCAAAAACCGCCCTATCCAGGGCGGTTTTTATTTGGTCCAACAGTGACGGTGACCGGGCCTAGCAAATTACAATCATCCCGATAGAAGATGACATGTGTCACTACTAGTTTATGGTAATTACCTTTATGCTTAAATTTGAGAGACCAATTTTCTGGCTGATGAGGTGGTTTGGTGCTGGAATTTGAAGCCCTCCATGTTCCTGCTTTGACAGAAGAAGTGGCGAAAAATCTGGAACAGTTCCTTAAGCAGATACCGGGAATTGTCCAGCTTCAAATCAATATAGAAAGCCAGGCTTTACAAATCAGGTTTGATGAGGCGCGGGTTGATTTTTTGCAGTTAACCCAAGTGATGGCCCAGGCAGGCTGCCCCCTTCGACAGATAGATGCGGCCTTGCTAAAGAAACTTTCCACCTAGCTGAACTAAAAGGAGCTAAACCATGTATAAAAAAATTTTGGTACCGCTCGATGGATCAGCTTTATCAGAACTGGCTTTACCCCACGCCCAGGCGTTAGCCCATCATTTCGAGAGCGAAGTTATCCTGACCAGAGTTTGCCAACCCGTAGCCATGCCGGTTGAATTTTATCCGGCCATGGCCGGTGTGGCCTATGATTACCACCTGGATTTACAAACCCAGGTGGAAAAGGAAGTGCAACAATACTTACAGAACTGGCAAAAAAAGCTACAGTTGGCCAAGGTAAAATGTCGCTATGTGGCCCTGGAAGGCTTTGTGCCAGAGGCTATTTTGAAGACGGCTGAAACAGAAGGGGTTGATCTAATTGTGATGAGCACTCATGGGCGCTCGGGGTTAAGTCGCTGGGTTTACGGCAGTGTCGCAGCTAAAGTGCTTCAGGCCGCTCCTTGCCCCATTTTTTTAGTGCGGGCTAAAAATCACCCAGAACACACCTGAAATTTTAACCGGCTACCAGCCCAGCAATAAAGTGAGAGCCATAAATAAGAGAGGCCATCGTTAACCAGACGGCTACAGCCGCCACAATTACCGATCCAATCGTAGGATTGGGGGAAGGTGTATCACAAGGGCAGCCTACTGCCAAGATTGGCGATACGCTTGAGGAGTTTAGTTCTATTAAATAATTCTGGCGGTTACCCTCACTATTTTGCTCACTTGTTGCAGGGTAAAGCTGACTTGACTCGGCAGGAAAAGGTTTTGAAATAAACAAAGCCGCCATTAACAGCAAAATAGAGATGACAATTCGTTTCACAGTACAGCCCCAAGAGATTTATACTTGCGACAATACAAGCAAATAGTGTCTCCATTATAGGGGGTCTGGAATAATATGTCAAGTTGTTTGATTGAGGGATATTTCTGTTCAGTCGTGAGGTTCAGGGGGTGTTACTGATTAACGAATTTCCACTTCATCTTCCTCATTTGTATTAATTTGGCCTGGTGTTTTGAACACACCTTTTTGCAACTGGGCATACCCAAAAGCAAGTAACATTAAGGCCAATAAAATGAGAAAAAAAATATCCATTCTTTGACGCCTCGTTTTTAATAATATCGGTGATACAGCTATTAACACTTCAGCCTGACCTGCTTAATTGCAAGGTCAGGCTGCGCTGTCTAGCTTATTAGCCCGTATCAATTATATAGGTTAACAAGGGGGCAGGCATTAGTGAAGGCGCGTAATTGCGCATTTATTCACTAAGCTTTTTGGCCTATTAGAGAGGCATAATTTACGAAACCTGTTTGGCTACCAAAGATTCTTCGGGGGATAAAGAGGAAAAACCATTACGGATCTCAAAGGGGGCCAGGTCTGATTTACGGGGCATAACCAAGCGAACCAGAGTGCCTTCATCTGGTTGTGACTCAACCTCGATGTTACCCCCAAAAAGTTGAGCGCGTTCTTGCAGCCCCATCACCCCAAAACTACCGCTGGTGGCAAAATCCGTAATTGAAGCGGGCACAGTAAATCCACGCCCGTTATCTTCAACGGTTAAAACAATTTGGTTATTGGTAAATTGCGCTAACACCGTCACTTCCGTGGCATGAGCATGCTTTTTGACATTGTTTAGGGCTTCTTGCAAGATGCGGTAAATCGCCACTTCCATATCGGCCGGCAACCCATCCGGCGTTCCCTCGACTGTGAAATCTACATCAATCCCTTCACTTTGAGCCAGTTGATTAACCAGATATTGCATGGCCGCCACCAGCCCCAAATCTTCCAAAGCCAGGGGACGCAGATCGCGGCTAAATTGGCGCACACTGGCAATGGCCCCGGTGACCATCGTTCTTAACTCGTTCAGCCGGGTACGGGCCTCGATAGGGTCATCCAACATCCCTTTAATCAACTCAATGCGCTGACCAATAGCAATCAGGGATTGGACGGTATCATCATGCAATTCACGAGCAATTCTTTTTCGCTCTTCTTCTTGAGACTGGGTGATATCGGCCACATACTGCCTGACGCCGGCGCGATATTTTCGAATCTGCCCGACCATTTCATTAAACGCCATGCCCAGCTCTCGAATTTCTTTAATGCGACTGAGCATTACCTGGGCATCGTAATCACCGGCGGTCACTTGACGAGTTTGGATGACCAGATTTTGAATCGGGTCGGTAACGGCCTGGACGCCCAGCGATACAAAGGCCGCTACGGTGATTAAACCTACAACTAAAACCACCACAATAGGCTGTAAGGCGCTTTGCGCCGGCTGCACTACCTGCGCCCATGGTTCGCCAATAACCAATCCCCAGCCGGGGACTTGCACCACAGCGTATCCTTCGACGGTGTTCGGCTGTCCGTTTTCACGGCTGGTTATAGCGCCGGTCCGACTCCCTTGTTGAAGTTGTTTGACGGCCTCACGGCTGCTGAAATCTGTGCCAATAAGGCGGGAATCGGGGTGATAAATCAAGCGCCCCTGGCGGTCTACCAGATAGGCCGTACCCTCTTCCCCCACCCTTAATTTTTGGATCTCCTGGCCTAGGCGTTGAAAACTCAAATAGAATCTGCCGGCAATCACCCCCACAAATTGACCGTTAGGTTTTTCGATGGGGACGGCGATAACAATAATATCTTCGCCCGAACCGGGTTCTTTAATGATGTCGGAAAAGGTTGAGGTGCGTAGGGCAGAAGTCTCCCTAAAGTAAGGCTCTTGCGAAAAATCTTGCCCAATAAGATCGGGTCGAAATGGTTCGGTAACGCTGACAAAACCCTTTTCGTCCAGAATAATAATACCGCCGTCATTGGTAAAATCTGCGACCAGGTCGGGGGCCAATTTTAGTAAATCTCGTTGGACAGTGGGCTCGCCCGATTGCATTTGGGTTTGGTTGGCTAGAGTCCGTAAGCCGCGCACAAAGGCCTCGATACTTTCCGACAGCCGCTCGGCGGAGACGCTGGCTAACTCCTGATCCCGGCTTTCGGCCAACGATTGGGAAATCTGCTGGTAGGCCAAAAAAGTTACCCCCACGCTCAGAATAAGCATCAGTGACAGGAGCAGGATGGTTAATAAAATGGCCTGCGCCCGGAGTTCGGTAATCCAAGCTCTTAACCCGTATAAGTGAGAACGAGCCACCTCAGTTTTGATCCTTGGCTTCACGGCAGGTCATCCTTCAGGAAAGGCTCACCCAATCTCTGAGCTTCCCGCAACGCGGTCGCCGGCTCGGTACCATAAAAGGATTTTTTAACGGCATCCGCAAAAGCTTGCTCAGCTTCGGGAAAGCGGTCCAGGCGATAGGGTCGAACGGCGTCAAGTTGGTTAAAAAATGGAATCAACAACAGGTTTTCGGCAAAATAGGGCGAGGTTTGTAGCCATGTTTTGGCCGGATATCGCCCCAAACGGCGAGCCATAGGAATAGCATAACGGTCGCTGGTAACCCATTTAATAAATTCAAAGGCAACTTCCTGATGGCGCGCGCCTCGAGGAATAAACAAACCGCTGCTCCCCAGCACCGAAGCGGCATTATCGGCGGCTGGGGTTTTGGGTAATTGAGCCACCCCCAGCGGAAAATGAGGATCGGTTGATTGAATAAGGTGAATATCTCCCGGTCCGCCCAGGTACATCGAGATTTGACCTTTCAAAAATTGTTTGCGCGGGTCTTCGTAATCGCGGGGACGGGTGGTAGGGCGTTGGCCGTAGCCAGCTTCGGCCATTTGGGTTAAAAAGCGTAAAGCATCAATATTGTTGCGGGAGTCCAGCGTTAAATTAAACCCTGTTTCCGGTGTGCCAACCAGTAAATCACCGCCGGCATCAGCCATCCAGGCATAGACATGCCAGGGGTCCGAAGTTAACCCCAAACCAAAACGTTTTTCAGCAGGATTGGTCAAAATAGCGGCTGCTTTTTCAAAAGCGGCCAAATCGTAGTTGGCGTCCGGGTAGGGTAAAGCAGCTTCATCAAAATGGCGACGATTGTAGAGCAAAACCAGGGTATAAATATCCAGGGGCACGCCATAAAGGGTATCGCGCCATGTCACCTCTTCCATCGCTGAGGGCAAAAATTGGCTGCGGGCTTGTGGGTCTATTTTTTCCCACTCCTGCCAGGGTTGGGTCAAAGGTTCGGCCAGGCCCCGTCCGGCCATAGCGTAGACATGCCCCTGGACTACATCGGGCGGCGTGCCTACCTGAAGGGCCCGGGTTATCTTTTGAGGAATACTTTCGCGCACAAAAGATTGGATATCAACCTTGACCTGGGGATAGGCGTCTTCAAAATCCTGAGCAATTTCTTCAAAGAGGCTGTCATTTTTGGTAAAATCAAGGTCCAGCCACACCTCAAGCGTAATCTGTTCCTGGGGAATATTGGGGTTAACCGCGGGGGGTTGTCCGACAAATGGCTCGTCAATTTTTTCAACTGCCGCCGAAGTGGGTGGAGAACTGCAAGCAACCAGGATTAAAAAAATGACCAGCCAGGCAACAACTTTAGTCATTCCCTTTGCCTGTGATAATCCACCCCTTGCGCACGGCATACATCACCGCTTCGGTTCGGGAACTGACACCCAATTTAGAGAAAATATTTGAAAGATGGGCCTGCACGGTGCGATCACTAATGAACAGGTTTTTACCAATCTGTTTGTTGCTCAAGCCTTCGCCCACCAATTGCAGAATGCCCAATTCGCGCTCGGTCAATCCATCATACTGATCCTGTCCCCCGGATAAAATATCAGGCAAACTTTTGCCGCTGGTAAATTGGGCTACTACTTTACCCGCTACGGTGGGGGCCAGGGCCGATTGGCCGGCGGCCACCGTTCGAATGGCCCGGACTAATTCATCAATCTCGGCTGTTTTTAATAAATAGCCATTGGCCCCCGCTTGCAGCAGGGCAAAAACATATTCGTCATCGTCGTGAGCGGTTAGCACCAGCACATTTACCCCCGGACATTCGGCCTTAATCCGGCGAGTTGCCTCTACCCCCGACATTTTGGGCATGCGTACATCCATTACCACCACATCAGGCTGGAGTTCATGGGCCAGTCGAACCACTTCCTCGCCATCGGCGGCTTCGCCGGTGATCTGAAAATCCGGCTGGCGCTCCAATAATTCACGGGTGCCAGAACGCACTACAGCGTGGTCGTCGGCCAGCAGCAGCCTGATCCGTTTGGGTTGGTCTAAGGGGGTCACACTCATAATTTTCTATCCCTTTGTCTCTACGGTAATTTGTTTCCACCCTGATTATACCACCTTCGGAAAAGGTGACAAAAGCATGTGGCAACTTGAAAAAGGTTCGAGATTTTGTAAAAACTCGTTCTTTTTGTATGATGTAGAAATAATTCGCGCCACTTTTAGCAACCTACAAAAATTAGCCCAGGGATAAGAATGAATCATCTCGACAAACCCAAAATCGGCAATATTAATGTTCAGCGGACGCTTTACCAGGGCGAACCGGTGTTTGTAATTCAGGATCGCTTCAAGCTAACCGAAGCGGCTATTGTACTGCCGCAAGTGTTAGGGCCTTTAGTGCTGCTGTGCGATGGAACAAATACCCTGCCGGAAATCAAGGCCGCTCTGGAAATCCGGTATGGTCTGCCGCTGCCTGAAGCCACCATCGAAACGATGGTGGCTCAATTCGACCAGGCGCTCCTCCTGGAAGGAGGCGCCTTTGAGCAGGCCAGGCAGCAGGCCGTAACCCAATACCGGGCCGCTCCTTTCCGCCCGCCGGCGTTGGCCGGCGCTTCCTACCCCGCCGACCCGACTGCCTTACGCCGAATGTTGCAAGGCTACCTGGACCAGGTTGATAAGGTTCCGGTCGTTTCGCCGGCCAGCCGGGCGATCATCAGCCCGCATATTGATTATCAGCGGGGCGGTCTGACCTATGCTCAAGTCTGGGCCAGCGCCGCCGAAGCAGTCCAACAAGCTGAGTTCGTCATTATCCTGGCCACCGATCATAACGGCGCTCAGCCGGGCGCGCTTAGTTTAACCTGTCAAAATTATGCTTCTCCGTTGGGGGTGATGCCCACAGATACAGCCCTGGTTGAACGGCTGGCTCAGGAGTTGGGGCCGGAAAACATTTTTGCTGGGGAGTTGCTGCACCGCGAAGAATGGTCTATTGAATTGGTGCTGGTTTGGCTGCAATATCTGCGCGGTGAAAAGCCCTGCCCGGTTTTGCCCGTTCTGTGCGGCTCATTTTTCCATTTTATGGTGGGTCAGGCCAACATTAACGCCGAACCTAAATTTGACATCTTTCTTGACATCTTGCGCCAAGAGATGAGCCAGCGTCGAACCCTGATTGTTGCTTCGGGGGACCTGGCTCATATGGGGCCAGCCTTCGATGGACCCCCGCTTGATGCAGCCGGGTACGCGCAAATGAAAGTGGATGATGCTGTTCTAATGGAGACGCTGGGCCAGGGCAAGGCCAATGCCTTCTTTGAGCTGATGAAAGGCGGACAGTACGAACGCAACGTTTGCGGCCTGTCACCTTTCTATTTTACCCTCAGCGCCCTCGGTCAAAGCCGGGGCCAGGTTATTGCCTATGATCGCTGTCCGGCGGATAACCGCAATACCTCGTTTGTTTCAATTTGTGGCATGGTCTTAGAGTAGCAGCTTATGGCAACGCCTCGGCGGAGGAAGCATCGTTATTATCCCGCTCAACCACCCCAAACTCTTGCGCCTGCTTCCTCGGAGCAACATCGGACGCTCATCTTCTGCAAACCCTACAAGGTATTGAGCAGTTTTACCGACCCCGAGGGACATGCCACCTTGAGTGATTACATCCAGGCGCCGGGAGTTTATGCTGCCGGACGATTAGACTATGACAGCGAAGGGCTGCTGATCCTCACCTCGGATGGGCAGTTGGCTCATCGGATTACCCATCCCAAATACAAACTCACCAAAATTTATTGGGTGCAAGTAGAGAATATCCCTACCGAAGCAGCTTTGAACCAACTCCGCCAGGGAGTTGTCATTCAAGGTCAACGGACTCGCCCGGCGGAAGTAAAACTCCTCCCCGGTCAGCCGGATATTTTTCCTCGCTCCGAACCCATCCGCTATCGCCCGACCATTCCTACGGCCTGGTTAGAAATCCGGCTGCGGGAAGGTCGCAAACGGCAGATCCGGCGGATGACAGCGGCCATAGACCATCCTACCCTGCGGCTAATCCGCATTGCCATCGGCCCGCTGACCCTTGGCTCACTTACCCCCGGCCAGTGGCGTGATTTGACCAGGACCGAATTAAAATTGTTGCAGCAACTTTTAAGTTATACCCAACGCATTTCAAAATTTCCGTAGCTGACGCATCCCTATGCATCAGCGGACGGCATAGGGATGCCGTCCTACAGAAATTTTTAGCGTGTTTAGTATAGTTTCCCCGTAGTTTGCCCCCCAAAAAAGAAAAACCCCATGATTTTGGGCTGACACCCAGGCCCGGTTGAGATTACAATATCTGTAATTTCAATACCTACCTGGATCAGTCCTATGCACCTCCGATTACCCTCTTCAATTCGTACAGTTTTGACGCTCATTTGTTTGAGTTGTAGTCTAAATCTAGTTATGGTTAGCACAGCTATGGGCCATCAAACCAACAATGAGTCTGGCTCTAACCAACCCAACCGGGTTTCCGCTAAAACTCAGGTTGATGCGTTTATTCTAATGACAAGCAGTAATCAAACACAGCTAACCCAAATACTAAATTCGATCAAACTTAATGGAGGACAACCCATCCATACCCTGCCCTATCAGGCAATAATCGCTCGGGTACCGGCAGAACTGCTTGTGCAACTCAAAAATTTACCTGGAGTTGCCGGCATTTTTACCCAGGCTGTTGAGTTAGCCACAATGGATATTTATGGCCCTGCTGTGCGTGGTTTTGCCGCTGCCTGGAACAGTTTGGTAATGCCTCAGGCTGTGGTTTCAAACGAAAATTTGTTACCCCAAGCGCACCCCGATGATCCACACGATGCCTTGACAGCCCCCGATATGCCCTCGATTCAGACACTGAGGGTTTCCGGTGGTGTTTCTATTAAACCGGGTTATTATCAAACCAGCGAATATATGGCGGGTTCGGTAGCCGTCGGCATTGTCCTGATCGAAAGTGATGGCAGTGTAGATCCTTCGACCGAAAATTGGACCTCAGATGAGAAACAGCTTGTTTTCAATGAACTGATGGCTGCACTTAATTGGTGGGCCAAATTAGAACCCAGAGCGCATTTAAGCTTTGTTTACGACGATCATTTTTCTAACCCCCTACCCAGCAGTTATGAACCGATTACCCGAAGTATGATCGATCAGCAGTACTGGATAAGCGATGCCATGAGCGCCCTGGGATATAATGCCCCCTCTTATTTTACCCGTGTCCGCGATTACAATAATGCCCTGCGGACTGTCTATCAAACTGATTGGGCTTTCACCGTTTTTGTTGTTGACAGCTCTGCTGACAATGATCATCGGTTTAAGGATAATTATTTTGCCTATGCCTATTTGGGTGGCCCCTTTATGGTGATGACTTACGGTAATAACGGCTATGGGCCAAACAATATGGATGCCGTTGCCGCCCATGAGATTGGACACATTTTCCATGCACTCGATCAGTATTCCGGGGCTGTGCAGGATTGCACACGCCGTTCAGGTTATTTATATGTGGAAAATTTTAACAGTCAATACGGCACCTGTCCATCGAATGTCAACAGCATTATGCGCGGTCAGGTCTATCCTTATACAACCAAGGCGATTGATCCCTATGCCGCCGGACAAATCGGCTGGCGCGATAGTGATAAAGACAACATTTTCGATCCTTTAGATGTAGAATTGAGTATATCCCTGGATGAAGTTATCAAAAGCGATCAGCGCCTTGTTGCCAGCGGTGTAGCTGATATTTCGCCATATCCCTCCCTTAACCCGTACCGCGCCAGCACCACAATCAATACCATCACCCAGGTTAAATATCGTTTGAATTATGGGAATTGGCGGCAAGCTATAGCCAACGACAATGCCTTTGATGAAACCTTTGAAGAATATAGCTTTACCTCTCCCCCTCTTGCGACCGGGTTACATATTTTAGAGGTAGCTGCCTTTGATTCTGCCGGTAACATCTCCAATAACTTTGCCACCGAAACTTTACTCTTTCCCGATCCTTTAGACCCCGGTCCCAATACCGATCTCTATCTTCCCAATAAGACAATTACTAATCAAGCGGTCACTGTCAATGGTATTGCTTACCATAGTCAGGAAGGTTCGATTGTTCAAGTAGAATATCGAATAAATGGTGGCCTGTGGCAGCCGGCTCAAGCTCAGGACGGTGTGTTCAACAGCAATTATGAACCGTTTGCCTTAACTCTTGATTTAACTGAAGCAGGAGTATATGTCATTGAAACTTTTGCTACTGACACACTTGGCAACAATGAAATCATTTTTGCCCGGCGCGAAATTCAAGTTGCTCAACCTCAAGCTGCTCATATCTTTTTACCTATTGTAACCAACGGGAGGTAAAAGTATCATGGCGCTCAGCTCGGGCAACCGATGAATAAACAAACCCGTTTCAAGGGGGCAACCCCTTCCATTTTGAAGCATGTAGATATATAATGAAAGAAAGTAAACACAAATGTGGACATTTTTTGATCAGGTTAAATATACTGTGAGCAGTGTTGAGGAAGTACAACATAAAGAAATGCAAGCATTGACTCAAAGGTTGAACCGTGATCTTATCACGCTTGCCGCTTCGCTAAAAGGCCGGCTTTCTCCCCGTGAAGAAGATACCCTGGCCAACCTCTTTCAGGTTCAAATGAATCTGCAAGCTCTCCTCAATGAAGCCTCGCCAAAACCCAATAACCTCCCTTCGGGTGCGCTGCCCTCTGCTGATCAATCCAGGGATGCTGATAGCATTGCCTACGCTCAAGCGCTACAATATGCCCGCGATTTTGTAAAAGCGATGCGTCAAAAGAAGGAGCATCAGCGCCGTTTAGAGTTAACCTCACAGCAGCTTATCCGGGCCGAGAAACTGGCTACTATAGGCCAGGTGGCTGCTACTGTTGCTCATGAATTAAATAATATTCTTACCCCCTTGCTTATGTATGCCAAGTTAATTTACAAAGAAACTACGGGCGATGGAAATTCCGAAGTGGCTGAATTTGCCAGTCAGATCACCAAGATTGCTAATCGTGCTTCTGATATGTTAAGACAACTGGTTGATGCTTCACGGAACGAGTCGGCCATAACCCTTCCTGTAGATATAGTAAAAGTTATCAATAACGCGTTGACTTTACTTGCCCCCCGGATGAGCAATCAAAATATTAACTTTAAGCTAAGATATTCTGATCATCTACCCCTGGTGATGGCAAATCCCGGTCAAATAGAACAAGTTTTTATCAACATCGCTCTTAACGCCTGCGATGCTATGGCCGAGGGCGGTACTTTTACCGTTACGATTACCCCCGAAGTGGGTCAAACCAACTTTGAAGCGTCCCACCACTTTATCAATGTATATTTAAGCGACACGGGTGAAGGCATTGCCAAAGAACATTTGAGTCAAGTTTTTGATCCTTTTTTTACTACCAAAGCCAGGGGAGCCGGCGCGGGTCTCGGCCTGTTTGTTAGTTATCTGATTATTAACCAGCATAATGGTGTGATTGAAGTTGAAAGCGAGCAGGGGGTAGGCACAACCTTTTTAGTCAAACTACCAATAGCCAATAGGGACGAGAACTAATGTTTCCAATTAAAGTATTTATCATAGATGACGATTTTTATGTGCGTCAAGCAACTACCAGCTTATTAACCAAAGATGAACGTACCGAGGTTGTTGGTTCAGCCGCGAGTATTGCCGAAGCCGACGAAGAATTAAAAATTTCTTACCCGGATATAATCCTGTTAGATTTGGATTTTAAACACACTGGCGAAAATGGTATAGACGCTATTGCGTCGCTTAAAACAGCCCTACCCAAAACCAGCATCCTCATTTTTTCCGCAAGCCGGGATGAGAATCTGGTTATCGAAACAATGAAGGCGGGAGCTGACGGCTATATTTGGAAAAATGATGCAGCCGAAGGTTTGGGCAGTGCTATAGAACGGGTTAAAGAAGGAAATTTTGTCATTACCGAGTCCATCGCCCGCCTGATTTACGGTAAAATTACGGGACTGATTGGTGAACGAGCTGCTGAAATATTGCCGGAGAGCAAACGCTACTTTGATTTGACCAAACGGGTTGAGCAGGTGATGAAACTCTTTTGCATTGATGGCATGACCGCCGGTGAAATTGCCGATACTTTCCACATCTCTGAATATACTGTACGAGGGTATATTAAAACCGGCTATGAAATTGTAGGCGCTACCAGTCGGCGTGAGGCTTTTCAAAAGCTGGTTGCCCGAGCCGACGAATAATCATAAATTAAGCAGGGCTGAAATCAACAAATTATACCCAGATCCAATTTTTCACCGTAGCTGGCGCATCCCTATGCGTCAGCGGGCGGCATAGGGATGCCCCCCTACGGGAAATTTGGATCCACTGATACCAGTTATTTAGAAGGCCAGGTTCACGTACAAGGAGCAATTAAATGGTAGACGACAAACAACTTGAAGCGCAACAAGCTTATGCCCAGGCTCAAGCTTATGGTAGAGACCTGGCCCGGCTTTACGCTTTGGAAAAAGAGCGGCGTAAAAATTTAGAAGTAACTTCTCAAAAATTACAGGCAATCTTCGATACAGTTCCGACCGGGTTGGCTGTGGTAGACCATGATTTAATTCTCACTGAGGTAAACCCTCGTTTTCTAGCTTTATTTGAGCAAAAGCCTGATTGTGTTGGCCAGTCGTTATCCAATCTTTTACCTACCGAAACTCTGCTTAAAAGCATGAGTTTGCTATCTAAAGGGTTAGACAAACAAAACAGCGTCGAGATTCAGACAACCAAGCCGGTTAGCCGAACCTTGTTAATTAATTTTTCGCCTCTGGATAATAAACAAGGTTGGATCTTGGTTTTTCATGATTTAACCGAACGCCAGCGTTTAGAAGGCTTAAAAAGTGAGTTTATCAACATTGCTGCTCACGAATTGCGAACGCCTCTAGCCGGAGTTATGGGCTTTGTCTCCGTTCTAAAAGAAGATTTAAAGGACTCAGACAATCCTATTGCCGCCGAAATTATGGACTTGATTTTGCAATCAACTGATCGCTTAAAAAGTATTATTGATGAGTTAGTAGATTTTGCCGCGACCCAACGTCTAACGACAGATAGCCTGCATGTAACCGATATTGATCTTGGCCGATTGTTGCAAAAGTGCGTTACCATTTTACAGCCGCAAATCACAACAAAAGGTTTGAGTTATCAATTTGATTTACCCAACGAGGCCATAATTGTTCAAGGTGATCAACGTATTCTGACTGAGGTTATTTACCAACTTTTAGAAAATGCAGTTAAATTTAACAAACCCCAGGGCAAAATCTTGGTAAGAGTCTATGGCCTGTCTACGGCCACTTCAACCCATGAAGCTCACGGAGAAAAAGGGATTATTATTGAAATCGAAGATACCGGTATCGGGATTCCCCAAACTGAACTTGATAAAATCTTCGACAAATTTTATCAGGTCGAAGAGCACTTGATTCGGGGTGTGGGCGGGTTAGGTCTGGGTTTAAATATCGCTCAACGGGGCGTAGAACGGCATGGGGGTCAACTTTGGGTTACCAGTCAACTGGGCCAGGGCAGCACTTTTCGGGTCATGCTTCCTGTTCTCACCGAATCCTTCAGTACGTCCATTGATAATCGCCTTGATGTAATCCACCAGCAAATGCTGGTTTATGCCCAAGATATGGCTCGCGCTGTCACGGCTGAACGGAAATTGAGCAAAAAAATGGAGCAAATTAACAGCCTTAGCGCAAACTTGGCTAAAGAGCTAAACCAACTGGCCGCCCTTCAACCAGGCACCACAGCTTATAACCAAACCTTTGAACAAACCCAAAAGATTGCTCAGGCGTTAACAAGTTTATCGGATTAGTAGCTGCTCCTCTTTGTTTCTCCATGAAGCATATCTATGAGGCAAAATATCCTGCCCCATTTATAAAAAATTTTCACTCTCAGGGATTTCAGGCATGTCATTTAGACCAAAAAGAGAATTTCCCAGGACTTACTTTTGCCCAAGATATCACTGGCGAAAAGTGGATTTTATTTATCAATTTGTCCAATCAAACCACTTTTACTGGTTAAGCTCTGGGAATTTCTCGGCCTGTGGCCTCGAAATGACATAAGACTGAAATGGCAGAGATAAAAAGTTTAGTTATTTCCGACAGTGAATTTGTGGCAGCCTTAAGTGATATTGCTGCTGCCCTCAATAGCGCCCTCAATCTAGATGAACTTCTGGAATGTATTCTGGCTAATGTTGGACGAGTTGTGCCACACGATACTGCCGATATTATGCTCCTTGAGGATAATACTATTTATGTGGCCGGCAACCGAGGCTATCTGGAGCACGGCCAGGCTTCAATACTGGGCCTGCGCTTCTCCCTGGCTGAGATACCTAATCTCCACAAAATAGCCAAAACCGGCCAACCTCTTATCATTGCCGATACACATCTCTATCCTGATTGGGTTGACATTCCTTCGACTCGTTGGATCCGTTCCTATGTGGGCACGCCCATTCGCCTGCGGAACCAGGTAGTTGGCTTTCTTAACTTAACCAGTAGTCAACCTGGCTTTTATGCTCATGCGGATGCGCAACGTTTGCAAGCTTTTGCCGACCAGGCCGGCATTGCCATAGGCAACACCCGTCTGCTAGAAGCCGAGCGAGAACAACGCGAGTTGGCTGAAGCTCTGCGTGAAGTAGGCGCAACCTTGAGCGCCACCCTCGACTTTGATCTCGTTCTCGACCGGCTCCTGGACCAGGTGGCGCACATAGCGCCTTACGATACCGGCAACGTCTTTTTGGTCGAACAGGGGGTAGCCCGCGTGGTCCGCACGCGAGGCCATGAGAAATTCGGAGCAGACCTGGCCAAAGCGGCTGCATCTCTTAGCTTTGAACTGGCCGCAACACCGAATTTGCGGCGTATGGCTGAAAGCAAAGAACCGCTGGTTATCTCCGATACCTCAACTGATCCTACCTGGATAAAAGGGGTAGAGTGGGCCCATGTTCGTTCATGGGTCGGCGCGCCCATTGTAGCTCAAGGCCAGGTAATCGCCTTTTTCTCGTTGGATAAAACTGAACCCAATTTTTACCAGGTTAAACACGCTAAACATATGGCCGTTTTTGCCAGCCAGGCGGCCTTGGCCCTGGAAAACGCTCGCCTCTTTGCCGCCGAAGCCAGCCGCCGGCGTGAAGCCGAAACCTTACGAGAGGCCGCTGCTGCACTCACCTCGGCCCTTGATCTTGAACAAGTTCTGGATAACATCCTGACTCATCTGGAACAAGTTATCCCTTACCATAGCGCCTGTGTTTTCTTATTAGAGGGGGACCACCTGCGCGCCGTCGCGGGTAGAGGACTGGCCTCCCCAGATCTAATACACCAGATTATTCCACTAGCCACGAATGATCCTTTTGTGGAAAAACTACAACGCACCCAACGCCCCATTTGCTTGCCCGATGCTCAGGCTGAACCTCACTTTAAGCGGTGGGGAAACACCGATTATGTGCGGGGGTGGATGGCTGTACCCTTGCTCGTACGCGGACAGTTCATCGGCTATGTCACGCTCGATAGCCGGCGGGTGGACGCATACAACGAAACCCAGGCAGACCTGGCCCAAGCGTTTGCCAATCAGGCGGCGATGGCGATTGAGAACGCCCGGCTCTATACCGAAACCCGGCGACGACTGGAAGAGCAAAAGGCCCTGCGCGAAGCGGGCGCTATCATCTCCTCCTCTTTAGAACTAGAGACGGTGTTAAAGCGTATTGCCGAGCAGATGGGCAAAATAGTCAATGCCACCAGTGTCTATATTTGTGGTCTCGACCCAAAAACAATGGTCTCAACGCTGCTGGCTGAGTACTTTGGCCCGGCTGCCCAGGTTCAGGAAGCTGTTTCTGAACTGGGCTTTACTTATGACTTACCGCATGAATTCCCCGAAATGAGCGCTGCCTTACAGGCAGGACAGTCCAGCCTTTTTCATTTAAGCGATCCGGACCTGAGCGAGGTGATGCAAAGCTATATGCGGCAGCAGGGTGTGCAAACAATCCTAGACATCCCCCTCCAAATTGGCGGGCAGACAATTGCCTACGCCGAGTTATGGGACAGCCGGCAGCGAGACTTCACGGCTGACGAAATAGCTTTATGCCAAGATATTGCCCAGCGGGCCGCCGTTGCCATCCAAAACGTGCAGTTGTATGAGCAAGCCCAACGTTATGCGGCTGAATTGGAACTACGCGTGGCCGAGCGCACCTTTGAACTTGAAGTACTCTATCAACTGACTCAAGCCCTGGGTGAGGCTACTCAACTCAACGATATTATTCGGCTTATTTTAATTCACTTATACCAAGCTATTCCTCACGATGTAGCAGCCAGTCTTTTGGTCAACAACTCAAACGGCGCCTTAGTTATTCAGAGCCAACGTCCCCTTGACAGGCAAGTTGAGGCCAATATTCAAGAAATAATGGAGGTTGTGCTCAACCGCCCTTTAGCCCATGCGGTGGAGGTCCGGCGTATTCAGTCCAGAGTCGAGTCGCCGCCACACCTGCCCCTGCAAGATTTGGCCTCGATTATGCAAGTGCCCATTGTTATTGATGAAACACCTGTAGGCTTACTTTTTGTAGGAGCCGAGCAGCCCAATCAATTCAACCTGGAGCAAGTGCGTCTGCTGCGGACCATAGCTAACCAGGCCGCCGAGTCCATCCAACGCCTCCAGCGGCTTTTGGCCGCCGAGTACCAGCGATTAGAAAGTTTGGTGGCCCACTTGCCCGACGGCATTGTTTTACTCAACGCGGAGCGACGGATAGTTCTGCTCAACCCGGCTGCCCAAAAATTTTTGAATGCCCTAACCCCCGTATCTATGGGTGATCAACTCATTTATTTGGGCGACCAAACTATTGAGGCCATGATAGCCCCTCCTGCCCTCGGCTTGCCGCAAGAAATAGAAACAACAAGTTATCCACGCCGTATATTTGAAATTATCACTATGCCCGTAGCCGCTGGGCCTGAAGCAGGCGGCTGGACTTTAGTCATCCGTGACGTGACGACTGAGCGAGCCGTTCAGGAAAGAACGCAGCAACAGGATCGCTTGGTAGCCGTAGGCCAATTAGCCGCCGGAATTGCCCACGATTTCAATAATATTTTGACCAGTATGATTGGCTTTGTTGAATTGGCCCGTATTCATCCTGATCTCCCGCCGATAATTGATGAGGACCTCCGGCGGGTTATCCAACAAGGCCAACGCGCTGCCGCGCTTATCCGCCAAATTTTGGATTTTAGCCGTCAATCTATTAGTGAAAAGCGCCCGCTTGAATTTTCCTCTTTTCTCAAAGAAACTATCAAGCTGTTGGAGCGGACTATTTCAGAGGATATCCGGATTACTTTAGAAATTGAACCAGCCAGTTATGAAGCCTACACCCTTAATGCCGACCCCACCCAAATCCAACAGGTTTTGACAAATTTAGCTGTCAATGCGCGGGATGCTATGCCAATGGGAGGGACGTTGTACTTTCGCCTCAGCCCCATCAAGGTGGAGGCTGATGAGCGTCCACCCTACCCAGAGATGTCACCAGGTTACTGGTTAGCCCTCTCCATTTCAGATACCGGAACGGGCATTTCAGACGAGGCGCTACCCCGGATATTTGAGCCTTTTTTTACTACCAAAGGGGTAGGCAGGGGTACGGGGTTGGGTTTAGCCCAGGTGTATGGTATTATTACCCAACACGAAGGCTATATTGATGTCCAAACAGAGTTAGGGCAGGGCGCCACTTTCACCCTCTATTTGCCCGTAAGCTTACCATTATCACAAACCTTGTCGCCCCTGACCGAAATAGAAACAACTCCTGGACACGGAGAATTGATCCTGCTGGTAGAAGATAATTTAGTGGTGCTCGAAGTTACCCAGGCTATGTTGAAACATCTTGGCTATCAAGTAATAACTGCTACCAATGGGCGGCAGGCTTTAGACCTATACGACGAATACCAGGAGAAGATCGCTTTAGTGCTGACCGACGTAACAATGCCAGAAATGGGGGGAATTGCCTTGGCTCAAAATTTGCAGGCAAAATATCCAGCCGTTAAAGTTATTGCTTTAACCGGCTACCCTCTTGAAGCGGAGACAAAAGATTTGTTAGATCAAGGCATTGTTGATTGGTTGCAAAAACCCTTAAATAGACGCCAGTTGGCCCAAACCATTAGCCAATCCCTTAAAACCGAAACCAAAAGTGTGTTCAGGAGGGAGGATGACTGAAACATTACCTGGCCTCAAGAATAAGCCTGCTCTTCACCCTACCAGCCTCAACCCTGAACCTACACAAACCCAAGACGAACTGAACGACATTACTGCCCCCAAAAAGATTGAGGCAGATTTAGAGCGGCTGCTGGCTACCGAAAGAGAACAGCGCCTCCGGGCCGAAACACTTTCTCAAGTGACGCTGGCTCTAACCGCGCAGACCAGTCCGGCTGCCGTATTGGAAGAAATTCTGCGACAGGTACAGCAGATTGTCCCTTGTAAAAAAGCCACCATTAGGCTCCTCAGCGGTAATATCCTGCGTATCGCTTACAGGCAGGGTGAAAAGGCTTTTGATACGCAACTGGCTTCTGGTCAAGATCAGCCCTTAGCTGAATTTCCGTTTGATGCTGAAGTTGTGCAGTCTCATCAAACTTTAATTATACCCGATACCCGGCAAGAGCCTCGCTGGGTATCCTTGCCCCATACCAGCTGGATTAGGTCGCATCTGGCGGCTCCCATTTGTTTAGGTGATCGTGTTCTGGGCCTGTTAGGGCTAGATGCAGATACACCTGATAAATTTTCAACTGAAGATGCTGAACGTCTCCAGCCCCTGGTCAATGCCGCTGCGATAGCCCTGGAAAATGCTCGCTTACATGAGCAGGCACGACAAGAGTTGGCGGAACGCAAACGGGCTGAAAAGGCGTTGGCCGCTGAACGCAATCTATTACGCACTTTAATTGATAACGTGCCCGATTTTATCTATGTTAAAGATACAGAAGGACGATTTCTGCTCGGCAGCAAAGCCGTAGCTCAGGCCGTTGGAGTACCCACCCCGGATGATCTGGTGGGTAAAACGGATTTTGATTTTCTCAATCGAGAGTTAGCCGAACAATATTATGCGGTTGAACAGAGTGTTATCCAATCGGGCCAGCCTGTTATTAACCACGAAGAGTTGTTTATTTCGCCGAATGACCAAAAACAGGGTTGGTATTCAACCACTACCGTCCCTTTACGTGATAATCAAGACCAAATTGTGGGGATTATGGGCCTCAGTCATGATATCAGCAAACTCAAAGAAACAGAACAAGCCCTTCGCGACAGCCAGGCCCGGCTTAAGTTACTGAACAGCATCTCTACTCAGGTCAATGCCGGTTTATCGGCCAACCAGGTTATCCAACGTACCCTCAATCAAGTGGCCGACTATTTTCCCACCCTCCGAGTAGGCTATTCCACCATTGACAAGCAGGGCAACGCGGTTCAAATCTGCGCTATTGAACCTTCAGGGATGCCCCCTCTGACCAGCATCGCCTTCAATCTGATCACCGCCCCCCATTATTTTGAGCTTTTACGCCGGCATAAACCGGTCATCGTTGAAGATGTCAACCTGGACTCTCGGCTAATTGGGTTAACTGACATCATTACTGCCGGCGGCGTGAAAGCCTTTATTGATATGCCCTTGCACCATTCGGATAACTTGATTGGCGTGCTCTGCCTCGATGCTTCTGAACCACGCCAATGGAGCGCCCATGAGATTACAACGATTACCGAAGTTGCCGAATATCTCTCCATTGCCCTCCAAAATGTTCGCGAGCAGCAAGAACGGGAGCGGGCTGAAGCCGAGTTACGAGCCAGTGAAGAGCGTTTCCGCCTGGTGGTTGACTCGATCAGCGACCATATTTATGTTACCAGGGTAACAGACACAGGTGAACACATCAATCTTTACCTTTCACCTCACGCCGAAGTTTTGACTGGCTATCCTATGGAAAAGTTTATGAATGATTGGCGCTTTTGGCCCTCTACCATCATTCATCCTGATGATAGAGCTGCTGCGGCAGCCCAGGTAGCCCAACAAGAAAAAGGGCGCCACAGCGAAGTGGAATATCGTCTAGTCCGGGCCGATGGTCGAATTATCTGGGTCCGCGATAGCGTCAGGGTTCAGCCAGAAGGGCCATCTTCTAAGATTGTTTATGGATTGGTCAGTGATATAACCGAGCGGAAACAGGCCGAACTGGAGCGAGAATGGCTAACTAATGAACTACGCAACATCAATCAAACCCTTGATGAACGGGTTAGGGCCCGCACGGCTGAACTTCAAGCCATTTTCGATGCCGTAGGTGAAGGTATTTTAGTAACCAACCTGGAGGGCGTGATAGAATATATCAACCCCGCTTTGGAAAAATTGACCGGTTACAGCGCCACAGAAACCATTGGCAAAACACCCCGCATCTGGAAAAGTGAACGGCAAAACCCCATTTTTTACACCCAAATGTGGCAAACTATCCGCACCGGGCAAACGTGGCGAGGCGAGTTGGTCAACAAACGAAAAGATGGCAGCCTATATGATGTTCTTCTAACCATTACCCCTATTCCTGGCCCGGATGGGCAGCCAACAGGCTTTGTAGGTGTTCAAAGTGACATTACCCCCTTCAAAGAAATGGACCGGCTGAAAAGCGAATTTATTTCCATGGCCGCCCATGAATTACGCACCCCTTTAACCTCTATTTTAGGGTTTAGTGAAATTCTATTAACCCGCCCATTGAACGAAGAGCGCCGGAATCGCTACCTTACCTTTATCAATCAGCAGGCGGATGCCTTACGGGCCATTCTTGATGACTTACTTGACCTCTCTCGACTGGAAGCCGGCGAGGGCTTTGAGATCACCGAAGAGTTGGTTGATTTGAGAAAGCTGGCTGAAGAGAGTATCTTCGGCTTTCAAGAAAATCAGCCAGCCCATCGTTATCATCTGGTTGGCCCTAATCGTTGGCCTCAAATAAAAGGAGACGCCGCAAAGCTGGCTCAACTTTTTAAGAATTTACTCAGCAACGCTACCAAATACTCACCTGGGGGCGGAGATATTATTCTGGAGGCTTCAATTGAAGAAGCTTATAATTTACTCCATCTGACCCTAACCGACCAGGGAATTGGCATGACCCCAGAACAAGTGGCCCAGGTTTTCGACCGCTTCTATCGGGCCGATGCCTCCAATACGGCAGTAGGAGGTACTGGGCTGGGTATGACTATTAGCCGCTTGATTGTCGAGCGACACAGAGGTAAAATCTGGATTGAGAGCCAGTATGAAGTTGGGACCACTGTTCATATTCTTTTGCCATTCCGCAACCGGCCTGTTTACATTCTAATCATCGAAGATGATCAAAATCTGCGTGAATTACAACAACGTGTTTTGAAAAGCGAAGGCTTTATAGTTTTGGGGGCCGGAGACGGAGCAGAGGGTCTAAAATTGGCAAACTCCTGCCTGCCCCACCTGATTCTGCTTGATTTGGCTTTGCCAGGGATGACCGGTTTTGAGATTCTGGAACGTCTTCAAACAAATTATTTAACCAAAGATATTCCAGTTATCATCACTTCGGCTATGGATACAGCCACAGAAATAGAAAGAGCCATTCAAAAAGGGGCAGCCGATTATCTGGTAAAACCTTACGGGATGGCTGATTTAACTGTTCGGGTCAATCGAGCGTTGGTAAAATCCAGCGCTCGCATTCAAGCCTCTGTTGAAGGGCTGAACAAATCAATCATCAGTTGATACCCGTAACTACTCAGCTATGTCATTTCGACCGCAGGGAGAAATCCCCGACACCTTACTTTCATAGGTTGCGCCTTGAAGCTTTCTCGACCTTCGGTCTCGAAATGACATGAGCTTGAGCAGTAACAAATTGATTATCATTTTTGACTTATGGAGGAGTAATCCCGGTGAAAAAAATCCTGATTGTAGATGACCAAGTTGAAGTGCGAGAATTAGTTCAAGTCACACTTGAAATCGGTGATTATCAGATTTTATCGGCCGAAAATGGACAGCAAGCAGTTGATATTGCCAGGGTAGAACATCCTGACATTATTTTGCTGGATATCATGATGCCCGGCAGCGATGTGGATGGGCTGGAAGCATGTCGTCTCCTTAAAGCTGATCCGGCCACCGCCGATATCACTATTGTTATGCTTTCGGCCAAAGGACAAGAACTTGATATTGAAACCGGCAAAATCGCCGGGGCTGATGATTACTTTACCAAGCCCTTCAGTCCTATTGCTCTCATTGAAAAGGTTGAATCTGTCATAGGGTGAGTAACCGTTCACTTTAAGTCTAAAATTTATGATTTTGGCGGCGCTACAAGAGTACTATCGTTAAACAGGGAGGTTGGGACACACTTCCTATAGATTTTTGATTTTGGGAATGATATAATAGGCCCAACTTAACTTAATTAACAAGTACCCATTGAGTGAATTAACAACCAAAGCGTAAGGAGGAGGAACTATTATGCCTCGCCAAAAATCAATTAGCAAAGCACTCGAAGTGAGCGGCATGGTTTTAGACCTGGAAAAAGCCAGCTTGAGGAAAAAGGATGGCGAGGTACACCTCACCCCCAAAGAAACTAAACTGATGGCCCTCCTCATGAAGAATGTGGGCAAGGTAGTAAGTCGCAGTGAGTTGATGCAAGAGGTGTGGAACACGGAGTATCTCGGCGACACTCGTACCTTAGATGTACACATTTGCTGGCTGCGTCAAAAAATTGAGGAAAATCCCCGCGTCCCTGAATTTATTCTGACCCGTCGAGGTCAGGGTTATGAATTACGCATTTAAAACTTTTGTTCACTTAAGAAGCCCTACCAGTTTGGTAGGGCTTTTTTCGTTTGGAGTGATAAAGTTTTGAAGGCTTTCATAACCTTAGTAACTTATGAGAGTCAGATTCTTGTACAGTGAGCAAGAAGTTATTACACAGAGAGGCACGGAGAAGTCACAAAGTCCCACAGAGGAATTTTTATCGCTTCTCTGCGTGTCTCTGTGAAATCTCTGCGCAACCCTGTGTTCCTTTTTGGGTCTGGCTCGTCCAGGTTAGGTTAATAAGTGTGTAAATACCCCAGCGCCATACTTTCTTCGGCGCTCATGACCACGCGCAGTAGCTTGTGGGGACATACTTCGGCTACATTGACCACTTTAATATAGTCGGCGTACAGGCTGTCTTGGGGCAATAACAGAGGTAATTTATTGGGACTCTGATTAATGAAATCATAATTAAACAGAATATCGGGATTATCCGGATAAAGGGCCAGGGGATAGATGTTACTCTCAACCAAATCTTGAAAAAAGTGGGTTCCATAAGATAGTTCTGGGGTAAGCCCATTATGCGCCACGGCAATCTCAATGAGCATAGAAGTATTATAAATATCGGCATACGTGACCTTAACTCCCAAATCAATATTTGAACTGCCCCAGCGCCCCGGCCCCATCAAGATGAATTTTTCTCCTTCGAGACGTTTGTTGAGCCGCCCAACAATCCGTGCTATTTCCATACGCACGCTGGTATCGCTAAGCCGGCTGTAGGCCAAAGGGTCAACATAGACGATATATTTAATTTTATCAACCACCCCCGACGGCACCAACCGATTTGCCGTAAAAATCTGATCGGCCACAGCAACATCCCGTGGCAGCGATACATTCTGCGCCCAGTTGTGGTTGCTGAGCGGTCGGCATTGCAACAGAAAAATTTTGAAGTTGGGTTTGGGGTAGCCGGGAATAAACTGTACCGCAAATTCAATATCTATGGGACGTTCATAATAACGATCCAACTTCTTGAGAATCGTTTTCATGAGCTTGACGAAATCGGTATTCTTGAGCAGGTTATCAAAGGTAAGCACCATCTTCTCCGGCGGAATGGCCGTGCCCAGCGAAAAAATAGGCTTTACAAAATCTCCCTCATCAACCGAGGCTAAATACTGCACCCCCGGAAAACTACTGGAGAGTATCTCGCTAACCGGGATTGTTTTAAAGGCATTTTCCTCCAAATCAATCACATCCATAAAACGCTGCGAATATTTGATAATATCGGCCGGCCCGCTCACCGGCCGCAGTTGGGGATGGCTCAGGCCCACCATGCGCGGATAATCCCGATCTACCCGGTCTACGGCGCGGGTTCCCATCCCCAAAACTATCCGCAAAAATCCATCTTCTCGTTTGAGTTTCTTGTTCCAAATAAAGGGATTGGAGCTATAACCCACGCCGGCCACATAAGGAAAGAAATATTTGCCATAACGCTCACCCTGCACTTTTTGAATCAGGATAGCCATGCGCTCATCATAATCGTCCAACTCTTGAATCTGGCGGTAAAACAGCGCATCGGGGCTGAGGATGCTGGCATAAATTTGAATCACCGCCCGAATGAGGGCCGCTAAATTCTCTTCGGGCGTGCCTTGATTGGGCAGAAAAAAGCTGTCATATTTACCGGCAAAAGCGCTGCCAAAGTTATCTTCTAATAGACTCGACGAACGAACAATAATGGGGGATTGACCGATTTCAGCCAGCATTTCCCGCAGTCGCTGAGTAGCATCCTCTGGAAAACGGCCGGCCAGGTAAGCGGCGCGAATCCGAGGATACTGCCGTTCGATTTCCTCTCGAGTCAGATACTTCTGGCTGGTGGTCTGTTCAAAATTATTGATAGTCTTAAAATCATAGTAAACATCACTACCAATAAAGTAGGTTTCGGGCAGGGCCACGTGTTCCTTCAAATCAAGCGCGTCATCCGGGTCAGGGTGGCAGAGAATTTTATAGGCCAGAATCATACCCGCCGATTTACCCCCAATTTTACCCCGCCCAATCTTGCGAGCCATAATCTCTTTCAAATCAAAAATATTGACAAAGTTGCGGGCAATCCGCACAAAGGCCAGTTGATCGCTGACCAGGCTTTTTAGCAGCACCACGATAATCTCTCGCACGTGGTGTTTGACGCTTTCAAACATCTCCGGGGGATAATTGGTATATTTTTCAGCCTGCTCAAACAGCATATACCAGGGGGCCAACTCCGGGTTGAAGGTGAGAATGACTTTATGGGGCTGGCCCACCCTATTCTCGCTGACCGCGGCTTTTACAATTTCTTCAAAGCGGCTAAAGGGCAGGTTATAGGCAAAATAAAAATCGGTCAGGTTATCGCGCACCCGGCTTAAGCGCTTTTGCCAGATCTCTTCCGTTTCTTGATGCAAGGGATCGGTCAGCCCTTCTTGTCGCTGGGTATCAATGGCTTTCCGTTCCACCTCATCCTCCAACATGGTGGGCGTAATAATCCCTTTGACAAAAAGTTCCTGGCGCATCTGGGCGCGAATTTTTTTGGCCAGAATAGGGTAATTGCTGAGGGTGAGGGTCAAATCTAATATTTTAGAAGGCGGTGATGTTGGAATAGGCATGGCTAACATTCCTCATCGGTTGAAACAAAAAAACCCGGCGTCAGTCCGGGCTTTTTTGACAGCAACGAAACCTGAGCTAAGCTTCGGTTTTGGCCGGACTGCTTTCAGCTTTGGTTTCCGCTTTACTTTCAGATTTTGACTCAGCGCCGCTATCCGATTTCTCGCTTTTAGACGAACTGCCGTTGATACTGCTTTTGCTGGCTTTACTGTCGTTGATATAAAAACCACTCCCCTTGAAAACAATCGCCGGGGCGGCCAGAAGCCGCCGCGTTTCGACGTGGCCGTTGGGACAATCGGCTTTAGGCTCATCGCTAAAGCTCTGGCGCTTTTCAAAAGTTACCCCACAGGTTAAACATTCGTATTCATAGATAGGCATCTTGTACTCCTGAGCTCTTTGGAGGCATATCAAAAGTATTATACGGCAAGATTATACACCATTATCGTTAGAATTGCATAAGAAAACCACAAAAATTGAGGGTTTTCTTTCAACTTCACGATTTGTTAGCCGACTCCTCTGCCTCCAGCAGCAGTTCGACCTTCTCGACCACTTCGGCCATTATTTCGGCCAGGTTACCCGTTACCGTGGCCCCTGCCGCCGAGGTATGTCCCCCACCGCCATAGGCCACGGCCAGTTGGTTAATCGCAATACTACCATCACTGCGTAAACTGATTTTTACCTTACTTTTAGAGCTTTGCAAACAAAAAACCACCACCCGCACCCCGCCAATTTCCTGGCCCAGGCTGGCAAAACCATCCAACTCGGAGGCTTTAACCCCGTAAGTCTTTAAAGTGGCTTGATCCAACCCATAATAGGCAATGCGACCCTGGGCTGCTGTTTTGATCGAATCAAGCACATAGCCCTTAAGCCGGACGCGGGCCAAGGGATACTGCTCGTACAATTGGCGATAAATGGCATACGGTTCAGCCCCGGCCCGGAGCAGTTCACCTGTAATCCGGTGGGTGCGAGGGCTGGTTTTAGGAAAACGAAAATTGCCGGTATCGGTGACAATGGCTGCGTATAAAGCCTGAGCCATATGAGCTGATACTTTCCCCCGCATAGTTGTCACCAATTCATAGACCAGTTCAGCGGTGGCCGCTGCCTCGGTATCAATGGCGGCCACATCCACAAAATCGGTAGCGTCGGGATGGTGGTCAATACAAACTTTAAGGGCGTTTGCCTGGGCCAGCGCATCGCCGACCCGCCCCAGCCGTTTCCAGCCGCCCGATGCATCCAAAACAATGATGGCCTCGGCCTTTTTTATCAAAGCATTGTGCTTATTGGGGGAATACTTTTTGATGACTCGCTGGAGATCCAGAAATTGAAAAGCCTCCGGCACAGGGTCGGTGTTGATAATCGTCACCTTTTTGCCCAGGCAGGCCAGGTGCTCGGCCAGGGCCAATTCCGACCCCAGGGCATCACAATCTGGGTTGAGATGCGAGGTCAAGATAAAGGCGCTATGCTGTTCGATGAGGGGGATAATTTTTTGCCACAAAGTGGCCTGATTGTGCCCTAATCTTGAATTTTTGGCAATCTCTACTGGGATAATGAATTTTGATTTTCAAAAACGGTAAGGGTCGCTGGAAGGTTGGAGGGCTGGAAGGCTGATAAGGCGGTATCCAATCTTCCAGCCTTCCAGATGCATTTCTGGATTTGACCATTAAAAATCATTATCCCTGGCGCAGCGAAAACCCACGCTCGGATAGCCATATTCCTCGGCCTGGTGTCCTCGATTGGCAATCCGGGCCTGTTCCAGCGAGTCCACAAAGGAACCACCTCTGACCACTCGCCCGGTTCCTTCACCACGCCGGTTGGTTGGCCCGATGGGGTTGGTTTCATCGGCTACACTGTAATAGTCAACCTTGTACCAATCAAAAACCCATTCGCTGACATTCCCGCCCATGTCCAACACGCCCAGCGGTGACTTATCCGCCGCCTGGCTGCCAACTGCGGCCGCTTTACCCAGCGACGTATCCCCCACATTGACCGGCCCGGAGGCGGCCTCATTACCCCAGGGCCACTGCAACTTGGCTCCGCGCTCCGCATCCCAACCGGCGGCCAATTCCCATTCGGCTTCGGTGGGCAAACGTTTACCACGCCAGGCGCAGTAATGACTTGCTTCCAGCCAGGGGACATTGACCACCGGGTGATTGTCAAAAATAGGGTCGTTAAGATAGTGAGGCTCATCCGCGCTGGAATCCGCAGTGGGTGCGGCGCAAGCCCCGGCGGCCACACACTGCCAGTATTGGCCTACTGTCACCTCGGTGCGGTCTAGCTCAAACGCCGCTAACTTGACCAAGTGGGCCGGGCGCTCATCATCCTCGCCTATTCCGGGGGGACTGCCCATCGTGAAAGTGGCTGCCGGTATGGTGATCATCTCCTCGGCAACGGGGGTGACGCTTACTGCTTGAGCATCGGCAGGCGTGGGGGTTGTTTCCGGTGCTCTGAGCTGCCAAACCAGAATGTCCAGGGGCCGCAGCGTCCAGCCGCGTTGGTCGTCCCATAACTCTACCTCTAGCCAGCGCCAATCCGAGGTACGTCCGGTAATCTTGAGCGAACGCCCTTCGCCAAAACGGGCCAGCAGCGGGGCAGTTTCATCCGGGGCCAGACGCACCAGCAGGATTTGTTTGGTCGGAACGGTCAGGCTGGCGGAAGCGTTAGCCCGGACCATCATAAACACCACGCCCAGGCTAACAGCCACCAATAAGGGAATGGCAAAACAGCCAATCATCATTTGGGTAGTTGGTCGAGGGGCGGGCGGACGAGTTGGGCGAGAAACAGTTTGGGTTTCGGCGGGGAGGTTCATCTTGCGCTTACGACCTGCTCGCCTGTTTTGCTTCAACCGGCAGCAGCGGAATAATCCCTTCCGCCGTGTTCCAGCGCAGCGGCGGCGGCAGACCTTCTAAATCCATGCGCACCTGGCACACGTCAATGCAATCACCGCAAAGAATACACTGGCCAAAACCGCCGTTCATCGAGTCCTTAAAGTCCATTTCGCGGGGCGAAAGGTCCATCGGACAAACTTGAGTACACAGGCCACATTCCACGCAGGCCCGACTGGAATCAAACATGACCCGCAGCGAGTTTTTCTGAGTCACGACGGTCAGGTACATGCCAAAGGGGCAGATACTTTCGCAAAATTTGAAACCCATACGGTGTAAAATGACAAATCCAAGCAGCACCAACAGGCCAAATGTCCCCCACACCCAGGTAAAGTAGGGATGCTGGGGTTGCAGCAATGTCCTCAGATCAATCAGCCAATTCATCACCACCAGGGTGGCTGTTATGGCGAAAATCAGGTTGGCCGCAGCCAGCAGCAGCGCCCGTTGTTTACGGCGGCGCAGGGCGTGATTAATAATCATCCCCAGGCGGTTGAGCAGCCCCCAGGGGCAAATCCAGCCGCACAACAGCCGTCCGATAAGATAATTTTCAAAAAAGTTGATAAAATAAATGCCCAACCACAAAATAACCACTGCTTGCAAAGCAATCGTCATCGAAACCTGGTAGCCGAAGAGCCAGTACTGGTCGTTGGTAAAATCAAGTTTTAGCCAGCGCAGTTCCGGCATGAGCACAAAGGAGATGACCACCAGCGCCTGCACCAGCCAGCGATAGCGGGTGTAGAGGGTGACGGGCTTCCAGTGGGCCAGCCGCACTTTGGGAATTTTCGTTTCTTTAAAAGTTGGGTAATCAAAAAAAGCGGGTTTAGCCATGCTCAAGTTTCCCCTTATCTAAACTGGCTCTGATTATAGGTTGGGCAGGGGTCAATTGGGTAGTGAGAGATGTCACCTTTTGTCGGGAGGTATATCACACAGATGGCGGCCCGGCCATAATCGCGGTGATGGTCAAAACCGTGATGATCAGGATAGCCAGCGCCACCACCACCACCATGATGGTGGCTATGCTATTGTCGCGGTCTCGGTCTTCGGGGTTTGACATGGTTCATCTGCCATCGGCCTGGCTCTGGTCTGGCGCACCCGCACTACCAGTAAAACCAGGCCCGCCAGAGTTAAGAGACCCAGTCCATTTCTGATCCAACTGACTTTCTCAAAGGAGTCTTGCCATTCAATCATCAGGCTGGCTTTATCGGCCCCGGTAATGCCGGTGACTTCAGCCAGGGTAGCGGTGGCGGGCTGCCACTCGCCTTGCACCGTAACCAGGTCGCCGGGACGGAAGCCGGTGAGAGTCAGCTCCCCTTGGGTAATGGCGTGCAGTTCATGCTGGATGATGCGCTCGCGGGTGAGGCTGGGGTCAATCTTGATTTGGCCGTCGTTTAAACTCATTTCAAATTCTGGAAAAACCAGAGGAAATTCTTCGCCAAAGCGAACTTCTCGACCTTCGGTCGGACGTTCCTGAAAGATGAGCAACTTTGAACTGGGGACATCGGGAGGCGATACAGCAATCTGGCCGCGCACCATAATCACCTGGCCGGCAGGAATTGTCTCCAATTGGGCCAGACTTGTAACTTCGGGGATGTTTTGATACGCTTGGAACTGGCTGTTTACCTGGCTATAAGCCATCTGGCTGCCCAAAAAGAAAACCAGCATAATGGGCATCGAAAAAATCAACAAGCCGGTTAACCACCCATTTTTACCGATCAACTTAATCATAAACTTCAATCCTATCCATCAAACTACCTTCTTCCAATCTTCCATTTACTATCTTCTATCCTCTATCCTCTATCTTCTATCCTCTATTCTTCGTCACTTCCATCTGGCGCAACAGGCGCACGGCTGAAAAGGTAAATCAGCCAGCCCATCCCCAGCAGCCCGACCAGCGCCACCAGCCCCATCAACCCGGCCACCCACAGCGGCACACCGCCCAGCACTTCGTTGAGGGGCGTAATCAGGGCCACATTGGTTACATTGCGAATGGTGGAATAGCTAAAAATAGCCGTCAGCGCAATAAGGAGGGGCAACAGCTCAATCAGTGTTTTCAGCGGCCAGCGGGGTCGAGTTTTTTCCCCCTCGGCCACAGGCAGATTTGAATTATTCGTATTCATAACTCCAATTCTCCGGCTCGCTCTGAGAAGAGTCCCGTTTAGACCAGGCCAGCCACATCCAGACCAGCCAGATAACCATGACCGGGATCATGACCACCGTCGAGAGGCTAATCAGCCAAATCAGGCCGGAGTTCAAATCGGGGTTGACTGCAAAAACCTGGCTCAACACGCCATCGGCAAAATTTTGCCTGGTAAAAAGGCTGATGGCAATGAGCGCCGGCATGGTAAACATGCCGATAATGCCCCACACAATAATTTGCTTGGTCGAGAGGCCGGTGGGACGCTGCTCGCCGCGCGGCCCGATGACACAAGCAGCGCCTTTAACCGGCTGAGGGCCGCGCACCACCCAAATCATAAAGGCCAGCACAAAATAGAACGAGAAGGCTACCGCCAGCACCGTTTCAATCGAACTGTAATGGGTCGAAATAAATCCACCCACCACTGTCCCCGCCGTCAAGCTGGCAATGGCCGCCATGCTCAAGGGCAGGTGACACGGACAGAAAATCAGAGCCGAAATAGGCCAGAAGTTTTGCTTGAGGGCCAGCCAAAATTTTTGCATTTTGAGCCTCCTTGAAGATGCGATGACTTGTGAGGCGAGGAGGCGAGGAAATGTTTCGCGTCCTCGCCTCATCGCCTCCTCGTTTCATTAGATACTCTTAAACCTGAAGATGCGCAATGAATTACTGACTACAATCAAGCTGCTCACTACCATCGCCACAGCGGCCAGGACCGGGTGCATATAGCCAGCCATCGCCAGGCCGATACCAATCAGGTTGTAAGCAAAAGCCTGGGCCAGATTCCAACCGATGGTGCGGTAAACCCGCCGGGCCAGGGCCAGGGTCCAGGTAATTTGGGCCAAATCCGTACCCAACAGGCTCACATCAGCCGCTTCACGGGTCACATCGGCCCCGCAGCCCAGGGCGATACCCACACTGGCCCGCGCCAGCGCCGGAGCGTCATTCAGGCCGTCTCCGACCATAGCCGTCGGGCCGCTGGCTTCGGCCTGTTCGATGAGTTTTACTTTATCGTGGGGCAGTAGTTCGCTCTGCACGTCCACGTTCAGCCGCTCGCCCAAAGCTCCCCCGGCGGCGGCGCTGTCTCCGGTTAGCACTTGGACCACCACCTGCCGCTTTTGCATGTCGGCCAGGGCCGCGGCGGCGGTTGGCCGGACAGTTTCGGCCAAACCCAGCAGCCCTTGCACCTGCCCGGCCCAGCCCACATGCACCACCGTTACCCCAGCCTGCTCCAGCCGCTGGCGCTCGGCCCGCAATTCGGCTGACAAGAACAACTGCTGCTGCTCGACCAGCCGCCAACTACCTACCCAAACTGTCTGGCCCTCTACAGAGCCGGTGACGCCCAAACCCGGCATCGCCTTGAAATTCTCAACCGGCAGCAAGGACAACTTTTGAACAGCCGCCGCTGCTTGAATGGACCGCCCCAACGGGTGCTCAGAGCCGTGTTCCAACGAGGCGGCAATTTGCAGCAACTCCTGCGGCGTGACCGCTCCCCTCATTTCGCCCGGTCTCCGGTCTCCGGTCTCCGGTCCTCTCACCACAACTTCAGCCAAAGTGGACTCCCCGCTGGTCAACGTCCCGGTTTTATCAAAAAAGACACGCCGGATGCGGGCCAATTTTTCCAGGGTCATGCTGTCGCGGATGAGCACACTCTGCTGGGCAGCCCGACCCAAACCGGCCCAAATAGCCAGGGGAGTAGAGACACCCAGGGCGCAGGGGCAGGCGATGAGCAAGACCGCCAAGCTGGTCATCAACCCCTGTTCAAAGCTGACCTGCCAGGCCCAATAAGCAAACGTTCCCGCCGCCAGCACAATGACCAGCGGCACAAAGTAGCCCGACACCCGGTCGGCCAGGCGCTCGATGGGAGCGCGATGCAGGCGGGCTTCGTCGAGCAGACGCACCAGTTTGCCCATCACCCGTTCTTCGCCCACCTGGGTGGCCTCGACTACAAAGCTGCCATCCAGGTTAGTTGTACCGGCATAAACGGTCTGGTCAGGGCCTTTGTAGGCCGGGGTCGCTTCACCGGTGATGCTGGCCTCGTCAACGCTGCCTTCGCCGGAGATGACTCGACCATCCACGGCAAAATTTTCGCCGGGGCGCACCCGAATCCGGTCGCCGGGTTGAAGCTGGTCAGCCGGAATACGGATTTCTGTCTCATTTTGCGCGGAAGTTGTAATCAGGCTGGCCTCAGCCGGAGTGCGAGCCAATAGCTCGTCCAGGGCGCGGGCGCTCTCCACCTGAGTTTTGGCATCGAGCCAGCGGCCCAACGTGACCAGCAAAAGGGTCATCGTGGCCGTTTCAAAATAGGTCTGTCCCTGGCCGGTGAAAGTAGCATAAACTGAAAGCCCATAGGCGGCCAGGCTGCCGATGGCAATCAGGGCGCTGGTGGTCAAGCGCCGGTAAACCTGAAAGGTAAAAATGGCGTCTTCGAGGATAGGCAAGGCCAGCAGCAGCACGGCCGGGGTGGCAAAGAGCATGGCAATGGCCTGCAACATCGAGCGCACGCCCTGGCCCAGTTGTCCCCAGGAGGCAAAAAAGAAATCGGAGTAAAGCGACAGGCTCAGGGCCATGACCATCATCGCCAAAAAAGCGTTGAGCATCAGCCGGGAGAGCAGCCGGGCGGCTTCCTGGGCCGGGTCGCCGTGAATTGCCCCCCGGCAGCAGGGGGCGTTGAGGTCTAAACCGGCCCGGCCAATGGCCTGCCGCAAATCCAGCCCGTTGGCCAGGTCGGGGGCCACAATTTCGTAAATGTGGCGGCAGCCATAACAGCAGAAAATCAAGGTCTCGCCGTTAAAAGACTCGGACAGATGGCGCGTCGCCGGCAGGCCGCACAAGGCGCAGGGATTTTCGATTTTCGATTTTCGATTTTCGATTTCAGAGTGAACGTCTGGCGGGGAGGTATCGCGCTCGGTGGGTAGAGGTGGAAAATTTTGGAGTTGAACTGCCATTCAGTCTATCCTTAAAAATAACGCCGTAGTACAGGTGGTTCGCATTACCATAACATCACACTGCCCAGCGCCGCGTGGGGTAGTTGACCCGTAGCGGCCAGGCCGCGCAAGGTCAATTGCACCCCCACGACGACGACCAGTAGCGCCGCCACGCGAAAAAAGCCGCTGCGCCAGCGCACGCTCAACCAGGCGGTCGAAAGACCAAAACCTAGCATGGCCGGCAGCGTGCCCAGGCCAAAGATGAGCATGATACTGGCCCCTTTGAGCGGGTCGCCGCTGGCAGCAGCTAACAGCCCCAGCGAATACACCGCTCCACAGGGCAGCAGGCCATTGGCCAGGCCCAGGGCAAAGGGCGCAGCTGGGCGGGACGAGTCGAGCCAATATTTTAACCAACCGCTGACCAGACGCGCCAGGCCCAGCGAAGCCAGCCAAGAAGGCATTGGCAAAACTTTGAGTAAATTCAGCCCCAGCAGCACCATCAGCACCCCAAAGATAACTGACAGGCCGCCTTGCCAGCCCTGCCAGGCAGCGCCTCCCTCAATCAGTCCACCGGCCAGGCCCAACCCTGCCCCCAGGAGGATGTAGGTAGTTAACCGTCCAGTTTGAAAGAGCAACAGCGGCGTCGAAACTTCCTGCCGCTGTGACCGCCGCCGTAAGGCAAAAGCCCCCACCAACGGGCCACACATGCCGATACAATGACTCAGGCCGGTCAAAAGGCCGGTAGTCAACAGGAGGAAAAAACTAAGTTCATCGGTCAGGGGGTGCTGGTGCATGCCTTATCTCAATAGTGGAATGTCGGCAGGCCGGAGATGAGGTAAACAACCGCCCAGATGATAAAAGCGGCCCAACCGGCCAGAATCCAAACCGGCAAATCAGCGCCCTGGTAGACCTGTTTGCTATCGCCAAAATTAACATCCCAATGCTCGGTTGGGGTTTCATGAGGAAACATAGTGCCTTTCGGGCTGTCAACTTGCGCCGCCGGGTCAATCGAGGCAGCGCGTTGAACAGTCTGGACGGTCTGTTCAGTCTTTGGTTTGGGGGCCGGCCATTTAAATAAGCCCAGCTCCATCGGTTTGTCAAACCAAATCAGGAGCAGTCCGGCCACCAGCAAGGCCACCAACGTCAAATTGCCAAAACCGTAGAGGCGCAGCGGGGCGTCCAAAATAAAGGTCATAATGCCAAAAGAAACGGCATAACCAGCGCCCAAAGCCACAATAAAGAAGATAATCAACTTTTGTGATGGTTGTCGCATAAATCTCTCTCCCCTCTATTTGTTATAAAAGAGTTTGCGCTCGCGCTCTAATTTTTCATAGGCTTCTTCTTGCATCAGCATGTCCCGCTTGACCCCTTCGATGTTTTTATAATGCCCCCCGGCCCAGGCCCAACCGGCTAACAATAAAAAACCGCCGCTGATAAAGAAGTAAGGCAGTACCGTCGCCGTAACAATTCCGGGCAGAATCCCAGTTGTCGAAGCAGCCACAAATTCATAGAGCTTGAACATAAAGGTGAGTCCTGCTGCTCCCACCGTGATAGCGACAACCAACACCGAAATGAATTTGCCATCTTTGAAACGATTTTTAGTCATTTTGCTACTCCTGAGTGAGGCGATGAGTGGTGACGCGAGGAGGCGAAAAACCAGCATCCTCGTCTCCTCGCGTCATCGCATCTTCATCTCCTCGCCTCATCGTTCTACATTGGTTCCCAGCCACTGCATGTAGGCAATCATAGCCAAACCCTTTTTATTGGGTTGTTGTCCATCAAAGAACCAGGTATAACTGGGCATCACCGAGGTGGGCGCGACCGAACGGGGATTGTAAAAATGGGCCACATGCCAGTCGTTAGAGCGATAGCCGCCCTCACGCGACAGGTCAGGCCCAACCCGGCGGGTGCCCATCAATTGCGGCATCATCAACTCATGCTGCTGTTCGGCAGCGGTGGAGACAGGGCCAAAGCGCACGTCCTCATTGGCCACCGGCCGCACCTGCTGCGAATGGCAGTGCCAGCAAGCTTCGCCAATGTAGGTGTCACGCGCCAGCTTGAGCGCCTCCCGATAATTTTCGGGGGTGGGGCCGCCCGGATAGTACTTTTCAAACTGCTCCGGGTATTGGTTTGAGAGAGCAACAAAGTAGGGGTCAACATCCTGCGATATCTCGTCCAGGGTGGTGTAGGGCAGGTTGGACAGGGCATTGACCGTGACCACCCCGGAGACAATAAAGGCCAGGACAAAGAAGCCTATACCGGCGACCAGGAAGATAAATTGGAACTTTTCAATCGTTTTTTCCATCAGAACTCTCCTTATCCTACTTGGCCGGAGCCGGTACCAGATTCGCCGCTGTTTCCTCAGCTTCTGGGGTGGTGGCCGTCATATACATATTGAAGGCGAAGAGCAGCACCCCGGCAAACATCAACAGGCCGGTCGCTGTGCGGAAAAGCCAGATGAGCCGAACCGATTGCAGCGATACTTCCCAGGGAGCCAACCCTTTCCACAGATAGCCTTCAACCAGACCGGCCGAAGTGAGCGCCACAAACATCGAGGCCAGGCCGATGGTACACATCCAGAACACGGCCTCGTGCAAAGCCGGCGACCACCAATTTTTTCGCCCCAACACCCGCGGCCACAAATCGGTGGTGATGCCGATGAGCCAGAAGCCAAAGGTGCCGAACATAATCAGGTGGGCGTGTCCCACCACCCAATCGGTAAAGTGGACAAACTCTTGCGCCCAGAACTGCACGTGGACCGCGCACTGGATACAGGTAATCACATAAAAGACCATCCCGGTGTAGAACCAGCGAATCGGCATATTCGTCACCGGGGCAATTTCGCGCCCGCGCAGAGTCATAAAGAAGTTGATGAAAACCGTGACCACCATAATTTCGATGGCTACGGTTGAAACCACCGCTCCAAACTGAGCAAACATCGGAATGGTGCTGTAGATGAAATGGTGTACCCCTTGCAGCGGATAGAAAAAGGCCAGCCCCCAGAAACCCAGCAGCGACACGGCGTGACTCCAGATAGGTTTCTTCAGCAGAGCGGGCACAAAGTAGTACATCATCCCCCAGCCCAGCGGGGTGACCAATAAGCCAACCAAATCGTGAATAAACAGGCCGACAAAGGTGGCCCCGCCCGCGCCGGGGATAAATTCGGGCAGGTAGTTGCCCATGGCATAGGTCAAAATGACCCAGATGAAAGCCACCGAGAAATACCACAGGCTGACATACATAGGTTGTTTGCTGCCAAATTGAAAAATGGGGGTCAAAAATTGGATAGCAATCAAAACCAGGCCAACCATTACTAACTCGTCAATGGGAAAGAGCCAGGTGCCGTTGGCGGTAAAAGCGCCGGGAGTTTCGCCCCACTCGACCGCTTGAGCATAGCCGGCCAAAATTCCCACCACCGTCCACAAGACAATAAACAGGTAGACCCAGAAAATCAACCAGCCCAACAGGTCATGCAGCACCCGGCGCTGCGTCAGCCGGGGGACAGCCCAGTACAACGCGCCCAGAAAAACATTGACAATAAAGCCATAGGCCACCCCATTGGTATGGATCATGCGGATGCGTCCCGGCGAGAGAAACTCGATGCCGGGAAACGGGTACAAATTATTCAGTTGGAGCGAGTAGAAAATGCCCATCAGCATGGCGATAATCAAAAAGACAAAGCCAACAATAATATGAGCCTTAACCAAGCCTAAATTAATCAGGGGCTTTGTGGGCGTGGCCGGTTGGGCGCGTCTTTTGGCAACTGCTACAGTCATGGGTCCTTTCCTCCTGGGTTACTTTTGCTCTGCTAGATAATTTGCCAGTGTATCAATCTGCTCCGGGGTCAGCCGGTCTTTAAAGTACTGCGGCATCACCCCCTGCGGACAGGGACCGCCCGGACATTCGGCGGCAGTAACAGCGGCAGGGTTGGTGATAGACTCCTTAATTTCATCCACACTCAGACGGCTGCCCACTTGAGTGAGGTTTGGTCCAATCCCGCCCACAGCGCCCTGCTGATCAAGTTGGTGGCAGGCGTTGCAGCCGGCGTTGGCAAAAATTTCAGAGGGGGTTGTGCCTTCGATAACAACACCGGCGGCCTGAACTGGCGCGGGTTCAACCCAGCCGCCTTCGCGCAGGCTTTTGAGGTAGGTTGTCACATCTCTAATTTCTTGGTCGGTTAGGAGAGGAAAAGCGGGCATGGCTGCGCCCTGGATGCCATTACGAATGGTTATTTTTAAGCTGTCATCCGAAGGCAACGGCCCCGCCTCGCCAAAATAAAAGAATTTGTACTGGCCGTTAACAAAATTTCTGGGTTTAGGGTTAAGAAAGATAGACGCCTCGCCGTCACCCAGGCCAGTCTGACCGTGGCAGCCAATACAATAAGTTTCGTAAACTCGCCTGCCGCTGCTGCGCCGGTCTTCACTGAAGACGTACCCCCGAAACAGGTCTGGACTGATAATCACCATAAAGACCAGAACCAGAGTCAGGCCGGCCAGCCAAGAAAAAATTCTTGCGACCATATCAACTCCTCGCTCCTTTCAACTTAAACTAGATAGAAAGTGGCAATTAATTGCCAATCCATAACATCAAGTTGCCTGTATTCAATTTATTTTGCAGCGTCGGCGATTCGAGGGGAGTAAAGCTTCAGAGTGGCTGTTGAAGCAAATTGTTCAACAAGAGGTATCACCGCAACCATTACTCTGTTTACTTGAATAAAACAGAACACGCGCGGGATTTCGGGCCATTATATTCAATTTTATTCTGTTGGCAAAATTATTGGGATAACTTACAGCATCGGCCGACGGGAAATATGGGCCATAGTATAACAGGTTCATCCGCTATCCAACAGTGAGAAATGTCATCAATCTTTAGTGAGGAATGTCACAGGGCCGGCATAATTTTCTGCGCCCAGGCTAACAATTTTTCATCCTGATACCAGCCGGCCACAATTTGTAAACCCAACGGCAGCCCATCGAGACTGCCTGAGGGCAGGCTGATGGTAGGGAGGCCGGCATACGTCCAGGGTAAGTTCATAATCGGGTCGCCGGTGCTGTCAAGGGAGGCCGGAGCGACGCCCACCGCTGCCGGCGCAATCCAGGCCGACACGCCCTGTTCGGCCATGACTGCCGTCAGCTCCTGCCGCAACAGCTCTCGACCGGCGCGGTAACGCTCGATTTGCTCAGGTGAAACCTGCTGCCCTCGTTCAATCAACGCCGCCGTTTTGGGGTGGTATAAACCGCTAAAGTCAGCATACCACTCACGATGTACCATGGCGGCCTCAGCGGCAGCTAAAGATTGATGGGCTGCGGCAATCTCTTCAAAATTAGCCATGATCTCTACGGGCCGCAGCTCAAAACCTGCCTGCTGCAATTTTTGCTGAACTGCCTGAAAATGAGCCAATCCTTCCGGGCTGGCTTTTTGCAAGTAAGGCCCCACTGGCAGGCCCAGTACCGGCGCTTTTTTCGCCTCATCGCCGCTGCCGGTCTCATCGTTCCACTCCCGACACAATATTGCTGCCGCCAGGGTTGCATCGGCTACATCCCGGACAAAAAAGCCGACGTGATCGAGCGAGGGCGAAAATGGAATAACCCCGGCGCTGGAAATACGGCCAAAACTGGGCTTAAAGCCGATAACACCGCAAAAGGCCGCCGGCCGCAAAATGGAACCAATCGTCTGAGTGCCCAAGGCCAGCGGGCACAATCCGGCAGCTACGGCTGCGGCCGAACCGCTGCTCGACCCGCCGGGGGTATGAGCGAGATTATGAGGATTACGCGTTGGGCCAGGGGCAAAATAGGCAAATTCGGTGGTTACGGTTTTGCCCAGCACCAGCGCCCCCGCCGCTTTGAGTTGGGTCACACACTCGGCTTCCGGCCCGGTCAGCAGGTCGGCCGGCAGGCGCGAACCGGCCTGGGTAGGCATACCGTCCACATGAAAAATATCTTTGACGCCGATCAAAACACCGTATAAAGGAGGGCGGGCCGCCGGGTCAGGAAAACGCGCTTCGAGCGCCAGTATTTCCTGCCGAAGCCGGTCAAAGCGCCCTTTTTCAGGCAAAAAGGCTTGAATCCGGGCATTGGTCGCCTCGAACTTGGCTTCCAGCGCCTTCAAATCTGTGTCATTCATGGCATCCTCAAAACGAACTCCTTTAACATGAGACCAGCGCAAAGGACTACCTCATTTTACAATGCCAATTTACATACGGCAATTGTCTACTCAGGCATGTCATCCATTCGACAAGCTCACGCCCTTCGGCGCACCCGAAGGGGTGGGACAGGTTGCGACCGAAGGGAGAAATCTCTGAGGTCGCTGTAGCACGGTTGAGATTTCTCAGCCTACGGCCTCGAAATGACATGAAGGCTGAGCAGTTACCAGCAATTTACCCAACAACCCGCTGATGACATCTATCCGTTAGAAACATGACATCTGTCACTTAATTTATTTAAACGGAACAAGTAACATGAGAAGTGCGAGTATCTTTGAGTAAACTATTATTTCTCGCTCTCAACGGAGAGAGACAGCAACCCACAGCAAATTCCAGGTTGCTTATTATGTCAATGACCATGCTCTCCTCAAGGGTGTGGTCGTTTGTATTTTGAGGAGGTGAATCGGCAAAAACCCCAACAGAATATTGTCAAGCGGTAACTGCTCAGGTATGTCATTTCGACCGAAGGGAGAAATCCTTAATGTCTATGTATAGCCCCGGGGATTTCTCGGCCTTTGACCTCGAAATGACATGGGAGTTGAGCAGTTATGTTAGGCGTTTATTTTTTTCAGAGATGAAAAAGAAAAGGAGTGTTATATGGCTACTGCCGCTGTAGAACACAAAGATGAAAAGAAAATATCCGGTTATTTGCCCACCGACACCCCGCCGCTTGGGGCGATGGTCAGCCTGGGCTTTCAGCAGGTCTTAACCATGTTCCCGGCTACGGTTCTGGTGGCAATCTTGACCAAGTTTGATGTCGGCGTCACCTTGCTCGCCAGCGGGCTGGGCACGATTATTGCCCTACTCGTAGCTCGGCGGCGCATTCCGATGTATTACGGCTCCAGTTTTAGCTACATTGCCGTCGTCATCACCACCATGAGCCTGTATGCCAATGACTGTTTTGGCGACCCCAACACGTTCTACTGCGCCGAAGGGGTGCGGATTGTCCAGGTTGGTATTATGGGCACTGCCGTTGTTGAAATTCTAGTCGGCCTGCTCATCATGCGGATCGGCAAAGCGGCCCTGGATAAAGTGCTGCCGCCGGTTATCACCGGCAGTGTAGCCGTGGTGATTGGTATTGCCCTGGCCGGGGCAGCCCTGAACATGGCCAGCGCGCATTGGGGTATAGCTTTTATTACCCTGGTCGTCACCGTCGCTTTTTCGGTCTATCTGCAAAATCGAGGCTTGCTGGGTATGTTGCCCATTTTGTTGGGCGCAATTGTTGGCTATGTGGTAGCCATTCCCTTTGGCCTGGTTAATTTTGGGCTGATTGCCGAGGCGGATTGGGTACGAGTCCCCAACATTACCCTCCCGGCTTTCGAGGATCCGCGCGCCTGGGCTTCCATTTTAAGTATTGCGCTCATCGCCATTGCCACAATCCCCGAAAGCACGGCTCACCTCTATCAGATGAGCCTATACATTGACCAACTGGCCAAAGAATTGGGCCGCCAACCGTTTGAAATCAAAAAGCTCATCGGTCTAAATTTGGTAGCAGATGGCGCTGATGACATGGTGGTTGGTTTTCTGGGCGGCTGCGCCGGCACCAACTACGGCGAAAACAACAGTTTGATGGCCATTACTCGCAACTATTCCGTGCCGGTGTTGATGGCGGCAGGCGTGATTGCCATTGTGTTGGGTTTTATTGGTAAGCTGGCCGCGGTGGTGAATACCATTCCCGTCGCCGTGACCGGCGGCCTGGCTGTTTATCTGTTCGGCGTTATCGGCATGCAAGGTATTGCCCTGATCCAGTCCGAAAAGGTCAACCTGTTTGAGCCGCGCCAACTGGCCGTCGGCGCGATTATTTTGATTACCGGCATCGGCGGCAACCTGGCCTTGAAAGATGGCCTGTTCCCCTTCGCCATCCCGGTAGTCTTCCCCAATGGCATTCCGGCCATCGTCTTCGCTGCCCTGGTCGGTATCCTGCTCAACCTGCTCTTCCTGCTGCTGCCGCCCTCCCTCTTTGGGGTGGCTGAGCGAGAGAATATTAACTATAGCAGTTGACTCTAAAATTACAGTGATGCGTGATACGTGATGCGTAAAAACATTTCAAGTCACGCATCACGCATCACGCATCAGAAAAATAGCTGATAGTGACAGTAATAAGACGATACGATCAAAATAAGGAGGTCATATCCTATGCACAATCCAACCCCCGGACTTCCTGAGTTCGATTACCTTAAACCGACCTCGTTGGCTGAGGCCAGCCAATTTCTGGCTCAGCACGCGGGCGAGGCTCGCCCTTTTATGGGGGGAACAGACACGTTTGTGCGCATGCGTGACGGCTTTTGGAAAGAGAAATATCTTGTAGATGTAAAAAATCTGGACGGCATGAGCCAGATCAACTTCGATCCAACCGCCGGGCTGACCATCGGCGCCTCGGTCAATATGAATCGAGTCGTCGCTTCGCCTGAGGTAAGAGAATATTACCCGGTTTTGGCCGAAGCGGCTCATACCGTTGCCAGTTATCAATTGCGGACGCGGGCTACTCTCGTCGGTAATATCTGTAATGCCTCGCCGGCCGGCGATACCATTGGCCCGTGCCTGGTTTTGAACGCCTCCCTTCAGGTTCACGGGGTAGCTGGCATCCGCCGCGAACCATTGCGTACCTTTTTTGTGGGTCCCGGCAAAACCGTTTTGAAATCGGGCGATATTGTCACGGCGATTGTCTTCCCGCTGCCGCCGCAAAATTACGCCGCTCGCTACCTCAAACTGGGCCGCAACGCCATTGGCGACCTGGCCATTGTCGGTGTGACTGCCCTGGGCTACCCGGATAGCAGCGCACCATCAGGTTATTCTTTCCGGCTGGCCCTGGCCTCCGTAGCGCCGACGCCGTTTGTCCCGGTTCAGGCCCAAACGATTTTGGCCGAAAACTCCATCACCGAGGCCATTATCGCCGAGGCCGCCGAGGCCGCGATGAACGCCTGCACCCCCATTGACGATGTTCGCGGCAGCGCCCGCTACCGCAAGCTCATGGTCAGAAATTTGACCAGGAAAGCTATCACCGAAGTGTGGGAGAAAATCAGGAAGTAGGGAGTAGGAAATAAGGAGTAAGGGGTTTTTTATCTATCCCCTACTCCCTACTACTTACTCCCTACTCCCTTACGGAGAATACTATGGCCTTTCACAGAATTACCATAACCATCAACAACGAGACTGAAATGGTGGATGTCCCTTCGAATATGACCTTGCTGCAAATGCTACGCGAGAAATTGGTCTTGACCGGGACCAAAAACGGCTGCACCGCCGGGGAATGTGGGGCATGCACCGTAATGCTGAACGGTGAGCCGGTCAATAGCTGCATGGTGCTGGCCGTCGAGTGTGACGGGGCCGAAATTACCACTGTAGAAGGGCTGGCCCAAAACAGCCACCTCAGCCCTATTCAGGAAGCAATTATTGCCCAGGGTGGGGTACAGTGTGGTTTTTGCACGCCGGGTGTATTAATTTCAGCCCAGGCTCTGCTCAACCGCAACCCTCAGCCCACCGATTACGAAATCCGCGATGCGCTGGTGGGCAACCTGTGCCGCTGCACCGGCTACCTCCGTATCATCGAGGCGGTCAAAGCGGCAGCAGAACAGCAGAAAGTTGGGGTAGTTTAGAATGTGTATCGCGTGTTCCGTGAAAAAGTAACGGAGCACGGAACATGCAACACGTTTCTTAGGGAGACAGCTATGCTTGTTAAAGAAACTATGACCGAAAAAACACTCGACCTCATCGGGGCCAGCGTGCCGCGTCTCGACAGCTATGAAAAAGTGACCGGCGCGGCCCAGTTCACCGATGATTTGCAGTTTGGGCCGGGGCTGCTGTATGCTCGCATCAAACGCAGTCCCCACCCCCACGCCCTGATTAAATCTATTGACCTCAGCCAGGCCAAAGCGTTGCCGGGGGTCAAGGCCGTTGTCACCGGCGAGGATTTCCCCGGTTTTATTGGCCTGTATCTGAAAGACCGCTACATTTTTGCCCGCGACCGCGTCCGCTACGTCGGCGAGGCGGTGGCCGGGGTGGCCGCCATCAGCGAAGCGGTGGCCGAAAAGGCCGTCGAATTGATCAAGATAGAGTATGAACTGCTGGAGCCGGTGCTCGACCCCGAATTTGGGGCCAGCCCCGCAGCGCCGCTCATTCACCCCGATTTGGGCAGTTACGAAGTTGTACCTTTCATCTTTCCCCGGCCCGGCACCAACATTTCCAACCACTTCAAAATCCGCAAGGGCGACCCCGACAGCGCCTGGTCGCAATGCGCTGCCATTGTTGAGCACAAGTATCACATCCCGCACGTGCAGCATGTCCCCCTCGAACCGCACGTGGCGGTAGCCAAAATGGACGAGCAGGGCAAGATTACCCTGTGGAGTAGTTCCCAATCGCCGTTTGCCCAACGCAACCTCATCGCCAAATCGTTGGGTATTTCTCAAAGCGACATGCGTGTTATCGCCCCGTATGTGGGCGGCGGCTTTGGCTGTAAGGCCGGGGTCAGCATGGAGGCCCTGGCTGTAGCCATTGCTATGAAAACCAAAGGCAGGCCGGTCAAGCTTTTGCTGACCCGCGAAGAGGAATTTTATACCGCTTTTGTCCGGCAGGGGTTAGTTTCAAAAATCAAGATTGGCTGTGACGCCCAGGGTAAATTATTAGCCATGGAAAACACCATGTACTGGGATGGCGGCGCTTCGACCGAGTATGGGGTCAATATCACCCGCGCCGGCGGCTACAGCAGCAGTGGCCCCTATGAAATTCCTAATGTCAAAACCGACAGTATGTGCGTCTACACCAATCATCCGGTCGGAGGGGCCATGCGCGGTTTTGGCATGCCGGAACTTCACGCCGGGTTGGAACAGTGTATTGACGAACTGGCCCGCGAAATCAAGCTGGACCCGGTCGAGTTTCGCCGGATCAACTGCCTCAAAACGGGCAGTATTGTCGTCACCGGCAGCAAGATGCACCCGACTGGCCTGCCGGAGTGCATTGATAAAGTCGCCGAAGCGATTCGCTGGGAGCACAAAGCGCCGGCCAGTTCACCCACCAAACGGCGCGGCAAGGGCATTGCCCTCATGTGGAAAGCGCCGGCCATGCCGCCGAACCCCGGCTCCAGCGCCGTCATCGAATTGAACGAGGACGGCACGGTGACGCTGGCCGTCGGCGGGCAGGAGATTGGGCAGGGAACCTTCACCGTGATGGCCCAGATGGCCGCGGCCACTCTCGGCGTGCCCTATGAGTGGATTCGGATTGCCGGACCGGTAGACACCCAATACAGTCCCTATGAATGGCAAACCGTCGCCAGCCGTTTGACCTGGAGCATGGGCAATGCCGTAGTCAACGCCGCCCGCGATGCCCGCGAGCAAATTCTCAACGTGGTGGCCGAGGCCTGGAATGAGCAGCCTGAAGATTTGGACATCATCAACGGCGAGGTTGTTTCCTTTAAAAGTGAAGAAACTATCTCGCTTAAAGATATTGTGATTTATGGTCTGCCCAAACCCAACGCCAGCGGCTGGATCGGCGGGCCGATTGTAGGCCGGGGCAATTTTATGCCCACTTATGTGACCGGCCTGGATTTTGAAACCGGCCAGGGTGAGCGGGCTGTGGTTCACTACACTACTGGCGCTCAGGCGGTCGAACTGGAAGTAGACCTGGAGACCGGCAAAATCGAAATTCTGCGAGCGGCGGCGGCGTTTGATTTGGGAAAAGCCATCAACCCGGAGTTAGCCAAAGCCCAGGTCGAAGGCGGTTTTGTCCAGGGGATGAGCACAGCCTTGTTTGAAAGTTTGCAATTTAAGGGCGGGGTGCTGCAAAACCCAAGCTTTGTGGATTATCGCATTGCCACCAGCGCCGATGCGCCGCCCCACATTGACTCCATTCTGGTCGAAGTGCCGCAGGATGACGGCCCCTTTGGGGCGCGCGGCGTCGGCGAGCATCCCATGGTACCCACCATCCCGGCCATCGCCAACGCTATCTACGATGCCATTGGCATACGAGTGGGTTCACCCCCCTTCACCGCCGAAAAAGTTTATCTGGCCATGGTTGAGGCAGGGCTTGTCAAATAAAGATAATTTGGTTGACTCGGTCAACAATGAGCACGTATCTTTGATACGTGCTCATTTCCTTAATAAATGGATACACCCTCAATAATGACATCCATCTTCCATGCTTGTGACATTTATCACTATCATTTTCCCTGGAATGTGTTAACCTGTAGAAATAAAGCAACAGTTTTAAGCACGACGAAGTGGAATTAGACAAGTTCGATACTCTCCACCCTCCTGATTTTGGGCTAATCCCACTTTCCAAAATGGGGGATTTTTCTTCTGATTTTCAAGACCCGGTAGCCTCACCGGCAAAGATGCTGCGGCTTCACAGGTTAAAAGTAAAATTTCATAGCAGTTTGAGGAGGTATATTTCATGAGCAATTCAACAGAACTGCTGGTTTTGGCCTTTCCTGAGGAGGGTACCGCTCAAAAAGCGATGCAGGCTCTACAGCATCTTGTGGAGGAGGGCCAGGTCTCGCTGCGTAATGCGGCTGTGCTGGTAAAAAATAAGGAAGGCCGCATCTCCGCCAAAGAGATGGGAGATATTGGTCTAAAACAGGGCGCTCTGTTCGGGGCCATTGTGGGCGGGTTGATTGGCCTGGTTGGCGGGCCGGTCGGAGCGGTGGTGGGGGCCGTAGCGGGGGCCACCACCGGCGGCGTAGCGGCCCATGCGATTGACCTCGGTTTTCCTGATGATTATTTGACCGACTTGCAAGCCAGCCTTCAGCCGGGTAGTTCAGCCCTGATTGTACTGGCTGAGAAGCTCTGGATTGATAAGATTATTCAAGGTTTGGCCCAATTCGATGGGCATATCATCCGGCATGTCCTAAAGGAAGATTTGGCCGCCCATCTGGCCGCAGTTGGAGTAATTCAGAACGACACAGCCGACGCCGCAATGCTGCCCGCTCAACTGGAGGAGCAAATTGCTACGTGGCAGGTCGAGCTTGAACGCTTAAAATTTAAGGAAAAAGACAGTGGGGGGAGAACGCCCAAGGAAATCAGAGACCAGATGGTGAACTTGCGCACCAAACTACGCCGGACGCGAGAGAAATTACACCGCCTCTGGAACGCCGAAATCCAGGCCTGCACCGAGAAAATTAAAACACTGCAACTCAAAGCCGAAACAGCGCCCGCCACGGCTCAGGCGGAGATTCTGGCTGAGTTGGAAGCTACGCGGGCCCACCGGCGTGAAATAAGGGACAAATTATACCGGCAAATCGAAGCTAACCTGACCGAATTGCAAGCTGAAATTGACGAACTCAAAGCCCGAGCCATGGAGATCAAGCCGGCCAGCGCCGGTCCGGTTGACTCACGGGTAGCGGCCCTAAAGCGATTTGCCGGCCCTATGGACGAACCAACCCTCCCATCGAGTGAAACAGAGGCGGCTGAACGCATGGCCGTCTTGCAAGCCAGGGTAGCCGCTGCCGAGGCGGAGTTAGAAACCCAGCGTGAATTACAAATTGAAGCCTGGCAAGAGGCGATCAAAGATTTACAGGCTTATGCGGAAATTCCCGGCGTTATTGATAAAGCAGCCGTAGAAGAGCGGATCCGGGTTCTGCAAGATCAATTAGCGGCAGCAAAAGCTACCCTTAAAACTCAGCTTGAGACTCAAGTGGCTGCCTGGGATGCTGAAATCAAACAATTGCAAGCTCAGTTAGCAACAGTGGGGGCGGCTGAACGAGCCAAAACAAACGAGCAAATTGCGGCGCTACGAGCGCAGATAGAAATGCTGCAAATCAAAGCGGAAACTGCCGGAGCGGCCGAGCGCATCAATTTAAACACCCGGATAGCTATATTACAGGATAAAGTTGCTAAAGCTCAGGCTAAACTGAAAGCGCTGAATTAATGGCTTTTGCGGACCAATTTGGACACCTCAGCTAACCAAACCATTAAAGAAGGAGACAACTCATGGAACATCCTGCGCACGCCACAGATGCCATTGGGTTAATTACAATTATCATCCAGTTGATTTTCTTAGAGGGTATTCTCTCCATAGATAATGCCGCCGTTTTAGGGGCGATGGTCTCAGTCCTGCCCAGCGATAAGTCCGTGCCTTATCCTGGCCCATTAAAATTTTTACTACCTTTTACCAACCGCTACCTGGGTATGCAGCAGTCGGCGGCCCTCAAGGTGGGACTGCTGGGCGCTTATTTAGGCCGGGGGTTGATGCTGGTGATGGCCGCTTGGGTTATTGCTAACCCGTTCCTGAAAGTATTGGGGGCGGCTTACCTGATCAAACTGGCCTTTGAGAATCTGGCCAAAAATATCAGCAATGAGAAAGAAGATGAAGCAGACGAGGTTGAAGGGTTTAGCCGCAAGGTGGGCGTTAGCTTCTGGGCCGTTGTTTTAAACTTAGAGTTGGCCGACCTGGCCTTTAGTTTGGATAACGTGGTGGCGGCAGTTGCCCTATCTGACCAACTGTGGGTCGTCATGGTAGGCGTGGCCTTAGGTATCATCACCATGCGCTTTGCCGCAACCGTTTTTACCTGGATGATCCAGCGCGAACCCATTCTGGAGCAGGCCGCTTATATTATTGTGCTCAACATTGGGGTTGAGTTATTAATTGCCGAATTTTTCGAGGTTCATATTGCCGCCTGGGAGAAATTTGCAGTTTCGTTCATCACCCTGCTCTTATGTATCGCCTATGCCCGCATCCCGGCCTTACAGATACTCCGGTCCGGATTGCATTGGCTGGCCGAGGGGATGGGCCATGTTAATGAATTAGTAGAGTGGTTGTTTCATCCCGTTGTCGTTATATTTAAGCTCGTTTTTAGAGGGGTACAGGTTCTCTTTTTTAAGGGCAAAGGCGGGGAAACCACAGCCATCGAAGATGCGCTACCTGTTAATTCCACCGAACCTGTCGCTCAACTCAAAAGCGTGAAATAGATGTTACTACTTAGGCTCATGTCATTTCGAGACCGAAGGTCGAGAAATCTCCCGGACGCAACAGGTAAAAGTAAGGTATCGAGGATTTCTCCCTGCGGTCGAAATGACATAGCTGAGTAGTTGCGATTTTTAATGACTCCCCAAGAAAGGTTCAAAAACTATGAATAACAGTACCAATTTCAAAACTTTGTCCACCCAACTGGACAAAATACTTTGGCTGAAGCTCGCGGTCATCGTTGTTTTTGCGGCTATTACCGCGCTGACAGCCCGGATTACTATTCCTTTGCCATTCACCCCCGTACCGGTCACACTGCAAACCCTTGCAGTTGTCTTGGCCGGACTAGTATTGGGCTCACGCAACGGCGCGTGGGCTCAACTGGTCTACCTGGGCTTGATTGCCGCCGGTTTGCCCCTCGACGCCAAAGGCGCAGGGCCGGCGGCCTTTTTTGGCCCAACCGCCGGCTATTTGATCGGTTTTGTGCCGGCTGCTTTTGTGGCCGGCTGGTTAGCCGAGCAGTTCTCTGCTCAAAGCTGGTGGGGCAATTTCCTGGCAGGCATCGCCGGGATGCTGGTTATCTACCTGGTCGGGGCCGGATGGCTGGGCCTGATGCTGGGTAGTATGGAAAAGGCCTGGCTGGGAGGCGTCGCGCCCTTTATCCTGATTGACCTGGGTAAAGCGGTGATCGCCGCCAGCGTGGCCGAAAGTGGCAAATTCTTTTTCTTGAGACAATAAAAAGGGGGAACTTATCATGACAGCACAAGGAAAGGTAGCCGAAATGCCTGCCGCAGCGGTTATGAACGGCCACGCGGCGCTCATTACCGAATTACAAGAGTATCGCCAAAAAATTGTGCAGGGTGGGGGGCCGGAGCGTGTGAAGGCGCAGCATGACAAGGGCAAACTCACCGCCCGCGAGCGCATCGCCCGCCTGCTCGACGAAGGCACCTTTCGGGAAATTGGCGCGTACCGGGTGCAGCGCCATACCGATTTTGGCCTTGACAAAGAAAATCACCCCGGCGATGCGGTGGTGACCGGCTTTGGCAAAATTGATGGCCGGCGGGTTTGTGTCTTTTCTCAAGACTTCACCATTCTGGGCGGCTCATTCTCAGAAGCCGTCGGCCAGAAAGTGGCCCAAATTATGGATTTGGCTATGGAAGCGGGCGTGCCGGTCATCGGTCTAAATGACTCCGGTGGGGCGCGTATCCAGGAAGGCGTTTACAGTCTGGGCGCGTACGGGGAGCTTTTCTGGCGCAATACCCAGGCCAGCGGCGTCGTACCCCAGATCAGCGTTATTCTGGGGCCGTGCGCCGGGGGCGCCGTCTACTCCCCTGCCCTGACCGATTTTATCCTTATGACTAAAGGCACCAGCCAGATGTTTATCACCGGGCCGGAAGTTATTAAAGCAGTCACCGGGGAAGAGGTTGATATGGAAACCCTGGGTGGAGCCATGGCCCACGCCGCCGTCAGCGGTGTGGCTCATTTTGTGAGCGACGATGAGGATCAAACCATTGCCCTGACCCGCAAACTCCTCAGCTACCTGCCGCTCAACAGCCTGGAGCCGCCTCCGGCCATCGAGCCGAGCGATGATCCCTGGCGCATGGAGACGCTGCTTGATACCATTGTGCCGACTAATCCTAACGAAGCCTACGATATGAAGGCGGTCATCAACGCTATATTTGATCTGGACAGTTTTTTGGAGGTCCAGGAATATTTTGCCCAAAACGCCATTGTCGGTTTTGCCCGTCTGCACGGTCAGGTGGTGGGGGTGGTAGCTCAACAACCCATGATTATGGCCGGAGTCATTGATATTGACGCTTCGGACAAAATTGCCCGCTTCATCCGCTTCTGTGATGCCTTCAATATCCCCCTCATTACCTTTGTCGACTCGCCCGGTTATATGCCCGGCGTCCACCAGGAGCACGGGGGCATTATTCGGCACGGGGCTAAAATTGTCTATGCCTATTCCGAAGCAACAGTACCAAAAATCACGGTCATCCCGCGCAAGGCTTATGGCGGGGCTTATGTCGTCATGGCCAGCAAATATATCCGCACCGATCTGGTCTTTGCCTGGCCCACCACCGAAATTGCGGTGATGGGAGCAGAGGGAGCCACCAATATTCTGTATCGCCGGCAGCTCAAAGAAGCGGCTGATCCGGGGGCGCTGCGGACGGAGTTAGCCAAAGAGTATCGGGATAAGTTTTCCAAGCCTTATAGCGCCGCCGCAGCCGGGGCGATTGACGATATTCTCATCCCCTCTGAAACCCGGCCGCGCCTGATTGCCGCCCTGGAACTGCTGCGCGACAAACGAGCCTCATCGCTGCCCAAGAAACATGGCACGATGCCATTATAACAGAAAGAGGGTATTACTTTGAATAACCTGGGACAAGGCATCGCCATTATGATTATGGGCCTGGGCATCACCTTTACTGCCCTGGGCCTGTTCATCGGGCTGATCCTACTGCTGGAATACTTCTTTCCTCCCAAACCCAAAGCGGAAGAGGAAGAAGAATTTCAAACCCGGTCGGCCGTCAGTCAGATGGAACGTGACACCACCGACGAGGAAATAGCCGCCGCCATTGCTATCGCCCTGGCCCACCTCTATTCTTACGAGCTGTGCCGGAGCGACCTGGGGGTTGACCTGGAAAAGGGACACAGCCCCTGGTGGGTTGGCGGCCGCTTGAACCAGATTCCTCTGGGCAGTTTATCAATACGAGGGAGAAATTGAATTATGAATGGGAATGTTTTATCAAGCCGGCGTGTGAAAGTTACCGTGAATGGCAAGGGCTATCTGGTTGAGGTTTTGGGCAGTCTGACCAGTTCGCCGGTGACAGTTAATGTTAACGGCCAACCCTATATGGTGGATGTGGAAGCGGCAGAAGTAATTACCAAACCCAGCGACGCGCCGGCCGCGGCGCTCGATACGGTGGTGCGAGAAACAGCCGCCCCCCCCAAAGCGCCAACCCCGACCGCGCCGGCCGGTCCATCTGTACCACACCTTAAAGCGCCGATGCCCGGCAATATCATCGAAATCAAGACCCAACCCGGCGACCGGGTCAAATATGGCCAGCCTTTGATGACCCTGGAAGCCATGAAGATGAAAAACGCCATCCGCTCTCCACGGGATGGGGTGGTAGCCACTGTTGAAGTCAGCCAGGGGGAAACCGTGGGCCACGGCCAGATATTGGTTACCTTTCAGGTAGAGGGAGCATAGGAGGCAGATAATGGACTTTAGTAATCTGAGTATCCTCCTCTCGGCCCCGGCCAACCTCACCTGGCAAAATGTGGTCATGATGATTGCCGGCGGGGTGTTGATTTACCTGGCTGTGGCTAAAGATTATGAACCGATGCTGCTGCTGCCCATAGGCTTTGGCTCTTTCCTGGCTAATTTACCCCTGACCGGCGTGACCGGCGAGCACGGCTTTCTGGGTATCCTGTACCAGTTTGGGATTGAAACGGAACTGTTCCCTCTGCTCATCTTTATTGGCATTGGGGCGATGACCGATTTCGGCCCGCTGCTGGAAATGCCCAAAATGGCCCTCCTGGGCGCAGCCGGACAACTGGGCATCTTTCTGACCCTGATTCTGGCCCTCCTCTTGGGCTTCGATATGAATGAAGCCGGCTCCATCGGCATTATCGGGGCCATTGACGGGCCGACTGCCATCTACGTTTCTTCCAAATTAGCGCCCCATCTGTTGGGGGCTATCGCCGTGACCGCTTATAGTTATATGTCCCTGGTACCGATTATCCAGCCGCCGGTCATGCGTTTTCTTACCACCGATGCCGAACGCAAGGTACGTATGCCCTACACTCAACGAGAAGTTTCGCGGACTGTACGCATCCTTTTCCCCATTGTCGTTACCATCGTCATCTCGCTGCTGGCCCCGGTTGCTTCGCCGCTGATTTCGACGCTCATGCTGGGCAACCTCATGCGCGAGACGGGCGCGGTTGACCGGCTCAGCAAAGCGGCCCAAAATGAAATTGCCAACACTGCGACCCTCTTTTTGGGGCTGTGTATCGGCGGCACGATGGAAGGGAACAATTTTATCAAAATAGACACCCTGCTTATCCTGGGGGTGGGTCTGTTAGCCTTTGTCCTTGATACGGCCGGCGGAGTGATGTTTGGCAAGCTGATGTATGTTCTCTCCGGCAAAAAATTCAACCCGCTGATTGGGGCCGCCGGCATCAGCGCCTTCCCCATGTCGGCCCGCATTGTGCAGCGGCTGGGCCAGGAGTATGATTTTGAGAACTTCCTGTTGATGCACGCCATGGGGGCCAATGCCGCCGGCCAGTTGAGCAGCGTTGTAGCCGGGGGTGTCGTGCTGGCTTTGCTGGCAGGGGTACTTTAAAGCCTCTCCTCAAACGGCTCAATCAGACGGTCAGGTAGCTCCAAGAAAATATTTTTTTCGTCTTGCGTCTTACGTGTACCGTCCGCCTTTCACGCAAGACGCAAGATGTATTGAGGTCACTGAGCCAATTCAGCGACCTCAATTTTTTATTCCTACGGAGTATTGCCCCGCCAAATTCTTGTCTAACTTTGATCCTGTGCTATAGTTATAAGCGTGTATTAGGGTAAGTTAAAGGAGATTCGATTATGACAGAGTCACGCGCTCCTAAATTAAGAACGCTCACCGGCACCGCCGAGCTGCGGCGCGATGTTGTGCCCCCGACGAGCGAACAAAGTATGCTGGAAGGACTGGACAGCAGCCTGCTCCCGCTTATCGAAGAACCCCGCACCATCGAAGCTACCCGCATTCCGCCGACCTTGTTGGCCGATTTAACCCTGAAAATTCTCTATTTTGGCGGGCTGATGCAGGGTGGACAGGTAGCCCTGGCCCTGCGGTTGCATTTTAGCGGCATTGTCGAGCCGATTCTGCGGGGGCTCAAAGCCCAGCACCTAATCGAAGTGGCCGGCGGGAGCAGCCTCAACCCGGTTTCCTACCAATATACCATCACCGATAAGGGCAGTGAACGCGCCCGCGAACTTTTGGAGCGTAACCGTTACGTCGGACCGTGCCCGGTAACGCTGGAACATTATATTGAGGTAGTCAAAGCTCAATCAAAAATCCGGCCGGTGGTGAAAGACGCCGATGTGCGACAGGCTCTACGCGGTTTGATTCTATCTGATAATATCGTGGAGCGCATCGGCCCGGCGGTAAATTCCTACGAGTCGCTCTTTATTTACGGCCCTCCCGGCAACGGCAAAACCAGTATTGCCAAAGCCATCGGGCTGCGCCTGCTGCCTGGCAATGTGATGGTGCCCCACGCCATCTATGAGGATGGCCAGATTATCAAAGTGTTCGATCTGGCCACTCATCGGCCTGTCGTGGCCGAGGACGTGCAACTGGCCGAAGCCAACCGGCTGGACAAACGCTGGATTCGCTGTTTTCCGCCGGTAGTCATCACCGGCGGCGAATTGACCCTGTCGGACCTGGAACTGGCCTGGAGCGAGTCGAGCCGTTTTTATGAAGCGCCTTTTCAGTTAAAAGCCAACAATGGGCTGCTGGTGATTGACGACTTTGGCCGGCAGCAAATGGCCCCCGGCGAATTGCTCAACCGCTGGATTGTGCCGCTGGAGGAACGGCTGGATTTTTTAACCTTCCACACCGGCAAAAAATTTGCCATCCCCTTTGAAACCCTGATTGTCTTCTCCACCAACCTTGACCCGGCCGCCCTGGTAGATGAAGCTTTTCTGCGCCGCATCAGCCACAAGCTGGGCATCGGCGACCCTACCGAAGAACAGTTCCGAGCGATTTTGATGGATACCTGCGCCGCCCGCGGTTTCAAGTTTGACCAGGCCGCCTATGATTATCTGCTTCAGGAATATTACCTCCACATGGGGCGGCCCATGCGCGCCTGCCATCCCCGTGATTTGCTCAAGCAGATGATTATTTTTGCCAACTATCGCGGTGAACCGCTGGTCATGACCCAAAAACTGGTGGATCTAGCCGCGCACTCCTACTTTGCCGATTTTTTCTGAACTAAAATTGATATAGGTGTCCAGAAAAATTCTTTCCCAACAATCACGATAGCACGCCCTTCGGCGCACCCGAAGGGGTGGGAGCAGCAAAGTAGCAGTTTGTTACCTGCTACCCTGCTACTTGCTACCTGTTTCAGTGACAAAAACTTTTCTGGAGAACTATAGCAATGAAGCTACCCCTAAAAATTGATCAAACTTTCGCCTCTCTCCTGTTGGGCAAACCGAAAGTCACCACCCTGGAAAACAGAGTTTTTAATGCTGTCGCTCTGCTCGCCGGCCTGACCGGGTTGATCACCTTCCTGCAAAACCTTGTTTTAGAGCTGCCGCTCATCCATAGCCTCCTCTCTATAATAGCAATCTTTGTAGGGGCCTTCTTTTACACCTGGTCGCTTAAGAGCAGAAAATATAAACCCTTAATCATCCCCATCTTTACTTTCTTTCTGGCCTTGATCGCCGCCAGTTGGTTTGCGACGGGTGGATCGCTGGGGCCGACCAGTTTTATCTTTTTTAATCTGTTTGTATCAGGCACTATCCTCTTTAAAAAACCTCAAAATTTCTTGTTTTTGAGCAGTACCCTGCTCATCGTCATTGTGTTATTGATTACCGAACATTTCAAGCCTGATACGATCTGGCCTTACTTTGATAACTCCCAAAGATTCCTGGATGTGGGCATTACTTTAGTGACATGTTTAGGCATCACCGGCATGTTGGTACATCTGGTGACCTCGGAACATCAACGCGAACGAGACCTTAACGAACAACTCTATCAACAAACGCTCAAAGACAAAGAAGCTCTGGAAAAAGCCTTGAAAGAAATTAGAGTATTGAAAGGATTAATCCCTATTTGCGCCAACTGCAAAAAGATTCGAGATGACCAGGGTTTTTGGCACCAAGTCGAAAGTTACATCGCTGCTCATGCCGAAGTGGCCTTTACGCATGGGATTTGTCCCGAGTGTAAGCTTAAGTTGTACCCGGAATTTTTTGGTAAAAAAAAGGAGTAGGTTACACTCCCCCCTCAGTCAACTGCTCGACAAACCGGCGGGCATCCCGGTCGTTGGGGTTGGCCTGAATTGCCCGCTGAAACCAGTGGAGCGCCCGCTCATTTTCCCGGCGATCCAGATGAACTAGCCCCAAATTATAAGCCACATTGGGCGCAATCGGGTTCAGCTCGATGGCCCGCTCAAAGGCAGCGATAGCCCGAAGCTGCTCTGCCTCTTTAGCCAAAATGGGGTTGCCCAGGTAAGCCGCCCCCAGATTGGTCCAGACCATGGGGTTGTGCGGAACCTGCTCGCTCAGCGGTTCCAGTACTGCTACGGCCTGGGCAAATTTCTTGGCTAAAATATAGGCGCCCCCCAAATTCAGGGCCGCATCCTGATTGTCCGGCTCCATTTGATGCGCCCGCTCCAAAAAACGGGTCGCTTTGGCAATATCACCCCGGTGCAGGGCTTCTGTTCCCTGCCGCAGCCAATTAAAAAACCGTTTCTCATCGGGTTGAGCTTTTTTCTGTGAGTCTTTTTTCATCTCTATTTCCGTTCGCGCTGAAAAAATCGGGCGGCGGCCTCGGTGTGGGTAGGAAAGGCTAATTCTGTTGGCGCGGTAATAACCAGCCGCTCGGTGGCTTCCTCATTAGATTCAAAACGCGGCAAATCAGCCGCCGTGAACGCCGGCCCTAGCCCGAAGACAAGAATGTAACCCTCGCGCCCGCTCAACACACAAAAATCATCAATGGCCTCAGGCGCAATCACCACCCCCGTTTCCTCAAACAGTTCCCGCGCCCCGGCTTCCTGCCATGTTTCGCCAAAATTGATAAAACCGCCCGGCAAAGCCAACTGTCCCCGCTGGGGCCTAATTCCGCGCCGGACCACCAGCAAACCGTCGTCTACCGGCAGCAGGACCACCGCCACCGGCTCAGGGTTGAGAAAGGAGGTCTGGCCGCAGTTAGCGCAGGTGCGCGGCCAGGCTTGTCCGGCCTCAAATGGATGGCCGCAGTAGGAACAGTGGGCGTTTTTGTGGTAGGACATGCATTTCTCCGGCTAATCAGCCATGTCATCCATTCGACAAGCTCAGGACAGGTTTCGAGCGACGTTAGGAGCGAGAAATCCTCTAATCCGTGGTTTGCAGACGACGGTCTCAAAGATTTCTCGGCTTTCAGCCTCGAAATGACATGAGAGGTGAGTAGTTACGGATTTTAAACATAAAGCAGCCAGAAAGCAAAGGTTGGTTGCAGCGAAAGCGGGGGTTTTAGTGCGGCCGGCCTTCGGGGAAAAACTGGTAGCCGCCTTCGGGTTTGCCACGCCAGGTGACCAGATAAGCCGGGCGGCTGGGGTTCGGCTCGATCTGCCGGCGCAGGCTGGAAATTAGTTGGTACAAACTGTTATCGCTCACCCCATGCTGGCGCAGTTCGTCGGGCCAGGCGTTGAAAATCAGGTCGGTTTTGGTGTGGCTGAGGCGCGGCTGCTTGAGCAAAAAGGTCAGCACAGCCCGCTCCAGGCCGGTCAAATCGGCCAATAAGGTCTGGCCCTGGTACAGTTCCCCGGTTCGCTCGTCCTGCCAGATGCGCCCCCGCCCCCGCCCTTCGACCCTGGCTACAAAGGCCGACAGCAGCGCCCCGGCCAACCGCCAGCCGTTATCCATATGCTGACAGACGCCTTTGCCGGCAAGCTGCCGCAAGATAGGCTGGTAAGCCCGGACAAACTCCGGCCAATTTTTATCCCCGCCGCTCAGCCGGGCCGTTTCTAATTTTTGCAGCTCCGACAGCACAAACTGCTCCTCCTGGGTCAGGCCCTGCCACAACCGCTCCAGGCGGTGCTGTATCTGCCGCTCGGCCAGCAGGGCCGAGGCCCATTCGGCGCGCGGGGGCTTCTCGGCGGCCAGCCACCAACGACAGGCGGCCCGCAGCAGGGCCGGATAATTTCCGCTCAAGGCCAGCAGCGCGGCCACATCTTCTTCCTCCGGCGGTGTGGGGGCGGCGTGGAGGACGGTGCGGACCAGATAACGGGCGTCCTGCGGCTGCATAGCCCCCACCCAACAGACATGATGATCCAGCAGTTCGTACATATCGCCCAGCCGCTCCGGTTCGGGCAGGTAAACAGCTTCGCGGGTCATCCCGGCCAGGTAGCATAGCGTGTCCTTGAAATCATCCCGCAACCCCCGTAAAGTATTAACCATCGCCGGGGTCGCCGCCTGGCAAAAGTCGTCAAAACGATTGAGAACCAGCACCACGCGGGTTTGCCGCGCCTGGAACAGCAGCAGCAGCTCCTGTAAGGCGCTTTGGGTCAGGAAGGGGTCGGTTTCAGCCTGGCTGTGGCGGTAAATAACGGCAATTTCCTCAGCCAGCCCCGGCTCGAACCCGACCCGCACCCGGTAAAAGGCACGGATCATCACCCGGTACAGCGTCGAGAGGTCCGTCGCCGGCAAATTGTTCAGATCGAGCGGGATCAGGGCAATCGGACCGCTCCCCGGTCGCAGGTACCCGGCCACCACTTCGGGCCGGTGGCACAAAAAGCCCAGCAAATTGGCCCGCCCCACCCCGGACAGCCCCACCACCGCCCCACTCTCCCCCGCCGAAATCCAGCCGGCCAGCAGACGCAGTTCTTTGGCCCGATAATCAGCCGGGTAATTGGACCAGGCACGCAGAGAAGGAGTGGAAGGTTGGAAATCTACCATGCTTCGATCCTCTAAGAAACTAAACCACAGATTACGCAGATTGCACAGATTTTTAACTTTTTATCTGCGTAATCTGCGGATTTTCATTAAAAGCCATCCCTATCCTCTATCTTCCATCCTCCATCTTCCATCCTCCCTCTTCAGTCGCGCCTAAGAATTGCCTCAGACTCCACAAAGGACTCCGGCGCGGTTCTGTGATACCCTGAGCGCAGTAAAAGATACTTTGGCCTGAGGTATCTGGATCGGGCCAGAGATCGCTCGCGAGCAGGTTGAACGGCCCTCCCCAGCGCCGCTCGACCGGGGGTACCCTCATCTCACTGGCCCTCCTATCTTTGCAGAAAGGAGGTTCATGCGGGATGTTAAAGAAACGAATCGTGGCTATCGTGACCGGCCTGGCCTTGCTCCTGGCGGTAGCCGGCGTCTCCGGCGTTGCCGCCGACGCGCTCGGCCTGGATATGACCGCGCCGGCCCACGCCTGTAATGCCAGCAGCAGCGGCGGCGGCTGCTAAGCCAGCACTGCCCGGTTTTTTGGGGCAGACCCGGCGGGTTTGATGAACCTGCCGGGTCTCCTCCGGGGGCAGGCCGTTGACCGCCGAGACAACAGGCGCTTGAATTGAGGCGGCCACCGTCGGGGGATAAATCGCCCCAGCTATCATACAGCGTCCGTTGAAGCAGACTTGCCGCCCCAAAATAAGTCTGATTGATCGGGCGCTGTCGTATAGTCCGGCGACTTCATCGCCGGACGAGCGTCGGGGGCAAGATTGCCGCTGGGGTTTCCGAATGTTCTCCTAAAAGGTTAGGCTGCGATTAACTTAACCTGTCCCCGGCGCATTTGCCAAATTCCCCTTTCAGATTAAACTTAAGCTCTCATTGTTAAAGCTGGGCCAAAGATGGCTCAGTAGACGGTAAACAGTAGATAGGGAATTTATGCGACCCTGCTACCTATAGGGACTGCCCCGCTGCTTCGTTCATTTCTCTGGCCCACCTGATCTTTCAAGAAAGGAGGTTCATGCGGGATATTGAAGAAATGAATCGTGGCTGTGGTGATCGGCCTGGCTTTGCCGCCGACTCGCTCGGCTTGGCTGTGACTGCGCCGGCCCACGCCTGTAATGCTCAAAGCTCCGGCGGCGGCTGTTAACGGTAGGTTAGTTCACTCAACCACCGAGGTTGCTATAGCCTCGGTGGCTTTTGTTGAGTCCCCCGTCAAGCTGCGCCGATACTTCGCCAGCAGCATTTGTAAAAGGCGGCGCTGCTTCGCTTCGCTGTGATTTTGAATGAGAGACTCCAGTTCATTGAGTTGGAGGGCTGCGCGTCGTTTCTTTCCCCTGGACAGATGATACTTTGCCCGATAGAGTTGAACCTTGATTTCACCAAATCTATTTCCCTGAGTACGATACATCTCTAATGAGATATTCAGATAGGAGTTGGCCTCCTGCCACTTACATTGATCGATCAGTATTTGGCCCAAATCCCCAAATAATTGAGCTAATTCTGACTGATTGGAGAAGCGCCGAAAAATAACTTCTGCCTGCCGCGAATATTTCTCCCCCTGCGCCAGATTACCTTTCAGCCAGTAAGCTAAGCCCAGATTATGATAAATTCCGCCAATTTCCTCTTCCTCGCCGGTTAACTCGGCCTGCCGCAAAGCTTTATCCAAAAAGATCAACGCTTCATCGGGGTTAGGATACTCCATCTCTAGATAGAGCATACTTTGGTTTATAAAGCCCCGCATGAGACCGTGTGCATCTCCCATTGCTTGCCATAATGCACAAGCCTGATCGAGATGCTGCCGCGCCTGCTCCCATAACCCTTGCCGGGTATACAAAATACCCAGGTGATTTTCGGTATGAGCGCGGCCGTGATCGCTGTTGAGGCGCTCGAAGATGGCCAGGGCGCAGCAACACAGGATTTCGGCCCGCCACCAGTGACCCTGCTCGATGTAGAGGTAGCCCAGGTTGGTGCAGGCGCGGGCCAGGCTGAAGGCGTCGTTGAGCCAGCGGGCCAGGCCGATCACCCGGCGGTAGTGACGGATGGTCTCGGTGGAGCGGCTCTGGCGCTGGCACAGCCGGGCCAGCAAGGTGGACAGGTTGACCGCGGCGGCCAAATCGTTGCCAGCTTCGGCCCGCCGCACGGCCTGCTCCAGCAGCGGGTTCCAGCCTTCCCAGGTCCCGCGCCGCTCCAAGTGGGGCGAGTAGTGGGTCATCACCTCGTAGGCGGGCGGCCAGGCGTCGGCCATGTCCAGGGCATAACCGAGGGCTTTCAAAATCCCGTCGCGCTCGCCATCCAGGGCGGCCATATCTTCGCCGTGAGCGGTCACAAAGTCGCGCCAATAGCTGACGTTCTGCAAAATTCTGCGGCGGAAGAGGGCGGCGTAGTTGGGGGCCGGGGGTTGGGGGTCGAGGGTTGGGGGCTGGAGATTGGACGCTCTGCGTGGAGATTGGACGCTCTGCGTGGAGATTGGACGCTCTGCGTGGAGATTCGCGGAGTGGGTTGAAGATTGGGGTGAGTTGGGGGGATTAGTTACTGCCATTTGATGACCTCGTTGAGCAAGAAGGTTTCGGTTAAGCGGTGGATGCGGTAGCGGGGCTGTTCCAAATCGGCGCTAACTTCGAGCAGGGAGAGGGCGGCCAGGCACTCCAGGGCTTGAGTCAATTCGATTGGGTCCAGATCGCTCAGGGCGCTGAGCTGGGCCAGCGTCCCGTTTTGGGCCAGGGGCATGACCAGCAAGGTTTGGCGGCCGGCTTCGTCCAGGGCGTTCCAGGCCTGCCAATAGATATAGGTGTATAGGTCGTCCACCTTTTTGCCCTGCGCCTGGCGCAGGTTGTCGAGCACCTGGGCCAACGGCAGCGCCCGGATTTGCCCAACCACCAGCTTGAGGGCCAGCGGGTTGCCACCGACAACCTCGTAAATGCTGTCCAGTTGGGCGGGGGTGGCTTCGGCCAGAGCGGTCAAGCCGCGCACCTGGGCTTCATAAGCCAGCAAGGCCAGCACGTCGGCCCGGCCCAGTTCGGGCAAACTGAGGCAAAAAACATCATCGTAGGCGTGCAGGGCATGCCGGCTGGTCAGCAAAAACTTGGTCGGGTTGGCGCAACGGCGCAGCAAGGGGATCAAGCTCTGGTAGTCGGCTACGGTTTCTAAGTTGTCAATGACCACCAGGTAGGGCTGCTTTTTGAGCAGCGCGGCCAGGCCGGCCTGCCTTTCGGTCAGGGAGCGGTTGAGCAGGAAGAGATCACCCAACTGTTCCAACAGAGCATTCGTCAGGGTGGCGGGGTCGAGGGCGGGCCGGCGGGCGGCTTCGAGGCCGGCGCCGGGAGAAAACCCCTCCTGTTTGGCGCTGACCCAGGCCACGTCGAAAAAGCGGTCGGCGGCGGCCAGCTCGCGCACCAGCGCCCCGGCCAGCGAAGTTTTGCCAATGCCGCCGATGCCGTCGAGCGCGATCAGCCAGGGAGCGTCAGGGTGTTCCAGCGCCCGGCCAGCCTTGGCCTGGATCTGGCCTACCCCAAACAAAAACTGCTCCGGCAGCAAGGTGAGGGGATTGAAGCGGCTTCGTTCCTCCTGGGGCGGGGGAGTGTAATCGGGAAAGATACGGTGCATTTCATCGCGGGTCAAGCTGTAGTCAATCTGGGCCAGCCAGTGCTGGGCTTCGTTGGGGGCCAGGTAACCGGCAAATACCTCGACCAGCCGCACCGCCGAGACCCGGTCGGGCCGCCAAACCCGGCCGCGATGTTGGTAGGCGCGCTCCCAGATGGAAATGAGTTCGGCGGTTACGGGGAGCAGTTCGGCCAGTTTTTCCTGGCTCAAGCTGCTGCCCCTGCGGAGTTCTCGTAATTTCTGGCCAAAGGCTTGCAGGTCCATGGGCCTCTTATTCAAACTGTATGGGTTTTGTATGGGTTTTGTATCTGAACGAGATGCGGGTTTTGTGTTAAAATTAGTTTGCAGCAGTCTCTACAAATTGCTAAATGTTGGCAAAACCGTGGCAGTTTTTTGCGGAAGTGTGTCCGCTTAGGCGTTTTTATTATGCCGGATTTTTGTAGAATTGACAATTAGCGCCCCGATATTTGCCAGAAGGAGAAACCTCAATGGATGAAATTTTAACCGTACAAGAAGTGGCCCTTTATCTTAAAGTGAGCCGGAGCACAGTCTGGCGCTGGTGCAACCAGGGCCGGCTGCCGGCTTTCAAAGCCGGGCACGGCTGGCGGGTGCCTCGCACCACCGTCGAAAAGATGATGAACCAAAAACTCAAATGGCAAGAGGTTGAAGAGGAAGAAGCCGGCCCAGCGCCGGCCTGGTAAAGGTACAATGCACTATCCCAATTTAAAACTGTAGCGGGTAACAGATTACAACATTAACAGGGGGATATCAGCCCGTCTATCGCGGAGATTGGGGAGAGGGAGATTGGAGATTAAACCCAATCTCCAATTACTAATCTCTTCTTTTCAGGAGTTTTGTTATGATAAAAGCACGGCTAGAAAGAAGACGCAGCCCAAATCCTTATGGCGGCTGGTGGCTGGAAATCAACGGCGCAGTCCCCCCCGAAACATTCCAACTGGCTTCGGCTATTGAGAATAATCTCATTTTGCAGCGCATGCTCCAGGCGGCCTCAACCGAACTAGTGATTGACTTTTCGACGCTCAAAGAGTTCGACTCGCGCGGGCTACAGTTGCTGCTGATGCTGTACAAACAATTCTCACCGCAGAACATCCAAATTGTTCTGCACAACCCCAATCCCTACCTCAGGCGCGTCCTGCGAATTATGCAATTTGACCGGGTCTTCAGGGTGGAACTGGATGAAAATTCCGAGAAGGACGGCGTAGGGGGCCAATACGTTTAGGCACTTAGGCATTCACATCGACAAAAAATTGTCAATCCTTCTTGCGAATGGCGAATGATGATTCTGATTCGCCATTCGCTCATTCGCCATTCTTTTCCAAGCGCAGTCTTGGAAAAAACTTAGGTTCTCAACGGCGCTTCGCTCCAGCAAAACGCTCTCGCCAGAGTTCGAGGGCGTTTTTTATTTAGCCTTTTGACGCTTATCGGTAGGATAGGTATACTGACAACATAATGATTTTGACGATCAAATCGGGGTATGCAAGCCATGATCAAACTCTATCGCCCCGCCGATTGCCCGGACTGTGCTGAGATTGAAGCTGCTCTGCAAGAAATGGTGGTAGCGCACCAGGTGATTGTGCTCGAAGGTGGGCAGATGGCGGCGGAACTTGGCCCTAAAGTCGCGCTCCCGGCTATTCGGGAGAATAATCGAACGGTCAGTGGGCCAGAGGCCATCAACACCTATTTGAAAGAATTAGCCACATTTGTTGCTAACTGGCAGCGTTTTCAATCTGACTCGTGCTACCTTGACAACGAGGGGCAGACATGCTAAATGGAAGAATGGAAGGATGGAAGAATGGTCAAGCAAAATAGGAACAAAGCATGACTTTCCAGCCTTCCAACCCTCCAATGAATAACTGGACTCCCCCCACCGACTGGCTCAAAATCACCACGATTGACGCCCACACCGAGGGCGAGCCGTTCCGGGTGATTACCGGCGGCTTCCCCGACCTGCCGGGCGCGACCATTTTAGAGAAACGCCGTTATGCGAAAGCACATCTGGATCATCTCCGTACCGCCTTGATGTGGGAACCGCGCGGCCACGCCGACATGTACGGCTGCCTTATCACCCCGCCGGTCACATCGGGCGCGGACCTGGGCATCCTGTTCATGCACAACGAGGGCTTCAGCACCATGTGCGGCCACGGCATTATCGGCATCGCCACCGTCGCCCTGGAGACCGGCCTGCTGCCGGCGGTCGAGCCGGAAACTATCCTCAAAATTGACACCCCGGCCGGGCTGGTTACGGCCCACGCTGCCGTCGCTGGCGGGCGGGTGCAGCGTGTCCGCTTTCAGAATGTGCCTTCTTTTGTTCTGGTCCTGGATGAAACCGTTGACGTGCCGAGGCTGGGCCGGGTGCGCTATGACCTGGCCTTTGGCGGCGCTTTTTACGCCTACGTTCAGGCCGAAGCCTTGGGGTTGAACTGCACCCCGGCGGATTATCGTGCGCTGATCGAAAAAGGCATGGCTATCAAACGGGCGGTCATGGCTGCTCGGTCCATCCCCCACCCATTCGAGGCGGATTTGAGCTTTTTGTACGGGACTATCTTTGTTGGGCCGGCGCTGGCGGGTGGGCACAGCCGCAATGTCTGCATTTTTGCCGAGGGCGAGGTAGACCGCAGCCCCACCGGCACAGGCGTCAGCGGGCGGCTGGCCCTTCATTACGCCCGTGGTGAAATTGGCCTGAACCAACCCATCACCATCGAGAGCATTATTGGCAGCCGCTTCACCGGGCGGGTCATTGAAACCACTACTTTTGGTCCTTACCCGGCTATTATTCCCGAAGTCGAGGGCACGGCCCACATCACCGGCCGCCACGAATTTTTGATTGACCCCGCCGATCCTCTGCGAGATGGGTTCATCCTGCGCTAAACGTTTTCCATTTGTAACTGCTCAGGCATGTCATTTCGACCGAAGGGAGAAATCTTCTAATCCGTGGTTTGCAGGCAACAACCTCAAAGATTTCTCGGCTTTCAGCCTCGAAACCTGTCCTGAGCCTGTCGAAGGATGACATGAAGGCTGAGTAGTTACTTCCGTTTTAACTCCGGCGTTTGCGCTGGTAATAGCGGTGGGCTTTAGCTCGGCTGCCACACAGATTCATGCTGCACCAGCGGCGGCTGCTATTTTTGCTGGTATCCACAAACAGCCAGTCGCAGCCTTCACGGCGGGCGCATTGCCGCACCTGGCGTAGTTCGGGTGAGGTCAGCAGTTCCGCCGCCGACCATACAATCGGCCAGAGTATAGCGTCTAACGCCGTGGTGTTCTGGATCAACTGCCGCACAAATCCGGTATCTGTCACCCCAATCTGAACATATCCCGGCGCTTGCGCCAACAGCCCATTCAAGGCCGTAACTTCCTCCGCTGCCGGGGGCTGCTGCTGAGCCGCCGCAGCAAAGAGACGATAGATCGTTTCTCGCAGCGCCAACGCTCGGTTAAACGTCGCGGCGGCCTCTGCCGGAGACTGTACCGCTTGCTGGCGCAGATGCTCGGCTTCGGCTACGCTGAGCAGTCGGGCATGTTGGCTCCAATCTATCAGGTCGGCGTAACTGTGGAGATATTCGTGATTCAGGGTCTCGGTGCGGGTAAAGGTATTGGCAAAATCCAGGCATAACTGGCCGCCAATCAGTTCCAGATTCGCCGCATTTCTTCGTTTACGGGCCATATCTCACCCAAACTTGACACACATCATCAGCCATGCTATTTTATTACCATCAAAATAAATTATAGCAGGTAATAATAAGCAGCACAAGCAGGGAGTCAATTGAATCATGAAAGCAAAGATGCGTCGCGCCACGCTTGTCCTCGCCCTTTTTGCCAGCCTGGGCTTTATTTTTCTGGGGGGACTGCTCGGTTTAGCGCCTGCGGCCCAGGCCGCTGCCCCACCCCTTCAGACACCCAGCCCGCAGACATTTTCGATCACCGCTACCCTGGCTAATTCCTGGCAAGATGTCCTGGCCCGAACCCCGCTGCCTTACACTGCGCCCCTCCCGGAACCGGCCGCCGGCCCCTTTGATGGCTTTTTTGCCAAAATTGACCCGGCCTGGCCGCAGTGGTGGATCTGCCGGCGCTGCGCCGATTATCGGCCGGCCGGGGGCATCTGGAAACTGCAATTTGAGCAGGGTGTCATGCGGATTTATTACGATATTACTCGCTGGAGCAGCCTGGCCTCTTTCACCGTGTCGGGCAATCGGCTGACCCTGTTTAATGATGCCTACTGCCCCGAGCGGGGTGAGTACACCTGGACCCTGAATGAGGGCCAACTGAAGCTAGAAGCCATTAGCGACGCCTGCGCCTTTGGCCTGCGAGCGCGGACGCTGACCCAGCAACCCTGGTCCGTCTGCCTGCCGCCCGATCCCGCCGCCGGCGTCACGGCGTCGCCGGGCTGCGCAGACGAGCCGGCCATACCGGCGGCTCCCGCGCCGGCAGCTTTGCCGGTCACAGTCAACGTCTACGGGGGAGACAGCCGGTTTTTTGAAACGCCGCCGAATGTTTTAGTTTTTGCCAACAGCCCCCTCCGGGCAAAGCGGGAAAATATTGATTTGACCTATCACCCGGAAAGCATTCCCTTTGGGCTAAACCGGGTCATCTGGTGGAGCGGCGACTGGATTGAGGTTTCGACAGAGCGGCCCTTTACGGCGATGGGAGTTCAGTTTATGGGCGACCCTTATCAGGGCTGGGCGCGGGTGCTGTTCGATGGGGTCGAAGTGTGGCGGGGCGATACTGCCGCCATCTGGTCGAAGCATGGCCGCCACGGCGGCTATATCCAGATCTCCGGTTTTGCGCCTGGCCCGCACACCCTGCGGGCCGAAAGTCTTGGCTCTGATTACCATCCCATCCAGGTAGCCAGTTTTGGCTTTAGCGAACAGGGCGGGGTTGAGCCGAAGAAATAACCGAAATAAAAAGGAAAGCGCCCGTCAAATTGACGGGCGCTTGCAGTAGGCATAGGGGTTATTATTATAAATTTTGTGGGCGGCGGGTTCTCAATTTGAACCCTCAGCACAACCCAACTTATTATCTGTGGTGTTCTCCCTGCCGTACTATCTGCTTATATCATAGCAAGCATTTGTTAGAAATTTGTTAACGTTTGATTAGAGTTTGATTAATATCTCTGCCGCGTCCGCTAAAGGTCAATGATCACCTTGACTACCCGATCCTGATAAGCTGTATTCATCGCAAATGCTTCAGGCGTTTGTTCCAGGGGGAAACGGTGGCTAATCAGGCTTGACAACGCCACCACGCCGCTTTGAGCCAGGCGAATGGCGCGCGGGTAAGTGTGCTTCATGCGCCGGGCCAGGCGAATGGTCAGGCCTTTGCGCCGCACCGTTGAATGTTTCAACGTTATCTCGTCACTCTCCGAAATGCCGACGATCACCATTCGACCTCCCAGGCGGGCCATCTCAGCCGCTTGCTGCACCGAGTGGTCAGCCCAGGCTGCTTCGATAGCTACATCCACGCCGTGGCCACTCGTAGCTTCCATCACGGCCTGCGCCGAGTCTTGCTCATCACAATTGATAGGAACGGCCCCCAACCGCTGAGCCACTTCCAAACGCCAGGGGAATTTATCGCTGACAAAGATGGGCTGCGCCCCAGACAGTCGAGCTAATTGCAGAATGAACAGGCCCACTGCACCGGCCCCCAAAATCGCCACACTGTCAGCTACCCGAATTTTGGCCAGATCAATGGCGTGGATGGCCACGCCCAACGGCTCCAGCAGGGCTGCCCCGGCATCATCTAACGTGTCAGGCACGGGAAAGCAGCTATGGACCGGCATATGCAGCCATTGGCACAGGCTGCCGTGATCGGGATAGGCGCCGCAAAAGTGCAAGTGGTAGCACAGGTTGGGGTGTCCTTGCTCGCACATCTCGCAGCGCCAACAGGGTTGGGCTGGGTCAACCGCCACCCGCGTGCCTACGACCAGGGGTTGAAAATTGCCGTCCAGGTTGTCCGACCCCGGCCCCACCGCCTCGACCACCCCGGCGAATTCGTGTCCCAAAATCAAAGGGCTTTGGATAACGCTGTTACCGATGCGGGCATCTTTATAACTGTGCAGGTCGCTGCCGCAGATACCTACCGCTGTCACCCGCAGCAGCGCCTCCCCCGGCCCCGGCGGCCCCGGATGTTCGACTTGTTCCACCCGTAAATCAGCCGGGCCGTGTAAGCGCACTGCGGTCATAGTTGAGGGATAATGCATCGGTTGGGTTCTCCTTCGGAAATAACTTGGTGCATGTCACTGCGAGCCGCAGGCGAAGCCGCACAGCGTCCCGCCCCGGAGAGGGGGATTGCTTCGGCCTCTGGCCTCGCAATGACATTTTCGCGGTCATTCCGGCATTTGCCACCGGCCTGCCGGGTCACGCTGCAAGGCAATGCAATTGACGATAGCCTGGCGGTTAAGCGGGCCGTAAATATGGGGAAAAAGCGTATCTCGCTCGGCGGCGGCCCGTTGAGTGGGCGAGGCGGCAGTATGAGCGGGAGCAATAGGCGGCTCAAAACGCAGCGGGGCCGTCAGCCGGGCCGGGTCAATTTCCAGGGCAAACAATTCGTCCCGGAGATCGGCAAAGTAAATATTGGCAATTTCAACCAATTTTTCTGCCCCGGCGGTGCAGTGGATAAAGCCTTCCTCGGCCAATGTGGGGGTTTGGTAAGGCTGGTCAAGAGGCTGGCACTGATAATACTCGGCTGGCACAAGGTGATAAATGGGCAAAACAAATGTTTTTTGACTCATAACGCTGTAGATGTTACCCCAGTTTTTCCAGCAAGATTTCGGTCAGGGTTGGCCGGCCAATTTCTTGCAGATTGTAACGCACGCGCTGGTGAGGATGCTTAATCTGGAGCAGCCGGCCCAGGTCTATCGGTGTGCCGATGATGACCATATCGCACGGGGTGGCATTGATGGTTTGCTCCAGCTCTTTCATCTGGGCGTCCCCGTAGCCCATAGCCGGCAGGAGTGCGCCTGTGGTCGGGTATTTTTCATAAGTTGCCAGGATAGAGCCAACGGCATAGGGGCGTGGATCAATGATGGCGGCCGCGCCAAAACGATGGGCGGCGACCACGCCGGCCCCATAAGCCATCTCGCCATGCGTCAGCGTCGGGCCATCCTCAACCACCAGAACCCGTCGCCCGCGAATCGTCGCCGGGTCGTCTACGGTAATAGGCGAAGCAGCATCAACGACTACGGCCTGGGGTGCGACGGCTTGAATGTTGTGGCGCACCTGGGCAATAGCGGCAGCATCGGCGGTGTCAATTTTGTTGATAACCACCACATCCGCCAGGCGCAGGTTGGCCTCGCCGGGGTGGTAAGCCAGTTCATGGCCGGGCCGGTGCGGGTCAACCACCACGATGTGTAAATCCGGCTGGTAAAACGGCAAATCGTTATTGCCGCCATCCCAGACCACCACATCGGCTTCGGTTTCGGCGCGACGGAGGATAGCCTCGTAATCCACCCCGGCATAAACAATGGTGCCCCGGTCGAGGTGCGGCTCGTATTCCTCGCGCTCCTCGATGGTACACTCGTGTTCATCCAAATCGGCGTGATTAGCAAAGCGCTGCACCGCCTGCACCACCAGATTGCCGTAGGGCATCGGGTGGCGCACAGCGACCACTTTTTTACCCAAGCCCTGCAAAATCTCGCAGACTCGGCGGGTGGTCTGACTTTTACCGCTGCCGGTCCGCACCGCGCCAATCGAGACCACCGGCTTGCTGCTTTTAAGCATGGTGTGGCGCGGTCCCATCAGCCGGTAATCGGCCCCGGCGGCTAACACCTCCGACGCTTTGTGCATGACATACTCATGCGGCACATCGGAGTAAGCAAAGACCACCTGATCGGCCTGCAAGGATTGGATCAGGCCAACCAGCTCGCCTTCGGGGTGAATGGGGATACCGGACGGATACAAGGGGCCGGCCAATTCAGCCGGGTAGACCCGTCCCTCGATATTGGGGATTTGGGTGGCGGTAAAGGCGACCACTTCGTAATCCGGGTTCTGACGGAAGTAGACATTAAAATTGTGAAAATCGCGCCCGGCCGCGCCCATAATAATGATACGTTGCTTCGACATTGAAGGACCTCGTTAATGGTGAATAGTGAATTGTGAATGGTGAACTATTAACTCATCTTTCGATAAAAATTGAGAGGCTATGGCGGAATTGGAGCAGAAGCCACAGCCAAGTCGGTGTAAATTGAAATTGGTAAGTCAAGCAGAGTTAAGATCCGAATTTGTAACGGCGATAAAGGTG
>Ga0209172_10000847_pt1 | contig 76465 bp, 48 predicted proteins | sample LarsenN4metaG_FD_184113 | JGI IMG/M metagenome (GOLD analysis project Ga0209172, IMG submission 184113) | Hot spring sediment bacterial and archeal communities from British Columbia, Canada, to study Microbial Dark Matter (Phase II) - Larsen... ... | reverse complement strand
GGACGACGGCGGCGGCAGGTCGCCGATTTCGTCCAGGAAGAGGGTGCCGCCCGCGGCCCTGGCGATGAGCCCCTCCCGCTGCTGGTCGGCGCCGGTGAAGGCCCCCCTGCGGTGGCCGAAGAGGGTGTCCGAGAAGACCATGTCGTCGAGCCCGGCGATGTTGACCGCCACGAAGGGACCGGAGCGGCCGCTGACGTCGTGGGCGGTGCGGGCCACCAGCTCCTTGCCGACTCCGGTCTCCCCGGTGATCAGCAGCGGCTGGTCGCTGCCGGCCACCGCCTCCAGGTACTGGAAGATGGCCCGCATCTTCGGGCTGCGGGTGATGATCGGAGCAAAGGCCTCCGGGTTGCGGAGTTCGCCCGTGAGGAGGCGGCTGCTCAGGGAATTCACCTGGGAGCGGAGGGAGTGCATCTCCAGCGCCCGCCGGACCGTTGCCAGGAGCCGGGGCGGCTCCACCGGCTTGACGAAGTAGTCGAAGGCCCCCCCCTTCATGCACTCCACGGCCATTTCCGCCTCGTTTGCCGCCGTCACCACGATGACCGGAATTTCGGGGTGATTCGCGGCGATCTCCCGGAGCAGATCGTATCCCGGCAGGTGCGGCATGTAGAGGTCCAGGAGAATCAGCGCCACCTCCTGCCGGGCAAGGGTCTCCATGACCCTGCGGCTGTCCCCCTCGGTCAGGACCCGGGAGAAGCCGGCGCTGCGCAGGGTGACGCTGGTGGTGAAGAGGATCTCCTCCTCGTCGTCCACCACCAGGATCGGAAAATTCCGTTGGTCAGTCATTGCTTCGGTCTCCGATGGGATAGGCCATCGGCAGGGTGACCGTGGCGGTGGTCCCCCCGCCGGGGGTCGATTCAAACGCGAGGGTGCCGTTGTGCTCCCTGATGATGGCGGCGGAGATGGAGAGGCCGAGGCCGGTGCCGCCCCGTTCCAGTCTTGTGGAGAAAAAGGGCTCCGTGATCCGGTCCAGCACCTCCCGCGGCATCCCTTCCCCTTCATCCCTGACGGCGACGATGACGCCGGGGGAGTCATGGTCGGCCATCGTGGCTATGGTGATGCCGGCCCCTTTGTCGGGGAGCGCCTGCAGGGCATTCATGATCAGGTTGATGACCACCTGTTCGATCTGCTGGGGTTTCCCCAGCGCCAGGGGGAGGTCCTCGGCCAGTTCCATTCGGAAATGGTCGGTGTAGCGGTGAATCTGGTAGCTGAGGATCAGTTTCGCATCCTCCACGATTTTGTTGACGTTGATCGGCATGAAGGCCTTTGCCGTATCCTCCCGGGCGAAGTCCTTGAGGTTGCTGACAATGGCGCTGATGCGGCGCGACCCCTCCTTGACCCCGTGGACAAGGCGGGGGATGATCCGCTCCACCTCCCCGTAGGGCAGTCCGCCAAGGGTGAAATCGCCCCTCTCGGTCCGGTAGCGGTCGAGAATCGGGAGGGCGTCGCGCCAGAAGCTCTCGATGAGTGTGGCGTTCCCCTGGATGAAGGTGTTGGGGTTGTTGATCTCGTGGGCAATGCCGGAAACCAGCACCCCCAGGGAGGTCATCTTGTTGGCATGGATGAGGCGGGACTGGGCGATCCGGGCCTCCTCCTCCATGTGGATTCTCTCGGTTTTGTCTCGGATGGAGCAGTAAACCACCTCCGTGTCCCGCAGGCGGATGATCTTGCCCCAGATGGATGCAATGAGGCGGGTGCCGTCGCACCGGACCACGCCGATGCGGTCCAGGTGGAAGGGGGTGGCATCCCCCGATGGGGGAACTGCACCGATGAACGAGTTGTAGTCGGCGGCTGCGATGAACGACCAGGGACCGAGCCAGGCGAGGGATTCCTTGTCGCGGCCGAGCAGTGATTCGGCGGCCCGGTTGGCGTCGATGACGTCCAGGGATTCCCGGGCCAGCAGGATGATGGCGTCTTCGTTCTGCTCGAAGAGCTCCCGGAAGCGGGCCTCGCTCTCCCGCAGGGCCGCTTCGGCGAGGGTGCTCTCCGTGATGTCCTTGACGACCCCCTGCATCCGCACCGGGCTCCCTTCCGTGTTGAACTCCACCTCTCCCTGTTCTCGCACATGCCTGATGCCGCCGTCAGGACAGACGACGCGATGCACGATGTCATAGGGTGCCCCCTTGTAGAGGGCCGCATCGATGGCATCGATCACGGTCTGCCGGTCGTCGGGATGGACCGAGTGCAGAAATGTCTCGTAGGTTATGTCGGGCTGGTTGGGGGGGATGCCGAAAATACGGAAGATTTCATCGGACCAGAGAACTGTGTTGTTGACGATGTCCCACTCCCAGTTCCCCACGTGGGCAATCCGTTGGGCCTTGGCGAGACGGGCCTCGTTTTCCCGTAGCTTCAGTTCTGCTTCCCGCCGTTTCGAGATGTCCCGGGCGATGCCCGTGGTGCCGATGACCGTTCCCGTTTCGTCATAAACGGGCATCTTGATGGTTTCAATCCAGGTCCTCTTCCCCTGGGCGTCGACAAGGGGCTCCTCGGTGCGGATCTGCTCGCCCGATGCCATGACCCGCGCGTCGTCCTCGCGATAGAGGGCAGCCAGGTCCGCGGGCCAGATGTCCAGGTCGTTCTTGCCCGTCAGTTCGGCGGGGGTGGTGCCGCAGGCTTTGGCGAATGCCGCGTTGACGGCGATGAACCTGCTTTCGGTGTCCTTCAGCCAGACCAGGTCGGGGATGTTGTCGAGCATGGCCTGCTGCTGGAGACGGATCACGCGCAGGGCTTCCTCGGCCCGCTTGCGCTCGGTGACATCCCGCACCACCGCCTGGAGAACCGTGCGCCCCCTGATGGTCAGGGCCTTCAGGGATACCTCGGTGTCAACGGGGGTTCCGTCCGGTTTCTGGTGCCGCCAGGGAAAGAGTCTGGCCTCCCCGGCCAGGGCCGAGTCAATGAGCATTCGGGCCTTTTCGCCGGAGGGGGTGCCGTCGGGCTGCAGCTCCGGAGAGAAGTGGACCGGGGATTTGCCGAGGATATCGGCGCGGCTCCTGCCAAACAGTCGACACAGCTGTTCGTTGCAGTCAAAAATGCCGTTGTCAAGAATCAGGATCCCTTCGGCGGAATTTTCGAAGAGGGTCCGGTACTTGGTTTCGTTTTCCTGGAGCTCCTCGACGTGGCGCTTTCTCTCCCGCAGCAGGACCACGGCCAGCACGGCGAAGATGGTCGAAATGACCGCCGCGCCGGCGATGACGTTGACCTTGTACCGCTCGTAGCGCGAAAAGAATTCGTTTTTCCTGGCCCCCACGTAGAGCACGCCGATGGTTTCGCCCCGGCTGTTGCGGATGGGGTCGTAGGCGGTGAAATAGGGGATGCCGAGAATCAGGGCCTCGCCCCGGTACGGCCGGTTGTGCCTGAAGATGGCGTCATGGGCGGGGCCGGTCAGTTTCGTCCCCATGGCCCGGGTCCCGTCTTCCCGCCGGATGTTGGTGGAAACCCGGGTATCCCCCATGAAGACCGTCGCCGTGCCGCCGAAGATGGACTGGATCGTGTCGGGCAGCTCGAAGTTGCCGTTCAGGACGTAGTCGCCGGCCATGAGCCTGCCGTTGACGATCCTGAAATCGGTCCCCTTGGCCCTGAGAAGCTGCCAGAAGGTCTGGATCGCCTGCTCCTGCTCCACCCTCGCCAGGCGTTCCGATTCGTCGCGGATCGCGGCCAGGAAGAAAAGGGTGATCATGGCAGCGCCCAGGACGAAGAGGATGTTCAGGGCAATGATAGTGATGGTTAATTTCCGCATGGGATACCGGCGCAGGAAAGTCCTTGATAACATGGGATATGCTGTGGATGCAGGAACTTTGCAAGAGGGATACCAATGGAGGGGGGATGATGGGTGATGACGATTACGGCCGGTACTTCTCCGCCATCAGGTCGGCAAAGGCGCGGGCCGCGGGGGAGAGCTGCCGCCCCTCCCGCTGTACCAGGTAAAAGGTGCGGGAGACCTTCAGACCGTCGACCGGAATTTCCACCAGCTCGCCCCGTGCCAGTTCCTTTCTTACCGAGATTTCCGACAGGAACGACAGCCCCAGTCCGCTGGCCACGGCGTGTTTGACCGCCTCATTGCTGCCGAGGCTCGCCCGCACGGTGAGGGCGGCCGGTGCGACGCCGGCGCCGGCAAGGGCCTGCGCGACGGAGCGGGCCGTGCCGGAACCCGGCTCGCGCATGATGAACTCCTGCCGGACCAGGGCGTCGAGGCTGATGGCTCCCGTGCCGGCCAGGGGGTGGGAGCTGCCGGCGATGAGCCTGATCTCGTCGCGCCCCAGGGGGGTGAAGGCGAACCCTGCTTCGTCGAACCGGCTGCCGATGATGCCGATTTCCACCTCCTCCCGAGCCACCTTGTCCAGAATCTCCCGGCTGTCCCCCTGGAGGAGCGTGAGGCGGATGCCGGGATGGAGGGAGAGAAAGATGGGAAGCATCTCGGGGATCATGTGGTCGCCGGGGATGTTGCTGCCGCCTACGCGCAGCTCCGCCTCTTCCAGCCCCCGGAACCGGCGCATGGCCTGCTCGATCACCCGGGTGCCGGCCACCACCCGCCGGGCATGTTCCAGCAGCAGCTTTCCCCCTTCGGTCAGGAGCGCTCCCCGGCCCGTGCGGTCCAGGAGCTTCACCCCCAGCTCGCTTTCCAGGGCCGCAATGTGCTGGCTTACCGTCGACTGGGTGATGAAGGCGGCCTCGGCCCCCCGGGAGAAGCTGCCGGTTTCGGCCACGGCGAGGAACACTTCCAGTTGTTTGAGATTCATGGGAGTCTCTTGCTATTGAAATAAACGATAGGTGCGATTTGTTTTATCACAATAATCAATTTGACCTGGCTCTGTCAAATGCACAATAATCCGGGCGTTTGCCTGCTGGACATTTTACGGAGATTCGCTGAAAGGAAATGGAATGAAAATTGTCGATTGCCGGAATATGGCCTGTCCCGCGCCGGTGGTGACCACCAAGCGGGCACTGGAAGAGGCGGGCGGCGAGGCGGTGCGGGTGCTGGTGGATCCGGGTGCCCCCCGGGAGAATGTGACCCGCTTTGCCGCCAACCGGGGCTTTACCGTTGCCGAGTCGGAAACCGACGGGGGCTTTGCCCTCACCATCACCCCTTCGGGGAGCACTGCGGCTGAGCCGGTCCGGACCGTGACGGGTAAGGGGGGGGCAACCGTGATGCTCGTGGCCTCCGACCGCCTCGGCGACGGCCCCGAGGAACTGGGGCGGCTTCTGATGAAGAACTTCATTATCACGCTCCTTGATCTGACGGAGCTTCCGGACCGGATGCTCTTCGTCAATACCGGCGTCCTCCTGACCACGGAGGGGTCCGAGGTTCTGGAGGCCCTGGAGAGCCTTGGCAATCGTGGGGTGGAAGTCCTCTCCTGCGGGGTCTGCCTCGACTTCTTCCACCGCAAGGAGAAGCTTGCGGCCGGATCGGTCACCAACATGTTCACCATCGCCGAGAGCCTCATGGCGGCGGGGTCGGTCATCAGGCTGTAACGTCCCGCCGGGGGCTAACATGACAGGGGAGGATTCATGAAGAAGTTTTTTGTAGCTGCGATGCTGACCATTGCCAGTGCCGCAACCGCTTTCGGAGCGGCGAGCCGTGCCGGAGTAGTGACCGTCGATGTGGACCTGTCGGCCCAGGAGCAGGGGAAAGAGGCCAGGCTCTGGCTCCCCTATCCGGTCACCGACGCCAACCAGACCATCGGCGGCATCAGCGTCTCCGGGGACTATGCCGAGTCCGGCGTCTACACCGACCCGGCCAACGGGACGCCGATCCTCTATGCCCGCTGGAAGAGCGACGCCGCCAGCCGCAAGCTTTCCTTTGCCTTTTCCGCCCAGCGGCAGGAGGTGGTCCGGAGGGACTTCCCGAAAAAGGAAGCGGCCTGGGACCCGGCCGACTACCGGCAGTACCTTGCCCCCACGAGCCTTGGCCCCGTCGACGGCGAGGTGAAGAAGCTGGCCGATTCCATCACCAGGGGGAAGAAAACGCTGCTGGAGAAGGCCCGGGCCATCTACGACTGGACCTGCGACAACACCTACCGGGACCCGAACACCAAAGGGTGCGGCAAGGGGGATGTCTGTGCCCTCCTCCGCAAGCCCGGAGGGAAGTGCACCGACATCTCCTCGGTCTTCATCGCCCTGTCCCGCGCCGCCGGTGTGCCGGCCCGGGAGATCTTCGGGATCCGGCTCGGCAAGAAGGCGGAAGAGGACATTACCGGCTGGCAGCACTGCTGGGCAGAGTTCTACCTCCCCGGCTACGGGTGGGTGCCGGTGGACCCGGCCGACGTCCGCAAGGCGATGCTGGTGGAGAACCTGACGCTGGATGACGCGAAGACGAAGGAATACCGGGAGTACTTCTGGGGGGGGATCGACCCATACCGCATCGCGCTGGCCGTGGGGCGCGACGTGGTCCTCAACCCGCCCCAGGCAGGGGCGCCCCTGAACACCTTCGGCTATCCCTATGCCGAGGTGGGGGGGAAGGAGGTCGACTTCTACGATCCGAAGAGTTTCCGTTACACGATCAGGTACGCAGAAAAATAGGAGGCAGCTGTCTGCTGCCTCCCCACCACATGAAGGATCTGCTGGGGGCCTCCCGTGAGGGATGGCCCCCTTTTTTGCGGTAGCGCTACTTCAGCGCGTCGGCGATGGCGTGAACTTCCTCCGGAGAGAGAGAGACGTGGAATCCCATACCGCCCACGTTGCTGTCTATGGCGGTCTGGATCATCTCCGCGGTGGCCCCCCTCATGTTTGACATGGTCCCGTGGCAGCCGGCGCAGTTGCTGGTGTAGTAGAGCGATGCCCCATCTACGGGGATGGACCGCTGGGCCACCGTTTTCTTCGCGGGTTTGCGGGCAGGTGGCGGCAGGGGGTAATCGGTGCCGCTCTCGAGAGTCTCTTCTTTTGCCCCCTTGCCGGCTGAAGAGGCTTCGGAAAGCGCCTGACCGCGCTCCATGGTGAAGCCGGCTGTGCCGGTACTGCCGATGGCGGTGCCCGTCATACAGATAACGCCGTATGCAGCGATGGCAATGGCTAGGGTGAGGATTTCCGTCGATGTGAAAGTTCTGAATTTCATGATGTCCTCCTTGATTCCGTGAATTCAGTTTTTGAGTTTCGCGGTGAGAGTACGGGATGCGATTTTGTTGCCTTTGGGATGCTGTCACCTCCTTTCATGCAAGGGCTTCTGAAATGGAAAAAGCCGGTCTGCCGCCTATCTGTGGTGTGATAGTTCGGCAACCCGGCTGTCTCGGTGAGACCCTGTGGGCTTTCCGCCCCATCCTCGCGGATGGTTTAGTAGTATCGCTATCGCCTGAAGCATTCGCCGTTGAAGTGTCTGTATCAGCGGCAGGTTTTCAAGGCAATCCGGGCACAAAAAAAAGCCGGGTTGCCGCCTATCTAGTGGTGTGATAGTTCGGCAACCCGGCTGTCTCGGTGAGACCCTATGGGCTTTCCGCCCCATCCTCGCGGATGGTTTAGTAGTATCGCTATCTTCAGTCAAATTTCTTGTTTGAAGTGTTTCTATCTTGTAACTGTTTTGTTTGCGTATGTCAACGCGTATTGTGAAATTTTTTTGTATTAAGCCGAAATTACGCTACTTTTTGAGACTCATCACGTAGGCCACGAGAGTTTCAATCTCGATTTCCTGGAGGTTGGTGAAGGCGGGCATGCCGCCGGGACGACCCTTGGTGATGCTTTCCCTGATCGCCTCGGGGGTGCGGCCGTATTTGAAGTCTGCCCGCTGGAGGGAGGGGCCGCCGCGGGTGCCGGCGCCGTTCCCCTCGTTGCCGTGGCAGGAGGCGCACTGCTTCCTGAAGATCGCTCCTCCCATGGCCAGTTTCTGCTGTTCGCTCATGGGGCCCCCCATGGTTGTCTGGGGTACCGCCCCCTGGGCCGGCGTTTCGGCCGGTGCCTGGGCCGGTTTTTCCTGCTGCTTGCACCCGGCGGCGGTAAGGCCCACGGCCAGGGCCGCGGCAACTATTAGGCTTTTCTGTCCCGAAATCTCCAGTTTTACCCTGATGGTTTTTTCGTGCATGGTGCTCCCTCCGCTTGGTCCCATGGGGATTGTTTTAGGGGAGTATAATGAAGCATCCCCGTATGTCAAGGCCGAGATTGGCGCCTTGCCAGGGCCTGGCTGGGGGAGGGTGCCGTCTGAAGTGTGGACCAGTTTTGTCGGCACATCGGATGCTTGGGGCGATTGTCGCGAAATGGCGGCATCACGCCAGGCTGTCATATTCCTTTCCCCGAGATTATTCCTGATTTTAATGATTCCCTTCAAGTCAGGCCCTGCGTGACATTAGCCGTTCTTTTGTTTTGTATCCACCCGCACTGTGCGGGTTTAGGCTTGGCAATTGCAATTATTTAATTCTGTTTATGTGTATTGTTTATGATTTGCAGTAGTTACGAGTGGTTGTGTTGTTTTGTTCCGTGTTGGCCGGTGGTTTGGCAAGAGATGGTGCCAATAATTTGTCCGGCGGGGACAGGATGAATTTCTGGTTATTTCAGTTTTTTGGCGTTGTTTGCGATTATGTGTCGGGACTGGGGGGCGGTGGACGTGGAGGCAAAAAGGCGGCTGATTGCGGAGTGGTGTCTATTGTTGGCATTTGTCCTGTCTCTGGCCGGCATGGCCGAGGGGGCCATGGAATGCTACCGCTGCCACGGCTCCGTGAGTCCGGTTGATTACCGGCCCGTGGACAGCGCGTACCGCAACATCAGCACCGGCGGCTTTCCGGGGAATCACCGGACCCACATGGAGGCGTCGGCACAGCCTGCCGGCTGCGCCACATGTCATCCGGGCAGTGCCGCCTACGGCTCTTCCCACCGCAACGGCAGCATCAGGATATCAAGCCGGATCAACAGCTCTCCCCTCGTCACCGCCTTCCGCAACCAGACGTCATCCCTTCAGAGTGCCACCCCGGCCCCGGGCACCTGCACGAACGTCAACTGCCACTTCGAGGCCGAGACCCCGGTCTGGGGCTCGTCGCCCCTGACGGCGCCCGCCGGCTGCTCCGCCTGCCACGGCGCGCCCCCTTCCGACGGCAATCACCCGGCCATCTCCGGCCCCGGCAAGAAGCACGGCGACTACCTGGGGACCGGGCCGGAGAGCTGCCCGTCGTGCCACGCGGATCACATCGCCGAGGCCCGCCCCTTTGCCCACGCCACCAGTGCCGGGAAGCGATCCCTCATCGTCCGTTTCACCAAGGCGCCCAACAGCGGCGGCACCTACAGCGGTACCGTGACCTATCCCCACTATCTGTCGAGCCAGAGTCCGACCCGTGACGGCACCTGCACGAACCTTTACTGCCACGGCAACCCGTCGGGGGGAGAGCCTCTAACCACGGCCCGGTGGGGGGACAGCGGAACCATGAAGTGCTTTTCCTGCCACAAGGGGCGCTCCGCCGACACCACTGCCGCCAACTGCGCCGAGGCGGGGGGGACCTGGGATGCGGACAAGCTGGTCTGCACACCGTTTCTCGATATGTCATCCAGCGGCCACCACCGCCTGGTGGGGGCACAGTGGATCCGGAAATATCCCTGCTCCTACTGCCACAGTGACACCGTCGATGCGTCGGGGAACATTGTCAGCACGGCCAAGCATGTCAACGGGGCCAAGGACGTGAAGATGGCCCCCCAGTGGAACATCGTGGGGCGTCCCGCAGCCAGTTATGACCCGGCCACCAAGGTCTGCGACAACGTCTACTGCCACAGCGACGGCACCACCGATCCGGAGGATGTTCGACCCTTTGCCTGGACCGAGCCCAAGACCGAGTGCAACTCGTGCCACGGTCACCCCACCGGCAGCTGCGCCAACGGGGGCTGCCACGACGGCAGGACCGACGGCAGCGGAAAGCTCTGGGCCGTGAAGACCGGCTGGCCCGCCGGCAGCGAGTGGATGGGGGCCATGCCCATGTTCCCGAACCAGGGGGCCGGAACGGCCCGGGCCAACTCCCACGGCCGCCACGCCGAAACCAATTTCACCTGCGACCAGTGCCACGCGGCCACGGTTGTGAATGGCGCCTGCACCACCTGCCACGTGAACGGTATTCCCGCCGGCGGCATGGGGGAGGTGGCCCACATCAACGCCGCCTATCACGTGAACAAGGCCAAGGACGTGGTCTTCAGGGACGGCGGTTCCTACAACGTGGTCACCAAGGCCTGCTCAAACACCGTCTGCCACACGAGCGGCACCGATCCGGTATGGGGTGGATCGGTCAACAGCTCCGTCACATGTTTGGGGTGCCACGGTACATCCGGTGCCGACCAGGACGACTACAATGCCTTCAACGGCACCCAGGCCCGCATCAGCCTCCCCGAATGGACCACCGTGGGCCACGGCCGCTATTCCACCGCCGGCCGCTATCCGGTTTCCAACAACCCGGCGGCCAACTTTCCCGGCAACCCCTGCTGGTACTGCCACGACAATAACGTCCTCCACAAGGACGCCAACAACCCCTACCGGCTGCGGATGCACCATCAGTACGAGCGCCGCTTTGAGAAGGAGTGCGTCTATTGTCACATGGAGCGGACCGACGCCGAGTGCATCGGCTGCCACGTGGGGCAGGCCGACTCGCTGGCCCCCCAGGCGACGGCAGGCGGCATCGTGTTCAAAAAGCGGGACGGGTCGACGGAGGTCAGGCACCCGACCCATACCGCCACGGCCACCTGCATATCGGGGGGGTGCCACGACTCGGACGACGGCACCTTCCCCGACGGGACCCACAAGGGGCACAGTGTGCATGCCGGGGTCTGGACCGCCGAGCAGAAGGCCGACGTGAAGAATCAGTACATGATGATGGGGGTCTGCCTCCAGTGCCATGATGATGATACCGGCGGCCAGTGTACCAGCTGTCACCTCCCGCCGCCGGAGAATCCCAGGAAATATGATCTCGGCTTTGACCCGGGCACCGGCTACATCAAGCCGAAAAAGGCCCGGGCCTCGGCGGGGCACTTCGGCTACAAGCACTACCGGGCCTTCCTCAATTCGGGGGGGTGGACCAAGGATGCCAATGGCAACTTCATGGGGACCTGGAAGGGGGGGAAATTCTGCTGGGACTGCCATGACCCCCACGGTGACGCCAATATCTACATGGTCCAGAAGAAAGTGGCCACCACCACCGACGGAAAATTCGGCAAGCCCCTGACCCGGGCCGACGTCACCTTCACCGACAAGCTGAGCGGCACCAACTATGCGCGCAAGGTTGCCCCCTTCGACGGCATCTGCAACGTCTGCCATTCGCCCAGCAGCAAGCACTTCACCAGCAACTCCGGTGACGGTCACAACATGAGCCGCCCCTGCACCGGCTGCCACGAGCACCGCTTCGCCGACAGCCACGCCAGCGGGCAGAGCTGCAACAGCTGCCACGAGAACAGCAAGCCGATCCCGAAACACACGGCCTTCGGGCTCCCCCGCGACTGCACCAAGTGCCACCTGGGGACCGTGGGCAAGCGGATGGACGTCATCGGGCAGATGAAGTCCAACTCCCACCACGTGCAGCGGGCCAGCGGCGAGATCAGGAACACCGACTGCTACCAGTGCCACTGGGAAGCCACCCCGGAAGGGCTCATCGATGTCCAGTACCACACCGGCTACAACTACAAGAACTATACGTCGGTGAAAAACGACGTGGTCGACCTGGTGGTATGGGGTGCGGGAACCAGGCCGGCCGTTTACCGCGAGTACTCCACCGCCGCTGGCAGGGCCACTGCCGCGAAATTCCTGGCGGTGAACATGGGCACCGGCCAGGAGCGGGCCGAGGTGTCGAAGGTGTCGCAGCACTGCATCTCCTGCCACAGTGACCAGAACAACGACAGTGTTCCCTTTGATGACTGCAAGACACCGCGCCAGTACGCCTGGGACGGCCAGAGCATCGCTGCCCGCTACTCCCAGACCGGCACCACCAGCTGGGGCAAGTACAACTCCACCACCTACCCCAACGCCAACAAGAAGAACACGGTGGTCAAGGCCTTCTCGGCCCACGGCAATGCCGCCGCCAACAAGGGGGGCTTTGATGCCGCCACCGGTCTTGACGGCACCATTCCCGACCGGGGAGGGAGCGTCAGCGTCCAGTGCTTCGACTGCCACAACTCTCACGGCTCCAAGGTGGTGGGGATCACCTCCAGCTACGTTACCTACAATGGTACCTACAACGGTGCCAACCTGAAGGAGACCAAGCAGAACATCGGCGGCTATGCCTACGACTACAAGGCGTCGTCCAATGCCTCGGGGGTAAACCCCTATGCCGCCGGCGCGGGGCAGTGCTTTGACTGCCATAACTCCGCCGCTGCCGGCACCGTGGTTCCCGCCGGCAAGACCCCGTGGGGGTACAACTCCACCTTCGGCGTCAACTCGCCGATCATGGGGTATAAGGACACCCCCCGCTTCGGCAACGGGACCAAGGCATTCATCGCCAAGAACAACGGCAACGGCTGGATGGACAGCAGGAAAACCATCGCCGGCGGCCACCTGAAGGCCTCGGTCCCCATCGGCTCCCTGGCTGCCCTGGCCAAGGTGGAGGGAACCGCCACCGGCGGCTCCGCGACGACCGTCGTGGACAGCGGCAAAAATTGGACTGCCAACCAGTGGCGCAACCTCCACGTGCTGATGACCTCCGGCGCCAACAGCGGCCAGTTGAGCAAAATCACGGCCAACGACGGGACCACCCTTACGGTAGAGGGCTTCGGCGCCGCCGTTGCCGCCGGCGACGGCTACAAGGTCGTTCCCTACTCGGCCCAGGTCAACGGCCTCTGCACCCCCTGCCACGACCCCCACGGCGTCAGCCCCGTCCTCGGAAGCAAGCAGGCCTACGCGGTCCCGCTCCTGAAGGGGACCTGGATGACATCCCCCTACAAGGAGGATCTCCCCGAAGCGACCAAGACCGGCATGAGGCTTGCCCAGTCAACATTGCCGTGGCGCACCGACCGCAACACTTTCAACAATGCCAAGGTCAGCGAGGACGACACCACTTTCGCCGGCCTCTGCCTCAACTGCCACGCCAAGGAGACCCTGACCGACGGGGTCAAGAAAAACACCCCCTTCAAGACCGTGGACCGGATCCACGAGTCGGTCAAGGGATGGGGCAACAACGCTGAGCATGCCTTTACCTGCTCCAAGTGCCACCAGCCCCACAACTCGGGCCTGCCGCGCCTCATGCAGACCGACTGCCTTGCCTTCAAGCACCGGGGCAAGCAGGCCACCGGCGGAAGGGTTGATGTGGATTATGTTGGATATTACCGTGACTGGCGCTACGGCCGGGCCCCGTGGGGCTATGGCGGACTCCCCGCCGATTACAGCACCGCCATCTGTCACGGTGGTCCCACGGAGAACGGTTCGGGAGGCTGGCCCAACAACCAGATCTGGAACAATGTGACGTCATGGTAACGAAAGAGTGTGCCAACGTTGGAGATATGACCATGTCGCGAGATAAAAGCACTCTGCAGGCAGCACAGCACGAAATGAACCGGGGAGAAGGGGGGAGTTGCCGAGGTCGTTGGTTTCTTGTGGCGGCGATTGGCGTCCTGGCGCTCACAGGCTTTGCCACCCCCGCCTTTGCCAAGGGGGGGGACTACGTGAGTTCCTTCCCCGTTGCCGATGCCGCGGCCGGGAAGCAGGAGGCGAAGGCCATGGCGGTGGACTCCGCCGGCAACACCATCGTGGCGGGCTACACCAACAGCGGCGGCATGAACAACGACTACTACGTGGTTAAATTCAAGGCCGACGGCACCGGCCTCGCGTGGCCGGCCGCCACCTACGATAAAGCCGGCGGCGACGACACCGCCACGGCGGTGGCGGTGGACGGCAGCGGCGACATCATCGTTGCGGGCTACGCCTGGAACGGCACCAACTACGACATCCACACCATCAAGTACGACGGCGCCACTGGCTCCGTCCTCTGGCAGCACACCTTTGCCGGTGCGGCGGGGGGGGGCGACTTTGTCACATCAATCGCCGTGGACGCCTCCAACGATATCTACGTGGCGGGCTATTCGGCCAACGGCTCCGGCAATGACGACTATCTCATCGTCAAGTACCCTTCCGCCGGCTCCACCCCTGTCTGGACCGAGATCCACGACGACGCCGCCTACCACGGCCACGACCGGGTAACGGCCATTGCCGCCGGCAGTGACGGCATCGCCGTGACCGGCTATTCCTCCAAGGGGGGGGCCGACTTCGACATACTCACCCGCAAGTATGGTTTCGACAAGTCGCTGGTCAGGGAATGGCGCAAGTCGTCGGCAGGGGGGCTCGACGACCGGGGGGTGGCCGTGAGGCTCGATGGTTCCGGTGATGTGATAGTTGCGGGGTATCTCTCCAACCCTGCCAATACTGACATCTGGGCCGCCAGGTACAGCGCCGCGACCGGCGCCGTGATCTGGGAAAATACCCATGACGGCGGCTATAACGACGAACCCCGGGCCCTCTGGGTCGACGGCTCGGGCAATGCCTACGTCACCGGCTACACCTTCACCCTGAGCGGGCATGAGGATATTTACACTGTCCGCTACAACAGCGCCGACGGAGCAAAGGGGTGGGATGCGGTCTACCACAGCGCCAAGGAGTACGACGACATTCCGGTGGGGATCGTGGCGAGCAACGTGGCCGATGGCGGGGTCTTCGTTACCGGCTACTCGGTGACGGATGTCAACGACAACATTACCACCCTCAAGTATGGGAAAAACAGCGGCGTGCTCCTCTGGCAGCGGAGCTTCAACGGAGCGGGCAACAGGCACGACCGTCCCGTCGGCCTGGGGCTTGCGTCCCTTGCCTCGGCAAGCGACGTCTTTGTGGCGGGGTGGTCCGACGGAGCCACCTCCTACGACTATCAGGCCATCCGATACGACCACGGTCCCCTCAACGCTCCGACCAGCCTTGTGACCACCGCCACTTCCAATACCTCCATTTCCCTTTCGTGGGTTGACAACTCCACTAACGAAGACGGGTTCAGGATCGAGCGGAAGCTGGGGGCCACCGGCACCTTCGCCCAGATAGGGACCGTGGGGGCCGGGGTCACAACCTACAGTGATTCGGGGCTCACCTCCAACAGCTACTACTACTATCGGGTCAGGGCCTACAATGCAGCCGATGGGGATTCGGACTACAGCAACGAATCCCATGCCCTTACCAAGGTGGTGAGTTACGATCCTCCGGTCTGGAGCTTCGTCTACAACAGTCCGGATAACCGCGAGGATGTGGCCACGGGGATAACCGTCGGCTCCGACGATCATCCGGTGGTAACCGGTTACAGCGACCAGCAGGAAGAGGGGGTTTCCGGTTCCTACTCCTATGACTATCTGACCCTCGAGCTGGACCGGGGTGACAAGTCGATCAGGTGGAAGGCCCGCTACGACAGCGGCGATGGCGGCACCGACATGGCAGCAGGTGTGGCATTGGACAGCGACGGCGATGCCATCGTTACCGGCACCGCCTATCTCATGGGAGGGGGGGACAAGAGCGACGACCTCTATACCGTCAAGTACGGTACCGCCGGCTACGCCGACCCCAACAACAATCCCCCCATGGTGTGGGACCACCAGTACGGGACCGAGCAGGGGATCGACCTGGCCAAGGCGGTCAAAACCGCCCGGGACGGCTCCGACAACAGCGCTGTCATCGGCTACGGCCTTAACGGAGCCAACAACTACGACATCTTTCTCATCAAGTACAACGCCGACGGCTCCCGCCCCTGGACCCCGGTGGTTTACGACAGCGGCCGGGACGATCTCCCCACGGCCGTTGCCTTTGATCCGTCCGGCAACCTCTTCGTGACGGGGTACACCATGAACGCCTCTGGCGATACAGACTGGTTTACCGCCAAGTACAACGGCGCCACCGGTGCCCAGATCTGGTCCCAGACCCATGCCGGCGCCGGCGGCCTCGACGACCAGGCCCTTTCGCTGGCGGTCGATGCCAAGGGTGATGTCTATGTAACCGGTTATGCCGTGAATGCCGCCGGCGATGAGGAGTGGGTCACTATCAAGTACGACGGCGCCGATGTCTCAACCCAGCGGGAGATATGGAAGAAGATCCACAACGGCCCGGCATCACCTGCAAACGGCGACGACCGTGCGACGTCGGTCGCCATTGACCCCATAGACGGGGCCGTGGTGGCGGCAGGCACCAGCTACGTAAGCGCCACCGACAGCGACTTCCACCTCATTCGCTACAACGCCGCCGACGGCTCGGTCATCTGGGAGCGGAACTTCGACCGCCCCACAAGCTATGACTACGTCAGCGCCATGACCCTTGATTCCTCCGGCTACATCTACGTGACCGGCACCATCCGCGGCGGGGTCGACACCGATGCCGGTTTCGACTCCACCTCGGACATCATGTCGCTCATTTACGACCATGAGGGGACGTTCCTCGGCGCCACCACCTACGACGGCACCGGCCGTGAGGACAAGTCAAGCGTCATCACCGTCAACTACCAGGGGGAAGCGTTCATGGCGGGTTTCAGCCGCAATGCCGTGAATCCCGACTACGTGGTGCTCAAGCAGAAGAACAACTACATCCTCGTTCCCGCACCCCTGGCGCCGGCGCCCCAGGCCGACGCCACCAAGATGAACGTAACCTGGCGTGAAAACACCCCCGGCACGAGCTTCCGGCTCGAGCGGACCCTGGGGCCGGTGCTCCCCACGAGCAGCTGGACCCTTGTGACCACCGCCTCTTCGGGGACCACCAGCTTTCTCGACACGGGTCTCACCGCCGGCACCAACTACTGCTACCGGATTTACGGCTACTCGGGGAGCCTCAACTCCCGTACCATCATCAGTTGCGCCACCACCACCCTTTCGGCGCCGACCCTCAATGCCCTTACTGTCGATTCCACCACTCAGATCACTCTTTCCTGGAGCCAGGTGCCCGGCAACACCGGCTACAAGATCGAACGGAAGGTCGGTGCGGGGGCGTGGGCCGACCTCACCACGAAGGGAGCCGATGTCACGACCCACGTCGACACGGGGCTCACTGCCGGCACCACCTACACCTACCGGGTGAGCAGCAACAGCGCGTCGGGCTACTCGCTGGCGAGCAACGAGCAGTCGGCGCCAACCCTGCCGGCGGCGCCATCCATGGCCGCTAACGGGACGATCACTGCCACTTCGGTGATCGTCAACTGGAGCAATGTTGCGGGTGAGACCGGCTACAGAATCGAGCGCAAGGAAGGCGCAGGAGGCACTTGGGGTGAAATTGCGACCAGAGCTGTCGATGTACTCACCTACACCGATACGGGACTCAATCCGAACACCCAGTACTACTACCGGGTCCGGGCCTACAACGCCTCGGGCAACTCGGCCTACAGCGGCGAGCAGGGGGCATTGACCAGGTTCGTCAGCCCGACTCTGTCAAGCGCTACTGGTTCTGCCACCAGCAAGATCGACCTGAGCTGGACCAACGTGGCAGGCGAAACCGGCTACACCATCCAGTATGCGGCCTGCAACCAGAACGGCACCACCAACGGCGCCACTTACTGCACGAACACGGCCTACTATCCGGCATTCAGTAACCTTGCCACAGTGGGGGCCGATGTCACCACCTACCAGGCCACTGGGCTTCAGCCCGGCTACGCCTACCGTTTCCAGATCATCGCCACAGCCGCCGGAAATACTTCCGATCCGAGCAACGCCATCATCGGCTGGACGTACATGAGCGCGCCAAACGTCTCCATAACCCCGGCCTCTCAGACCTCCCTGACAGTTTCCTGGCCCGACATCTCTGGTGAAACCAACTACACCATTGAGCGCAAATCACCGAGCGGCGGCACCTGGGCGGAACTTGCCGGGTCCGTCGGCATGGCTGTCAACACGACCTCCAAGACCGATACCGGCTTGGGGCTCTCCACGGAATACTGCTACCGGGTCAAGGCTTACAGTACCAATGCCAATGGCCCGCCGGCCGTCTACAGCAACGAGCCGTGCCTCTACACGCCACTGGCAGCGCCGACCCTCAACGCGCCGTCAAATATCACCGCCACGACCATAGACCTTTCCTGGAACAACGTTGCGGGCAACACGGGGTATGAAGTGCAGCGCTGCACCTTCTATGACCACCAGAACCCCCAGAACGCCAACAATGCAATCTACCGGGATAACGATACCTACTGGAACACCTGCTCCACCATAGCGACTCTAGCCGCCGACACCACCTCCTACCAGAGCACCGGCCTCACCTCAGGCTACTCCTACCGTTACAAGGTGCGGGACACTTACAGCGGCGGCACATCGGCCTGGAGCAACGCCTATGGCACAACCACCATCCCGCCGACGCCTACGCTCAATGCGCCGACAGCTGCTTCAACTACGCAGATCAACCACAGCTTTACCAACGTCAACGGGGATACATCGTTAAAGCTGGAGTGGAAGCAGCGAAGCGGCGCAGACTGCACGGCCGGTGCCTGGTTAGGTCCCATCAGCATCAGCCAGAACGTGGCCACCTATAACCACACCGGACTGACAGCGGGAACATATTACTGCTATCGGCTCTATGCTTCCAACGGCGCGGGCAACAGCGGTTACAGCACCGAGCGGAGCCAGACCACGCTGGCGATAGCTCCAACTCTTAACGCACCAAGCAGCGTGACCTCCTCCCAGGTGGTACTCACCTGGAACAACATAGCTGGCAACACCGGCTACAAGATTGAGCGCAAGACCGGGGCTGGAGGTACCTGGAGCACTATTGTCGCTTCCACGGCCGCCGATGTGACCTCCTACACCAACACGGGGCTGGCGGCGGGCACCCTCTACTACTATCGGGTCAGCACCATGAACGGCGGGGGGGCTTCCGCTCCGAGCAACGAGCAGTCAACCACCACCACGCCTGTTGCTCCCGTCGTCACCGCGACCACCGTCTCCGCGGAGCGGATCGACCTCACCTGGCCCGTCGTTCAAGGGGCCACCAACTACAAGATCGAGCGGAAGGAGGGAGCCGGGGCCTATGGCCAGATCGCCAACGTTGCCGTGGCGTACGCCCAGAAATATTGCGGGTATGATTATCCCACCGTGGCGTGCCCGTCGCTTTCGGCCATTACGACCAGTTACCAGAGCGGCGGCCTGACCGAAAACACGAACTACTGCTACCGGATAATGGCCTGGAACAGCACCGGCGGGGACTCTCCGGCAAGCGTGGAACAGTGCTCCACCACCTCGGCCATGGCGAGCCAGAACGTAATTGCCACGGCCGTCAACGCCTTCAAGGTGAGGATCGACTGGACACCCCTCGCCTGTGCCCCCAACCCTTGCGATACTCCCGAGGGGTTCGAGATCCAGAAGCAGGTTCGTGACGGCATCTGGGTGACGATTGCCACGGTTGGCGGTACCGAGACCAGCTACACCGACAGCCATGCCGTGGGTCCCGGCAGGAAATACAGCTACCGGGTACGGGCCTACAGCGGCGCGGACCGCTCACCCTTCGGCGAGGCGTGGGCCGTAACCCCTCCCTTCGTGGCCGGGGATACGACCTGCAACTAAGGAGAACAGTGAATGAAGCGGTTGATACTTTTCGCCCTGGTCTGTGCCATCACGCTGGGGAGCACCTGGGTCGAAGCGGGAGAACCGCGGGGCATCCTCACGGGCCGCCTCCTCATGAAGGGGGGAAAGCCCATGGCCGGCGGAACGGTGTTTCTGTTCGCCGCCGAGGCCGGCCCGCCCCCGGCCCCGGAGCGCTACTGGCGGGTTCCCGACGAAGTCATGACCCTTGACGCCGATGGGCGTTTTTCCATGGAGCTTATCCCCGGTAGCTACCATGTGGGAGGGGTGAAGCGGGAGAAAGAGCAGGAGATCGGCCCCCCCCGAGCCGGAGACCATTTTCTCACAAGCCGCGACGAACAGGGAGAGCCGCGATTCTTCACCGTCAGGGGAGGGGAGACCACCGACATCGGCTCCCTGGGGGATGCGGTTCCCTTTGATCCGGCCCTGGGGGGCAAACGCGAGGGTGCCACCGGCATCGAGGGGACAATTATCGATGCTGCCGGCAAGCCCGTGGCCGGGGCACTGGTCTTTGCCTATCCGAATCCGGACATGGGTGGCAAGCCGCTTTTCGTCTCGGAACGGTCCGGTGCCGACGGCAGGTATCTGCTTCGGGTCAGCGAGGGGGGGAGGTATTTTCTGAAGGCGCGCGATGTGTACGGGGGCGGCCCGCCCGCGGAGGGAGCCGTCATGGGGGTCTACGGCGACAGTGCTCCGCAGCCCCTCGTGGTCAGGACCGGGTCACTGACGCCAGGGGCCGACATCAGGGTGTTCCGGTTCACCCGGAGCGGGCGTGCGGCCGGGTCGGCGTCTGTCGGGATGTCTGCCGGGGAATAAACTGCCGCCCTTGAAACGGCGACGAGAGCGCTACGCTGATGGTTCGTCCTCCCAGGGAAAGCTTTACCCGCTGTTCGCCGATCTCCACGACCGGGGCGCCGGCAGCCTTGGCCCCTTCTCCCACCAGGTTTCCGTTTACCACGGCGCGGGGCTGCGGAGCAAGCGGGACGGCGGTTTCTTACCCGACGGCACGGGTTCCGTTGCTGACCTGGGACGGCGCCGGCCGGCGGGCTTTTGTGGCCACGTCGGCAATGGCTTTTGGCGCCATGGCGGGCGAGATCTCGCGGGCTTCCCTGGTGTGGGCGAGGAGGAGCGCCCGATCGCTGGCGGTGTTGATGAGTCGGGGGAGTCGATGTCCTGGAGGAGGTGGGCGAAGGCCTCCTGGTGGGGTACCCGAGGAAGAGAAACGCGGAATTCGAATGAAAAGGCCCCGCCGGAGCGGGGCCTTTCTGTCTTGCCTCATCGGAGGGTGTTTCTAGCGGGAGAAGCTGCGCGGCGTCGTGGGGGTAAAGCCGAGGAAGTCGGCCCATCCGCGCATGAAGCTTTCCATGAACACGCTGCGGGCCGAAGGCTCGGCAGCGGCGATCTCGGCATGCTTGGCCGCTTTGGCCGGCCGAAGCGCCAGGCTCAGCACCGCGCCGCCGATCAGGAGCGCGCCGGCCAGGGTGAAGGATGTGGTGAAACTGCCGGTCGAGGTGTTGAGCATTTCGGAGACGCGGCCCATGACAAAGCCGCCCACCCCCCAGGCGGTGAAGAGGATGCCGTAGTTGAGCCCGTAGTTCTTGAGCCCCCAGTAATCCTTGCTGAAGGAGGGGAAGAGGGAGAGGTTCGCGCCGTAGTTGAAGCCGATGAAGGTGGCCAGGAGCACGATGAGGGCGGCATTTGTATGTCCAGCGCCCACGAGGGGGATAGCGGCGAACATGAGGGACGCCTGGAAGACGAACACAATGCAGAGGGTTGCCATCCGGCCGATCTTGTCGGAGAGGATGCCGGCCACAACCCGGCCGCCCGCGTTGCCGAGGGCCATGATGGCCACCGCCACGAATGCCAGGGGGCCCATGCTTTTCTTGGCGATGCCGGCCACGCTGCCGATGACCATGAGGCCGGCGCCGGCGCCGATGAAGTAGGCGAGCCAGAGTATATAGAACTTGCCCGACTTGAGCATCTCGCTTGCCGTGGCGTTCACCGTCGGCTTGGCCGGAGCGGCTTTGGCTGCCGTTGCCGTATCACTCTTGGGGGCGTCGGCCGGAACGTAGCCGGCGGGGGGGTTCACCAGGAAGAACGAGAGGCCGCAGACCACCACCGTGAAGGCAGCGGCAAGCACCAGCATGGAGTTCTGGATACCCATGGAGCCCAGAAGCCAGGTGGAGACTGGAGCGATGTAGACCGGAGCCAGGCCGAACCCCGCCACCACGATGCCGGCGATGAGGCCGGTCTTGCTGGAGGGGAACCACTTGAGGGCCGGCGGGGTAGCCGCCGAGTAGCCGAAGCCGAAGCCGGAGCCGGCCAGGACCCCGAAACCGAGGACCCAGGCCAGGTAGCTGTTGCTCTGGGAGAGGAGGGTGAAGCCGGCGCCCACCAGGAGGCCGCCGATGAGGGCCGTGCGGGCCGGGCCGATCTTGTCCTGGGCCTTGCCGGCAATGATCATGGAGAAGGCGAAGGCGAGGCAGCAGATGGCGTAGGGGTCGTTGATGGAGGCCGGATCCCAGTTGAATGCCCCGGGGCCGCCTTTCTCGATGGACGACTTGATCGCCCCCTTAAAGATGCTCCACGCATAGAGAACGCCGAGGGCCAGGTTGATGCCTGTCCCGGCCAGGGCGACTTGCCATCCCCTGTTCTTGACCGTGTCCGACATGGTTGATACCTCCTTTTATGGTTGTTCGCGACATTTAGCGATCGTTCATGCAATTCTCCTTCAGCAACTTGCATACCATTGTTATAAAATTGGGTATATTTTATAAAATCCATTGAAAACGGCATGTTGCGAGTGGCGGTTCGGCGTCTGACCTTCGGGGCGAGGTCGCTGAGATTCGCAATCATGCAAAATTCGGTTATACCTCCAGGCGTGCGCTGACGGTATGTCACGGAGGAATTTGTGGTAAATAGTCAGTAAAAACAATGTGTTGCCAGATTGATTGGCGCCAGTGCGATGGATTCGCACGAATGCAAGGATGTGAGTTGCAGCAGTAAGAGTAAAAAAAAGCCCGCTGGGAGCGGGCTGATTTTAGCGGTAATAAATTTTCTGCTGTCCGGTGCTATCCCACCTCCGCGTATTCCCGCTCCCGGAACTCCACCCCGAGAGATTCCGCAAGGCCGCGGACGGCAGTGACGTCAATCCCCGGCACGGTGACCGCCGTGGCCACCACCTTCGGGATATGTTTCGGCGCTTCGGCCAGGAACCGGCAGACCCCTTCGAAGCCTGTCTTGCCGAAGGGGGTGCTGCAGAGGCGGGTGTAGGTTTCGGCGTCGGCGGCGTTGAGGCTCACGGAGATGCAGTCCACCAGTCCCGCCAGCTCCGGCAGGACGTTGCGGCTGTGGACCAGGTTCGCCTGGCCGTCGGTGTTGATCCGGATACGGAGGCCCCGCTTCCTGAGCTCGGCGGCCACCTCTTTGATGAGGTCGAGGCGGAGCATCGGCTCGCCGTAGCCGCAGAAAACCACCTCGTCCACCGGCCCCGGGTCGCCGATGGCGGCCATGACCTCGTCGAAGTTCGGCTCGTGGTCCAGCTGGAGATAGTGCCCCTTTACGGTGAAGTCGTCGAACTTGGCGCAGAAGGAGCAGCGGTTGGAGCAGCGGTTGGTGATGTTGAGGTAGAGGGAGTTCCTGATCCGGTAGGCGATCCGGGCTGACTGGTCCTGATCGCCGATATTGAAAAGGCGGCGGGCGTTGAGGGAGGTGATTCTCCCCACGTCCTCCAGGGTGAGTCCCTTCAGTTCCGCCACCTTGGCGGCGGTGAGCCGCACAAATGCCGGCTCGTTCCGTTTCCCCCGGTGGGGAACCGGCGAGAGGTAGGGGCAGTCGGTCTCGATGAGAAGGTGCTCGGTCCTGATTCCCCGCACCACCTCCCGGAGCTGCTCGTTGGAGGGATAGGTGACGGTGCCGGGGATGGAGATGTAGAATCCCATCTCCACGCACTCCCGCGCCATGGCCAGGTCGCCGGAGAAGCAGTGGAGCACCCCTCCCACCTCGGCTGCCTTCTCCTCCCGCAGAATCGCCATGATCCGCCCGTGGGCGTCCCGGTCGTGGACGATGATCGGCAGCGCCAGCTCCCGGGCCAGCCGGATGAAGCGGCGGAAGACCCGCTCCTGCTCGTCCCGGGGGGAGCGGTCCCGGTAGAAATCAAGGCCGATCTCCCCGATGGCCGCCACCTTCGGGTTCCCCTGGGCCAGGTGACGGATGACGTCGTAGCAGCGCTCGGTCACCCGCGACGCGTCGTGGGGGTGAACTCCGACGGCGCAGTAAATGTGATCGTGTGTGCGGGCCAGTTCGCAGGCGGCCTGGCTCGTTTCCAGGTCGGCGCCGACGGTGATGATGTGGGAGAGCCCCGCCTCGGCGGCGCGGGCGAGCATTTCGTCAAAGTCAGTGGCGAAGTCGCGGCCGTCGATGTGGGCGTGGGTGTCGATGAGAAAACCGGTCTCGTTCATGGCTGTTCCTTGTGGGACGGTGCGGCGAATGGGGGTCATACGTGATGCCGCCCGTGTAAGTATGACATCAGAATTAACATGAATCTTCGTTCGCTGGCAAGGGAGCAGAATCACGGCATTGCACCCCATCGGGCTGCGGCAGCGGTCGTTGTGCCGGGGAGGAGCAGGCCTTGTTAGCGTGGCGCGTTCCGTGGTATAGGGTAGCCCTTTACGTGCACATGACGGGAGGTTGCAGGTCTTGTCGGGGGAATTGGTGCAAAGTATCTCTTTGATGTTTCGAGCCGGTGCCAGGATGGGGGGCGCCGCTTCCCTTGTGGCGGCTGCGGTTCTTGTCACGGGCTGCACGACTGCTTCCGACGCCAAAAAGCGCGCCCTTACTGAGCTTTCAGGGCTCAAGCAGCGTTCTGCCGTCGCGGTTTCCCGCCAGGAATACTGGAGCATCGAGGAAGCCATGGCCCGGGCCGAAGCGCACCAGGCCAGGGGGGAGCGTCAGCGGGCCGAGGAGCTGTACGATCTGGCCGCCGGCAAGGCAAAGCTTCTTTCGGACCGGCTTGACCGGGAAAGGTCCGGCAAGGGGGAGGCGCAGCACTCTCCCCCCGAGCCGTTGCCTGACCATGCTGCGAAACAGCCGGCATCGGCTTCCGCCGTCGAGGTATCCGCCCCGGAATCGACCGCCGCGGCGGAGCCGGTCGAGCCGTGGCCCGGTCAGGATGCCGCGGAGCAGGAGAAGACTGGGTCAGAGCCTGAAAACGCCGGGCTCCGGCCGGCTGCGATCGTGGGAAAGAGATTTTCCTACACCGTGGGAAAGGGGGAAAGCCTGCGCTATATCGGCGCGAAATTCGGGGTCAGCTGGCGGCGGCTGGCGCAGTACAACCGCATCGACCCCCGCAAGCCCCTCAAGGCCGGCCAGGTGCTGCGGATCGATACCCGGCGAATCGTGCCCCGGCGGATCGACGACGGCATCGTCATCAATATTCCCGACCGCACCCTTTATTATTTCCGCAACGGAGACGTCGAACGGATCTACTCCGTTGCCGTGGGGAAGCCCAAGCCGCCCAGCGATCCTGAAAAGCGGGCCTGGCATACGCCGACCGGCACTTTCCGGATCATCGGCAAGATGAAAGATCCCACGTGGCGGGTGCCCCCCTCCATCCAGAAGGAGATGAAAGAGCAGGGGAAGGAGGTGAAGACCGTTGTCCCGCCCGGGGCCGGGAATCCCCTCGGGAAATATGCCCTGAGAACATCGCTGCCGGGCATCCTGATCCACGGCACCAATTTTCCCGAATCGGTCTACGGATTCAGCAGCCACGGCTGCATCAGGGTCTTTCCCGAGTTCATGGAGGACCTCTTCAATGCCGTTACGGTCGATACCGCCGGAGAGATCATCTACGAGCCGGTAAAGCTGACGGTTTCCAGCGGCGGCCGGGTCCTGCTCGAAGTCCATCGGGACATCTACAACCGCCAGGGGAACCTCCATGAACAGGTGAAAGCCATTGCGCAGGAGCATCGCGTTGTGGACAGAATCAACTGGGACAAGGTCAAATGGGTCCTCAAGGGGATGACGGGAGTCCCCGAAGACGTTTCACTCTGAGTGCAGCGGCCGCCGCCATTCTGTTTTTGTCCAATAGGCGTATGTATTTTTCAGGCACCCGGCTTGAGAAGATAAAGTTCAGCAATAACAGCTTGTTGCGATAAGGGTCTTGCGGGGGGGAGTTGTTCTCCCCCCGCGTTTGTATCTTCCCCCTATACAATAGCCCCCTCCAGCATCAACTCCGTCCGATCGCTTGGAAAAATTTATCCTTTTATTTCAAAGCGTTACAAATTAATAATCGTTTTTCATCCTCCTGGCACGGCCGATGCTAAACAAAAGACAACAGCAACCGGTCACCACCGGAAACCAAGGAGGATGCCATGAAAGCCATAGCCAACGCCCTGATCGTTACGATGGCCACCGCCTCTTCAGCTCTTGCCGCCAGCGGCGCCGCCGCCGACGAAGGCGGATTCCTCACCCCCCTGTTCCTGGTCTTCGGCGCCGCCGTCATCGCCTTCCAGGCCGTTCCGGCAGTCATCCTGCTCGGCTCCATGGTGAAGGGGCTCTTCACGGCCAAGGAAGGGGCGGGAGCCCGCTAGGGGAAGCAAACCAAGGGAAACAACCCGGTCCGAGACCGGCACGATAGAAGAGAATACGAAAGGAGACGGCCATGAGAGCGAGAACTGCAGCCGGCACACTGGCACTGGTACTGGGGAGCGTGACGTCGGCCCTGGCGGCATCGGGGGCGCGGGAAGACAACAGCGGCGTGTTCGTGTGGATTTTCCTCGGGTTCTGCGCCCTGATCATCGTGGCCCAGTTGGTACCGGCAATCCTGACCATGATCGGCGCCGCCAAGGGAGTGAGAGAGAGCTTCGGACAGAAGGCTGAAGTGAAGAGCCGCTGAAGCGGCAGGAAGCCGCCGCGGTCCCGGGCTGAACGGGCGCCCGGCACGAGAGGGTTCATGGAGCCGCAAAACGAATGAGGCCGTCCCCCTGAGAGGGTGACGGCCTTTTGTTTGTGCTGGGTGCTCCGTTACTGTTACTGTCCCGAGTTCGGCGGCGCAGCTGGCGGACATTCGGCCGGCACGGAGGGGAGCTGCCCCCCCTCAACCTCCATCACGCCGTTGACGGGGCGGCAGGTTGCACCCAGCAGCACCGCGGCCGACGCTGCGAGCAGCCCGATGGCGCTTGCGGGCGCTGCCCATGCACAAGAGAAAATCCGCAGAGTGTTCATGGCCGCTCCGGTTGCCGGTTCCGCCCGCGGATCGATGGCCTGTCAGCATCGGGGGGCGGGAGTCTTGCTCATTCTGCCTGAAGGGACGCGATGAACGCCCCGGTCTGGGCAATTGATTTTTCCCTGTCCTGGACCAGCTTGTCAACATTGGCCGGGACAGCTTTCAGGGCCCGTCTCAGATCCATTGTTTGGACTTGAAAAACTTGAGCATCCCCCTGGCCACCACCAGCATGAGGAGGAGCACGGCGGGGTAGCCCCAGCGCCATTGCAGCTCGGGCATGTAGCGGAAGTTCATGCCGTAGAGGCCGACGATGAAGGTGAGGGGCATGAAGATCGTGGCTATGATGGTCAGCACCTTCATGACTTCGTTGGTGCGGTTGCCGATGGTGGAGGCCATGGCATTCGCCCATTTTCTGGAGAAGCTCGATGCTGTGGATTCCCTCCACGTTGATCCAGCTCACCCCCGGCCGGTCGTGCCGGGGAAGGCAGACGGCCAGGTCGTCGGAGGCCTGTTCGGAGAAATTGCCTCCATCATAGGTGATGACGGAAACCCGGGAAGCCTCGCGATGCCGCTCGCCGATGTGGACAAGGGTGCCGGGGGGGAGCCCCGCCTTGGCGGAGCGCTTCTTGACGAGTCTGTTCTTCATGGGGGCTGTGTCGGCTCCGCCGGGCGTCAGAACGGCTTGAGCCTGATCCCGAACTGGTCCTCCAGGTGGAGGTAGTTCCCGTGCACCATCCCCTCGCCGTGGGCGATGGCCGTCTTGCGCCTGCGCACGTCCTCTATCCACCGGGGGTTGCTGGCCTCGGCCCGGCGATTGGCCACGATGACCAGCCGCGCCTCCTCCGCCTCGTCGGCGCTCAGGCCGCTTCCCAGGCGGGCGAAGTCGGCCATGATCTGGGATTTCACCAGGGGGGAAATGCTCCCGTTCTGCACCTTGATGTCGAACATGAGGGCCACCCCCCGCTCCGACCAGAGGCCGTACTCGGCGCAGAGGGCCTTGGCGTCCTTGAAGAGCTTCCCCGCGGCGTTCACCTGGATGGCCTGGAACTCCTCGGTGCGTCCCAGGGTGGTAAGGAGCCCCTTCCAGGGCTCGAACAGGGTAAAGCGCCGCTGGTCCTGGACCGAGCGGACCCAGGCGAGCTGGTCGTCCCTGTCGGAGGTGAAAATGGCCTTCAGCTCCGGAAAGTAGTCATGGCAGATGTCCTCCAGGAGGCTCGGGTGCTTTTGCGCCATCTCCCTGAACAGGGGCTGCAGCGATCCCTGGCCCAGGTTCCACTGGAGGGCGCCGAAGCTCAGCCCCTGGCCGTCGAAGTCGCCGGAGGCCATGGCGAAGCAGTCGGGGACCGGTCGGCCCGTTTCGATGGTGCCGGTGAGGGCCAGGCACCGGTATTCAAGCTTCTGCTTGCAGATCTCCGGCTTCTGCAGCTTTCCGCCGCCAAAGAGCTTCTTCCAGGTTCCCTCGCCCACGACCCCGTCCACCCCGAGGCCGTTCTGCTTCTGGAACATCTTCACCGAACTCTCGGTGCCGCCGCCGAAGATGCCGTCGCAATCCCCTCTGTAGAGGCCCAGCTCCGCGAGTCGTGCCTGGATCTTCTTTACCTCCGGTCCCTTGCTCCCCCGTCGATAGGCGTTCGTCATGTATCCCTCCTGGATGTGTGATTGCGCGTGTCTACGCCGTCCCCTCGGTCAGGGTCACCAGCGAAACGGGGAGGGGCTCCGACTCCCACGTCACCTCGGGGAAGAGGGCCTTGTCGAGGCGAAGGTAGGTGCCGTCGACCCCCGCTTCCGCCCACCAGCATTCCTTTCCCCTCAGGGGGAGGTCCTTGAACAGGTAGAGTTGGCCATCCTTGTCTCTGGCTACGTACATGGCATCGGGTCCTTTCAGTGTGGGCGATGTTCTAATGAAATAAAGTGTACTGTTGGTTTCCGGTTTGTCAAAGAATCCCCCTCGTTGCCATTGCCGCCATCGGATCGGCTCTTTTGAAAGCGTCGTCTAGTATTTTTGCTAGACTGTGCTTTTGAATAGAGCTAAACTCTCCCCATGATTACCTATGAACGCCCCTTTGTGGCACAGCTCGAAAATCGCCTTTTAGACGAAACGCCGCTGATTCAGGTGCTTGTCGGTCCGAGACAGGTTGGCAAGACTACCGGCATGCGGCAGCTCCTTGCCCGCTATCCGGGCAATAGCCACTATGCCAACGCCGATGACCTTCTGGTGACGGACCGAACCTGGCTGCTGGAGCAATGGCAGAAGGCCCGGTTGCTTGGTGACGGAACCCTGCTGGTCATCGATGAGATCCAGAAGATTCCCAACTGGTCGGAGACTCTCAAATCGTTGTGGGACAAGAATCCCCGCGCGCTCCGTGTTGTTGTCCTCGGATCAAGCTCACTGCAAATACAGACCGGCCTGACGGAGAGTCTTGCCGGACGCTTCGAGATGACGCGGATTTACCACTGGAACTATACGGAGCTGAAGAGCGCCTTTGGCTATGACCTGGAGCGTTTTCTTCTGTACGGCGGCTACCCCGGTTCCGTTGCCTATGAGGAGGAGTATGACCGCTGGTATGCCTACCTGAAGGATTCGATCGTGGAGGCGGTCATCGGCAAGGATATCCTGCTGAACCGCAAGGTCGGCAGTCCTGGCCTGTTCCGGCAGGCTTTTGAGATCCTCTGCCGCTATCCGGCGCAGGAAATCAGCTATACGAAGCTGCTGGGACAGCTGCAGGACAAGGGGAACACCGACCTCATCAAGTATTACATTGAGCTGTATGCCGGAGCATTTCTGGTTCATCCCCTGGAGAAGTATTCAGCAAAGGGGTGGCTGACCCGTTCCTCCAGCCCAAAAATCCTCATATCCTGTCCGGCACTCTACACCATGACCGAAGGTCCGCGGGTGCTCGATGACCCGGAGAGGCGGGGGCGGGTGTTTGAGCTGGCGGTGGGCGCCCAGCTGCTGCAACTGCCGGGGGAGCTGTATTACTGGCGGGAAAAGAATGCCGAGGTGGATTTCGTCTATCGTTATCAGGGGAAGCTCTACGCAATCGAGGTGAAATCGGGCAGACGCAAATCCGCTAAAGGCCTCGATGCGTTCATGAAGCATTTCGCCGACGCCTGTCCCGTTATCATCACTACGGACAACTTCACGCTGTTCTCGGAAGATCCCAGGAAGTTTCTTGACGCTTTGTAGGTATTCCGATGGATCCGGACTCCGAGAGCCCGAAGTTTGACACTTGCGACCTTGTGGCCATAAGATAACATGCCGATATTTCTGGGGGATATCGGTTTTTCTTTCGCTATAATGTAGTATGTACACACGGTTATAATGGCTTGATATAACTTGGGCTGATTGGCATCAATCTTCCGCTAACCGCCTAAACATTCCCTCCCCCTTGACGGGGGAGGGTTAGGGTGGGGGTGAAGGTGCCACGATCTCAGCCGGTTGAAACATCACCCACCCCCTGGCCCCCTCCCGTCAAGGGAGGGGGAATTACAGAGAGAGGGAGCAAAGGGTCAAAGGGAGCAAAGGGTCATGTCAAAGAATCTCTCTCGACATCCCTCAGCTGCCGGCCGATCCCTGTGCATCCCGCTTCCAGAGAATTATCACGAGCCAGAGTACGAATATCCTGAAGGGGAGGGGGAGTTCAGGCGGGAGGCTGGCCTCCCCCTTCCAGCTCAGGAGCCTGCGGCATCGTATCGTCCCGATCACGGTGCCGGCCTCCAGCAGGTTGTACGTGTTGCCGAAGAAGGAATCAGCCTCCAGAACGTATCCGTGCGCATCCCTTTCCAGCTCGAACCGCCTCTGGAACAGAGACGGTTTCACCCCTTTCGCCAGCACGTGTCCGCCATCGTCCGCAAGGATAAAGGGGCCGGCAATTCCATCGCGAAACAGGGAGAATTTTTCTGGCCCGAGAGTGAACTCACCCTTCTCCCTGATCCAGGCAAGGGAGATGCTCGCAAGACGGGTTCCACCCTGAATGAGATCGTAGTCCCAGCTGAACCACCCCTTGGGTTCCATCCATATCGTTTCCTCCCCCTTGCAGTTCAGATTGACGGCATCCATGGAAGTCTTCTCCTGATTGATCAGATCACACTTGTTCCTTTTACATCAGGATTCATCATGAATTCCAGATAATTCCCGAACAGATGACCATAAGCGATGCATACTCCTTCCTGCCCGGGAGATTTCCGGAAAAGGCCTGCTGAAGCTGTTCCGAGGATGTTCTGGCACTGTTGGTATCGTTGGCTCACGGATCAATAGGTGTGTCCCGGCACCGATGGCGTCGTGGGGGAGTTCCGTTGCCGGTCGTTCTCGGCTCCGCTCACTGGGTCAAGGTTGACGTTGACAGCTCGGTCCGGATCAGCTCTTCCAGGCCGGAGGTCAATGCTCTCCGGGCGCAGTCGAAATCCCTGATGTCAGCCGGCATCTCGGCATTCAACCCCCTAACCCTCACTCCACCCTCACCTCCACCGCATCCGAATAAACCAGCCGCCGCTCCCGGCCCGATCCGAAGCGCTCTGTGAGCCCCGCTTCGGGGACGTCGCCCAGGAACGCCTCGTACTCCTCCACCACCACCCGGAAGCGGGCATCGGGATCATCAACCGGGAGGGTGATGGTCCCTTCCCAGACGGAGAGGGTCTTGAGGGCCTGGGCGTTGAAGAGGGTGACCGGCGCGATGGAGACCGGCACCCAGCCGATGTCCCCCTCGCCGGGGCCGAGCCACCGCTCCAGGCGGGCCTCGATCTCGCTGGTGCAGTTGAAGGAGGCGTTTCTCCGGTAGCCGGTGCCGGAGACGGTGATCCGAAGCGTCGCAGGGTCGGCGGCGTCCCGGGCCAGCCAGCAGATCCGGTCCGGGGCGAACTGGGCGAAATCGGCCAGCACCACCCGGGAGAGCTCGGCCTTGCCGATGGATTTGGGCTGGTAGCGGACCAGGGCCAGCCGCACGAAGGGGTAATAGGAGTTGCCGGCGTCGATGTCCAGGTCGCAGTAGAAGAGGCGGCGCTCCTCGTCGTACCCCACCTCGTGGCCCGCCACGGCCACCAGGGCGTCGGGGCGCTCCTCGATGGTGAGGGAGGTCTGCACCGCCACGGCCCTGGTGAAGTTCTGGAGGGACGGCACCTGCTGGGTGGGGCTCGAGAGCCAGATGGGGTCGCGCCCCCACTGGCTGGCGTAGGGTTTCAGCTCGTCGGGCACCTGGATCCGCACGAAGGTGTCGCGGAGCGGCTTGCCGGAGATGCACCAGTCCCGCTCGCCGGGCCAGATCACCACCCCCAGGAGCTCACCGTCGCCGGAGGAGAACCAGGGCTCCTCCAGGTAGAGGCGCAAGCCCCCGGTGCGGCGGCTGAAGGTGCCCCGCTCGTCCTCCCCCGCCTCCCACCCGAAGGTGGGGACCACGTAGAGGAGGCTCGGCGCCAGGGGTCGGGCCGAGTTGAGCACCTCCGCCTCGAAGAGGTGGGTGTCGGAATTGGGGGGAAGCTCGGCTTGCGGCGGCCGGGTCAGCTCATCGGCGGTGAGGGAGGGGTCGAAGTAGTCCCGGAACCGGGTGGTGGCGGTGGCGTAGTAGCCGACCTTGCGGTATTTGGTGTCGCCGAATTCGTGGCGCCGGCCCCCCCACGGCACCGACGGGGTTTCCGGCGAGGCCACGGGGAGGTCGAAGGCGTGGGACTCGCCGTTCTTGCGGGCGAAGCCGATGCCGGTGGGCTCGCTCCAGCGGGCCAGGAGGTCCACCTTGCCGGTGCTCGGGGCGTGGACCCCCACGGTCCCTTCCACGGTGGCGAAGGTGTCGCCCAGGGCGATCTTCCGGGGATTGAGGGTCTCGATGACCGGCGGCGCCAGGGGCTGCTGCACGGCGTGGACCAGGGTCAGCTCCCGGAAGGGGGTGAGCATCCAGTGGAGCCCGTCCAGGGCCAGCTGCTTCAGCCGCGCCCGGTCCTCGTCGTCAAAGGCCTCCTCCTCGATCCACTTCCAGACGGCCAGCTTCTCCAGGTCGGCGGGAGTGACGCGGGAGCTGAGGCGCACCTTGGCCACGGCGGCCTTGGGAAGCTCCACGGTGAGGATCCGCTCCGTGGCGTCCCAGGAGGGGGGGCCGTTCCCCTCGATGACGGCGATCCGGAACGGTTTCCCCTGCCACCAGCCCGGGGCGGCGTCGAAGGTGACCGCCTGGGCCGATTCCGGCGCCGTGCCGGGGAGCCCCCGCAGGACCGCCGCGTTGGCGAAGGGGTCGGCCAGGTAGGGAACCTCGGCCGGGAGCGCGTTCGGATCAGCGTAGACCTCGGGGATGACTGCCGCATCCTTCGCGGCCAGGAGGTTCCAGGTGGCCGGGGTGGCGTCCACTCCCGCGGGGGTGTCCAGGAGGCCGTACTGCTCGATGGTGGCCACGGCGGTGCGCGGTGGGAGGAGGAGCCGCTCCGACGTCTCGGGGGAGAGGACGCCGTCGTCGGCCGGGGTGCCGTTGTAGCTGCGGATGACGAGGCGGGCTGTCGATTCCCCCGGCAGGTTCGAGAGGGGTACGGCGGAGACGATGACCACGGCCGGCGCCTCCACGGGCTCGAAGCGGCGGTAGGTGACCGGCGGCGAGGCCTGGGAGGCGTCGGTGGCGTCGAAGGGGAGGCTGTTGCCGGCCACGTCCACGGCCCGGGCCCGGATCCGGTAGGTGCCCCCGAACCGCAGGCGCGGCAGGGATTTGGGGGTCGGCTCGGCCGTGATCTCCAGATTGAGGGAGGTTTTCGAGGGGTTTCTGGCCTTGCCGTCGGGCCCCAGGTTCTCGCCGTGGCTCAGGCCGTCGTTCTGGATCGCCTCGCCGGGGCGCGGGGCCGCGAGGCTCCAGCCGTCCCAGTGGAAGAGGGCCTCGTGGAGATAGAAGTCGTTCCTGGTGGGGTCCACGTCCTGCATGGCGGCGGCGGTGACGGTCCCCTCGTCCGCGGCGGTGATGGTGGCCTGGGGGCCGGCGAGCCGACCCACCCGGTAGGTGACGCTCCGCCGGCAGAGGGAGCGCCAGGTGCCGCCGGCGTCCAGCACGTCCACCCGGAAGCCGCCGGTCACGTCATCGGCCCAGAGTTCCGGCGGGTTCTGGGGGTTGAGGGTGCTGTTGGCCTGGGTCACGGTCTTGAAGGTGTTGGCCAGCCGCACCGCCCGGCCGGTCCGGACCACCGAGACCCCGCCGGCCCGCAGGGCCGGGAGGCCGTCGTCGGGGGGGGAGTCGGCGGTCTTGAGCCGCCCCTGCTGCCGCATCTGGAGCTGGTTGGCGAAGTCGATGGCCTTCAGGGCCGCGCCGTCCGCATCCACCTGCTGGATGCTGAAGTCGGGCGTGCCGAGCCGCAGCCAGCCGTCCGCCAGGTCCGACGCCGCCTTCGGCGCGGGGAGGAAGCGCTTCTTCGCCGTATCCAGCAGATAGCGGACCCGCAGGGGCTGGTCGTCGCCGGCGAACTGGTGATGGACCTCCGCCACCTGCACGGTGCCGCCGGCGGGCTGGCCGGCCAGGGGGACGCTCACCTCGATCACGAGCCCCAGCCGCCGCAGGAGGAGCGGGTGATTCCCGAGCATGGCCACGGCCTCGTGGAAGTCGAACTCCGGCACCGGCACCGGGTTCTCGCGCTTTCCCCCCTTGAAGCGGTGGAAGTGCTTGGCCCGGAAGAAGTCCATGGCCGGCTCCGGCGGTCCCGGCGGCAGGGCCGTGGTCTTGAGCCGCTTGTACCGCCCCAGGAGGTCCTGCTCCAGATGGTCGTCCAGGTTCAACCACTCGCGCCCCTGTCCCTCCACGGTCCGGACCAGGGTCGCCCCCTTCTGGGCCAGTTCGGCGATCAGGGGGAGGTCCGTGGGGGAGGCGATCCCCACGGCGGCGTAGAGCTTGCGCAGGTGCTCCACCACGTTGGCCACCGGGTACGAGTGGATGAGCTGCTTCGAGTGGTCCGCGGGGACGAAGGAGCGGACCGTGGTCTCCTCCGGCGGGAAGAGGGCCTGCCAGAGGGCCGGGTCGGCTCCCGACGGGATGATGGTCGCCGCCACCGGCGCCTGGCCGCTGAACTGGATGGAGAGCTGCAGGGGCTGGGCCGGCCAGTTGGTGAAGGCGGGGAAGGCGCTGAGCTTCAGGGGCGGCCCGCCCGTGTCGAGCCGGGGCGATACCAGCACCGACAGGAGGAGATTCTTGCCGTCAGGGCTGATTCCCTTGGGAAGGGCGGTCCAAATGATTGTCTGTTTCATGGCAGTAACCCCCTATGCAAACGCCGCGGCGTAGGCTTCCCAGCGCGGCTGGGGCATCATGATGCCGAACGGCGGATCTCCGCTGGAGCCGGCGAACTGTTTCCGCATGGTGACGGTGACGCTGGCGCTGAAGAGGAGCACCTCCACCTTCACCGACACCCGGCACTCACCCCAGGCCTTGCCGGCGCCGAAGTCGTAGTCGAGCCCCAGGTAGAATTCCAGCGACACGGTGATGAGCCCGATGACCTCCAGGGAGCCGTTGGCCCGCACGTAGCCGGTCAGCTGGGAATGGTTGCTCGTCACCTCGATCTTCAGGTAGATGCCGGCCATGAGGGAGATGCCGCCGCTGGCCACCCCCAGGTCGATGGCCACGCAGCCGCCGAATTCCAGGGAGGCCTCCAGGACCTCCACCCCGTCCATCCCCACGGCCAGGGCGAAGAAGCCGCCGCCGCCGAAGGGGGCCACCGACACGCTGAAGGGGCTCTGCCGCTCCGAGAGGTTGAAGCGCAGCCGCATCGGCTCGCCGGTGAAGGGGAGGGAGAGCCGGGCGCCGAGGGCGATGTTGGCGATGGAGACCACCCCCACGGAGACCGCCGGGATGGTGAGGGAGTAGCCGGCGGTGATCCCCTGGGGGGTCACGTCCAGGAAGGGGGGATCGGCGAAGTTGGCCGGCTCCAGGTAGTTCCGCAGCTCGTTCACGAACTCCAGTGCGCCGGTGAACTCGATGCCGGTGATCTCCACGTGGACGTCGGGCTTCTTGCCGTCCAGGGAGGTGAAGGAGAATTCCTTGAACCCGACGGTGACCACCTGGGCCAGGTTGATGGTGAAGTCGTCCAGTTTTCCCGTCAGCTGGAAGGTCCTGGCGCCCCCCGCCTTGGGGGTCTTGAGGACGCTGTCGAGGGAGAGCTTCGAGGCGGCGCCCTTCATGAAGGGGCCGCTGGCCTTGAGCTTCGTGGTCTCCCAGTGGAGGGTCGTGGTGATTTCGTCGGCCGAGTTGGCGGTGACGAGCTTCGGCGCCTGGGCCAGGAAATCGCCGGGGATCAGGGTGTCGAGGATGCTGGCCAGGGTGATCCCCCCCAGAAGCTGGGCGTCGAGGCCGGCGAAGAACTGGGCCGGGTTGAAGTTCCCCTCGGCGAAGCTGTCGGCCGTGTCCCCCACGGTCCCCAGCTCCCGGGAGAGGCCCCGGATCACCATGCTCGGGGTGGCGACGCCGCCGGAGCGGTCGGAGCTCTTGCCGGCCGTGTAGTCCAGGGAGGGGGCCGGGAGCATGGCCGGCACCCGGGCGAAGAGCCCCGCCTTGTTCTTTATCGGGTCGAAACCGTGCTCCAGGTAGCGGGGGGCCAGCTCGATGGTGGCCGGGTCGTTGCTGCCGGTCATCTGCCGCAGGGCTGCGATGGCAACCTGGGCCTGGTCCAGCTTCGGGCAGCAGGGGGGCTCCCGGGTGCCGTCGGCCGGCACGAGGGCCAGGAAACTCACGGACTCCGTGTCGAAGGTGGTCTTGCCGGCGTATCCCGCCGCATCGGCAAAGGCCACCTGCTGGCCGCCGATGGTGGTCTTCCGCCGGTCCTTCTCCTTGGGGGCGTTGTAGGCGTCCACCGCCACCTTGATCTCGGCGGCGTTGTCGAGCATGTCGGAGCGGACAAAGGCCAGGGGCATCACGAAATCCACCTCGTGCCCCTCCCAGTCCCACCCCTTCAGGTGGAAGAGGAAATCGCCGGGTCCCACCCGGGGCCAGAAGGCGGCGATGGGGGGCGTCCCCACCGGCCCCCCGAGGGGGCGCTGGCCCGGATCGGCGCCCAGGGGGGATTCCTGGGGCGGGTTCAGGTTGGGGGTGACGAGCGTCGTGATCCGGACGCGCCGGAAGTGGATTTCCCGGCCGTCATGGGTGTAGGCGCTGCCGCCGAAGGCCCGCTCCGGCTCCCGGACAATGATGAACATCCGCTGCCGGATGTACGCCACCGGGTCGCCGGTGGGGGAGAGCTCCACCTTCCGCTCGCTGATCTTCACCAGGGACGCCCGGTGGCCGAAGGGGAAGAGGAACCCCTTGTAGACCACCCGCACGAAGTGGTCGCGCCCCATGGTGGCCCGGTGCCGCCACTGTTCCACGGAGTATCCCGCCGGCGGCTTCAGCCGCAGGTCGCTGTCGAGCCATCCCCCCAGGGAGGAGAGCATCAGCTTGTTGATGGAGACCGGGGTCGGCGTGCCGATGGTGAAGTCGGCGGTCAGGTCCACCAGCTGCCGCCGGTCGTCCTGGTCCAGGGGCATGAGGAACGGCTTGTCGAAGTCGGTGGGGATGTCGTGGTCCCGGGACCAGATGGCCCGCACCGTCCGGTACTGGTGGGGCTCCTCGGTGCTTGACCCGCCGGTGCGTACCGCCAGCCGGGTGTGCCAGAGCTCGGTCCGGCCGTCCCGGGTCACCGGGGCGTTGGCATGGACCCAGGTGCCGTACCGGTTGGGGGAGAGGATCAGGCGGAAGGGGAGCTCGATCTGGGTCGTGGTGGCCGACGGGGGCGCCGGCTTCAGGAGAAGCCCCGGCAGGATGCTGATGGTGTCGATGGGACGGAGGTTCCCGAGGATCGACTGGCGCGCGGGGGCTGCCGCTGCCTGCCTTGCCGGCGCGGCACGGTTCCAGAGTGGCGCCGGGGGGCGGTTCCAGAGGGGTGCCGCCGCCATGAGGAAAGGCTCGGGGCCAGGGAGGATGATGGGGGGGAGTCCCGGCCGCCGCAGCCGCACCGATCCCGGCAGGGCCGTGGGGGCCAGGGACGGGGTGAGGGGCTGCCAGTCGAGGATGGTGGCGCCGTTCAGGAGAAACGCCTGATCCCCCCGGGGGAGGGTGAAGACGAGGCGGCTCGGCTTGGCCAAGAGGGCCTTCACCGGCGGCGATGGCGGGTTGGGGATACTCGGCCCCTGGTCCGCCTGCTGGGAGGCCGGCATGTCCGAATCGCTCACCTTGTAGCTGGGGTCTGCCTCGAAGAAGGTCTCTTCGCCGATGCTCTGGGGAGGGAAGACCACCGCCAGGTAGGAGGGGCCCGTGGTCAGGGGCTGGAGGCGCCGCGTCGTCCCCTCGGTCACGAGCCGCAGGTTGGTCCACCGGTATCCCAGGTGGAGGAAGTCGTCGCGCCGGACCACGGCCAGGGAGGTGTTGCGGGGGAGGCGTATTGTGGCGGTGCCGGCCGTGGCGTCGATCTCCACGTGGCCGAAGGTGGGTTGCAGGGTTCCCGGCAGCGGCCGCCAGGTGACGAGGACCTCGGACCGGGGGGGCGCCGGCTCGGGGCGGACCAGCATCCCCTCCACCCGGGGGGCGCTTTTCATGAGGCTCAGACGGCAGACCATGGCGGGGGGCGCCGCTCCCGCCTGAACGATGCCGGCGAAGGGGGCCTGGCTCGATTGCCTGAGAAGCAGGCTCACACCGGGGCTGTGGAGCCAGAAGGGGGCTTCGTCCACCTGGGCCACGAGCCCGGCGGCGGTCCGCTGCCGGCTGTCGTCGAAGAGCTGACCGTAGCGCGGGTTGCGCAGCGGTATCCGGAACGGCTCCCCGTCGCTTCCCCGCAGGTCCCCCCCGGTTTCGAGCCCCGCCAGGGTCGGGTCGGCCGCCGACTGGGCGAAGAGGAACCGGAGGGCCTGGTTGTTCGGCAGGAGCGCCGTCTCCAGGGAGAGGCCGTCGAAGCGGAACGACCCCAGGCGGATGGTGGGGGCGGAGGCCGCGAACGCCGGCAGGAGCGGGAACTGCTGGTCCGCGGCGAAGAGGATGTACGTGCGCCGGAGGGTGTTCGGGAGGAAGAAGGCCGGCGCGCCCGGCGGCAGGAGCCCCACCAGGGCCGCATCGGCGGACACGTTCTCCGCGAAGCCGGGGAAGCGGAAGCCGTCAATGGTGAGGGTCCCCAGGAGCCAGTCCGGCGTGAAGGCGGCGATCCCGCCTCCTATTGCCTCCAGCGCCGAGGCCGGGCCCAGGGGGGCGCATTCCAGGTGCAGATGGACCGGCGACAGGGCCGGCTGGGTTCGCGCAAGCCATGGCGACAGGGGAAGGGCGGCGTCGAAGCTTCCGTACTTAAGCCGCAGGCGCAGGGTCCAGGTACCGTTGACAAGGCGGATTGAAGCCGTGAGGGATGCGGGGATGGCAGTGCCGGGGTAGAAGGCGTTGGCCAGGACGATATCCGCGCCCCCGTCCTTCTGGGTCACCGTAAGTTTCGGCGTGCCGCCGAACCAGCCGGTCTCCAGATGCCAGAACCGGCTGGCCCCCTGCTCCTGGAGGGTCAGCTGGAACTGGTTGTAGACCAGGGAGAAGGGGCCGACGGTGACGAGCTTCGGCGGCGGCCCCTTGGCGGCCGGTTTCGGCGGGGCCGGCGCGGCCCGTGGACCGAGGATGGCCTCTGCCGCCGCTTCGAGCCAGTCGAAGGCGGCGGACTTCGGGTCGCGGCGCATCGCCGCCAGTGACAGCCCGGCGGGGTCAAGCCGGGGGAGACGGAGCTCCGTGAGCTTTTCGAACGAGAGGCGGGGAGTCTTCATGCGCGCCCTCCTTGGCGTTCCGCACGTCGGTCATCGCGGGGCTACGGGTTGGAAACAGGCGTTCCCGCCGGAGGAGGAGGAAGAAGCGGGATTGGGGGGAAAGATTCTAATGAACTGAAGTGTACTGCCGGTTTCGAGTTTGTCAAAAGGGGGGAGGTGAGAAAGAAACAGGGAGGTTATCCGGAACGCACAACATCAACCGTCGGCAGGGGGGCCAAGGTCACGGGGGCGGCAGGGGCGCCCCCGGCAGGAGTCGAACACCGTCGGGACGCTCTTACGCCGTCCCCCCCGTTGACAGTTCCCGGCTCGGCACCTTGATGCGGTACCCCTGGCAGAAGTCGGCGCCCAGCTCCTGCACCGATTCGAGAATCTCCTCGTCCTCGATCATCTCGGCGATGGTCTTGATCCGGAGGTCCCGGGCCAGGGAGATGATGCACCGGACGAAGGCGCGGTCGGTGGCGTTCTTGGGGGCGTTGCGGATGAATTCCCCTTCGATCTTGATGTAATCCACCGGGAACATCTTGATGTAGTGGAAGGTGGAGAAGCCGGCCCCGAAGTCGTCGATGGCGAACTTGAACCCCTCCATCTTCAGTTCCTTGACGAATTTGTCCAGGAGCGCCGGGTTCTTGACCGTTTCCCGCTCGGTGATCTCGAACACGATCCGCTCGGGGTCTATGCCGTACTCGCCGGCAAGCCCCCGCACCCTGCGGATGAATTCGCTCAGAATCAGGGATTTCGGCGACAGGTTGATGAACAGGAGCCCCTGGTAGGAGGTGTCCCTCATGGCCCGGAAGGCGTTTTCGATGTTGATGTAGTCGAGCTGGCTGATAATGCCCATGTTTTCGGCCATGTCGATGAACTGCCCCGCCGGCAGGATGCTCCCCTCGTGCTCGATCCCCATGAGCAGCTCGTGCATGGTGACGGTGCCGTCGGTAACGTTCATGATCGGCTGGAAGAACGGAATGACCCGCTCCTGGTTCTCCAGGACGTTGAGGAGGAAGAGGGTCTTTTCCTCCGTCGCCTTCTGGACCTCGACGATATCCTCCCGGGTCGGGACCCCGATCCGGTTTTTTCCCTCGGTCTTGGCCTTGTACATCATGTTGAGCAGATTGTGAGGCGCGCAGTGATGGCATGGCGAGCGGTCGGACCCCTGCGAGTGTCATACCTGCACGGCTGATGTGGCAATCCGGTCGTAATTAGTGCTATCTTGCCCGTCTCCACGTGCTGAAATGGATCTGCATGACCCCGGGGCTGGGGCCCACCGGCTCCAGGAGCTTGAAGGCGGCGAGGTTGCCGCGGCTGGTCCGGACGCAGGCGTAGGCGTTCCCGGGAATCCTCTGGATGGGAATGCGCTTTTCCGCCATCCGCACCGTGGAGCAAGCCTCGAATGAGGGTTTTTCCCGGGTGAAGCCGATGGCCGCGCCGTTTTTGGGGGTCAGGTAGCGCTCCGTCTCCGTCACCGCCTCGAACCAGATGTCCGCATCTCCATTCCGAACCAGTTCCCCCGAATCGAGGTCAAAGAGGTAGGTCTGGGGAATCTTCCGGTTGCCGCTGGCGATTACGTTCGCTCCTCCTGATGTGACGCCGCCAGCCGGCTGCACGGCCACCAGGAGGTCCACCGCCGTGCCGCGCCTGGCCGTGGTTCCCCCCTTGAGCTTCTGGTCCATGACCGTCCCGGGGCGAGCCCGGTCCGTGGGGCGCGGGGTTTCGGCCCCGACCCGCAGCCCCGCTTCCGCCAGCATTCTCGCGGCCCGCTCCAGGGGCTGTTGCACCACGTTGGGCACCGTGACCAGTTCCGGCTCCGGCGGCTTGGCGGCCACCACGAGACTCACCTTCTTCCCCCGCGCCAGCTTTGCGCCGGCCTTGGGGGTCTGGCCGATTACCGTTCCCGGCTCTGCCGAGTTGCTCTCCCGCTTTTCCACCGCTCCCACCTGCAAGCCGGCTTTGGCGAGGGTCGCCTCGGCTTGCCCAAGGGGGGTCCCGGCCAGCTTCGGCACGGTGACCAGCTGCGGCGGCGGTTGCGGCTCTCCGCCGGGCGGCGGCTCTTGCGGCCCCTCCGGCGGCACCGCCACGATGAGATGCACCATGGCTCCGGCGGTGACGTTCGTCTCCGCCGGCGGCTCCTGCCGGATCACGTCCCCGGGGGGGGCTTCGGACAGAATCTGTCGTGCCACCTTGGGGTTCAACCCCTTTGACCGGATGATCCCGACTGCCTCCTGCTCCTCCATGCCGATGACCCTCGGCATGGGGACCGTTGCCGGCCCCTGTCCGTCGGTGGGCGTGGCGGTGCCGTTCGTGGCGGTGACTGCCGGCGATCCTCCTCCAAACAGTCTCACAACGCTGTTCCGCAGCGATTCAACGCCGGTGAAAAGACCCGCCAGGGCCACCACAATCGCGGTGATGGAGCTGATGAGCCAGACGAGCCGGTTCTTGCGCCCCGCCGGCGCCGGTCCGGTCCCGGTCCCTCCCGGGGGGGGCAGTCCCGCCGCTTCCCCCAGGACCCTGCCCAGGGTCTCTTCCAGCTGCGCCATGTTCGAGTCCCAGTGGCTGTCGTTGATCTCGAAGGCGTTGCGGCGGGCCAGGAGCTTCAGGTCGTCGGGAAGGTCCCCTTCGCCGGGCATGGCCGCGTCCTGCACCAGCACCGGGATCACCCGGATGTTCCGCCGCAGGGCCGTTCCCACCTCCAGCCTGATGAAGTCCTTGGGGTCGTCCAGGCGGCGCCGCCCCGCCGCGTCGGTGCAGTCGAGCCACCGCCGGCCGATAATCACCAGGAGCACCGCGCAGGAGCCAACGGCCCGGTCGATGGCCTCCACGAAATCGACCCCCGGCTCGATGGCGGAGACGTCCATGAAGACCCGGTCCTTGCCGAAACGCTCCCGCAGCCGGTCGTAGATCCGCCCGGCGTGGCCGGCGCTCTCCTCGCGGCGGTAGCTGATGAAGATTCCTTCCATTCTGGTTTCCTCCGGTCAGGCGTTAGTGACTTCGGCTGCAGCGCAAAGAAGCCCCAGCAGGGCGAAAAGCCCATGGTCGCCCGACGGGGGGAGCCGCACGATCCGCACCTGGGCGTCGTCCCTGCGGTTGGGAGAGCCGGGGGGCATTGCTCCCCAGGCGTCGTGCAGGGTCTGCTCCAGGAAGACGGCGTCGGTGGTTGCGTCCATGGCAATGACCACCCGCTGCAGGGGCGCGGTGGCGACCAGTTCGTGGATCTCATAGGCGCAGCCGGCGTTCCGGGGAGAGAACCCCCGCAGGTCCATGAGCACCACGTCCGATGTCCCCACCAGCTGCGCGAGGGTCATCTGCCAGGTGTCGTCGTGGCAGAAGAAATCGTTCACCCGGAAGCGGCCGTCGAAGTCGGGGCGGGTGTCCAGCTCCGTGAGCCGCCTTGTCAGGGCCCCATGACCGTCGATGAACTGCCGGTCGAGCCTGCCGCTCACGAAGTCGAGGAACTCGTGGGGTTCCACCGTGGCCATGGCCAGGTCCGGCCCGGCAATGAGCCGCACGTCCCCCAGGTAACGCCAGTGCCGGGTCACCGCGTCGAAGAGTTCTTCGCTTCGTTTCCCCAGGGAGAAGACCCGCAGAATGAGCAGCCGGGCATTCCGGGCCGGAGGGCCGATGCCGCCACCCAGGCGGAACCCGGCGAGGACCGCTGCCTTGTAGGCCCCGAACGCCACAAGCCCCGAGAGTATCCAGGCTGCTCCCTCAAAGGCGAGGCCGATTGAGTAGGTAATCCCGAACAACAGCCAGAGGGCGTCCAGGATCAGGGACTGGTCGTTCATCCCCTTGGCCAGGTAACGCCGGCGAATCCACTGCAGCGCAAACCATCCCAGCACGGCAAAGAGGATGAATCCAATCAGTATGAGTGCCCAGAATACTCCGGTCCCCCCGAGCCCCAGGGAAAAGCCCACCCCGGCCACGGACCGCAGCACCCCCTGGTGGCGGTCCAGCACCGAGAGGAGCAGGTTCGAGCCGGTGAGGGCCATCACCATGAAGGTCACCACCAGCGGCCCCACGGCCCGCACCCGGCGAATGAGGAATAGGAGCAGCAGCAGGGTAGGGGGAAGGTTGGTGCTGAGCCAGAGTACCGCCAGTTGCCCGAGGGACGAGTCAGGGCTCCGTGCCAGGCCGATGGCGCCCAGTATGGCGAACACCGCTGCGTGGGCCGCCAGAAGGAGGAGTCTGGTCTTTCGCCCTGTGGCGGCCACCAGGCCGAGGGTGGGCACGAGGGGCCACGAGAATACCCAGAGGAGAATCAGGAAGCGCAGGGGAAGGATCTCGGTGCTGCTGGAGCGGAGGAAACAGAAGGCCATGATTGCGGCGTAGACAAGACCCCCGGCACCGTAGACCATGCCGGCCCGCCAGGGTGAGGAGCGGGCGCGGCGAAGGAGCGGTCCGGCCCGTTCTCCGAAGCCGTTCAATGCGGCATCAAGCACGTTCAGCCGAAGCTCTCCGGGCGGGGGCACGGCCGGCCCAGCGCGTTCGTCGGGGGCGGGACTTCTTTTTCCGCCAGGGGATTCCCCCCTTCGGTTCATCCCCCTGAGCAGTGCCTTGCGATAGAGGCGGAGCAGAAGGTACGAGAGTGGGAGCGCCAGAATGGCCCCGACACTCAGGATGAACGGCAGCTGTCCCGTGAGGGCGAGGGTGGCGGGATCGGTGGTGGTCATGGCCGGCTCCTTGACGGTGTATGCTGCTCACTGGCGGCATCGATATCTATCCCAGATATTTCGTTAGGTGATGCACAGTACCCGCACGAGTCCTGCCGGAGGCTTTCCGGCATCTTCCGCCCGTTTTCCTCACCAATTGCTCTGCTGCTGCCCCGTCCAAAGGACGCCAATACCCTCGGAAATCGTCTCGGCAGCATCTCGTGCCCGAATGGAAAATCTGGGTTTATCTCCGCGCGGGGGCCTCCTCCCTCTTGACCGGTTTCCAGCTCTTGTCGGGGTCAAACAGCTCCATGGCCTCGGCCAGGCGCCGGGTATCCTTGCCGAGATTCTTCTCGTACACGACTCCCGCCTGGTTCACGATGAAGGTCATGACCCCCGAGCTGCCGTATGCCGCGGGGTAGGCCACGAGCCCGAAGCCGAGGAGCATCCGGTCCTTGACCACATACTGGTATGCCCCTCCCGGGGCATGCTTCCCCTGGCCCTTGAGTATCTTGAAATAGTAGCCGTGGAAGGGGGAGAGGTTGTGCCCCTCGGGGTATCCTTCAGTCGCCGCCCGCGCCATCAGGGGGCCGAGGGGGCTGGGCGGCTCACCCTCCTTCGCTTCCCAGTAGAGGCCGTCCCGGGCCCCTTCGGAGCTGATGAGCTTCTGGGCGAATTCGACCTTGCCGGCTCCCCGGCAATCCTTGCCCGCGTATTCCAGCTGCGCATCCACATAGGCGTCGAGCACGTCGATGACATGGAGCTCGTTGCGGCCGATGCGCCGTTTCAGGATTTCCTGTTTTCCCTTGCCGATATCAAAGACCCATTTCCCCCCCTTTTTCACGATGGGGATCGGCATGGGCCAGTCGTCGGGGCCCACCCGCAGGATCCTGGTCGTGGCCGATTTCCGCTCGATGCTGTTCTTCCGGTCATAGGCCTCGATGAACCGTTCCCGGTCGGTTCTGTCGGCCACCTCGTCGCCGGACGATACCAGTTCCCTGCCGCCGGGGCCAAGGATCAGCAGCAGCTCTTTCTCGTCATGGGCTCGCACGGCGGCAACCAGGGCCTTCACGGCAGTGTCGGGGGAACTGAAGCCCTTCTGCCGCGGTCCCGCGGCAAACGATGGGGCCGCTGCCGCTGACAGGACCATGGCCAGGGTCAGAACCCACGCCGACAGCAGCCGGCCCCTGCCGTGTATCTGATGCGATGCGCTTTGTCTCATGGTGTCTCCCTCCGTGCGTGGGGTTCGTACTGCGGCAGCGGGGGCCGTTACCGGCGGCCTCCCCCGCCCCGTGCACCGCCTCCCGGCATTTTTATGTCGCTGCCGCGGAAACTTCCCCCCGCCGGTCTCGCCGGCCTGCTCCAGCTTCCTCCGGTCCCGGTCCGCGGCACCGGTGAGGTGCCCTGGAGGCTCGTTTCGCCGCGCCTGATGGCCCGCCGCTCGAAGGTCCCCTCACCGGCGCCGCGGAAGGGGGTATATCCCCCCGGTGCCCTCTGGATCTGCTCCCTCCCGGGCTGGACTCTCGGCGTGACCACAGTCCCCTCCCGATGTTCTGCCGGGGCCTGTCCGCCCGGAAATTCTCTTTTCATCTGCGGCGTGCCCGGCCGTGCTCTTCGTTCGTCCGGAGGCTGGGTCCCGGTCAGGCCCGGACCCGCCGACCCTCTCGGATAACCCCGTGTTTCCGGCCTGAACGGCGCCGGCCGCGGCGGTTTCTGCCCATAGGTTTCGCCCGTTCTCCTGTCCCGATAGGCAACGCCTCGCCGGTGGTAGGGGGTGTGCCGCCAGATTGTGACGCCATGGTCGCTCCGGCGGTGGTAATGGTGGAACCTGCCTGTCCTGACGTAGTTTACGTGGATGCGATAGTAGGGCCAGTCGAACCAGACCCAGGAAAACAGGTCGAAGCCGATGAAGATGCCGGGGGCGAAGCCGATATACCCGCCAACAATGCCGTAGCCGGGGGGGTAATACCAGTAGTAGGGGGGATAGGCGGGATACCACCAGGGACCATAGACATACAGGGGGTTGTAGACCGGCACATAGACCACCCGCGGGTCCGCGGGCTCGATCCGGATGATCTCCCGCTCCACGATGACCTTCTGCTCGGTGGTTGTCTTGAGGTTCCCCTGCTGGTCGGCCTTGCGGCGCAGTTCCTGGACGGTGGCCATGACCTCGTTCTCCTGGGCCAGGAAGGCATCTCCCAGTTTCCGGGTCTGGTCCAGCTTCTCGCTCAGGGAGAAGAGCAGGTCCGGGAAGTGGCAGATGGATTTCACGCTCGGGTCCCAGGGTTTCTCCTTCAGGGCATTGTCCAGCTCGTCGCCCTGGAGGGCCATGTTTTGCCGCCGCCACCGCTCCGCCTCCACCAGTTCGAGGGGGTAGGTGGAGGCCATCAGCACCTGGGCCACCAGCGAATCGGGATAGAGGGCGATGGGAGCCAGCATCTGGGTCAGCTCTTCCTTGCTGAACTTGGCTGCCTGTTCCGGTTCTCCCACGTCCTGACCCATGACGCCGACCGGCATGACAAACAGAATGAGGGCGATGGATGCAAGTCTCAGCACAGTCGCGATAGTTGTTTTCATAAAATCTCCACTGATACGGTTCCGGCCCGGCCGGCGTATCTTCTCACGGGGGGGAGGTGGATCCCCGCTCCGCCAGCACCGCCTCGTACCCCTTGCGGACCCACATGGCGTTGCTCCCGATGTTGAGCTTCTCCAGCCCGGGCGGCGGCTTCACCCCAGGGTCCAGGGGGTGGAGCTGCAGGGCCTGTTCCCCCTTCTCCTTGAGGGCCGTTTCCAGTTCCCACCCCACCCACTTGGACTCGCTGGCGCTTTTGGACCAGAAAAGGAGGAAGAGGTCCCGGTCCCTGATCTCGCTGTCGAGGCGCGGCTTCCACTCCTCGCCGGGGTTCAGGTCGAGGCAGTCCTGGAAGACGTCGATGCCCGCCGCGATCTTGATGGCGTCCACCCGGTCCAGGACCCGCAGCCGGTCCTTGGAGGAGTAGGAGGCGAAGGCGGTTTTCGCCGGCTCGCCGGTGGCGGTGGCCTGTCCCTTTTTCGGCCTTGCGGTTATCTCCAGCTCCAGCCGCAGCCGCGCCACGATGATCCCCTCGATGGCCACATCGAACTTGAGGGGTATGGTTCCCTCCTCGGCGTCCTGGGGGACCGATACGTCGAATTCAAGGATCGATTTTCCCCCCTGCCAGGTGAATTCCTGCTCGGGCGGATCCACGGCGAGGCCCCGGCCCGACAGCTTCACGGTGACGCGGGTGTCCCGCTTCCAGCGGCACTCCTGGATGCCGAGGACCGTCCCGGCCGACGGTGCCAGCTTCGTGAGGAGTTCCCGGACCTCCTGCTCCAAGGCCTTTTCGTAGGCCACGAACCGGGCGGTGAACTCGCTCCCCGGCTTTGCCTGCCGGGGTGCCGAGGCGCCCAGCTGCACCGGCTGCAGCTCCTGCTCGGCCGTGGGGAGCGTCTCGGACATCTTTGGTGTCGGTGCCGGCGGCGGTTCGGGTGGTTCGGCTCCGGCAGTTGGGGGCGCTTCGCCCCGGGACAGCACCTCGATCGGTGCTGTGCGACCCAGCCCGATGGGGAATCCGGTTTCCACAGTCAGGGGGGCGTGGCTGTACATGAATCGCGGGCCGCCGGAATCGGAGCGGTACAGGGAACCGCCCCATGGGACGATTTCGATCTCCTTCCGGGCGGTGCCGGGCTTTTCGTCACCGCTTCCCGCCGTCTCGGCACCCTGCCGGATCTCCTCCAGCGCCGCCATGAGGGCCCGGCGGTGCTCGTTTTCCGGCGCCGCGGCGATGACCTTCTTCAGGAAATCCAGCTGGTCCAGCACCGACTGGAACTCCCGGGGTGATCCCACATTCCTTGCCCTGGCGTACCCGGCGATAATGTCGCCGGAGTAATCGGCCAGATCTCCATTGGCCAGGTGTCTGAGGAGGAGGCAGTCCACCGGGGTGGCCGTGTTCCAGAAATCGGGTCCGGCCTGGTGCTCATTCTCCGCAAGCTCCACGGCCTTGTCCACGGAGGCGTCGAAATCGGCCGGCAGTTCACCCTGTTCGTCCAGCAGAAAGGCTAACGTTCTGGCCGTCAGGTGGTTGACGAGGGGATAGTAGGAGGGTTTGCCCCGCTCGACACCGAGGTCGTAGGCCCGGCGGTAGTGCTCCGCCATGGCGAGGAGGGCGTCCCGTTTTTGGGAAGCTTCCGTGGCGATCATCATCCGCCGCTTGGCGACGCTCCCCAAGAGCGCGAGCCGTTCCCCGGTCTCGCCCAGGGCCCGGTTCAGGTGCATGAGCCGCTCTTCCGCTTCGGTGACCAGCTGGAGTGCCCGGGCCGGATCGGCGGCGGCCACCTCCTGGGCCCAGCGGGACTGCAGGTTCCAGAGCTGCTCCGCGGTCCTGATGGCGGCGAGTCCCCGGTCGTCTTCGGCGGCCCGGCGGTAGTGCTCCACCGCCTCGGCAAACCGCTTCAGTTCGCCGTAGGCCTGTCCCAGGGCCCCCTGGAGGAGGCCGGAGGCGAGCCATGACGGGGGGACGCTCTGTTCGATGGTGCGGATGCTCTGCAGGTGCCACTCCACGGCCGGCCCCCGGGCGGTCTTGGCCGCCGCCGCAATGTTCTCCAGGTCCACGATGGCCTCGGAGAGGGCGGTGTAGGTTTTCCGCGCGGCCCGGAGCGCCCGGGGGGGATCCCCCTTGCCCAGGGTGAAGTCCGGGTCGCCGTAGCACTGGTAGGCCCCCCAGGTGTTGGCCTCGGGGTGGGCGGCGTAGGTGGCGGTGCGGGCCGCGAGCACCGCCTGGCCGAAGGGGGCGCCGGAGAGCATCTCCCGGTAGAAGGTGGCGGCGAAAAGGGCCGCGGCGTCATCCTGCACGGCCCACCCGGCGGCAACGACCCCTTTAACCCCCATCCGGATCAGTTCGGTGGCCACGTTGGCGGCCAGGTTCGGCAGGTTGCGGGGGGGCTGCCGGTCGTCGATCTTCCCCAGGTGGCAGCAGTTGACGAAGACCAGCTGGGGCACCGTGCGCATCTGCCGGATCTGGGCCGCCGTCAGGAACTGGTTCTCGCCGATGACCATGCCGGTGACGGGGTTGCCGTCGGTTGGCTGGTGGCAGGAACCGCACGGCACCGGGGGACGGTAGTCCAGCACCCCGTGGCCGGCCAGGTGGACGATCCGGTAGTCCCGGGCGAAGAGCTCCGTCAGGATGGCCGGCCCCGTGGCGTTCGCGCCGATGAGGGGGGTGACGGCGTAGCCGGCCCCCTTCAGGGCCTTCTCCACCTCATGGGCCTCCTGCTCGGCGGCGGGGAGATTGGTGAAGGGGGTGACGGGGTTGCCGATGACCAGGGCCGTGGTCTCCCGGGCCGTCACCACCCGCTCCCGGAACTTCTCCACCAGGAGCTGCCGCACCATGCCGGCCTGGACGGCCAGGGGCTTGCGGTCATGGGGGGCGTCGCCGGCCATGGGCCGCTCCTGCATCATCTCCCACGGGTAGCGGGCCGCGGCATCGTTCAGCACCAGCACCATGTCCCGGCGGTCGGGGGTGTACTCCTTCAGCTCGTTGGGGACCAGCATCTCGAAGAGGGTCACGGCAATCCCTTCGCCGCTGGCGGTGGTTTCCGACATCTCCTCGATGAACCGGTCGGCCAGGCTCCGCTGGGACTGCTGGAGGTAGACCTCGGCCCGGGCCCGGTCCGTGAGGAGGTTGAAGGAGAGGCGCTCCTCCTCGTCCTCGGTGATCTGGAGCCGCTGCCACCAGGGGTCCTCCTCGAAGAAGCTGGCCCGGCGCATCCCCCCCTCCAGGGGGATCACCAGCGGGTCGGCGTCGATGTCGAAGGCCCGTGCGATGTCCGGGTCGCTGCGCAGCCGCGCCAGGGTCCGGGCCGCATGGATGGCCCGGTCCTCATAGAGTTCCACGAATTCAATCTCTTCGACGGGGGCGCAGTCGGCGCGCCCCGACTCGGCGATGGCCCGGTTGGCGTCGATGACCCCCCGGAGGATGGCGGTCACCGCGTCCTGCACCGATACCCCGCCGGCCCCGGTCCCCACCAGGAGGGCGGTGATGCCGGCGGGTCCCCCCTTGCCGCTCTTCACCTGGGGGCATTCGGCCCGGGCCATGGCGTAGGCCCGGGCCCCCCGGGAAACGGCCCGCAGGAGCCGGCCGGGGGAGAGTTTCCCCACCTCGCCGAGGCCGATGACGATGGCGCCGGCGGGCTTGCCGTCGCTCCGCTGGGACCGCTCCCACTCGGGGTTCAGGAAGACCTCCGCCGTGCCGTCGTCGCCGGGATAGATGCCGAGCCGGTGCCGGGCGCTGAGGCGGCCGTCCAGGGTCCGGTCCAGGTACGCCTCGGCGCTGATGATGGTATCCCCCTTGTAGTGCCCCACCAGGACCGGGTGGCTCCCGAAGGCCAGGTTGCCGTGGCGGACGCTCACCTGTATCTTGCGCTCGGTGCGGCGGGGGCGTTTCGTGCGGCCGGCCCCCACGGCGGTGCGGGCCAGGTCGGTGAAGTCGGGGTAGAGGGGCTCCCGCTCCGCCGGCAGCTCAAAGCGCTCCGGCACACCCCGGACCTCGGGGGGGGCCGTTGGCAGGCGGTCGGTGGTCCCCCGCCGCAGGAGATCGGTGATGGCGTCGAAACCCTCCTCGGCCGAAGGGAGGTCGCCGTGGGAGGCCAGGAGATACCAGGTCCTGACGCCCGCCGGGATGCCGGTCTCCCACGGCACCCTGCCGTCCCCCCGGGGGGTGGCGTGGAAGACCAGCCGCTTCCTGGTCCCCGCATCCTCGACGGTCAGATCCACCGGCGTTGCCGGCGCGCACCCGGCGATGTAGCACATCCGCTGGGGGTCGATGGGGGAGGCGGCGAGCCGCTCCCGGTTGGCCCGGGCCGCCTTCAGGGCGGCGGCGGTGGGGGGCTGCCAGGTCCCCTTCTCCGGGTCGGCGGCGGCGATGTTCTGCCACGCCGCGGCATCGAAGAGGTCGAAGCTGGACAGCTCCGGCAGCATCTCCAGGAGGCCGGGGAACCTGGCCACGATGCCGATCAGCTCCCGCTGCTTGCGGGTCACGTCCAGAAGGGCGAGCTTGCGGATGAGGCTGTCGCGCCCGGTGAGCACCTGGGCCACCGCATGGGAGCCGCCGTTGGGGGTGCCGAGCATGATGAGCCGGGCGTCGGGGCGCCCCTTCATCCGCTCCCACACGTCAGGGTGGGCCGCGATCATGGCCCGGGCCACGAGCCCCCCCATGGAGTGGGCCACGATGCTCACCGGCTGCTTGGTCTTTTCGGTGGCGTCCAGGGCTTTGACTACTGCGGCGGCAAGGCGCTTGGCCTCATCGAAGACCGAGAGCCGCCAGTCGAAGGGGAACGGCTCCACCCGGTGGGTTCTGGCCAGGTGCTTCACCAGGTTGCCGTAGAAGATCCAGAGGGGCGCTTCCGCCTTCACCAGATTCGGCGTGCCGTAGCCCAGGAGAGCGAATTTCCCCCGGGCGATGTCGAGGGGGTCGAGCCAGACCCGGTTGTCGCCGATGGCGAGATGGCTCCCCATGATCCCCGGCAGCACGAAGACCACCGGCGCCCCGTCGGCCACGGCCCGCTTCTCGTAGGGGGGGGTGCCGCTGTCGGCGGCCCGCACCGAGAAGGGCTCGAACCCGTCCGCCTCCGAACCGCTGCGGGAGAGGGTCCGGGCGAGCCCCTCGGCGCTGTCGGCGTTCTCGAAGTAGCTGAAATGGTTCACGTCGGGACCCCGCCGGAAGATGAACCCCGCCCCGCCGGACCGCTCGGCCCCCCCGAACATGGCGTCGGTGTTCACCACCAGGTCGTGGTCGTCCTGGTAGAGGGGGTCCGTCAGGAGGGTGCCGATGGCGCTCAGGACGTTGTCCCCCTCGATGTCCCCGGCGATCACCCGCAGCTCCCCGGCAACCGGGGCCTTGGCCCGGTTCAGGAGCGCCACCAGGGGGGAGGAGGGGATCATCGCCTCGATCCCAGGCAGCACTGAGGGGTCGGAGCGCTCCTTGGCCACCGCCATGATCAGTTCGCTGAAGATGCTGGTGAAAACCCCGCCGGGAAGCTTGGCGACAAAGCCGTAGGCCCCCAGGAGGTTGAAGAGGACCGACAGGTAGATGTCGAGCCGCTCCGAGGCAAGGGTGGTCCCCCGGGCGGGGCAGGCCACCCGCACGAACCGCTCGATGCGGAACCGCTTCTCCTTGAGGAGGCTGTTCAGTTGCTCCAGGTCTCCCCGGGCCTTGTCGGGGTTGCGCTCGGCGAAGAAGCTGAGGTCTGCGGCGTCAAAGGGGTCGCGCCCCCCCTCCATGCCGGCCCGGCAGAGAAGTTCCCCCACCATCCCCCCCCGGGAGTGGGAGACCAGGTGGAGCCGCGCCCCGGCCGGCAGCCGCTCCGCGGCGGCGATGGCGTTGTGGATGGGGCTCCTGGAGAGGGTCTCGTGCTCCAGGCCGAAGACCCGCCCCTCGTAGGGGGTGAGGAGCTGCTGCCGCTGGGGGCGCCGCTTGTCGGTCCAGAGCTTGCCGAAGCTCCCGGCCGTGGACGAGGCGGTGCCGTGGAGGAAAAGGAGCGACGGCCGGTCCGCCGGCAGGGTAAGCACCGGCTCGGAAACCGGCGTAAGCGTCAGCTCCTCCCCCGACAGCCGGTAGAGGCCGGGGCCCCGGCCCTCGTCCCGTGTGCCGAGCAGATGGTTCTCCAGCTTCTCGGCGATGAAGCGGGCCGCCTTCTCCGCCACGTCGATCCGGAAGAACTTCAGGGTCTTGATGACGATCTTGCCGATGAGTCCCCGGGAGGCGCTCCGCCGGTCGAGGGTGGCCGGCAGCTCCACCACCCCGTCCGCCGCCCTGGTTCCGGCAAGGCCCAGCACCTCGGTCCGGAGCCGCTCCTGGGTGGTCCAGAACCGGGTGCCGTCCTCCAGCTCCACCTCCACGACGTCGTCGGGACGGCTCTCGATGACCGGCGTCTCTGACTCCCCGGCCCGCGAGGCGCTGATCCGGAATGCGCGCACCTCCTTGATGGTGATCTGTCCGGCGGTCTCGGGCGGAACATCGGGAATCGGCTCCGGGATTTCCGTGCCGGGGATGCGGAGTTTGACGGGCTGCCTGCGGGTATCGTCCATGATATGCTCCTTGGCCTGTGGTGAGGGTATGTGATGTCCGGTATATGGTGTCAGCGAGGGTTGAGTGTTTTAGTCAAGGCAAGCTTATGGGGAAAGTATAGAACCGATGCGGGAGGTGGCAAGGGAAGGGGGGGAATTGTTTGAATGACAGAGCCGTTACGGGGGATGCTCGCAATTATGGTGAGGCGTTTCAGTTGTGGCTGGTAACGTTCATGTGTTCTTAGGAATTATAAGAACATAGGCTTGACGTTACGCAATCTGTTGTGTAACTATTTGTGTGACGGAGGTGCCCCATGGCAACAAACCTGGCTATTGACGACAAGCTGCTCGAAGAAGCCCGCATCATCGGCAAGCATGCAACTAAGAAGGCGGTGGTCAACGAGGCCCTTACTGAATATATCCAGCGCCGCAAGCAGGCCGAGATCATCAAGCTGTTCCATTCGGTGGAGTATGATCAGGACTACGACTACAAAATGCAGCGGCAGAAAAAATGAAAGTCCTTGTCGACACATCCGTCTGGTCCCTGGCGCTGCGGCGGAATCTTCCTTCCGATGGCCCGGAGGTCTCTGAGCTCATCGAGCTGATCAGGGAATTCCGGGTTCTGATGATCGGTCCGGTCCGTCAGGAACTCCTCTCGGGCATAAAGAATCAATCCCAGTTCCAGAAACTGCGCAATCATCTTCGGCCATTTCCCGATCTGGAACTGACAACCCGCGACTACGAACATGCGGCCGAGTTTTTCAACCTTTGCCGCGGCAAGGGAATCCAGGGCTCAAATACCGACTTCCTCATATGCGCCATCGCGGCGCGTCTCAAAGCCCCCATTTTTACCACCGATGGGGACTTTACCCTGTTTCAGACCCACCTGCCAATTACGCTCCATTCGCCTCGCTTCTGAACCTTATGCTCTGAACCCCCGTCACTGCTGGCAGCGGGGGCAGAAGACCGTGCTCCGGCTGCCGAGCCGGATCTCCTCCAGCGCCCCGCCGCAGCGGGTGCAGGTCTCCTTGCCCCGCCCGTAGACCGCGAAATCCAGCGGATGGTAGGCGACCGTCTCTTCCTCCACCCGGTAGGTGCTCCCCTGGTCGATGGACCCCTGCAGCACCTCCCGGACGGTGAGGGCCAGCCGCTCGCATTCGGCGCGGCTGAGGGAGGAGGCGGGCCGGTCGGGACGGATGCCGGCGCGGAACAGGGCCTCGTTGGCGTAGATGTTGCCGACCCCGGCAACAATCGCCGCGTTCATAAGGAGCTGCTTCACCGCAACCCGGCGCGTCCGGCTCACCGTGAAGAGATAGGCGCCGTCAAAGGCCGCGGTCAGCGGTTCCGGGCCGATTCCCGCCAGGAGCGGATGGGTTGCGGGGGCTTCAGTGGTCCAGGCCACGGTGCCGAACTTTCGCGGGTCGTGGAAACGGAGCGCCGCGCCACCCGCAAAGATGATCTCCAGGTGATCGTGCCTGCCCGGGGGCGTCGTGCCCGAGTGCAGCCGGAGAAAGCCGGTCATCCCCAGATGGACGATGAGCCACCCCGTTTCACAGTCGAACAGCAGGTACTTCCCCCGCCGCCCGACGGAGCGGACCGTCCGGCCCGGCAGGCAGCGGTGCAGCTCCTGGGGGATCGGGAAACGGAGCTTCGGCGCCCGGACCACCACCCGTTCGATCCTTTTGCCTGTCAGTTCCCGCTCCAGCCTGCGGCGGGTCAGTTCCACCTCGGGGAGTTCCGGCACTCGTTCCTCCTGTGGCGTGATAATTCATGTCGTACAGATCTGTCCCCATAATAATTTTCAAAACTGCATCTATTAATGGGGTCAGTGCTGTTGTACCCTGGCATCACCTGGGGCTTCTTGAGAACGGCACTTCAAAAGCAAAGCCGGGCCAGGAGCTCGATTCCCTCCTCGATCTCGACAGTGGTCATGCCGCCGAAACCGAGCAGAAGGTTGGTCTGGGCCGGCTCGCCCGCTGCGCAGGTGGCGCTGAAGGGAAACAGCCGGATGCCGTTTCGTTCCGCGCGGCGGATGATCTCGCTTTCGCCGGGGTTTTGGCCGAGCAGCTGCAATACCACGTGGAGCCCCGCACCCTGGCCGGTAACGGCTGCCTTCCCGCCGAAATGACGCTCGATGCTCCGGAGCAGGGCATCGTGCTTCTTCTGGTAGAGGATGCGCATCCGCCGGATGTGCCGCTCCCAGTGTCCCTGCTCCATGAATTTTGCCATGGTTCTCTGTTCCAGCAGCGGGACGGTCGAGAAATAATCGCCGTACACCCCCCGGAACCGGGCGAGCAGCGGGCGGGGAAGCACCATGTAGCTCAGGCGCAGGGCCGGGGAGAGCACTTTGGAGAATGTCCCCATGTAGATGATGTTTCCGTCCGGCCGCAGGCCCTGCAGGGCCGGAATCGGCTTGCCGTGGTAGCGGAGTTCGCTGTCGTAATCGTCCTCGATGATCAGGTTGTCGCCCGACTCCGCCCATTCGATCAGTTTCAGCCGGTTCGCGATCGGCATCACGCACCCCGTCGGCAGCTGGTGCGAAGGGGTAACGTAGGCGATGGTGCTGCCGGCGGCCCTCAGCATATCCAGGTCGATCCCCCCCGGCCCGACGGGAACCGGTACGATGTCGAACAGGTTGTTCCGAAAGACCGCACGGGGGAGGTGGTACCCGGGGTCCTCCACCGCCGCCGACGAGTGGCTCCCTTTCAGCAGGTGGGCGACACCGTCCAGCCCCTGCTGCAGTCCGGCGCAGATCACGATCTGGTCCGGCTCGCAGATCACGCCCCGCGAGCGCTCCAGGTACTGCCGGATGTTGCCGCGCAATGCCCAATCCCCCTGGGGATCGCCATACTGGGAAAGCTCCCGGGAGCTCTCGCGCAGGGATTCCAGGAAGCATGCGCGCCACAGCGCCACGGGAAAGCCGGCCGGGTCGAGGCGGGCAGGGTGGAAATCGTACCGGCAGCCCGGTGAAGGCTGCGGGGGAGGGCCCTGCCGGCGGGGTTCCGGGGCGCGGGGCAGAGGAGCGGCGTCATGATCGAGGGCCGACACGAAATAGCCGCTGCGCTGCCGGCTGTAGATGTATCCTTCGGCGCACAGCTCCTGGTAGGCCCCTTCAACCGTGTTGCGGCTGGTGGAGAGCTCGGCGGCCAGATCCCTGACGGAGGGGAGCCTGCCATGGGCGGGCAGCTTCCCCGAGAGCACCTGCTCCCGGATCTGCCGGTAGAGCTGCTTGTATAACGGTACAGTGTCGTCGTTGTCCAGGATGAACATAAAAACTTCCACTCACAGCGGGTGATCCCGCAACCACACACCTTACAGGAGGACGTATCGATGATTCCGGAAAAACTGCAGGAAATACTGAAGCAGGACGGCATAGTTGCCATTGCCACCCTGGGCCAGGACGGGCCGCATCTGGTCAATACGTGGAACAGCTACATCCGAATATCCGCCGAAGGCCGCCTGCTGATTCCCGCCGGCTACATGCACCGCACCGAGGCGAATGTCGCCTTCAACCCGGAAGTACTGATTACCCTCGGGAGCAGCAAAGTCCAGGGACTGCACGGACCGGGCGCCGGTTTCCTGATCAGGGGCAAGGCCGCCTTTATCACGTCCGGGCCGGATTTTGACCTGCTCAAGGCGAAATTCGAGTGGCTGCGCGCCACGCTGGCCGTAACCCCCGATTCCGTGACCCAGACCTGGTAGCCGGCGGATCGACGGCACCCCCAGGCGTCCTCGCGGCGCAACCGGCATGGGGTTTGAAGCTCCGGGGCGGCCGGCGTCGCGGGGGTGCCTCACCTGGGGCCGATGCGCAGGTTGCCGGTGGCAATGAAAATTTCCCGCAGAAACCAGAGAAGTCCCATTACCAGGAGAAGCATTGCCAGTATGAAGAGCAGGGCGACCGGCATGGCGATGCTGAAACGGACAAAGGAGCCCGAGAAGAGCAGGGCGATGACGCTGCAGATCAACAGGGCCGTCATCGTGCAGCAGGTGATGGCCAGGTTTATGAGCTTGGCCCGGCGCGCGAGGATGCCGAGGTGGGCGGTGATGCCGGCCGCGTCCTCCGGCGCGGCGTTCTCCAGCCGACCCTCCAGGAGCCTGGCCCGGTCAATGACCCGTCCGAGGCGATTCGTCATCACCCCCAGCAGGGCGCCGATGCCGGTGAGCAGGAACACAGGGGCCACCGCCAGGTGAATGGCATTGGAAATGTTGCTGATGTCATACAGCTCTTTCATCGAACTCTCTCCGTCAGGCAATGGAGTTTCTTCTGTCGTCCAGCGCCATTGACCAGATCCGGCCATCCATTCAGCTTATTCACATCCCGGCAGCGAATCCAAAACTGCAATACCTCAGCCAGCCGTTTCATTGATGATTTCAGGAAATGGAACGGTTCCATTCCGGCTGTCGGCGGTTTTTCGCCCTTCTCCACGACTTCACCTTTCAGGAGTTCCTCTCCCTGCTGAGCCATGGGGCCGGAAGAAGCTGATGGTAGGCGTCTTCCGATTGTTCCGCACTATATGACGGCCTGTTTATTCATGTCAAAGGAGAATAAGACAGGAGAAACTGCGGCGGGAGGCAGGGGGCGAGTTCCAGATTTGGGCGGTGTCGCTTGCAGCTTCACCCACCCCCTTGCCCCCTCCCGTAAAGGGAGGGGGATTGCTCAGGTCAATGCATTATCCTCTGTTCCGTGCGGGCCGGCCCGCTACCTCCCCAGCCCCGCCAGATACGCCGCCAGGAACTCGTCCCAGGCGCTCTTCTTGGTGAAGTCCAGGGTCTTGTAGAGGGGCGAGAGCTTCCGCTTGGGGAAGTAGATGGAGATCCCCCGGGAGTTGTCCACGGCCGGCCCCTTGTACCCGGTGGCGACGATGGCCGCTGCGGCAGCATCCTTGACGGCGGCGCAGGCGGTCTTGACCGCCGGGCTGGCGACCCCTTTGGCTATCAGGTCGCAGAGGTCGATGAGGTCGCAGTAGTCGTCATAGGGGCGGCTGTACTCCTGCACCTGGGCCCGGGCGTTGATGAGGGCGGTGCGGGAGGCGGCGTCGGCGAGGATTCCCTTCAGGGCCTTTGCCAGGCCGTCCACGGCCGTGGCCAGGGGCTTGAGCCCCGCCAGCTTCACGGCCGACTGGGTGACGTTTTCAGTGGCCTTGTAGGAGGCCAGGTACTGGGTCACGATGGTTTTCGACAGCTCCTCCGGCGTCATGGCCGGCTTGGCGGCCAGGGCCTTGAGGATCCGGTCGTAGGGCCAGCCGTCGCCCGGCTCGGTCTCTTCGGAGCCGACGCTGTAGTCGGCCACGTCGCGCATCTGGTAGGCCACCTCGGCCATGCTCATGAGGCAGGCGTCCATGCCGAGGATGTCGATCTTCCGCGTGAGTTTTTTCTTGATGGCGGTCATCACCTTCTTCAGCTCGATGTTGTCCAAAAAGTCCTGGGCCTGGTCGTCGAAGGCGATTCCCCGCTGCTTGACGGCGGCCTGCACGGTGGTGCTGAAGAGGGCCCTGCGGGTGCGCCGGATGCCGGCCCTTGCCTGGGCCAGGGGAAGCGCCCTGGCGCCGGCTGTCGCCCCGCGGGTGGCCACCGGCTCGGCCTTGCGGGAGACCGGCGGCGCGGCGCCGCTGAAGACGTCCCCCTGGTAGAGATTGGCGTCATCCCAGCCGGAGCCGTGGTTCCAGAGGACCAGCAGGTAGTGGTCGGCCGGGTAGTTGGTGGCGCCCCAGGTGACGAAGTCCTCCAGCACCTTCGGGTCTCCCATGTTGGTCTCGCCCAGGGACTGCACCGCATCCTTGGCCAGCGGAGTCCCTTTCTTCAGGCAGTAACGGACCGTCTGCGCCTTGGCCCCGGCCCGGTCAAACTGGACGAGGACGGCGATCTGATCGGTGGTGCCCACCGTCTTCATCTCTTTGATGTCCACCATTCCCGCGCTGTCCAGGTTGTTGTCGCCGGCGAGATAGACCATGATGGTCCAGTTCCGTTTGGTTGGTGCTTTCGTGGCCATGGCGCCCTCCTTGGGATTCCGACTGGTTATGTGTCAAGTATAGGACAAGGAGTGGCGGCTTCAAGGCAGGGAGGGTGAAATCAAAGAGATTCTTTCCTTTCGCGCAACGCCGGGTGCGTTTTCAGTGTCCGTGCGCTTTTTTATTATTGCTGAAAATCAGCGGAGTGATTGTTCAGCTCAAGGTATTGTATACACGATGCATGGCTCTTTGCCGGTCAACGGCTGGGGATTTCAGTTGTTTACCGCGCCTGAATTTTGTAATACTGAGGCGCCCCTGAATATCCCCCTAGGTAAATCCACCCGGAAGGAGTTGTCATATGAACAACCAGATGCAGGTTATTTACCTCAAGGAGTGGCAGCACCTGGAGGAGTGCGCCGAGCGCATGCTCCCCCTGATCGGCCGGCTCTACCGCGAGCACAACGTTGTGACCACTGTCTACGGCCGCACCCTCGTCAACAGGACCCCCATCGACATCCTCAAATCCCACCGCTTCGCCCGGCTCATTCTCGACGACGAGCTCTCCGTGCTCGATACGTTCCCCATCCTGGAGGCAATGACTCGGCTCGACCTGGCCCCGGCCCGGGTTGACATCGGCAAGCTGACGGTTCGTTACAAGGCCGAGGGGGGCGGTATCGGAGTGGACGACTTCGTGCGCCGCGAACTGGCCGCCGTCAACACCGGCCGAAGCCCCATACTGAGCGAACCCCGGGACATTGTCCTTTACGGATTCGGCCGCATCGGCCGCCTCCTGGCCCGGATTCTCGTGGAGAAGGCCGGCAGCGGTGAAAAACTGCGGATCAGGGCCGCCGTGGTCCGCAAGGGGGGAGCCGACGACCTGGCCAAGCGGGCGAGCCTGCTGCGCCGCGACTCGGTCCACGGCCACTTCAACGGCATCATCACCATCGACGAGAAGGAAAATGCCATCATCGCCAACGGCAACATGATCCGCATCATCTACGCCGATTCGCCCGAAAGCGTCGACTACACCCAGTACGGCATCCACAACGCCATCCTCATCGACAATACCGGCAAATGGCGTGACCGCGACGGCCTCGGCCGGCACCTGAAGGCCCCGGGGATCGCCAAGGTGGTCCTCACGGCGCCGGGCAAGGGGGATATCCCCAACATCGTTGCCGGCGTCAACAACGAGCTGATCACCCCGGCAGAGAACATCTTCTCCGCCGCCAGCTGCACCACCAACGCCATCGTGCCGGTCCTCAAGGCGGTCAACGACCGGTTCGGCATCGTCAGCGGCCACGTGGAGACCTGCCACTCCTACACCAACGACCAGAACCTGATCGACAACTACCACAAGGCGTCCCGCAGGGGCCGGAGCGCCCCCCTCAACATGGTCATCACCGAGACCGGCGCCGCCAAGGCCGTGGCCAAGGCGCTTCCGGAGCTGACCGGCAAGCTGACCGGCAACGCCATCCGGGTGCCGACCCCCAACGTCTCCCTGGCCATCCTCAACCTGGAACTGGGGCAGGAGGCAAACGTCCAGGAGATCAACAGCCACCTGCGGGAAATCTCCCTGAATTCCCCGCTCCAGAACCAGATCGACTTCACCAACTCACCGGAGGTCGTCTCCAGCGACTTCGTCGGCTCCCGCCACGCCGGGGTGGTCGATTCCCTGGCGACCATCGCCCAGGGGAACCGCTGCGTCCTCTACGTCTGGTACGACAACGAGTTCGGCTACAGCTGCCAGGTGGTCCGCATGGTCCAGAAAATGGCTGGGGTGGAACTGCCGGCCGTGCCGAACTGAGGGCCGAATACATGAAAAGCGGCAATCGGATGGGACATGATTCCCTCGATTGCCGCTTTCAAGTAATTCCTTCTATCCTTTCCCCACTCTTTACCCCCACCTCAGAGCATTACCGCACCCCCTCCACCCGCAGCAGATGCACCACCCCCGCCTCGTCGCCGGTGACGATCGTCTTGCCGTCGGCGGTGATGGCTGCGGGGACCAGCGCCCCGTCGCCGGTGAAGGCGGCGAGGGGCTTCATGGTCTCAAGGTCCCAGAGGATGAGGCTCCGGTCGTCGGAGGCGGAGACGGCCCGGCGGCCGTCGGGGGTGACGGAGACGCTCCAGATTTCCCGGCTGTGCCCCCGGAGGGTGTACATGACCTGGCCGGTGGCCAGGTGCCACAGCTTCAGGGTCCGGTCGCTGGAGGCGGTGATGACCCGCAGCCCGTCGGGGAGAAAGGCGCAGTCGTTCACCTGGTCCCGGTGCTGGGGCGGGTAGGGGCGCAAGGCGCCGGTGCGGAGATCCCGGATGATGAAGGTGGGGAAGTGGGCCGCCAGGGCCAGGAGCGTGCCGTCGGGGGAACAGTCGGTGACCCGGGCCGGGGAGGGGAGCCCCGCGACGCCGAGGGGCTGGAAGGTTTCCAGGTCCCACTCCCGCAGGGTGGCGTCCTGCCCGGCGGAGAAGGCGCGCCGGCCGTCGGGGGTAACCACCACGGACCAGACTTCCGCCTCGTGACCCCGGAAGGTCCAGAGCTCCCGCCGCTCCTCCAGGTCCCAGACCCGCACGGTGCGGTCGTGGGAGGCGGTGACGGCCCGGCGGCCGTCGGGGGTGAGGGCCACGTCCCGCACCCAGGTCTCATGGCCGGCGAGGGAGAAAATCTCGGCGCCGGTGGCAGCTCCCCAGATCTTGATCTTCCGGTCCCAGGAGACGGTGACGGCCCTCGTGCCCGAAGGGGTGAAGGCGGCGGCGGTGACCGTGGCGCCGTGGCCCGGGAGCGGCGGCGAGGCTGTGGCGCCGGCCAGGTTCCAGACTTTGAGGGTGGTGTCCTGGGCGGCGGAGACGGCGGTGGAGCCGTCGGGTGTTATGGCAGCGGCGCTCACCTTGAAGGTGTGGCCCCGAAGGACCTCCCGGGCCTGGGCCCGGTGCAGGTCCCACCGCCTGAGGGTGAAGTCCCAGGAGCCGGAGATGATCTCCTTCCCGTCCGGAGAGACCGCCACGCAGCTGACCCCGTCCGTGTGGCCGTAGTAGGTCCAGAGTTGGCGTCCCTCCTCCAGGTCCCACCGCTTCACGGTGCAGTCCTCGGAGCCGGAGACGAGCTGCCGGCCGTCGGGTGTCACCGCCACGGCCAGCACCTGTCGGCTGTGCCCCTCGAAGACGCGGCGCAGCTCTCCGTTTGAGGGGTCCCAGCTCTTGATGGTCCGGTCGAAGGAGGCCGAAACGAGGGTCAGGCCGTCGGGGGTGACGGTCAGGGCATTAACCCCGTAGGCATGGCCCCAGATGATTCCCTGCTCCTGGCCGGTTTCCGGATTCCAGAGCCGCACCGAGCTGTCCCAGGAACCCGAGGCGAGCCAAGTGCCGTCGGGGGCTGCGGCCAGGGAGCTGACCGGCAGGTCGTGCCCCCGCAGGATCAGGAGGCACTCGCCGGTCTCCCCATCCCAGAGTCGGACCGTGGTGTCCCGGGAGCCCGAGGCGATCCGTCGGCCGTCGGGGAAGACCGCAACAGCCAGCACTTCGGATTCGTGCCCCCTGAGCACCATCAGCTCCGCGCCGGTCGCCAGGTCCCAGACCCGCAGGGTGGCATCGTCGGCGGCGGAGACGGCCCGCTTCCCGTCGGGGGTGATGACCACTCCCCGCACCGGATGGGTGTGGGTGCCGAGGACCCGCTCAACGGCGCCGCCGGCCTGGTAGAGGGACTGGGTTATCGGTCGGAGCCACGGCTCTCCCTGCCTGTCCGCGGCTTGGGCCGCCAGCGCCCGCAGCTCCGGTTCGGGCCGGGACAGGAGCCGTCCCGCCAGCTGGGTGGCGAACTGTCCCTTGTCGGCGGCCACCACGCTTGTGGAAAGCTTCAGGCCGTGGGCCAGGTGGGTGAGGGCCGGCTCGGGGGGGAGGAGGGAGATATCCGCCAGGAGCGCGGCCGCGTCGAGGGCCTGAAACTTTGCCTGGAGCCAGGGGTAGTCAAGGATGAGGGCTCGCAGTTCCTCCTTCCTTCCGGCGCCGGCCAGGTGAAAGGGGAGTTCGGCCAGGGGACGGGGGCGTTCCGGGTTCCAGGAGCCGTCGGCGCCTCCCTTGCGGGATCCGGCCCGGAAGTAGTCGGCCAGCCGCCCGTGGGTTGCGCGGAACGGGGCGCTCGGTGCTGCAGCCGGGGTTGCCATGGCCAGGTAGCGACGGAAGACGGCGAAGCGGAGCTGGTCGTGGAAGAAACCGACGAGCCCGCCGCCCCCCTCCTCGCCGGACGGGCGGAGATAGGGCTCCAGGGCACGGTAGAAGCGGGTCCACGGCAGGGATGCCGAGCGCTCTCCTCCCTCCCTGAGCAGGTCGATGATCTCGGGCTCCAGGAGCCCGTCCCGGGAGACGGCAATGGCCGAAAGGGCCGCTGCGGCAAGCCCGGCGCCGTGGTCCCGCTCCAGGCGCTCCAGGATCTGGTCGAAGAGCTCGGCCACCGTGGGGGGGAGGGCCGCGATCCGCTCCGTCAGGGTCTCAAAGTCGCCGTGGCAGCAGAGCTCCTCCAGGGCCGCCACCAGGTAGAGGGGAAGCGCAGCTTCGGGCCGGGCCGTGGTGTCGAGAAGAAGGGCCTGCTGGGGAGGGGAAAGCCGCTTCCCCCGCCGGGCCAGGTGCTCGTCGAGGAGGGTGGCCCGGGATTCTTCCGCCAGGGGAGGGATAGTAATGAGGTGGTCGCCCGGAAGGCGCTCCGCGAGCCGGTCCAGGCAGGGGCCGGCAAGGGTGCTCGCCACCACCTTGATCCCCTGGGACAGGGTGCGGGGGAACCATGCCGGCTCATGGCTGCCGCCCGCCGGATCCAGCTGGTTGAGGGCGTCGATAAAAAGGGCCACCGGCCGCACTGCCCCGGCCGCGGCCAGGAAGGCGGGGAGCTGGAGCCGCAGCTTGTCCGGATCGGGGGAAGGCTCCAGGTCCAGCCGGCAGGCGCGGCGCAGCTGTTCGCAGAGGGAGCGGACCATGGCGGTCAGCTCCGTGGAGCCGGGGGCCGCCCCCACGAACCAGGGGATTACCACCGTGTTGGGGGACTCATCCCGCAGCCGCTCCACGCAGGCGGCCATGAGGGTTGACTTGCCGCAGCCGGGTAATCCGGTAAGTACGTAAGGCGAGTGGTCGCCGTGATCCCTGAGGTAGCCCATCACCGCGGCAACTCCATCCTCGCGGCCGAAGCAGCGGGCGGCCCGCTCCCGGGCGAACCGCTCATGCCATGACTGACCAGTGATTTCGGGGCGCTTTCCTTCCTTCAGGAGCGGTTCCATGGCCCACCAGAGGTCGTTCAGGACCCGCGTCCCGAACTCCTCCATCCCCGTGAGGGCGACGGTTCCGTGGGCCGTGACCGCCTGCCGGGCAGCCTCGCTGAGCTCTTCCCACTCTCCCGGTTCAATCACGCCGTCACTCAGCGCCCCGCCGGCCTCGGCAGCCGGCAGAAAGAGGGGGTCGATCCGGAAGCCGGCAAAGGCGGCCCGGTACTCCCGTACCACCAGGCTGGGGCCGGCCGCGGAGCGGACTTCGTCCCGCAGCCGGGAGAGGCGCTGCCGGGCATCATCGTTGATCTCCGCAAAGACCGGCGCCAAGGCCGTCGGAAAGGCGGGGTGGCGATGGACCCCTTCGGAGCGGAGATAGATGAGGGCCTTCCCCGGGCCGGGGCTCCGGGTAAGGGCGCCGCGCCTGATTTCCAGGGCCGTCACCGACTCCCCGGCGCCGGGAAGCCCGGCCCGCTGCCAGATGCGGGTGAGGGTGTCGGCCGTGTCGGGGGGGATCTCCGGGTGGCGCCGCAGCCGAAAGCGTGCCGGCAGGGTGGTTCGATCCCACTGGTAGCAGGCGTCCATGAGGGCGATCTCGTCGTCGCTGGCCTGGCCGCCGTCCCGTACCGCCGCGAAGAGTTCCGCCGGCACCTCCTCCGGCGGCGGCACCCAGCCGTACCGGTCCCCCAGGAGCCCCAGGAAGAGGTCGCACCGCCCGATCTCATCGAGGCAGACCGCCAGGACCCCCCGCTGCCGGGCCTCCTCCTCCGTCACCCCCCAGCGCAGGTCCACCCCCACGAACTCCGCCCCCCGCCGCCGGCAGCGGCTCCGCAGCTCCGGGAAGACGACCCGGTTCAGCCAGTCCCGCTCCGCGTGCATGTCGCGGAAGGTGGAGGAGATGAAGAGTCGGATGGTTTTCATGGGTGTCACCGTGACGAGGAAGATGTTTCCCTATGGCAAGGAAAGTATGGATGAAAGATTCTTTGAATCAAGGGGAAATTGGCATGTCCAGGATAGTATTCGCGAATGGACCCGCAAACGTACCTGCGTCAAGGAATGCCTTTTGACAGACTCAGCCTGCCGATGCACAATTTGTGCATATCATGGAGGTGCCAACCATGCGTGCAACATTGAGCATACCCGATGAGCTCATGAAGGAAGTGCAGCGGATCTTGGGTGAAAAATCCAGGACCAAGGCGATTGTCACCGTCATGGAGGCTTTCGTGAAGCAGAAGAAGATGGAAGCTCTTCTGGAGCTCAGAGGGAAAATCCAGATCGATTATGACCGGGAGCGGGAAGAAAAACGGGAAATTGCTCTGCAGGAGGAACCTTCGATAACCTGATCACCGCCATTGCTCTTGAGAACGATCTCACCATCCTTACCATCGCAAACACTTTTCCCTCCCGATTTCAAGACCGCAGGGCTCACACCATAGCGTACTTACAACGCCTGATGTCCTCCAGGTTGACCGCCAGCGCTCCCCCGCTGCCGGGCACCTCCTCCGTCACCCCTCAGCGCAGGTCCACCCCCACGAACTACGCCCCTTGCCGCCGGCAGCGGCTCCGTAGCTCCGGGAAGACGACCCGGTTCAGCCAGTCCCGCTCAGTCTCCCGTTCCCCCTTCACGTCGCCGGAGGAGGAGATAAAGATTTTTATCTGTCGGATTGGAGTAGCATCAGCCATGGGAAAGGGCCTCCGGATTTATCGGCATACTACATTGAAAACTGCAAATACTCGAACATTCCCTTGACTTGCGAGTGACAATCGTGTTCACTATCAAGTACACAATTGGAGGACACAGCCATGAAATTCGTCAGTGTTCGCGACCTGCGGGGGAAGTCGGCGCAGGTCTGGAAAGAGCTCCCCGAAGAGCGGGAGATGATCATCACCAGCAACGGCCGCCCCATTGCCATCCTGGCGGCAGTGAGCGAAGCCACCCTTGAAGAGTCTCTGGCGGCGTTTCGCCGGGCCAGGGCGGTGGAGGCGGTGGCCTCGCTGCAGCGCCGGTCGGTGGAGCAGGGGACCGACGGCATCACGCTGGATGAGATCAATGCCGAGATCGGGGCGGTCAGGAAAGAGCGGGCACGGTGATCATCGTCCTTGATACCAATGTCCTCGTGGCCGGTCTTCTCTCACCGTTCGGCACGTGCGGCGAGATTGTCCGGATGGTTTCAGGCGGCATGCTCACTCTCTGCCTTGACGCCCGGATCATCACCGAGTATGCCGAGGTCCTGGCTCGGCCCAAGTTCAGGTTCGACCAGGAAAAGGTCGCCGCCCTCCTGGACCAGATTGAGGCGTGCGGCATCGCCGTTGCCCCAGCTCCCCTTGCTGATCCCCTGCCGGACCCCGATGATGAACCGTTTCTGGAGGTTGCCATTGCCGGCGGCGCGGAATGTCTTGTAACGGGGAATCACGCCCATTTTCCTCCATCCCTCTGTCAGGGAGTGATCGTCCTGTCTCCCGCCAAATTTATCGAATTTTACCGGAACCGACAGCGGATGTAATCCCCCGCAAGCTACGGGTGATTCCCCGCCAAGGGCATCACCTCTTATCCCCCGTAATTCATTATCAACGACCGCGAAAGTCTAAAGTCCGGCATCATGTTAACTCCGTCAGTAAACTGACCGAATTATATGAAATTTGGGCTTGTAGGGTATCGAGAACCTCTTTGTGTTCCGGGTTGAACGAGATGGTTGCCATGGTTCATTTTCCTTCCGCCACCAGCCCCGCAACCACCTCCAGTTTCCCGTCAAACTCCACGGCCAGCTCATCTTCGATCCGCTCCAGCTCGTCAAGGGTCTCGGGGTCGAACAATCTGTTAAAGGAACGACACAAAGTGCTCCGGCTCCATCTTCTTCGCCACCACGGCCTTCCCCACTTCCTGGAGTTCAGGGATGTGTTCCACTGAGTCGAGTTTCTGGACCTTTTCCGGTTCGATGTGGAAAAGACCGAGGCTGTCGAGCCCTTCCCGGGTCAGCTCCGCGTTGTAGCGCAGGTAGGTGAAGAGCTTGGGGGCAACCGGCCCCGATTTGCCGATCATGTCCCCCACCTCCCGGTCGAGGGGGTCGCCGGCCAGGCAGCGGCCGAAGGTGCGGCAGAGGAAGTCCTGTTCGTTGAGGGCGGCGTACATGAGGGCCGAGGGGATGGAACCGGCGTTGTAGAGGAGGTTCATCTCGTCGGGGGCCAGGTCGGCGTTGGCCTGGGGGCTCGTGCCGGTGCCGACGGAGACCACCAGCAGCTTTTCCTCCCCTGCCGGCCACCGGAGGTTGTAGGGCTCCACCGTGGCCATGAGGAAGGCCTGGAACGCGGGGTTGTTGTAGGTGGTGATGCCGCCGTCCACGAAGATGAATTCCTTGCTCCCCACGTGGACCACCTCGGGGGGGAAGTAGACCGGGGCGGCGGTGCTGGCCCGCACCAGCTGCCAGAGGGGGATGTTCAGGTTGCAGTCGGCCCGGTCGCGGCTGTTGTATTTGGCGCCGGGGTTGTTGGAGACGGGCCAGGGGGAGTCGGTGCTGGCGTTGCGCATGACCATCATGAGGAGGGTCTTGAGCTTGTCGCTGCCGAGGGCCGTGTCTTTGCCGAATACCTCCTGGAGCTTGCCGGCCAGCTTCTCGTCCTCGTACTTGTAGCGGAAGCGCTTGAGGAGAAAGGCCTTGTCGAACATCTCCCTGCCGCTGGCCACGTAGAAGTCGCGGATCTGGGCGGTGGACATGCCGAGGGAGAGGCAGGCGGCGATGATGGCGCCGGTGCTGGTGCCGGCGAAAAAGTCGAAGTAATCGGCCAGCACGAAGCCGCTGTCGCGGTTCAGCCGCTGGCGCAGGGTTTCCTCGATCCCCGCCAGCACTTCGACGGTCATGATCCCCCGGATGCCGCCGCCGTCGAGGGCGAGGATCTTCTTGGGGCCGGCTGCGGTGATGCGCTGCTTGAGAGCTTCCTGACTCATGGTGTCCCTCCTTGGGTGAAGAGTATGTTGGTGTCGAGGACATGGACCTGTCCGGTCCGCTTGTTGACTTCGTCGTGCATATGCTCGGTGCCGCCGGGGCCGTCGCCCCCCTTGCGGTTCCAGAGGCAGATGAAGTGGACCTTCTCCTCCCCCCAGGCGAGGGCCGTGTACAGGAGCCAGAGATTGGTGCGGACGTAGGGGCTCAGGTCGGGGGGGCACGGCCCCAGTTCGTCGGGCATGACGAAGAGGGAGACGAGGGGGGAGTTCCTGACGGCGAAGAAGCGGTTGCGCCACTGCTCGCCGGCGAAGGTGACGGAGCGGTTGAGGAACTCGGGGATGTCGAAGGTGATCCGCATCTCCACCCGCACCCCCCGGGCCAGGCACGCCTCGGCGAAGAGGAGGTCGCCGCCGCAGGCGCCGCCGCAGAGGGCCAGGTCGTCGGGGCCGGCCCCCAGTTCGTCCAGCTTGGCGGCGATGGCGGCCGCGGCGATCGGTTCCCTGTCGGGGGGGAAGCGGGGCTCGGGTCGGTCGGGGGCGTCGATCATGTGCCCGCTGAAGAGAAAGACCTGCCGCGGCTCCCAGGGTGCGGAAACCACGGAGAGGGCCTGGTCGAAGACGGCGATGGCCGCCTCCACCTGGGGGGGGCGGAACTGGAGGTCCCGCAGCACCAGGAGCTGCTCCCGGGTGGAGTCGAGGGCGTACCAGTCGTTTTCGGCGGCGATGGCGGCATTGCGGTACGCCTTGACCACCACCGGGGTGTCGCCGGAGAGGACCTCCACGTCGCCGCAGGCGGCCCGGGCCCAGTAGTCGCGCCGCTCCGGGGTCTCCCGAACCAGGGCTGATTTAATGGCCCAGCGGACCGCCCCCTCCAGGGTGCGGATCCTGGCGTCGTCGCCGTCTCCGGTCAGGTGCCGCCGCAGGACCGTGAGGGTCAGGGCGTTGATCCCCGCATAGAGGTGGCGCGGATCCTTGAGGAAGGCCCGCTTGTAGGGGGAGATGGCGTCGTGGAGGAGCCCTTCCCAGGCGGCGGCCTCGGCCACCATCTGCTCCGGCGTCGCTGCCGCCCGGCGCCAGGTGCAGACCCAGTTCTCCTTCCGGACCCTCCCCAGGAGCGCCAGGGTCTCCGGGTTGTCGGGGAACTGCTCCGCCAGGTCCTGGAGCCAGACGATCTTCTCGGCCACGGAGCCCTGGCGTCCCAGGAGCACCCCCTTCTGCTGGAGCGACTCCAGGTCGTCGGGGTCGATGGCGAGGGCCTTCTCGAACTGCTCCAGGGCAAAGGGAACCCGCCCAAGCCGGTGGAGGGCCCGGCCGGCGGTCCGGTAGGCCTCCACCGCCAGGGCCTGCACCGGTACCTCCTCGGCCAGGACGATGATGTCGCCGGGGCGGTCCTTCTTGCGGGCCACCTCCACCCGGTCGGCCCAGTCGTCGTACTTGTCCCAGAACTCCAGGGCGTCCCCCACCTTCAGCTCCTTCCAGTCGGGCTCCTGGAGGTATTCCAGGTGGTGGAACACGGGGCTGATCTTTCTGCCGTGCCAGGCGGCGATGGTTTCCCGGGCCATTTTCGCCAGATTCCGCCGGTCATCCTCGATTGATGCCGGGTCGGGACGCCCTCCGGCGAGCCGGTAGCGGAGATTGCGGTCGGAGTAGACATCGAAGGGCATCCGCTCCCGGGCCGCTGAGCATATCTGCACCACCCCCCGGGCCCTGAGGGCGTGTCGTACCCCCAGCTCATACCAGACGTTCGGATTGTCGATGGAGAGGTCGGCCACCACGAGGTCGGCCAGGAGCAGTTCCTGGAACATGTCGGTGCGGATGTTGCCGGCGATGATCTCGTCGTCGGCCCGGTAGACCTGGAACCGCTCGCTCTCCAGGGCGGGCCTGATGAGGTCGGTGTAGACGGCGTCGAAGTCGATCCCTTCCTTGGTGCCGTAGGGCATGATCACAAAGGCGTGCAGGGGCATGGAGGCTCCGTGAGTGCGTATGGTGGAGATGCAGTGTCTTTCATTATAATGGAAAAACGGGAGGTTGCCACCGGCTGACGGAGACATAGGGAGCGATTGCCTTGTTGCAATCAGGTGGAATAATGGTAAATGGCAATTAATTTAATGGATTAGCCCATGCCGGGCGTACCGTTGGAGGGTTTGCGCCGTGTTGACACTCCAGCCCGTTTCGTGCCATAATCGTCAGAATTTTTTAGTCAAAGTAAAATTGTCTTCCCTCCTTCAGGTCACACGGGTAAATCATGAGCTTTGTTCACCTCCATCTCCACACCCAGTATTCCCTCCTCGACGGTGCCATCCGCCTCGGCGACCTGGTCAAGAAGGCCAAGGACACCGGGATGCCGGCCGTGGCCATCACCGACCACGGGGCCATGTTCGGCGCCATGGAGTTCTACCTCAAGTGCAAGGACAAGGATGTGAAGCCGATCATCGGCGCCGAGGTCTACATCGCCCCGGGTTCCCGCTTCGTGAAGGAGGCCAAGGGGGGGGAAGCCGGCGCCGGCTACCATCTGCTCCTTCTCTGCGAGAACATGACCGGCTACCGGAACCTCTCGAAGCTGGTCTCCATCGGCTTCAAGGAGGGGTTCTACTACAAGCCCCGCATCGACAAGGAGGTTCTGGCCGAGAACGCCGAGGGGCTCATCTGTCTCTCCGCCTGCCTGAAGGGGGAGGTGGCCTATCTCTGCGAGCGGGACCGGATCGGTGAGGCGGCGGATGTGGCCCGCTGGTATGCCGATCTCTTCCCGGACCGCTACTACATTGAACTCCAGGAGAACACCCTTCCCGAGCAGGACAAGGCCAACAGGGGGCTCCTGGAGGTGGCGCGGGAGGTGGGATTGCCTCTTGTGGCCACCAACGACTGCCACTACCTCAACCGGGAGGATGCCCGGGCCCACGAGGTGCTCCTCTGCATCCAGACCGGCAAGACCATGAACGACCCGTCGCGGATGCGCTTCTCCGCCGACGAGTTCTACGTGAAGACCCCGGAGGAGATGGCCGCTGCCTTCCACTACGCCCCCGACGCCATCGCCAACACCCTGAGGATCGCCGAGCGGTGCGACCTTTCCTTCGACTTCAAGACCTATCACTTCCCCCAGTTCGATCCCCCCGAGAACCAGTCCCTGGACCAGATGCTGGAGGAGGAGGCCCGCAAGGGGCTGGAATCGCGGCTCAAGGCGATCCGGGCCAAGAACCCCGCCATGACCCCCGAGCAGGAGCAGGTCTACTGGGATCGTCTGCGCATCGAGCTGGACTGCATCAAGCAGATGGGGTTCCCGGGCTACTTCCTCATCGTGGCCGACTTCATCAACTGGGGCAAAAACCAGGGAATCCCCGTGGGACCGGGCCGGGGTTCGGCGGCCGGGTCGCTCGTGGCCTACGCCATCCGGATCACCGACCTGGACCCGATTCCCTACAACCTCCTTTTCGAGCGCTTCCTGAACCCGGAGCGGATCTCCATGCCCGATATCGACGTGGACTTCTGCCAGGACCGGCGCGAGGAGGTGATCCAGTACGTCACCGAGAAGTACGGCCGCGACAAGGTTTGCCAGATCATCACCTTCGGAACCATGTCGGCCCGGGCTGTCATCCGCGACGTGGGGCGCGCCCTGGACATGACCTACGGCGAGGTGGACCGGATCGCCAAGCTGGTGCCGGAGGTGCTCGGCATCAAGCTGAAGGATGCCATCGCCCAGGAGCCCCGCCTGAAGGAGGCGGCCGAGGCCGATCCCCGGGTGAAGGAACTGCTGGAGATCGGCCTCTGCCTTGAAGGGCTCGCCCGCCACGCCTCCACCCACGCGGCCGGCGTCGTGGTGGCGCCGAAGGTGCTGGAGGAGTTCTGCCCCGTCTACAAGGACCAGAAGACCGGCTCCCTCACCACCCAGTACTCCATGAAGTACGTGGAGAAGATCGGCCTCGTGAAGTTCGACTTCCTGGGGCTCAAGAACCTGACGGTCATCCATAACGCGGTGAAGATCATCCGGGCCGGCAAGGATCCCGACTTCGACATCGCGGCCCTGCGGGACGACGACCAGGCCAGCTACGAGCTCATCTCCGCCGGCAACACCACCGGCGTCTTCCAGCTCGAATCAAGCGGCATGAAGGAGATGCTGGTAAAACTCAAGCCCTCCTGCTTCGAGGACGTCATCGCCGCCTGCGCCCTCTACCGGCCGGGCCCCCTGGGCTCGGGGATGGTGGACGACTTCATCGACCGCAAGCACGGCCGGAAAAAGGTGGTCTACGACCTTCCCCAGCTGGAGCCGATCCTCAAGGACACCTACGGGGTCATCGTCTACCAGGAGCAGGTCATGCAGATCGCCCGGACCCTGGCGGGCTACTCCCTTGGCGGCGCCGACCTCCTGCGGCGTGCCATGGGAAAGAAGGACCCGGCCGAGATGGCCAAGCAGCGGGACATCTTCCTGGAGGGGGCCAAGAACAACGGCATCGACCTCCAGAAGGCCGGCGCCATCTTCGACCTCATGGCCAAGTTCGCCGAGTACGGCTTCAACAAATCCCACTCTGCCGCCTACGCCCTGGTGGCCTACCAGACCGCCTACCTCAAGGCCCACTACCCGGTGGAGTTCATGGCAGCGCTTCTCACCGAGGACATGTCCAACACCGACAAGGTGGTGAAGAACATCAGCGACTGCCGGGAGATGGGGATCGAGGTGCTTCCCCCCGACATCAACGCCTCGCACCTCTCCTTCCGGGTTCTCGGGAACTCCATCCGCTTCGGCCTCGGGGCCGTGAAGAACGTGGGGGAGGGGGCCATCGAGGCGATCATCGAGGCCCGCAAAGAGGGGGACTTCAAGGATCTCTTCGACTTCTGCGAGCGGGTGGATCAGCGCAAGGTCAACAAGCGGGTGGTGGAATCCCTCGTCAAGTGCGGCGCCTTCGATTCCACCGGCGCCCGGCGCTCCCAGCTCATGGCGGTCCTGGAAGACGCCATGGCCATCGGCCAGAAGATCCAGCAGGAGCGGGAGAGCGCCCAGGTCTCCCTCTTCGGCGCCGAGGAGATCGTCCGGACCAACGGCAACGGCAAAGGGAAGGTGCAGCTCCCGGACATCCCCGAGTGGGACGACAAGCTGAAGCTGGGGCTGGAGAAGGAGGCCCTCGGCTTTTTCATCACCGGCCACCCCTTGGGGCGCTACGAGAAGGACATGAAGCGCTTCGCCACCGTCGACACCGCCACCATCGAGGAGCGGGCCGACAAGAGCGAGGTGAAGCTCTGCGGCATCGTCACTTCCCTCAAGGAACTCATCACCAAGAAGGGGGACCGGATGGCCTTTGCCACCGTCGAGGATCTGGTGGGCTCCGTGGAGGTGGTGGTCTTTCCCGAGGCCTTTGCCGCTGCATCCGAGTACCTCAAGTCCGATGATCCGCTCCTCATCACCGGCGCCATCGACAAGGGGGAGAAGAGCACCAAGATCATGGCCGGCGAGGTGGTGCTCCTGCGGGACGTAAGCAGCCGGGAGACCAAGCGGGTAATTTTCAACCTGGTGGGCGACGGTCTCGACCGCAGCCGCCTCGAAACCCTCAAGGGGATCATGCGCCGCCACCCCGGCAGCTGCAAGACGCTTCTCGCCATCGAGATACCGGCCCAGTGCCGGGCCACCATCGCGCTCCCCGATTCGTACCAGGTGGCCCCCACCGAGGAACTCTCCCTTGAAGTGAAGAACCTCTTCGGCTATCATGCCGTGTCGTTTGAGTAACCGCCCGACAGCGTTGACAATACATCGGAAGGAGTGACTATCAATGGCTTCCCAATATCAACTCGAATTTGAAAAGCCGGTTGTTGAGCTGGAGCAGAAAATCCAGGAGCTGGCCGACATCGCCGGCGACAACGTTGAACTGAAGACCGAGGTGGCCAAGCTGGAGAAAAAGGTCGACAAGATGCGGGAGGTGATCTTCGCCAACCTCTCCCGCTGGCAGATGGTCCAGGTGGCCCGCCACATCGACCGCCCCTTTACCCTCGACTACATCACCCACATCTTTACCGACTTTGTGGAACTCCACGGCGACCGTTTCTACGGCGACGACCACGCCATCGTCGGCGGTCTGGCCAAGCTGGACGGCGAGCCGGTCATGGTCATCGGCCACCAGAAGGGGCGCGACACCAAGGAGAAGGTCTACCGCAACTTCGGCATGCCCAACCCCGAGGGGTACCGCAAGGCCCTGCGCCTCATGGAGATGGCCGAGCGGTTCCGGATGCCGATCATCACTTTTGTCGACACCCCGGGCGCCTACCCGGGCATCGGGGCCGAGGAGCGGGGACAGGCCGAGGCCATCGCCCGCAACCTGCGGGAGATGGCGGCACTGACCGTGCCGATTGTCGTGGTCATCACCGGCGAGGGTGGCTCCGGCGGGGCCCTGGCCATTGCCGTGGGGGACCGGGTCCTGATGCTGGAGTACTCCATCTACGCCGTCATCTCCCCCGAGGGGTGCGCCGCCATCCTCTGGTCCGACGGCACCAAGGGGGCCCAGGCCGCCGAGGCCCTGAAGCTGACCGCCCCTGACCTGAAGGAACTGGAGGTCATCGACGAGATCGTCAAGGAGCCCCTGGGGGGCGCCCATCGGGACCACGAGGCCATGGCCAGGAACCTCAAGGAGGCCCTTGCCCGGCATCTGAAGGAGCTGAAGGCCCTTTCCGCGGAGCAGCTTGTGGAAGGGCGGTACCAGAAGTTCAGGAAGATGTCGCGGTTCGCCGAGTAGACTTTTCAGGAGCAGAGCCCGGGGTGCAAGGCTGGCGGTGAGGGACGCACTTCCTCGCTGCTGGCCTTTCGCCTTTTCAGGAGACATGAATGGAAGAACGGCTGCAGAAAATACTCTCCCGGGCCGGAGTCGCTTCCCGTCGGGAGGCTGAGCGGATGATCACCGACGGGCGCGTGGCGGTGAACGGCAAGGCGGTCACCGAGCTTGGCGCCAAGGCCGACCCCTCCCGCGACACCGTCACCCTGGACGGCAAGGCGGTGAGCGCTACCGCAAAGAGGGTCTACATCCTTCTCAACAAGCCGGTGGGGTACGTGACCACCATGAAGGACCCCGAGGGGCGCCCCATCGTGACCGATCTCCTCAAGGGGCTCGGGGTGCGGGTGTATCCCGTGGGGCGCCTCGACTACAACACCGAGGGGCTGCTGCTCCTCACCAATGACGGCGCCTGGGCCAACCGCCTTGCCCATCCGCGCCACGAGGTGGACAAGGAATACCTCGTGCGGGTGAAGGGTACGGTCTCCCGGGAGCAGATTTCCCGTCTGGAGCAGGGGGTGGAGCTGGAGGACGGCAGGACCGCCCCGGCGCGGGTTTCGGTGACCAGGCAGAGCGACAACAATACCTGGATTTCCGTAACCATCCACGAGGGGCGTTACCGTCAGGTCCGCCGCATGTGCGAGGCGGTCGGCCTCTCGGTGGTGCGGCTGCGGCGGGTGCGGTACGGCGTCCTCCCCCTGGGGGAGCTGAAAATCGGCGAGTACCGGCATCTCACTCAAGGGGAGGTGGCCGCGCTGGCAGGGGAGAGCAAAGGGGCGCGGGGCGCTGCACCACGGGGGCGCGGGCCGTCCGCCTCGTCCCGGAAGGGGTAATGGCTGTAGCGCATCCGTAACCGGCGTAACGAAATATGGACAGCTCTGCTCAATCCGCAGGCATGTTCGGTCATGGTATGGCGCATGATCGAAGAGGGGGATTTGGGGCGGGAAACTGCTTCCTGACCCGTTACGGGGTGGGGCGAATTGTCGGGTTTTGTTTTTGGCAAGGTAATTGCTAATAAAAAGGCAGGGAACGGGGGCAAGGGGATTTCCCCCATGGAGAAGGAAGGAGGATTCGCCAATGTTCGTGAACTGCTACGATGGATATGGACTCTGTCTGTTTTCGGTAACGGTCAAGGAAGGGGTTGGCGCCCGGACCCTCGGTCGCCACATTTCCAGTACCCACAGGCTGATTGACCACTGGAGCGTCACGGACACCCCCGAAGGGGCGGTGGTGAGGTACTGAGCGGTTCCGCCGGCGGCACGGGGGCACGGCGACGGTTGCGGGCCGGCCCGGGAACCGGGCGTTCGTTGTGTGGATTGTCAAGGGAGAAGGGGCACCCCGGGGGGGTGCCCTTTTTTTGTGGTGGTGCGCCCGGCAGGGCGCGTGGCGCATAAGCGCCATCCAATCGGCTATGGTGGCCTATTGGTGACTTGGAGGTGCAAGTCCTCTACGGACCCTGATGACGGGAACCGTTAGCCGGACGGCAAGGGTG